>ORJL010340684.1_pt1 | contig 32641 bp, 28 predicted proteins | sample 1779941 | NCBI WGS metagenome assembly ORJL01 (sample SAMEA104232317, study PRJEB22302) | groundwater metagenome | biome: forest; feature: aquifer; material: groundwater | place: USA | collected 2011-08-07 | depth 5.8 m | reverse complement strand
GCTTTTTACAAAAAACGGTTTTAAGGTTCACCCGGTCGGTTATTTTCTTTACTGTAACGGCGATGCGAGCAAGGAAGCCTTTAATGGGCGGCTGGATTTCGATATCAGCCTGATCCCTTATAAAGGCGATACATCGTGGGTTGATTCTAAAATTAAAGAAATATACCAGTGTCTGCAAAGCGGCGAATTTCCTCAAGAAGGGGATGATTGTGATTATTGTAAGTATCGGAGCGCGGTGGCGGGAAGAACTCGAAAAGATATTGAGCGGCAGACTGGGGCCAAAGTAATCTCGAATGAAAACTTTTTGCCGGAGCAACCTAAGAAACAGATTCAGATAAAATAAAAGTAGAATCGTGATATGCTAAGGGAAATACTAAAGGACATTATCGGGTCGTTTACGTCCGAGAAATTGATAGAGGAGAATCATGCCAAGGATATTCGATAACATTGATCAGTCTCTTTTGCCGTCTCTAAAACAAACATTGCAGCTTTCTTCTAAGGCTGATTTCTGCGTTGGGTATTTTAATTTGCGTGGCTGGAAGGCACTTGATCATTTTGTTGAATCTTGGGCCGGAGGGGATGGTCAACAGTGTCGTCTGCTTGTCGGGATGCAGCGTCTTCCACAAGATGATCTCAAACAGTTCTATAGTATGATCCAGCAGGGGCAGGGGATTGATAACGCAACGGCCGTTCGTTTAAGACGGAGGATGGCTGAAGAGTTTCGGGACCAGTTGACCCTGGGTGTCCCAACATCAGAGGACGAAGCTGGTTTAAGAAGACTGGCAGTACAGTTAAAAGCGGGCAAGTTGGCGGTTAAATTATTCCTTAAACATCCCTTACATGCGAAGCTTTACCTTTGCTTTCGCCCTGACCCTATAAGTCCGATCGTCGGTTATATGGGGAGCAGTAATCTAACTCTTTCTGGACTGTCCCAGCAGGGTGAACTTAATATTGATATTTTGGATCATGACGCGACACAGAAATTAGCCCGTTGGTTTGAAGACCGCTGGAATGATCAGTGGTGTTTGGATATCTCAAAAGATCTTGTTGCGGTTATTGAATCGAGCTGGGCAAGAGTTGAGCCAATTGTCCCCTATCATATTTATTTAAAGATCGCGTATCATCTTTCACAGGAAGCCCGCGCCGGCCTGAATGAGTTCGCGATACCAAAAGACTTTGGCAATAAGCTTTTTGATTTTCAGAAGGCCGCGGTCAAGATTGCGGCACATCATCTTAATAAGCGCGGCGGCGTCCTCATCGGCGATGTCGTCGGTCTCGGGAAAACCTTAATGGCGACCGCTGTGGCTCGTATAATGGAGGATGATCATGATCTCGAGACGCTGATCATTTGCCCCAAGAATATTGTTCCCATGTGGGAGGACTATCGCGAGCAGTATCGGTTGAGAGCCAAGATTCTTCCCGTTAGCGTTGTGATTAAAGAATTACCGGAGTGTAAACGTTATCGAATAGTGCTTATCGATGAAAGTCACAACCTTCGCAACCGTGAGGGCAAGCGATTCCTGGCCATCAAAGAGTATATTGAGAAGAATGACAGTAAATGCATTCTTCTTTCGGCTACTCCTTACAACAAGACTTATCTTGATCTATCCAATCAGTTGCGGCTTTTCGTGAAAGAAGATCGGGACCTCGGTATTCGTCCGGAAAAGTTGATCAAAGAAATGGGTGAGACTGAGTTCATGAGAAAACATCAATGCCTTATCCGTTCCTTAGCGGCTTTCGAGAAAAGTGAATATGCGGATGATTGGCGGGATCTCATGCGTTTATACCTTGTTCGTCGTACAAGAAGTTTTATTCAGGATAACTATGCGGAAACAGATCCCGCGAATGGCAGAAAGTTTCTGCGATTTGAAGACGGCAGGAAAACATATTTCCCGACACGCGAACCCAAAACGGTTACGTTTACTCTTTCGGGCGGCGGTGATCAGTATGCACAACTGTATTCCATTGGATCTGTCGACACCATCAACAACCTCTTGCTTCCGCGTTATGGGATGGGGAATTACATAGCGGCTTCTCCTCATAAAGCGCCCACGGTCAATGAAGCGAATATCATTCAAAATTTGTCACGGGCGGGACATCGATTGAAGGGGTTTTGCCGGATAAATCTTTTTAAACGCCTTGAGAGCAGCGGGCACTCTTTTTTGCTGTCGATTGAGCGGCATATCTTGCGTAATTATGTTTTTTTGCATGCTATTCAAAATAGCCTTCCACTCCCGATCGGAACACAGGATGTCGGGCTTTTAGATTCACGAATCTTCGATGAAGATCCGGACAAAGAAGCGGATACTTCAGACCTTTTTGATGAAGGAGAGGCTGTCCAGGATGAGGAGGTTATCAAAGGGGCTTTGACAACGGAAGAGGACTACAAGCGTCGGGCGGCAGAGATCTACAACAATTACGTTCAGAAATATCAAAGAAGATATAAGTGGCTTCGGGCGGAATTATTTATTCCTTCATTGGCCAATCATCTTTTATCTGATGCCAGGGCCCTGTTAAGGTTGTGCGACAACGCAGGGGAGTGGCGGCCGAATGACGATGCCAAACTCGCGCGGCTGGTGAAACTTCTGTCCAAAGACCATCAGAAGGAGAAGGTTCTTGTTTTCACACAGTTCGCGGATACGGTCAGGTATTTGGAGCGGGAACTGCGCGCGAGAGGCGTGGCTGGGCTTTGCGGTGTTACAGGGGATTCCAATGACCCGGCGGCCCTGGCATGGCGGTTTTCGCCAGAGAGTAACAACAAGCGTGGCAGGATTAAGCCGGAAGACGAGATCAGGGTGCTTGTTGCCACGGATGTTCTCAGTGAAGGCCAGAACCTTCAGGACAGCGCAATCGTTGTTAATTTTGACCTTCCCTGGGCGATCATACGCTTGATCCAGCGCGTCGGGCGCGTTGATCGTATCGGCCAGAATTCTGAGAAGATTCTTTGTTATTCATTTCTCCCGGCTGATGGGGTCGAGAGGATCATCCGCCTGCGTTCTCGTATTCGCCAGCGTCTGAATGAGAATGCGGAGGTTGTTGGAACAGATGAGGCGTTTTTTGAAGATGATCCTAATGATCAAATTTTCGTTGATCTTTACAACGAAAAGTCGGGTATTCTCGACGGTGAAGCGGATAGTGATGTCGACCTTGCTTCCTACGCTTATCAGATATGGAAGAACGCGATCGACAAGGACCCGGGCTTAGAGAAGACCATCGAGTTATTGCCGATGGTGACTTACGCGACCAAGCCGCATACTCCGACAGACAAGGCGCCGGCCGGGGTGATGGTCTATATGAAGACTCCTGAAGGAAATGACGCGTTGGCCTGGATGAATGAAGGAGGGGAGAGCGTGACCGAATCCCAATTCACGATCTTGCGGGCGGCGGAATGTAAACCAGAAACTCCAGCGCTGGAACGGCGCGGTGATCATCATGACCTTGTAAAGAAGGCGGTTGATCTGATCGTTGAGGAAGAAAAGACTACAGGAGGTCAATTGGGGCGGCCTTCAGGAGCTCGTTTTCGTACGTATGAACGGCTCAAAGCGTACGCGGAAAGCGTCAAGGGAACGCTGTTTGAATCTCCTGAGTTGATTAGAGTGATCGAAGATATTTATCGGTATCCGCTGCGGCAGACCGCCGTCGACACGCTCAACCGTCAGCTCCGCTCAGGTATCACGGATCATGACCTGGCGTCTCTGGTTGTGAACCTGAAAGAAGAAGGCCGCTTATGTCTCATTCACGAAGATGATTTTGCCAAAGAGCCGCGCATCATTTGTTCGATGGGGTTAGCTCGTGAGCAGGAGAAGTGATCTATGAGCTTTGATCTGAACAGGGCGAGAAAATACCTGAATGATTTTGAGTTCTCCAAATTGTTCATCGAAGAATTAGGCTGGTCACGCCCTGCGCGGCGTCAGGCAGCTCCGTTTGAAGTGAAGGAGGAAAAGTTCTCGCGCGTACCGATCGCGGAATTGTCTGGCGTCGTTATTTTTGAGGTCACAGCGAATAACGGTGTTGTTTCTGATGCAAAGATGAGGGCTGCTGTTCATAAAGAGATTTCTGCGCATCATCATGAAAATGTATTAATTTTCGTTGATAGTCGCCGTTCACAAAGTCTTTGGTATTGGATGAAGCGCCAAGAAGGTAAGCGATTTCCTCGGGATCACATCTTTATGCGGGGACAGTCGGGAGATTTGTTTTTAAGTAAACTCCACGCGATGGTTTTTGATATTAGCGATTTCGATACTGATGGCAATGTTTCGTTGCTTGATGTGACTGGCCGCCTTAAAGACGCGCTGGATGTTGAAAAGGTGACAAAGAAGTTTTATACGGAGTTCCAAGGGCAGCATTTAGATTTCCTGGAACTTATCAAGGGCATTGATGATGAGCGGGACCGGCACTGGTATGCCTCTGTTCTTTTAAACCGGTTGATGTTCATCTATTTCTTGCAGAAGAAGTTCTTTTTAAATGACGGTGACGGTGATTATTTGCAAGGCAAACTGTCGCTGACTCAAAAGAGTGGAAAAGACCTTTATTATGAGAGATTCCTTAAAGTTCTTTTCTTCGAAGGATTTGCTAAGCCAGCGGATAAAAGAACACCCGAAGCGAATAAGCTTCTGGGGAAAGTGAAATATCTTAATGGAGGTCTTTTTCTTCTGCATTCGATAGAAAAGCATTGGAAAAATATTCGAATCCCTGATAGGGCATTTGAAAACCTGTTCGCTCTATTTGAACGGTATTCTTGGAATCTGAACGATACCCTTGGTGGGCAGGACAATGAGATCAATCCGGATGTGCTCGGATATATTTTTGAGAAATATATTAATCAAAAAGCGTTTGGGGCTTATTACACAAGGTCGGAGATAACAGAATATCTTTGCGAAAGAACGATCCATGCGCTTGTTCTCAATGTAGTTAATACCCCAGGTGTGCCGGGGGTTGTACCTACGCGTCATTTTACAGCGGTCGGCGACCTTCTTTTGGCTCTAGATGTTCCGTTATGCAGAAAACTTCTTTACGATGTTCTACCGCACTTAAAGCTTTTGGACCCCGCCTGTGGTTCCGCCGCGTTTCTTGTGGCTGCTATGAAAACACTTATTGATATTTACGCGGCGGTTATTGGCCGCATAAAGTTTTTGAATGACAGTGGATTGACGGGCTGGCTTGCGGAGATCGAAAAGAATCATCCGAGTGCAAATTATTACATCAAAAAAACAATCATTACGGATAACCTTTTTGGTGTTGATATTATGGAGGAGGCCGTTGAGATCGCAAAATTACGTCTATTCCTAGCTTTAGTTGCGGCTGCCAATAAGGTCGATGACCTTGAGCCGCTGCCCAATATCGATTTTAATATCCTGTCCGGGAATTCATTGATCGGCCTGATGCGGGTTGATGATAAAGATTTTGAAGACCGAACTGCTGATCTTTTTCGAAAAAGCTATCGTCAAGTTCTTGTTGAAAAAAACCGCATGGTTCAGTTATTTCGCAAGACAACGACTTACGCGGAGGATTTAAGTTCTTTGAGAGATCATATTGATGAAAAGAAGCGGGAGGCCTTCGCCACTTTGAATGAGATCTTATTAAGTGAATTTGACAGGCAGTTGGGAATTAAGTTTGAGCAAGCAACTTGGGATGTTAAAAAAAATGCTGATGGCAAACCGGTCAAACGTCCGCTGAGTATTAAGGACATCGAGCAACTGAAGCCGTTCCATTGGGGTTTCGAGTTCGATGAGATCATCAACCAGCAAGGTGGTTTTGACGCTATCATTACCAACCCGCCGTGGGAGGTTTGGCAAACCGACGAAAAGGAGTTTTTTCAGGAATACGTCCCGACCATCAAGAAAAAAAGTCTGCGCATTGAGGATTGGAAGAAGCAGCAGGCAAAGCTGATGAAAGACCCAGAATTAAAGAAAGCATGGCTCAACTATGCCAGCGCTTTTCCGCACACTTCGATTTTCTTCAAAAACGCACCCCAGTATAAAAACCAACAATCCTTTGACGAAGAGGGCGAGCGAATCGCGTCGAAGATCAACCTCTACAAGCTCTTTACCGAACAATGCTTCAACCTCCTCCGAAAAGGCGGCTACTGCGGCATCGTCATTCCCAGCGGCATCTACACCGACCTCGGCGCGAAACAACTCCGTGAAATGCTCTTTTCCCAAACCGAGGTCACGGGCTTGTTCTGCTTCGAGAACCGCAAAGAAATTTTCGAGGGCGTCCATCGCAGCTTCAAATTCCTCGTGCTTTCCCTCGAGAAGGGCGGCGTCACCAAAAGCTTCCCCGCCGCTTTTATGCGTCACGACGTGGCTGAACTTCAACGCTTCCCACAGGAAGGAGCAGTCCTTATTTCCATCAACCTCGTCCGCCAACTCTCGCCCGATTCGCTCTCCGTCATGGAGTTCAAGAGCGAACTCGATATTCAAATCGCCGAGAAAACGCTCCGTTTCCCATTGCTCGGGCATCAGATCGAAGGGACTTGGAGTGTGCATTTGACTCAAGAGTTCAACATGACCACCGACAGTGATTTGTTTAAACAATCTCCCGGTCGCAGTGATGTGCCACTGGTGCAAGGCAACATGATTCACCAGTTCAATCATGACTTTGCAAAGCCTAAATACTGGATTAACTTGAAGGAGGGTCGAGCTCGAATCCTTGGTAGGTCGGAGGACAAAGAACAGAAGCTTGCTTATCAGAGTTTCCGCTTAGTGCATCGGCGCATCGCACGGAACACGGACAAGCGTACCTCCATTGCGTGCATCATGCCGCCAAACCGTTTCTGCGCGGATACAGCACAAACGATTCGCAACTTCATTCAACCCGACCACCTTGTCTTTCTGACGGCTGTCTTCAATTCCTTCGTTGCCGATTGGGAAGTCCGCCAACGTGTCACTGCGCACATGGATATGCATTTTGTTTACAAAATGCGATTCCCGCGCCTGATGGAAGCGGACGGGGCGTTTCGACCCATCGTGGAACGAGCGGCGCGGTTGATTTGCACGACGGCGGAGTTCGACGATTTGGCGAAGGAAGTCGGCCTCAAAAGCCACAAGGACGGCGCGACTGATCCCGCCGAACGCGCCAAGCTTCGCGCCGAGCTCGACGGCCTCATCGCGCATCTTTACGGCCTGACCGAGGACGAGTTCGCGCATATCCTTAAAACCTTCCCCATCGTCCCCGAACCGGTCCGCGCCGCCGCGCTCGATGCTTACCGTGATGTCGGGAAGGGAAAGGTCAAGTGATCGCCTTGTTGAGAGGTCTACTGGTTCGTCGCGAACTTGTCAAAAACCGCCTCAACAAGGCGGGGAGTATATGATTGTAAAGGACATTATGGAACGATTTTCGATGACCCTGTTTCCTGAGATTTCAGGAAACCATGGCACTGATGGAGAAAAGTGGACTCAATGGCTTCTTGAGAAATCTTTCTTTTTGGACTTTGTTTTTCGGAATCCAGAAGGGAAACATAAGGGAAAGGAATTGGGCGATGCAGTTGTATTGTATGACAACGTTTTGTTAATGGTTCAGGTTAAATCACAACAGTCCGCGCGTGATCCTAAACAATGGGCAGAAAAACATATTAAAAAAGCCTTGAGTCAGCTTAAGCATACAAGGCGCATGCTTGTCGCAGGACACGTGAAAATTTTGAGGAATGAACTTCACGGTGATGTTTCGATTGATATTAAAAAATATCCTAACCACATGGGGCTGATAATACTTTCTCAAGACGCATCGCCATTTGTAGCGGAAGAGCTTGTTCCTGATTTAAAGAAAGAGGGTTTTCCGATACATACGATTTCACTGAGAGATTTTTCTTTATTAGTATCAAGGCTTGATACTGCTGGCGATTTCATATGTGGCCTTGAGCTTCGTCAAGACATTGCTTCAAAGGTAAAGTATTTTGTGCATAATGAAGAAGAAAATATCAGAAAAATGATTCCTTACATAAATGCGGTTATAGGTAAAGCATTTTCTAGAGATACAGAAAATATTCGAAGCATGACGTGTGAGGCTTTTAAAAAAAATTTGAGTGGCAAGCTAGCAAATTCCGATGATAGAAATTACGGCTTATTGGTCGATGATATCATTGCCCATGCCCATGATGTAGACCCTTCGTTACCATATCACAACCCTTCTACCGCACGCCAGACCTCTTTAGAAATAGCAACTTATTTGGGATTTTTAACGCGGGAACGAAGGATTGCGTTGGGCAAAAGAATGTTTAATTGTGTAACCGAATCCAGTGATGGAAAGGATCACTATTTCTGCCACTACAAACCATCCTTAAAACAAGTGTTTGTATTTTTAGCTACTTCAAAATCACGAGAAGAGCGAGTCAAATTTCTTAGTTATCTTTTGAGTGTGGCGCAAGTACAATTTAACGCAGATCGAGGAATCGGCATTGCCACGGAGCCGCCAGGAGATGGGCGGTCTTATGATATGGCGCTGCATAAGACATCGCCTTCGGAACAATTAGCAGAAGAATTGAAATTGCAGAAAAATATGTTTGGCAAGGTGAACTCTCTTTGGAATCATGAGCCAGATGGTTTATAAGCGTTACGGCTTGACGGAAGAGGAAATAAAGATTGTGGAGAATTCGGTAAAATGAAAGTCGGCAGAAATGACCCTTGCCCGTGTAAGAGCGGGAAGAAGTATAAGAAATGTTGTTTATTGCTTGAACAAAGTTCCTCAGCGTATTCCGTTCCTACAGAAGTTATTAAGAAATTTCAAGAACATCAAAGAAATGAAATTAAAAGAGAAAAACTTTACGGCAAAGTACGTCCGATTATTCACAACAATTTTAAAGGTTACAAATTTGTTGCTGCGGGAGATCGATTGCATTGGTCTAAGGAAGATAAATGCAGGACAGTCCCGGATTTCTTAATGTCTTATATAAGAACGGAGTTAGGTGGCGATTGGGGCAATGCCGAATTAAAAAAGCCATTGGAAGAACGGCATCAGATTTTACAATGGTATCATCGGACTTGCCTTTTTCAACAAGCACAACAGTCAGGCCCGGATGGGATTTATGACGCTGTACCCAATGGCTCTTTTTCCGCTTATTTATGCTTGGCTTATGATTTGTATGTCCTGCGTCATCATCAATTACTTCAACAAGATATTATCCGACGACTTAAACTAAAGGATCAGTTTCAGGGAGCCAGATACGAACTTTTTGCTGTTGCAACATGTATAAGAGCAGGGTTTGATGTTCAATTTGAGAATGAAAAGGATCGCTCCAGTAAACATCCGGAATTTATTGCCACTCATAAAGAAACAGGTCAGGTAGTATCAGTCGAGGCAAAAAGTAAACATCGCAAAGGGACTTTGGGTTTTCCTGGTCAAAGGAAAGTGGATGAGGAAATCAGGTTAAGATTGGGTGGATTGATAAATGATGCTATTCAAAAAGCAACACAGTACCCGTTAGTAATTTTTGTAGACGTTAACATTCCTCCTTCTGTCGCGGTGCAGATGGAAGTGCAACCCCCAAATGCCTTGTCCAGAGTATTGGATCAAATAAAGAAAACAAACGACGGGAAAGATAAATTCAATTTGATTATCTTTACGAATCATCCTCATCATTATGGCAGGGAGGATGAGCCAGATCCTAAGAAAAATGTAGTTTCGGTCTTTTCTCGGATTCCAAGTTTGCCTGATCAGTACCCGGCAGGTTTATTTTCTTTGAATCAGGCAGCTTTGCAATATGGGAATATTCCTAATGAGTTCCCGGAATAAAACAAACGTGACAAGTACTAATTTTTTACAAACACCAAATCGACCAGATGGTCTACAAGCTTTACGGCCTGACGGAACAAGAAATCAAGATCGCGAAAGGTGATTCGAGCGCACAGAGCGCTATCGAACTTGTCAAAAACCGCCTCGACAAGGCGGGGAGTGTATAACTTCAGAAAAGGGATAAATGAACGATCAGATTACTAAAAATACACGGCTGATATTTTTTGTTTTTGTGCTTTTGATTTTGGTAGTCATTCACCGATGGCTAACTGGCAACTGGTATCCGGCCGATACCAACATATCCTTTGTTTTTCAAAACCTTATTCTTATGGTAGTTCTTGGCTCATTGATTGTGGAGCCACACTTCACAAAACCTTCTGATGCCTTGGTTAATTCTTTGGCTGTACTGATCACACTTGCGTCGGTGAGGGATCGGACAAGCTATATATTATGGGATGCAAATTTTTATTATGCCTTAATGGTCTTCATTTTTAGCCTAATTTCAATTATTCTTGGCCAAAAAGAAGAAAGTGAGGCGTCGTTAAGAAACAAAGTAGCTAGATTCTTTTATACTTTTGCTGTCTTCTTTGGTAAGTCGAACCTCATTTTTTCAATTACATTTCTCCTGTCAGTTTTTTCCTTCTTTGATACTCAACAAAAAGATTTCATAGTGTTGATTTGTTTCTGGTCGTTTTTAATCGTTGCAAAGCCCATCGGGTTATTGTCTTTGATTCAAAACGGCAGTGCGCGCATTAAAAAGGTTGATTCTCATCATTTAGGGGAAATCATCAGTGTCACTTTACCGGGATCATTTCGTTTCCGGCCGTTCAAGGATGTTAATCTTAATCAAGGTGATTGGGTGCTGTTTAGAAGAGGCGATGCCCACGTCGCTGTTGTTACGGAAAATTATGCTCTGAATCAAGATAAGATCGCCCAGGCGTCGATCATAAGAACAGTTTCATTAAAAGATCATAGTTTGGGGACGAGTGATGGGGTGTATAAAATTCATCCTGAAAATTTGTCAGATATAGTTAAGGACGAATCTTTTGTTGAGAAAAGCCGTCGCTTTGTTGGTTTCGTCGTTGAGAATTCTACTATAGGGGAGATCACATTTAAGGTAATTTCCAAAACTGTCATTGAAGAGGGTTTTATTCTTGAAGCGCATATTAATGAACAGAGCGTCTTATACCAAATTGTCAATGCCAAAACGGGAATCGAGCAACTATCGAATGACCTTAAGTCTGGGTTAATAACCGGAGTGGCTCAGCAGGTTGGCATATGGAATAGTGAAAGGGTTCGTTTTGATAAGTATGGTTGGGTGCCACCTATGCACACACCGCTTTATTTGATTGATAAATCGTATAAGCTCGAGTTTGGTTTGAAGCCTAATGAGATGATTTTAGGCTATATCCCTAATACAAATTTTCCTATTATTGCTAATGTAGACACTCTTATTACACATCACACAGCCATTTTAGGGATAACGGGTAGTGGGAAGACGGAAATGGCTTTCACAATTATTCAGAAAATGGTTGATTTGAAAGCCAAAATTTTCTGTGTTGACTTTACAGGTGATTACTTGAAAGAGTTCGAGAGATTTAATCCCAAGAAGCTGGCTATTTCCGCTGAACATGCAAAGAATTTGAATGAGAAATTGTTAGCTATTGAGACTGGTCAATATGGAGCTGGTAAAGAAATCGGAGAGCTGGAAAAATTTAAATCGGTCTTAATCCCTGAGATTAAAAAAATGGTTGAGGATTTTATCCAGTCTGAAAGCAACCTTGCGATATTTGAGTTATCCGATATAGTCAACACATCCGCTACAATTGCAATAACAGAGTTTTACCTTAGTCAAATATTTTCTTATGCGAGACAACATAGGGATCGCAATCAAAAGTTTTGTATTATCCTGGAGGAGGCGCACACAGTTATTCCAGAGTCGCAGACAATGGGTGTTCAAGACAAATATTCGAAAGCTACAATCAGTAAAATAAGTCAAATTGCGTTACAGGGTAGAAAATATGATGTGGGATTAATGGTGATAGCGCAAAGAACAGCCAATGTTACGAAGACGGTTTTGAATCAATGTAATTCTATTATTGTTTTTAATTCCTATGATAAGACGGGTTTTGATTTCCTGGAGAATTATGTCGGGCCTTCAATGATATCTGCTATCCCAAATCTTAAATGGTTACAGGGTATGGTGGTTGGGCGTGGTTTTAAGTCGGGGAGACCGTTAATTATGGAGATTCCAGTGAAGAACAAATTCCAAGAGCAAGTGGCAACTCAGGGGGCAGGGGAATCCTTAACGGAGCATCGAAAAGAATGACAAAAAAATTCGTGCGGAAGCTTATTAGAAATGTCGCAGTATATTAAATAAGGGGATTTAATGATGCTCAAAGAATCCGAAACAATCGAGTACAAAAAATCCACCGCCGAGGTTTCCGCCAAAGGCGGATCCGCCTCTGGCGGAAAAATGGCGGTCGTTTCCATTGTGGCAATAATTAATAAATTTAAAGTGTCAAATTTTACAGGTATGATAAAATAGAAAAAATGTCAATATTTCTTAATAACCAAGAAATTCAAGCATTGATCGTGGAGGAAAAACGAGTGGCTTCTACGGCTGTTGATCTTTTTTCGATGAAAAGTAAAAAAGGTCATAAGGGGTCGGATATCACAATTCCCCGATCAGACGGCAGTGCCTTTAAAATTATTCTTCGGCAGAATTCAAAGGATCCTTTAGATTTTTCTGCGATCTTAGCTTTTATGCCTGAAAAGAAGAAACAAGATTTTAAACTTCGTCGGTACAATGGCAAACATTTGCACGGCAATCGGCTACATAAGAATAAATTTTACGATTTTCATATTCATACTGCCAGTGAAGAATATCAGCGTGCCGGACTAAAAGAAGAGTCATTCGCAGAGGTAACCAATCGATATAGTAATCTGGCTGAGGCGTTTACCTGTTTGGTCAAAGATTGCAAGGTGATTCTTCCGGAGGATAAGCAGTTAAAATTTTTATAATTGCCTATGGAAATTAAAGAAATTGAATCCCTATTTCGATCAAAAGTTAGCCAACAGATAGAAATTTTTTCTGAGGGTATTAATCGCTTTAAAGTTTTTACGCCCTTTCAGTTTGATGATGGCGATAGTCTGTCTATTGTGCTCAAACGTATAGGGGACAAGTGGCTTCTGACTGATGAAGCGCATACTTATATGCATCTGAGTTACGAAATTGATATGAATTCGTTGGAGAAGGGGACTCGCCAGAAAATTATAAATAGCGTATTGTCAGGGTACGGCATTAGGGAGTTGGATGGGGAGCTTCTTCTTAACGTTGAGCAAGATGATTTTGGGAATGCTTTTTACAGTTTTGTTCAAGGGTTGATTAGGATTACGGATGTTACCTATTTGACTAGAGAGCGGGTGCGGTCAACATTTATGGATGATTTCAAAGTTTTTCTTCATGACTCTGTGCCTGTGGAGCGAATAAAGTTTAATTATACTGACCCAGAGATTGATGTTGAAGGAAAGTATCCGGTTGATTGTAAGATAAACGGAATGGCCAAGCCGTTATTTATTTTTGGTATTTCAAATGAAGATAAATGCCGCGACGCCACCATTTCAATAATGTGGTTTGAGAAGAAGGGCATTTCTCATCATCCAATCGCTATTTTTGAGGATCAGGAAGAAATAAATCGCAAAGTTCTTGCGCGCTTTAGTGACGTGGTTGAGAAACAATTTTCAAGTTTGTCTGCAAATAAGGATCGGATTAAGAAATACCTATCCGAGCTTGTTCATCCTTCCTAATTAACATTTAATGTTTAAAGCTTCCCTGCCTTGCCGGCCGAGTAGGTTCCCCTGGGAACGGCAGGCAGGCCTGCCTGCGGCAGGCAGGCGAAACAATCGAATTCAAGAAATCCACCACCGAGGTTTCCACCTTTGGCGGAAAAGCGGGACCATTGGGGCCATACGAATGTGTTGACATATTGTCGCAAAAATTATATACTTTTTGCGACAGGAGTTAATAGATATGCGTACACAAACCATTGATAGAATAGTTACTTACAGGATATATGGAAACAAGAGGGGTTGGGTGTTCACTCCAAGTAGTTTCTATGATATTGGGAGCCAGTTTGCTGTAAGAAAAACTCTTGAGCGCTTAACAAATGCCGGGGTTATTCGTCGCCTTGCTCCGGGACTTTACGATTATCCTAAACGGCATCCTGTCCTTGGATATCTTTTGCCTAATTACGAGCAGGTCGGGATAGCCCTTGCCGGACAGAAAAAATTGAGGCTTCAGCCCTCAGGTGTTTACGCGGCCAATCTTCTTGGTTTAACCGAGCAGGTCCCTGCCAAAATTATTTTCCTAACGGATGGCTCTTCCCGGAAGGTGGTTATTGGAAAGCAGGAGATTATTCTTAAGAAAACTACACCTAAAAACATGGCGACATCGGGGCGTATTAGCGGATTGGTGATTCAAGCATTACGGTCTCTTGGAAAAGTAAATGTGGATCAGGAGATGATAAATAAACTTAAAAAGCGTTTGAGTCAGAAGGATAAAGATCAGCTTTTACGGGATATTTCTTGCGCCCCGGCATGGATCGGTGAAATATTCAGAAAAATGGTTAAATGATATGGATCGATTCGCAGTTTTGCCAGCTTCCGAAAAGGCCGCCTATTTTGAAATGACCGCAGCTAATCTTGGCATTTCACCGGAGTTGATTGAGAAGGATTTCTGGGTCTGCTGGATTTTAAAACAACTTTTCTCATTGGAAGACTTTGGAGTGCATATAACGTTTAAGGGCGGCACGTCGCTTTCCAAGTGTTATAACGCTATTCAACGATTTTCGGAAGATATTGATATCGCCATTGAAAGAAAATATTTGGAGCATGGTAAAAGCATGGATCCTTCCACTGACGAAAGTAATAAAGAGAACAAAAGGCGGATTGAAGAACTTCTTGCTTCGGCTCAGGCCGCGATTCACAAAAAGATTCTTCCGGGATTGCGGCAAAAGGCGGTTGATGTTTTTGGAAAAAACGATCAATGGGCGATCGAGAGGACTTTCTGGGAAAAGGCGATGGTCGGGAATCTGGGGCCGGGTCGGGATATTTGAGAAAGCATTGGAACAGGTTGAATTACTGCAGAGTGTTGTCGACTTCAACAGGCTTTTCTTCAGGTATTCATGGTTGAACTATGATGAGGCAAAGCGGGGATCTTTTCGGTTGGTTCCTAAGGATTCCGAACGACTTAAGAGTTTAAAAGCAGACTATTCGAAAATGGATCCGATGTTTTTTAAAGACCCGCCGGTATTTGACCAGGTTATTTCCGGCTTGCGGGGCATGGAAAATCGTATTAATAAGGTGTAGCCTTCCACACGCAGAGGGGTCAGCAAATCCCATGAAATCTAAAACACTCATCACCCCCGACAACTACAAGACTCTCGTGCGCAAGGTCGCGCGGGAGCTTACTTTACCTTGCGCGTGCGGAGAATATGTGGTATATTCTACGCAAGAGGTGCGGAGAATATGAAATACATCCACCAGCTCAATATCTGGCCCAAATTTATCTGGAATCACGCGCGGATTGCTTCTAACCTCGGAGCTGTGCGTAGCCGTCAGGGACGATTGATCGGCCGTATGGAGGCGATGGGGTTTTCTCTGCGTTCTGAGGCGTTGTTACAGACTCTTACGCTGGATGTTTTAAAGAGCAGCGAGATCGAAGGAGAGATTCTTGATGCCAGCCAGGTGCGTTCATCCATTGCCCGAAGACTCGGGATGAAGATTGGAGGACTTGTCCCTTCCGACCGTCACGTGGATGGTGTCGTGGAAATGATGCTCGATGCTGCTCAGAATTTTAATAAACCGCTTACGAAAGACCGGCTCTTTGGCTGGCACGCGAGTTTATTTCCAGCCGGGCGCAGCGGGATGCATAAAATTACTGTGGGTGACTGGCGTCATGATCAACATGGCCCCATGAGAGTCGTTTCCGGTGCCATCGGGCGTGAGCGCGTGCATTTTGAAGCGCCGGAGGCTAGCCGCCTTAATCGTGAAATGAATTTTTTTTTAAGCTGGTTTAATGCTTCGACTTCGCTCAGCACAGGTGCTTCGACTTCAGATATGGACCCTGTCATCAAAGCTGGTATCGCGCATTTGTGGTTCGTGACTCTGCATCCTTTTGAAGATGGCAATGGCCGTATTGCCCGCGCGATCGCGGATATGCAGCTGGCGCGTGCCGATGGCAGCCGAGAGCGTTTTTACAGTATGTCTGTTCAGATCCGTCAGGAACGCAGCGCTTATTACGATATTCTCGAGAAGACTCAAAAAAGAAGTCCGGTTACAAAAGAAGGCATCGATATTTCACCATGGCTGGAATGGTTTCTGGTTTGTTTGAACCGGGCGTTGGACACAACGGAAAGCACATTGGCCGGTGTGTTCAAAAAAGCGCGCTTTTGGGAATCTCATCTAGCTCCCGCGGGGAGCCTATCGGCCGGATCCATCAATGAGCGGCAGCGAATAATCATCAACAAGTTATTTGACGGCTTTGAAGGAAAGCTCACGTCTTCCAAATGGGCCAAGATCACAAAGTGCTCGCAGGATACGGCTCTGCGGGATATTCTTGACCTTATTGAGAAAGGCATTCTGATTAAAGATCCTTCAGGCGGACGCAGTACAAGTTATCGGCTCAAAGATTCGGCACCATGAATTCTCGGCACGCGGACCGATCTCGGGAATAATTCGGCGCGTGTCCTCGCAAGACGCAATCCTTACGATAAAAAGATTAGTGAGAAATTCCTTGCTTAAAAGTTATCCCTGGGTTATACCTTTTGATGGGTAGCGACAGCTATTTATCCTATGAAACGATATATCTGCATTCACGGCCATTTTTATCAGCCGCCACGGGAAAATCCGTGGCTCGAAGAGATTGAATATCAGGATTCGGCGTATCCTTACCAGGATTGGAACCAGCGTATTCTTGCCGAATGCTACGCCGCTAATATGGCCTCCCGCGTCTTAGACCCGCGGAATCAAATCATTGATATCGTGAATAATTACGCCAGGATCAGCTTTAATTTTGGACCTTCCTTATTTTCCTGGCTTGGGAAAAAAGCCCCCGAAGTTTACCAGGCTATTCTTGAGGCTGATAAAATCAGCCAGAAAAATTTTTCCGGGCACGGATCCGCCATTGCCCAGGCCTACAATCACATGATTATGCCCCTGGCTAACGAGCGTGATAAAAAGACGCAGATTCTCTGGGGGATCAAAGATTTCGAGGCGCGTTTTAAACGAAAACCGGAAGGGTTCTGGCTGCCCGAGACAGCCGTCGATTTAACCACGCTGAGCATGCTCGCGCAAGAGGGGATCAAGTTTACGATTCTGGGTCCCCACCAGGCCAAAAGGGTAAGGAAGATAGCCGCCAAAGATTGGCAGGATGTGGAAGGGGGAAAAATTAATCCCCAGGTCCCGTATCTGTGCGCTCTGCCTTCCGGGGAAAAAATCGCCATTTTCTTTTATGACGGGCCCATCAGCCGCGAGATTGCTTTTGGAAATCTTTTAAATAACGGCGAGGTCCTGGCGCGCCGGCTTCTGGAAACTTTCCCTAAGGAGATGGCCGAATCAAGGCTTGTCCATATCGCCAACGACGGGGAGACCTACGGGCATCACCACCCTTTTGGCAATATGGCCTTGTCGTATTTACTGCGCCATATTGAAACCAATCATTTAGCGCAAATCACGATTTACGGAGAATATCTCGCTAAGAATCCTCCTCAAGACGAAGTGGAGATTATTGAGAATTCCTCGTGGAGCTGTTTTCACGGTGTTGAGCGCTGGCAGGCGAATTGCGGGTGTCACACGGGCAGGCACCCCGACTGGCATCAAGAGTGGCGTAAACCTTTACGCGAAGCCATGGATTATTTAAGAGATGAGTTGAGCTCCTTTTTTGAGGAGAAAATGGCCGGATATACGGAAGATCCCTGGAAGATGAGAGATCATTATATTCAGGTGGTTTTAGACCGCTCGATAGAAAATGTCAATCATTTTTTGAGCGAACATGCCAGGGGCGAGTTAACGCGTGAAGCCAAAATTCAGATTCTTAAATTGCTTGAGATACAGCGGCATGGGATGCTCATGTACACCAGCTGCGGATGGTTTTTTGAAGATATCTCCGGCATCGAAACCCTGCAAATCCTGCAATATTCGGCGCGTGCCATTCAATTGGCCAAAGAAATTGATGGGTTAGATTTGGAGACAACTTTTCTGCATCATTTAGAATCGGCTAAAAGTAATGTCCCTGATCTTCAGGATGGGAGAAAAATTTATGAGACGCTTATCCGTCCGGAAATCATTGATCTGGTCAATGTCGGCGCCCACTATGCCATTTCTTCTCTTTTCGAAAAATATTCTTCCAAGACAAATATTTATACCTATACCATTGAGCCCATAACCTACGATGAGCAGCAGAGCGGAAAACAGAAATTGATTTTAGGCGAGGCCTCTATTTTTTCCGAGATCACGTGGGAAGAAACGGTGATCAATTTCGCCGCTTTACATTTAGGCGACCATAACGTGAACGCCGGGGTCTGCCGCTGTAACGATGACACCTCTTTTAAATGGACGCCCCAGGAAATTAAAACCGCTTTTATGGATAACCATACCCCGGAAGTCATCCAGCTGATAATTAAGCATTTTGGTGAGCATAATTATTTCCTGTGGGATTTGTTTAAGAATGATCAGGGCAAGGTCCTTGAGAAAATTTTTGAAGACACTCTGCAATCCATTGAAGCCCATTATCGGCAGATTTATGAGGACTACGCTCCTTTGATGCGGATAAGAAAGCTGGTCCATGCCGCTCTGCCCAAATCCCTGGCCATGACGGTGGAGTTCGTTTTAAATCGCAAGCTCACCGACCTTTTGGAAGAAAAAGAGATCAATTTATCCAAATTAGAGAAGTTGTGTTTAGAAATCAAACAATGGGCTTTTGTCCGGGACAAACAAACCGTAGCGGCCGCGGCCAGTCAAAGGATTGCTGAACTTATGGGGCGTTTCGCCCAGGAGCCTTACAATGTGACTTTGCTTGAGACCATCGACGGGCTATTGAAGGCTTTGAGTATTTTGTCTCTGCCGCTTGATTTTGGGCTGGCTCAGAATATTTATTTCGCGCTGGGCAAAAAGATATATCCTGTTTTTCTTGAAAAGAGCAAAACAACGGACTCTTCTCTGCGAAAATGGTTAGATCATTTTAAAGAATTAGGAACGCATTTGCAGGTTAATATCAACGCTTTTCTCCCCGCCTCGCAAAGGGAGCCTATCGGCCAAGGGGAGACTATCGGCCAAAGGCCTATCGGCCAAACATAAAATGCACCGGCGCGCTAGTGGAATTCTTCTTCACATTTCTTCCTTGCCCTCTGAATATGGAATCGGCGATTTAGGGCCGGGGGCTTACGCCTTTGTCGATTTTTTGGAAAAAACCAAGCAGCGCTACTGGCAGATCTTGCCGTTAAATCCTGTCGACGGCATTTTTGGATATTCCCCTTACAGCAGCTTTTCGGCGTTTGCCGGCAATCCCTTTTTTATAAGCCCTGAACTTTTGGTAAAGGAAGGATGGCTTCAAAAAGAAGACATCGTTGACAAGCCTCTTTTTACGCGAGAGATGGTGGATTATGAAGAGACCATTGATTACAAAAATAAACTTTTTAATTGCCTCTGGGAACGTTGTGAAAAAATCCTTAATCAGAATAGAGAATTTGAGGAGTTCTGCCTCAGGGAAAGTTTTTGGCTTGATGATTTCGCCCTTTTTGCTGTTCTAAAAAAATTGTATTCAGGGAGGAGCCTTCTTCAGTGGCCGGAGGTTATTAAAAACAGAGCAGCCCGGGCCCTTGTTTATATCCAGCATCAATTTGAGCCCCAGATAATCAGAGAAAAACTTCTTCAGTATCTTTTTTTCAAACAGTGGTTTGCTTTAAAAGAATATTGCCAAAGAAAAGGCGTTTATTTGATAGGCGATGTGCCGATTTATGTCAACGATGACAGCGTTGAGGTCTGGACGTATCCGGAATTGTTTAAATTAAACGATGAGCTCAAGCCGGAATATGTGGCGGGTGTTCCGCCGGATTATTTTAGCGAAACCGGACAGAGGTGGGGAAATCCCGTTTACAATTGGGAAAAATTAAAAGAGACGAATTTCGCGTGGTGGATTAAACGTCTCGAACATAATTTCAGGCTTTTTGACTGGGTCCGTATTGATCATTTCCGCGGGTTTGTAGCCTACTGGGAAATCCCGGCCGCGGAAGAAACGGCTGTTAAGGGCAAGTGGATGAAAGCATCGGCGGAGCATTTTTTTACGGCCCTGCAAAAGCATTTCAAACCGTTGCCCATGATCGCCGAGGATTTAGGCATTATAACCCCTGATGTCGAAGAGGCCAGGAAACGTTTTGACCTGCCCGGCATGAAGGTCCTTCTTTTTGCCTTTGATGGCGACTTAAAAACGCATCCCTATATTCCGGAAAATTACGAAGACAATTGTATCGTTTATACCGGCACGCACGATAACAATACCGTCAAGGGTTGGTTTCTTACGGAGGCTTCGAAGGGCGCTAAGGAAAACTTGTTTAAATATCTAGGAAGGGAATTAACGGCGCGGGAAATCCCCTGGACCTTCATCGAGGCCGCCTTTCGTTCCAGGGCAAGAACGGCCATTATTCCGTTGCAGGATCTTTTAGGGCTGGGGCAAGAGGCGCGGATGAATATCCCCGGCACGGTGCGAGGGAATTGGCGCTGGCGGTTTTTACCGTCCGCTCTGGATGAAGCATTGGCTGACCGTTTATTAAAACTAACCGAATCGTCTCAAAGGTAAAAACAAAAGGGGGGATCTATTTCCCGTGAATTTTATTGTTGACGTATTCTCTTCTTTGTTCTATATTATCGAACAGTTGTATTATCCAATAGAACAGGAGATGCCCCATGTTAATCCCGGCTGGAAGGAAAAAAATACTCGAAGTATTCTTAAAAGATCCTTTTAAGGAAATCCATTTACGTGAGATTGCCCGCCTATCAAAATCCTCGTTGGCTAATGTGGACAATTCAATGCGCTTATTCGTGAAGAACGACATGTTTAAGCGCAATGAGATGTCTCATTCCACGTTTTTCAAACCAAATCTTGACAATGATGACACCGTAAAGATATTCGAGCTTTTGGAGCTTGAGAGGCGCAAGACATTTTACGCGAAGAATAAGACAATAGTCCGTCTGCTTAAGAAATATACAGATTCCGTCATAGAGCTTTCAAATAAACGAATTCAGCTTGTCATGCTTTTTGGATCTGTCGCAAGGGGCGAATGGACTAAAGGAAGTGATATTGACATACTGGCGGTGGTCCCGGATAAGGAGAACGATATCGTTGAGATATTAAACAAGGCTAAGATGGATGTTAGCCCCCTTTTAGAAATAAGGCCGATCACTACTACAACAAAAAAGTTCATAGATGGTTATAGGGCTAAATTAGAGTTTTACGATAATCTCTGGAAGGATCGCGTTGTGTTGTATAACGAGTTTCTATTCTGGCAACTTATAAGAGAGGGGGGCAAATAATATGCCCGAGAACTTAGAGAGAATTTTGCAGGGGTGTTTTCATCCAAGGGAAGGCAGGCCGAATCTGCAGAAAGTGCCGGTTAATGACAAGCGCGCGCAACAACACATTGACAAGGCGCGTAACAACCTGCGCGCGATGAAGCTAATGTTTGACAATGACCTGTTTGATTGGACGATCATCTGTGGATATTACGCTATGTATCATGCGGTTTTAGCGTCGCTTTATAAAATAGGCATCCGTGCCACAGCGCATTACTGCGCGCTTGCGGCATTTAAGGAATTCTATGTCAAGCGCGGCAAGGTTAAACCGGAATATGTAACTTACATCAAGCGTGCCAAACAGCTTGAGCATAAATATTCCGAGTCATTGGATAAGGCTCAGGAGAATAGAGTTGTCGAACAATACGGCATTGAGATTATAACCAATGACGATGCCGAATGGATCATCGAAGACGCGAAAGACTTCGTGCTTAAGATTGAGGAGATTTTGGCGTCATAAAAAGGGTCACTAGTACTCTGTAAGATAAATTTTTAGTAGTTGATTCCTCTGAAAATTAAGGGAAACCAACTACTAAAAACAAAATTTACAGAGTACTAGAATTAATAATGCTTCGGTTTGAATTTAAAACTCAAACAAAGCTTTCCCTCCCCAAGGTTTTTTGATACAATCTTCACATCGGAATTTCAAAAAACTGAAATTCTGATTCCGCCTCTGGCGGGACCAGATAGGCAAATTTCGATGTGACCCCGCCAAAGGCGGTCCGAAGGAAGATAGTGCACGAGCGAATGCGAGTGGCTATCTGGCTCCTATATGCAAAAAATAATTTTGGTACTTTTGTGTCTGTGTTTAGGTTGCGCGAGCGCGAAAACTAAAGAGCCGCCTCCACAGGCACCGCTAACGTCTTTTAAAATATTAAACGAAGCCAGCCTTCAAAAGGGGGGCAAGCTTCTCATTGCTCCTTTTAGAGCGGGTGTCAATGTTGAGGCCAACGAGGAATTAAATAAAATCGCGCTAATGGTTGTTAAGGGAATTACGGAGGCCATTAAAGAACAAGGCGAGAACAATTTCGAAATTCTTTCTTACGCGCAAGCTCAAGAGGCCGATCTTATGATCGAAGGGCACATTACAAAGTTGACGAAACCTTCCCGAATGAATAGAATGGGGTTGGGAGATCAAAAAATAAGTTTAGGCCTTGAAGGGAATATGGTCAATCTGGAAACAGGGGAGAAAGCTTTAATTTTTAGTGACTTAGATGAGCGCGGTCAAAAAGGCAATACGCATCAAGACCTGGCTTATGCCATGGGGCGAGCCATCGGTCAGGCCATAGCCGCGGGAATTAATAAAACAGAGTAAATAATTTTATGATTATTGTTACCGGTGCCGCTGGTTTTATTGGAAGCGCTATTGTCGCCCGGCTTAACGAGCGCGGGCAAAATGATATTCTTGTCATCGATCATTTTGAAGAGGGAGACCTTGAGACGACCAAAGATATCAAAAAAGAAAATCTTAAAAGTAAAAAATTTATTCAATATATCGACAAAAAAGATTTTTTAAAACAGATTGTTCTTGATCAGGTCAAGCCTTCCGTCAGTTGTCTTATTCACATGGGCGCGTGCAGTTCCACAACCCTCCAAGACGCGGATTATTTTGAAGAAAATAACTTTCAGTACACGCTGAAATTGGCTCAGTGGGCATTGAAGCATAATATTCGTTTTATTTATGCCAGCTCTGCTGCCACCTACGGCGATGGGCGTTTTGGGTACAGGGATGATGAAGAAACCATTCGCCGCTGCCAGCCGCTTAACCTCTACGGCCAATCCAAACAGAAGTTTGATTTCTGGGCCTTAGAGAATCAAGTGCTCGATAAAATGGCGGGATTAAAATTCTTTAATGTGTATGGGCCTAATGAGTATCACAAGGGGGATATGCGAAGCGTGGTGGCTAAGAATTACGAAAAGGCCATTAAAGAGGGCAAAATAAAGCTTTTTAAATCTTACAAAAAAGAATATAAAGATGGAGAGCAAAAACGTGATTTTATTTACGTCAAGGACGCGGTTGAGATTGTTATGTTTTTTGTTGACCATCCCGAGATTCACGGTATGTTTAATGTAGGGACCGGACAGGCAGGGACATGGAACGATCTGGCCCAAGGCCTTTTTAAGGCGGTGAATAAACCCCCGCGCATTGAATATATGGAAATGCCTGAAGATTTACGGGCGCGTTATCAATATTTCACGCAGGCCGATATGACGAAATTAAGAAAAGCCGGTTATGTCCAGCCGTTGAGAAATCTTGAAGAAGGAATTAAGGATTACGTTCGTTATTTAAAAGATCATCGTCATTGGTAAGGTGCCTATGGTTACGCTATTATTTTCGCTGGCTGTTGTTTTCTTTATCGGGGGAATAGTATTTATTCTTCGCGCCACCAGCGCGCCATCGGAAGAGCAGCTTGCTCTTTCTGCCGAGAAAGAGAATTGGGAGAACATAAAAATTTCTTTAGAGTCCCAAGTTGAAGGATTAACGAATGAGAAGAGAGAGAGCCAGGAAAAAACAGAAGAGCAGGAAACGCATTCCCAGTCTTTGCAGGAAGAAATTCATAAGTTGCAGGATGAGCAAAAAGCGAAGGTAAATTCTCTTGAGGAAGAGTTGGTTTCTTTGAGGAAAATAAAAGAAGAAAGAGAGCAATTAGAGAAAGAGAAGAATGAATTGTCGAGCGCTAAAACAACCTTGGAAGAAAATTTAAAGAAAACAGCGGATTTAAATAAAATTTTGCTTGAGCAGGAAAAAATTCTACGGGAAGAATTAATAAAAAACCGCGCCCAGGTTTTGGGGCTGGAGAAAATCTGCGCGGAATTTAAAATCCAGATAGAGGCGGCAGCGGCGCAGACTGGATGAACGAAGGATATGGTTTTTATGAAAAAAAATATTTTTATATTAATTATTTCATTGATTTTATTCTCTGGTTGTACTCCAGTGAAGAAAGCCAGTGAAAAAACTTCCGATGCCGTATGGAATTTTACGACTGAAACAGTGCCGGATACGGCTAAAGGATTGGGGCGTTTTTCGGTTAAGGCTATTCAACCTAAATCGTGGATTGAAACGCTTCAAGTCCTCTGGGGATCATCGACTAGAGCGCTTGAAGATGTTCGCGCGGAGGCGGTTAGTCAAACTTACCCATGTCCTTTTAATGAATGCTTTGATGCCGTTTTAAGTTTGGGGCGCAATTTCAGGACACCTCAGCCATTAGATGTCCAACAGATGTTTTCTTCTATGGGAGGGGAGGAAAAAACTAAAGAAGTTGACGCCTCCACAAGTGAGCAGTCTAAAGAAACGCCCATTAGTTATGAGGGGACTTACTATGTATTTATTAAGGATAGAATCAAAAAACATATTATTGTTATGGATATTCCCGAAGTCATCAATACCACCGAAGTAGGAATATTTTTCTTGAACCTTGATGAAAAGACGACGCAAGTAGAGATTGCCTCCTTAAGCCCCCTCGCTAAAGAAAAGGCCGCTCAGATAGTTTTCCAGCAATTAGAATCCCTTTTCCCATCGCCAAAATAAAGTATCTTTATATGATTGAACACGAATTATTATTTTTAGGATTGCTGAAAGACGGGCCCAAGCATGGTTATGAAATTAAGAGGCTTATTGAGGAAGAACTATTTCCTTTTGTGGGCCTTAAAATCAAATCCATTTATTACCCTCTTCGGAAAATGGAAAAGTTAGGGCTTATTAAAAAAGATGTCGGCAGAGAAGGGAAGTGGCCGGAAAAATTTGTCTACAGCTTAACTCCCAAAGGCGATAAAATTTTCGATCACTTGATCAGCGAAAGTTTTCTCTCCATCGAGCGCCCGTACTTTAATCTTGATCTTTCTTTATACTTTTTGCAGTATGTGGATAAAAACATCGCCAAACGCCAAATGCGCGGGCGAATGATATTTTTAGGAAGAATCGAACGGGAATTGGAGAAGTTAAAGGCTAATATCAGCCCTTCGCGTAAACATCTTCACATTATTTTGGATCACGATCTGGATTTAGTGAAAGCGGAAATAAAATCAATTACCCATCTTATTGAGTTGCTCCCCAGCCTTCCAGAAGATTGTATATAATATTAAAAGTATAATAATTACTTGACAAAATCGCCTCTTTTACTAAAATCTAACTAGTAAAATTTTACTAGTTTCGGGAGGGAAAATGATCAAAATTCTGGAGGAAACAGCTAACCGCTATAAAAGTAAGCCTGCCATTATCTTTAAGGGTGAGGAGATCTCTTTTGACTCTTTAAGGGAAGAAGTGTTTAAACTCGCCGCTATTTTAAAGTCCAAAGGTATTTCCCGGGGAGATAAAGTCGCTATTTTCCTACCCAATTGCCCCGATTATATTTATAGCTATTTAGCTTCCTTTTGCCTGGGGGCGGTCGTGGTTCCTTTAGATTACATGCTTAAAAATGATGAGTTAATTTCCTGCCTGAGTCACGCGGAAGTTAAACTTTTAATCGCCAGGACAAAAAATGAAGTGGACCTTAATTTAGTTCAAAAAAGCGTTACTAGTTTAAAGACGCTTTTTTTGTTAGAGAATCCGCAGCCAATGGCGAACCCCGATGGAAAATTTTTTCCCGTCCCCATTCAAGATACAGATCCGGCTCTGATCATGTACACCTCGGGCACGACCGGAAAGCCGAAAGGGATTCTTTTAAATTACAAGCATCTCGAAGGCTCACCCTTGGCCATGAAGTATTTCGTGGATTTCACCGACAAAGATATCAAATTAGTCGCCATTCCTTTAAGTCATATCGCCGGTCTTATTTATATTCAAAATTGTATTCATTTTGGGATCACTTTAATTCTCATGGAGCGTTTTAATCCCTTCGAATTTTTGCAAAATATTGATCGTTACAAAGTCACTTGTTTTCACATTGTTCCGGCGATGTACATGGCGATCCTTACCTTAAAAGAAATTGAACGTTTTAATTTGTCCTCGTTGCGCTGGGTGGTTGTCTTCGGTGCCCCGAGTTCTCCGGATATTTTAAAACGATTTCAGCAGTACTGTCCAAACGCCCAGCTTCTGAACGGTTGGGGCATGACGGAAACTTGTCCGCCCAACACCGTCACGCCTTTGGTTAGGGAACAGGCATGCCTGTTCCCTACAGATAGAATTGAAAGCGTTGGCAAACCTTCGCCCTATTCCGAAATAAAAATATTTGATGAAAACAACCACGACGTGCCCAACGAACAAATCGGTGAGATTGTGATTCGCGGCCCTTACGTTATGGCTGGATATTATAAAGATCCTCAAGGAACCGCGGAGGTTATGCAGGACGGCTGGCTTCATACCGGAGATTTGGGGCGTTTTGACAAGGAAGGATTCCTTTACATCGTTGGACGTAAGAAAGAGATGATTAAAGTGGGCGGACAAATTGTGTATGCCCCGGAAGTAGAGACCGCCTTTTACAAGCATGAGGCGGTTAAGGAAGTGGCGGTGATCGGGATGTCTGATAAAATGCGAGGAGAAGTCGTTAAGGCCTTTGTTGTTTTAAAAGACGGCATGAATGTCACGGCGGAAGATTTAAGATATTTTGCGCGCGAACACCTGGCGCATTTTAAGGTTCCTCACACCATTGAACTGAGGAAAGAATTACCTAAAAATAGAACAGGAAAAATAGATAAAGAAGCGTTAAAACAAGGAGAACCGCATGCCAACACAAATGCGTAAAGACATTCATTTAAAGGGACAGGATTTAATGAATATGGTGCAATTGCGCCCGCAGGATATCGGCAAATACGCGATTATCCCCGGGCCTAAAGAACGCCTGGATGCCCTGATGAAACTCATTGAAAAACCGATTAAGAATTTTAGTTTCATGGAATATAACATGTATACCGGTGACTTCGCGGGAACGCGGCTGACTGTCATTAATGGCGGACGCTTTTCTGCGGATACAGCCATCACCACCGAAATTCTTTGCTGCGCCCAGGCGCAAACGATGATTCGGATCGGCAGCTGCGGCTCTTTAACGGAAGATATTAAAATTGGCGATTTAATTGTGGCGGAGAACTCGATTTGCGGCGAAGGGGTTACCCAATATTACGTCGATGATAAAAATCATCAACCCTCAGCTGATAAAGATTTAACCAATAAACTATTTGAAGTGGCCAAGGCTTCTGGATTTAATGTTCACCGCGGGAAGGTATGGTCGACCGATGCTATTTTAAGAGAGACACGTGAGCATGTTGGTAAAGCCGTGAGTCAAGGAGCGGTGGCGGTCGATATGGTCACATCCGTTTTTTTGACCATCACCGAATTGTATAAAATCCCGGCCGCGGTTATTCTGGCCGTCAGTGACAATGTGATCAGCGGTGAGATGGGCTTTCTTGATGCTAATTATTACATGGCCGAGCACGCGATGATTAATGTGGCCCTTGACCTTGTTAAAAAATTGGAAAAAGAAAAACAACCCGTTTAAAAATGCAAAAAATAAAGATTAAAGAATCACCCCTATTTTGGCCGGCGAAATTGGTAGGGAAGGGCCGCGACCGTTCCCTGCGTGTTCTGGATGAAACGCTTCTACCGGCTAGATTGAAATATATTCAAGTAAGAAATACTCAAGAGGCTGTGGATGTTATCGTTGAGATGAAGACCCGCGCCTTCGGTCAATTTTTGGTGGTGTTGAATACGTTTTTGTTGGAAATATCCGCCCATGGCGAAAATAATGGAGACATGTTATTCAATAAAATCAAAACAACAGCGGATGCGTTAAACAAGAGCCGTCCGACATTCCCTTTCTCTGAAGTAACGGGCCCTGTGGTCCATTGGGCAGAGAAAGCTATTGAAGAGAAAAAGGATATTGCTTTAACGGTGAGCAAAAATATTGAAGGGTATTTGCAGGGAATTCGCATTAGGCGACTAGAAAGAGTCCAAAAAATCGCGGATTTAATTAAAGATGGCGATTCTATTTTAACGCATTGCAATGTAAGCGGGGAATTGGCCATGGCCGCTGATATTTGCCGTCAGCAGAAAAAAGATATTCATTTTTTTGCGACCGAGACGCGGCCCTATTTGCAGGGGGCTAAATTAACGTGCTGGGAGTTAAAGAGAATGGGGGCGTCAGTCACGCTTATTGCCGATAATGCCGTGGCCTCTGTCATGGCTGATGGATTAGTGAACAAAGTGATTGTCGGCTCCGACCGCTCCTGCGCCAATGGTGATTTTGCCAATAAAATTGGAACGTATCAGATCGCGGTTTTGGCTCAGGAATTTGGGATTCCTTTTTACGCGTTAACGCAGCCGTCCAACCGTATTAAAGAAGGGAAAGATATTCCCATTGAGATCAGAAGTGACAAAGAATTATTAAATTACGAGGGGAAGAAAGTTGTCGAAGGCAACGTCCGAGGATTTTATCCGGGGTTTGACATCGTTCCCCATGAGCTTATTAAAGAATCGATTGCGATCAATGTCCATTAAAGATAAATCCATTGTTCTTTTGCAGGGAATTTTTAAATCGGATTTTTTTGACTCTTTAGAAAAAAAAGACGACGAACAAGTTTTTGTATTAGAAGGAAGGCCCAGTCTAAAGGCGGCGCATTCTTCTTGTCGTGAGCTTCTTAAACGAGGGATTGAGCCGACGCTCATTACCGACAATATGGCGGGATTTCTTTTTTACAAAAATTTAGTGAAGAAGGTTTGTCTTTCTTATCAACTTAAGGATAAACATGGCTTTCTCTGCTCTGTAGGAGGATTAATTTTAGCTGTTTTAGCCAAACGCCATGGCGTGGTAGTTCAATTGTTTCCTTCGGATGCCGAATTAAAATTAGTTGGCAAGCCCAGTGAACTTTTTTATTTTAATGGAAGTAAAGTGGTGGCTTCAAAAATAAACGCGTATGTTCCTTTAGTGGAATGGGTTCCGAATAAATACTTGAGTAAATCAACTTGAGCCGAGGGGGGGTCTTATGAATGATGACAAAATTAAGCATTTAAAAAATAATATTCTGTCCATCGGGCGTCTCTTATGGGAAAAAGAATTAGTCAGCGGCTTAAATGGGAATTTAAGTGTCCGCGTGGACAATGAGACGCTGCTCTTAACCGCTCACGATACGTGTTTGGGATTGCTGCAGGAAGAGGATGTCCTGGCGCTTAAGCCCGATGGCCAGTTGTTAGAAAAAGGAGAAATCTCGACCGAAAATCTTTTGCACCGAGAAATTTATAAAAATTTCCCTAATATTCAGGCCATCGTCCATACGCATACGCCTTATACAAACGCTTTTTTTCTGGGGAATGAAAAGTTTACTCCGCAAATCTTTGAATCCAAGTTTTATTTAGGAGAGGTGGAAGCTGTTGAACAGTTCACGCCTTCGGTGACCGACGCCCAGCCGGTCATTGAGGCCTTAAAGAAGAATAATATCGTGGTCCTGCGCAGGCATGGTGTCGTGGCGATGGGGGAAGATCTGTTTGACTGCTTTTTGCTCATTCAGGCGCTGGAGGAGGCGGTTAAGATTGATGCCATCAGCCGGTTGTATCCAAGAGGTGAAAAATCCATCAAGGGAGTAAGCCCGGCGAAAAAATCGGTAAAAACTAAAAGCTCAAGAAAATTTAAATTATTCTCTCAGGAACAGATGGATACCATCGTCGAGTTGGTCAATAGCGATAAACAATTAAAGGACCTGGGCCAGAAAACAAAGATGACCATGGATTTAGCAATCAAGCTCAACGAGACAGGTAAGACATATAATTTTTGTTTCGAGAATGGACGGATCACGAAGCTCGGCGATAATGACAACGCCGAGTTTCTCGTTTCCGCTCCTGAACATGTGTGGCGGGCGGTTTTTAATCGGGAGATTGATCCGTTTGTGGCGACCACGCAGAAAAAAATGAATCTGCGCGGGGATTTCGCCAAAATTTCTAAATGGTACGCCCCTTGCAGCCGGGTGTTTGAATTGTGGCAGGAAGTACCCGTGGAATAAAATGTCAACAACAACCATTCAACAATTCGAATTATTAATCGACGGTCAGATACGACCCGCCAGCAAGAATGAATACTTTGAAAGTATTAATCCTTCGACCGGAGAAGTTTTTGCCCGTTTGGCTTGTTCCACCAAGCAGGATATGGCCGCGGCCATTGCCAGTGGCCGTAAGGCTTTTGATTCGGGCGTGTGGACTCAGCTAAATCTTCATGAACGCGGGCAATATTTAAACAGAATTGCGCAGCTCATTCGAGAAAATGCCAAAGAACTGGCTCTGCTCGAATGTTTGGATACCGGAAAGACGATTAAACAGGCGACCTTTATCGATGTCCCGACGGCGGCTGATTCCTTTGAATATTTTGGTCATGTCAGTTCCCAGTTAAATGGAGAAGTTGTTCCTATTCCTGATCCTGTTAGATGTACCATTGAGCATGAACCGCGAGGAGTTGTGGGAGGCATTATTCCCTGGAATTATCCGCTGATTTTAGCGGCGTGGAAAATTGCGCCGGCGTTAATGGCGGGCAACTGCGTGATCTTAAAACCATCGCCTTTGGCCAGCGTGTCTTTAATGAGATTAGCACAGATTATTGAAAAGGCAGGACTGCCTAAGGGCGTGTTAAATATTGTTTCAGGAAAAAGTAACGAAGTCGCCTCGGAATTAGTGAAGAGTCTGGATGTTGATATGATTAGTTTTACCGGGTCTAACGCTGTGGGACAAGAAGTCATGCGGCTGGCTTCGGCGACAACGAAAAAAGTTGTTCTGGAGCTAGGTGGAAAATCTGCCAGTATCGTTTTTGCCGATTGCGATTTGGAAGCCGCGGTAGGCGGAGTCATGTCCTCGATTTTTATGAACCAGGGACAGATGTGCACGGCTTGTTCTCGATTGATTCTTGAAGATAAAATTTACGATCAATTTTTAAATCGACTGGTTGAAAAGACAAAAAATTTAAAAATAGGACAGGCCCAGGATTATCAAACGGACTTTGGGCCGTTAATCAGTAAGGAACATCGAGAAAAAATTTTGTTAGCTATCGAAGCCGGCAAAAAAGAGGGCGCGAAATTGGTCTGTGGAGGCAAGGTTCCTCAAGGGAAGGGATTAGAGAATGGTTTTTACCTGGAGCCGACGATCTTTGCGGATGTGAAAAGTTCTATGACGGTGGCGCAGGAAGAAAATTTTGGCCCAGTTTTGAGTGTTATGAAATTTTCAGATTCCCGCGGCGCCGCGGAAATTGCCAATAGCACAAAATATGGACTGGCGGCTAGTGTCTGGACAAAAGATTTAGAGAAGGCTCAGGCAGTTTCTAAAAAATTACAATGCGGTACGGTTTGGATTAATACGTACGGCGGTTTTTATGATGAAGTGCCATTCGGCGGTTACAAGCAAAGCGGTTTTGGCCGGGAATTAGGAATCGAGGGGCTCTTGGAATACACGCAGACAAAAAGTATTTGTGTCGACCAGACGCCGGGAGGAAAATCCTTAGTCTCTTCCTGGTTCTGACTGAGGAGCCCAAGAACACTTTATATATTTATAATCACCAAGGTTATCTCTCAATTTAAACGATGGCAATTTAAATTAATGATTGGAGAATGAGTCGGATGGAGAGTTCGATAGGTTTTAAAGTTTTAGCAGCAATCATGTGGTTCTTTGGCATTTTTTTAATTTTTGGGGGATGCGTTGACAATGTTCTTGCTCATCATAGTGGCCATACACTTCCCGCCTATGTTAAAGCGGCGGAGCGAACTTTTATTTTAGCAGGATTAACTATATTGTCGAGTTTGGGAATATTATTTTCTAGCGTAGGAATAATCAGGTTTACAAGGTTTTTTAGTTGTGCTGCCTTAGTCTATTTTTTATATCATTTTTGTTTTGGAAGGGGAAGTTTAACGGGCGCTATAATAGCTACGAGTATATATTCTCTTGCTTTATATTTTTCAATTCGCCATCTACGTCAGGAAAAAGTAGCGCAAGAAAAACGACAAAAGGAGATCAATTCTTGGTAAATGAAGTTAAGGAATGAATTCATTAAAAATTAAGGAGGATTTTCATGAAAGTATTATTTTTAACGCCACCTTTAAAAGCCTGGGATTCGCATGGATATCACTTAGCGGCTAATCAGATGCACGCTCAGTTAGCCGCGTATCTGCGAGAAAGAAAGATAGCGGAGGTCGATGCCTTAGACTGCCGCGCGTCAGGCATTGATTGGGCCGGGATGGTGAAATACGCTCAAGAGAGTAAACCAGATTTTGTTTTTGTGGGTGAGCTCCTGCATTCCACGTGCGGGGCGGCGGTGATTTGGTATTTCAATGAGGGGTTACGACTTATTAAGGAAGCCCTACCGCAGGTCAAAACCGTGGCTGG
>ORJL010588443.1_pt1 | contig 32642 bp, 35 predicted proteins | sample 1779941 | NCBI WGS metagenome assembly ORJL01 (sample SAMEA104232317, study PRJEB22302) | groundwater metagenome | biome: forest; feature: aquifer; material: groundwater | place: USA | collected 2011-08-07 | depth 5.8 m | reverse complement strand
CTAAAAGCACATTATATTTCTTTTGATAAAATCATGGCTAAACATAAATTAGACGTAATCAAAAAATGTGATATACCAGAAAAGAATTTCATAAAGGGGAATGAAATTGCAATAAAAGAAGCAGATAAATATTTAAGAAAAGGCAAGCCTGTGATCTTTGACGGCTGCTTTTATCATAAATCACAAATTCGACATATCATAAAAAGCTTTCAATACAAACATTTTGCTTTCACGCTTATAGCTAACCAAATAAATAAACCCGATATTAATTTATTTGGTTACATATAGCTCAAAAGGAAATCATATCCAGATTGTTTCCTTTTAGAGCTATAAAGCAGCTTTAGAAGAATGCATGAGAAGGGACAAGAAAAGAAAAACAAAAATAGGCAAATATGATATTAAAGCTGTCTACAAACTTGTTTCAGGATTCAATTATGGAAAAGTTATTGATACAAATGGAAAGTCCAGAAATGAAATAGTTAAAAAAATAATTTTGTTATTGAAACAAAGGAAAAATTAAACTACAAATCTACTGTTATCTATTTTAACTCTTTGTACATTGTAATTTCAGCATGATATTTGTTGCCCTGCTTAAAAGCTCTTGGTATTCTACCCGATTCTAAAAAACCTAAATTTTTATAAAATTTGATTGCAGATTTATTTGTGTCGAAAACAGTAAGTTTTATTATTTCCATTTTCAATGTCCTCTTAGCCTCTTCCATTACAATATTCATAATGACTTTCCCAAGACCTATTCCTCTGTAATTCTTTTCTAGCATAATTCCTGTATTTCCAAGATGTGTTTGAACATCATATATTTCTTTCGAAACGCCACAAAATCCAATAACCTTATTATTATGAAAAGCAAAATATCTAACTTCTTTATTTTCCTTTATGGCTTTTATTATATCTTTCAAATTTCTTTTTTGTTCAAGCAGCGTTGAAGGCCTTGTTCTTGCTATAAATGCACCTTCTATTACTAAAGAATTTATGAATTTCATAGTCGCTTTCGCATCTGAAATCTTTGGCTCTCTGAAAAGAATTTCAATTTCAGATCCATTTTTTATGAATTTCTTTTTGAGTTGCATAGAAGTAATAGGTTTTCTTTATAATATAATTTTCTTCTGCAGAGACGCAAGTCTCTGAGATCTCAAAGATTTCATCTTTGCAGATTTCCCGAGGGTTTTCTTTGTCTTATGAGTACCTCTATATTGCATGAAAGAAAGGCTCAAAATACATCTTTCCCCTTTTTGTATGCCCATGTTTTCCATATCTCCAGTATTATCAATATAGAAACAGACACAACTATTATTTCCACCCAGTCCATTAAGGCTAGAGGGACTGTACCGAATACTTCATTGAAGAATGGCAGATAAACAACAGCTACCTGAAGCAAAAATGAGGATAACAATGCTGCTACCATTTCCATGTTACTGAATAACCCAAGCTTGTGTAGAGGCATGTTTGACCTCATGCTTAGAGCTAAGAATAATTCAAATAAAACAACCGTTGTGAATGCAGCAGTTTGAGCCTTGCTAACATCTGACAATTCTGAATAAAATTGCAAAAGTGTGCCAACAGTAAAAATAGCTGCGACTACAGCAATAAAAGTTATTGATTTTTTATTAAGTATGCTTTCCTTAGGTTGCCGAGGCTTTCTTTTCATTACATTTTTATCCGGACGCTCAACGCCCAGCGCCAGAGCAGGCAAACCGTCTGTCAATATATTAATCCATAAAAGCATCAGTGGAAGCAACGGAAGCGGCATGCCAAGCAAAATAGCAGTAAATACTATTGCCACCTCGCCTACATTTGCGCTTAATAGATAGCAAACAAATTTTTTTATATTATCGTAAATTGCACGACCTTCTTCGACAGCCGATACGATAGTTGAAAAATTATCATCTGTCAGAACCATGTCAGCAGCTTCTTTCGTTACGTCTGTGCCTGAGCCGACGGCTATGCCTATGTCCGCTTTTTTCAGAGCGGGCGCATCGTTGACACCATCGCCGCTCATAGCAACTATATGGCCTCTTTTGCGAAGGGCTTCTGTTATGCGAACTTTCTGCTCTGGAGATGTCCTTGCATAAACTGTTATATTTTCTGCAACTGCTTCGAACTCATTTTCATGTATTTTGTCAAGCTCTTCTCCAGTAATTGCAAATTCGATGTCCATGCCAATTTCTTTTGCTATTGCAACAGCTGTATTTTTGTGGTCTCCTGTTATCATAACAACTTTCATACCGGCCTGCTTGCAGAGAGCAATTGCATTCTTGACTTCAGGCCTTGGAGGATCAATCATTGCCTGCATACCAACAAAAATAAGGTCATTTTCATTAAAGTCTTTAATGTTATCAACTTCTTTATATGCAAACGCAAGCACTCTCAGCGCTTCGTTTGTAAATTCATGATTCGCATCCAGAATAGATTTTTTATCTCCGTCGGTCAGATCTGAAATGCCTGAATCTGTATAAATTTTTGTGCATTTTTCAAGCACTGCTTCGGGGGCGCCTTTTGTATACATCATACTAGAATTATTTTTCTGACACAATACTGACATCATCTTTCTTGACGATTCAAACGGTATCTCATCTATCCGCTTGCATTGCTTTCGAAGATCTTCCATGCCCTGCTGTTTTGCAGAAATCAAAAGCGATGTTTCTGTAGGATCTCCAATATCTTCTGATGCATCATTGCATTGGACTCCAATTTCAAACAAGAGCTTGTTGTTAAGTTTGCTGCTTATGTCTGCAGGCCTGTTATTATAGAAGACCTTCCTTACAGTCATTTTATTCTGCGTTAATGTTCCTGTCTTGTCAGAACAAATGATAGTAGCTGACCCTAAAGTTTCTACAGACGCTAATCTGCGGACAATGGCGCGCTTTCGCGCCATTCTTGTAAGGCCAATTGCTAATGTTATTGTTACTACAGCCGGCAGCCCCTCTGGTATTGCTGCTACTGCAAGCGATATAGCAACCAAAAACATTTCAACTATAGAATTGCCGCGCAAAAATCCTGCCGCAAAGACAATTGCACATATAAACAAAACTATCAGGCCCAACTGCTTGCCCAATGATTCAAGCTTTGTCTGCAAAGGCGTTGCCTCTTCAGGCTCAGAAAGTTTTTCAGCAATTTTTCCAAATTCTGTTTTCATGCCTGTTTCAATGACTACGGCTGTGCAGCGCCCATAAACAACAGTTGTTCCAGAGAAAATAATGTTTTTCCTGTCTGCCAGTACTGATTCTGCTTTTACACTATCGAAAGATTTTTTAGATGGTTTTGATTCGCCTGTAAGGACAGCTTCATCTATTTTTAGGTTCATTTCCTCTATAAGCCTTGCGTCTGCAGGAACCTTTGAACCTGCTTCAAGATAAATTACATCACCTGGAACAAGCAGAACAGAATCTATAATAATTTTCTTTCCGTTTCGTATCACTATAGTTTTTGGAGCTGTCATTTTTTTCAAAGCGTCTAAAGAATGTTCTGCTTTGTTTTCCTGCAAAAATCCAAGCAAAGCGTTTAGTATAACAATTCCAAATATTGCTGCAGCATCCAAAATTTCACCCACAGCAAAGGATACGATGCCTGCTACTATCAAAACACCAACTAGAAAATTCTTGAACTGCTGCAAAAAAAGCTGTGCCTTAGTTTTTCTTTTGCTTTCCGCAAGCTTGTTATATCCGTATTGCTTTAGGCGCGACTCTGTTTCTGAATCTGAAAGGCCATCAGCAGACGATTTTAGCTGCTTCAGCGTTTCTTCTACACTTATAGAATGCCAATCCATAATGACTTTTGTTAGAAGCAGTATATCTAGATTTTCTTGCTTACCACATAGGCCAAAACATCAAAATCCTGATGGAAGAATTCTATCATTTTACAACCACATTCATGAAATCCTTTGCTATGCTGACATTGGGATAATCTTTTATCTTGTCCTTGAGCTCGTCTGTATCCTGATAACGGCGGGATATGTGTGTTAATATAACTTGCTTTACGTTTGCGTTCTTTGCTATTTTCAAAACATCTTCGACAGTTGCATGCCTGTAGTGTTTTTCATTGTCTTCTGCAAAGAAAGTAGAGTCATGGATGAGAAGGTCTGCATTTTGTGATATTTCCTCTATTGTTTTGCAGGCCATTGTATCGCCTGAATAGACAACTTTCTTTCCTTTTTCTATCAGCGCCACATCCTCTATGGATATTTTTTTCCCTTTGAATTCCACGCTTCCTTTTTCCTTTAACTTTTTAAAAATAGGTCCTTTTTCTGGCAATCCAACTTTTTTCGCCTTTGCCTTGTCTATTTTTATCCTGTCCTTTTCAACAAAGGCGAATGAAACAGCTGGTATTGCATGCTTGACCGGAATTGACTGTATCATGAATTCGCTTGTTTCCAACAGCGTAGAAATTTCGTGGCGCTCAAAATTTACGTCAACGCCCCTAACCTCAAAACCCTGCACAAAATAGCCTATATCCAGCAGTTTAGGCATAAAGTTTTCAGCTTCAGGACCATACACACACAATGGTTTTTTCCTTTGCTCCAGATTCATTGTTTGTATAAGGCCCATGAGCCCTGCAAAGTGATCAGCATGCCAGTGGCTAATAAAAATATCATTAATTCGCATGAAATTAAGGCCTGAAGAAAATATCTGTCTTTGTGTTCCTTCCCCACAATCAAATAAATAAGTAAACTCATTCTCGCTTTGGTATTTTAGATATACAGACGCATGATTACGCTTTGGCGTAGGCACGCCTGCTGTTGTGCCAAGAAATGTTATTTCTATTGAGGTCATGATATAAACTATCTGAACTAAATATAAATATGCAAATCAGAAAGGCACGACTGAAAGATTTTGAAGAACTTTACAGGATCGGGTTAAGTACTCCTGAATTATAGCAAACCAAATAAAGAACTTTCTTAAAGGCGGAAAATACATCTGGATGGACAGAAAAATTTAATATATTTGAATCTTTATTTCCCCGAGGGATTTTTTCTTTAAGAAAAAAGGGCTCACTTTGATTCCTGGCGGGCTTCTATGAATAAAAGCACAAGCGCAAGCACAATAGCAACAAAGCCTGAGTATAATATGGAACCTAATATGCCTGCAGAAATTCCTATGCCAAACAGCATGCCTGCTGTAAATAAAACTACCTTTTCCTCGTCATGCTTATTCAAATGCAGTTCTTCTTTTGTCAAAACTGACTTGCCTTTTCTTTTTTTATTTTCTATATTATTATTTTTTCTTGATTTTTGTTTTCTTTTTTTAGTCATTGTACATCCCTTTTTTATATGTGTAGACGCGTAAGCGTCGTTTCCTTCCAGAAAGGTCTCTACGAAACCCCAAAGAAATGGGGATCATAAAGAGCTTGTCTTCTTTATTATTAATTATGTAATTGTGATGCATTACGCTGTACTCTTTATTCTTGTAATTAATTGCTGCAGCCTGGTATTTATGCCTTCTCTTGAGGTGCTAAGGTCGCAATTTCCGCAGGATTGCAGGCACTGTATTGGAAATTCTTCTGTTCCATATCCAAGCTTAATGCACGCATCCAAAAATTCTGTGTCAGATTTTGTTATTTCATATGAGTTCAGATAATTATCATCAGCGTATGGCGTGCAATATGTCAAGCAACCTTGCCTGAATTTTGCCTGAAGATCTGTTTCTGTAATATTTGTGCCTGAAGCGCTTAGCACAAAAGCCACGATTGCAATCAATACTATTATGATTACTATTACCAATGTAATCATGTTCAATGCTAACTGTACTCCACGCACACTAATCAACCGCCTATCAAGGACACAGCAAAGATGCTTCTTTGCGTGCAGAAAGACTTCTGTCTTTCTTGCAACCTAGGGTTTTCCTCTAGATGTACTTCTTTCCTATTTAATTTTTTCATATTACTAATCAACCGCCCTGTGCAGGTATGTGAATATCACAATAGGAATGAGTATTACCATGATTATGATGATTATGAATAATATCACGCCTGAATCAATGCCACTTTTTGGCGGCTGTTGCGAAGCAGGAACACAGACGCCTGAAGAGCACATTTTACCTGAAGGACATTGTGTATCAGAGCTGCACTGTGCAGATATTACACATTTGTCATTCATGCAGGCTTCGCCTGTTGAGCAATCTACATCAGCGACGCATTCCGGCGGCGGCTCATTTGAAATGCATTTATGATCGCCGCATGAATAGCCTGTAGGACATGGCAATATTACTGAATTTTGGCAAAGGCACCTGCTATTTGTTCCAGGTGTGTCTGCATTTGATGCGCATGTATTAGGCGGAGGGCAATCGTTGCTGCATGTCTGGAAGGTTTCGCCTTGTTCGCAAAGAGTATTTCCACATACAGCTGTTGGCGGAGTTGTGCAATCTGCAGGGCAATTTGAAGCAGTCTCATTTATTTCGCATGCATTGTTGCCGCAAACAGTTTTTATGAAAACTGTAAAGTTTGAATTCAATGATTTGCTGTCCTTTTCCTGCTCACTGCCGCCTGTTAGCGCCACTGCACATCTTATCACAAGCCATAAACCTGTTTCATTGCCTTTTGTTGATATATTTATTATGGCCTGGCCGTTTGATGGAACTGCTACGCTTGCCGATCGTATTGTTTTAGGAATCAACAAAGGAGTTCTGTACAAACATGTTCCAAACACCGATAAGTCAATATTGCCTGAATTCTGAACTGTTATCAATGCGCTCACATTGCTATTGAAAGGTATCTGTGGTTCTGGAGGCTGCACAGATAAGATTGAAATTGGAGGAGCTGTTACAGTTATCAGCTTGTTAACATTAGTGTTATTATGCAATCTTGAGCTGACGCAATCGCTTCTTGTAGAAACATTTACAAAACAGGAAACTACGTTCCACGCGCCGACTTTATTCATCTGTTGAGTGATTGACAAGCTTTTGTTCTCATCTGCGCCCAATCTCTCGCATGATGAAACTGCGCTTTGCACCTGCTGGCATGTAGTGTTAGCAGCGCACGGCATTGTCAGCTTGCAGCCAACAAATCCAAACCTGTCATCTATATCAGGATTGCGCACGCTTATTACTATATTCACATTGGTATTGTTTTCCACTGACTCTGCTGATAGCGTCACGTTTTGGATAAAGGAATCTATTGGTGGTATTGCATTAAATGATCCTGATATTGATTTTAGAGGGAAACTCAATGAACAGTCGCTGCGGAATGATCCTACAAGATTACAGTTTACATTCCATAAGCCTGCTTTGGTTGCGTTAAATTCAAAGTCAAATGTCTTGTTTGCACTGCCATTGATAGCTTTATTTTCCATCAAATAACATTCAGATATTTTTGGCACAGCGCTGCCTGAAGGCGGAGCAGCAGAACAACTTGCTTTTGCATACACGTTCAATGAACCCTGCTTTGTTATCCTTACAGGTATGCTTACTGTTTCATTAAGCCTTACTGTATTAGGGATTTCCATTGACATATCAAGCGTTGAAGGTATGAAATCAATTGATTCCAATATTTTCAAAATTAAAGCCATTACTCTTTCAGACTCTTGTATAAGCATGCTTGCCTTTGAAACAGACAAGTCTTTCATGGTCTCTTCCATAAATGCAATATGACTTGTTGCAAGGTTCAACGCATCTGTAAGTTTGCCTAAAATATAATACAGTTCTGTGCACGGCTCGCTGTCTGTCTGATTTTGCCCGCATGTTTGTGAAATCAAAACCATTGTTTGCTGTTTCATTACAAAAATTTGCTGTTCTGTATATCTGAATCTGGCAAGCCATTCGTTCAACAAGCCTATGTTGAACGATGGGCATTCAGTAGTATATACATTCGTGACAAAGTCATTCTGGCCAGCGCTTGTAAATCCTGATGCAAGATAATAAAATCCTGCGCTCATGTCATTGCACCTGAATTCACACTTATACTTGTTTAAAGATCCACAGAGACATGGTTTGTCCTTTCCGCAATTCTGCGCTGTAGCTGAATACGCATTCTTGCACTGGCTTACTGATGCAGAAGAGGAACATACACGGAAGGTAGGCAGATTTATTGTTTCTTTTGGCACGCCTGAAAAGTTAATGCCAATATCTGTTTGAACGACGCCTAATGGCAAATTGAAAGCATCTAAAACTGCGTTAGATAATATTATACTGAAGTTTCTTTCATCAATAGCGCCTTCATTGCCTGAAATTGAAAATGCCCGCGCTTGAACAGTGCATGCATCGCCACCTTCGTCTTTGCAATCTGAGCCAAGCAGTATTTTTGCCTTGCTTGTTGCGCTGCCGCTGCTGCACTCACGGTCTGTCCATGCAACAGTTTCAGCCTTTTTGCTTAATACTCTATACTGGCATTTTGAAATGCCAAGATTTGAAGGATCATTATCTTTGATTCCAACAGTAAAGTTTTTACTAATCCATGGGCCGCTTGCAGGCGATAATATTTCAGAGTAAGGCGATGTATAATCAATATTGAACATGCGCAAGCCAACTTCGCCTGATATAGTTGCGTCATCTGCCTGGGCAAACGCACGCGCTTCAACAATACAAACATTTTCTCCCTGCGCAGTGCAGTTAGCCGTTGCTCCAACAGTTATTTTAACATTTGAATTGCAATTTCTTTGCTTCCAGTCCAGCTTAACGCCAGATGCTTCCCTTATTCTGTATTCACATTTTGAAAAACCCGTGCCTGCAAGGTTTGTATCTATAATAGATGCTGTAAAATCTTTTCTCTGGTAAGAGCCTGCAGGCGGCGATGTCACATTAGAAAATAAATATCTAATTGAGAATGTACGCGATACTGTAGCTGTATTATTAGCAGCATCTGTGGCTTTTGCTTCTATTTTACAAGAATTTGATCCTTGAGTAGGACAATCTTTTCCAGGGCCTATTGTGACAGTAACAGAAGAAGAGCATGTTCTTTCTGTCCATGGTTTTGTTTCCACGCCATTATCAACAATTCTGAAACTGCATGACGCCAGTCCTGTTTCATCTGTATCTTTTATATTGACAGCAAATGCGCGTTGCTGAACGCTGCCTTCAGCAGGGGACAAAATTTCTATTTTTGGCCCTGTAGCATCTACGTAAACAGAAGTAGACAGCTCCTCGTCGCTCCACAGCTCGCCATCAAACGTTCTGCAGAAAAATTCAATATTTCCATTAGCGCCATCAGGTATTTTATACTGGCATGATGGATTTGAAAATTTATAAGAAATCGGTTCGCATAAATCCGGATTAAATTCTATATTTTCAAATTCTTCATCGCTTCCTGTTTCACTGCTTACAGAAGAACATCCTAATGCTATTTTTTCTCTCTTTGATCTTCCTGCCGTATCATTAAAAACAATGTCAGGATCATAGCCCGTGCTGTTTATTGCAATTGTCTCGCCGCGCTTTGCAAGAGGCACTGTAAATATAGATGTAATTATAGGATTATTATTTGGCTTGCACCACCCTACACTTCCTTCTGCATCAACAGAGCATCCGTATTTACAAAATTCCACCAATTCTGTAACATCTTTTGTTTCCGGATTTTCAACAGGCTTTTCTGTGCATTCCTGATAAACGCCAGGGCAAAATAAATCGACGTAAATAAATTCTACTGTTGCCATTATATTAGGGCCTTCACAGAAAATCAGGGGTTTTTTTTCTTCTACTGGAAAAAATCCAGGCTTGCATTCTCCACATTCAGCAAAACCACATGAATCTGGCGTGCCCTTGCATTTAGGCACGGCAGTGCCAGCCTCGCATACTTGGCCTGGATTTGGAACAAGATCCACTATGTCAAAATATGCTCGAACGCTGCGTGTAGTCTCTGTTGCAAGCGGAGCAGGACATATATCTTTGACGTACAGAAATAACACATCGCTGCCGTCTCTTTTGAATGCAGTTGAAGCACTTACAGCAGGCTTTGCATCTTTTGGATACTGCACTGGCGGATTCAAATCCTGCCCATTTATTTTGCAAGAAGTATCTGGTTCCGCATATAATAAATTGTCATTAATTGTTACACTGCCCTCGTCATCTGCTTCAAATCTTGTTAAATTCATATAACTTGTACAGTCATTGATTTCATTATTTACTTCATCGCCCTCAAAGTCGAATCTCGTAGTGCACGTGCCTGCAATGCCTTTACATTTTTCCCCATCAGCATTACAGTCAAAAGCAAGCTCTTTGCATGTTTTATCGCCATTTACATCGCCTGCCACATATTTTCTTGTTTCAGTGCCTAATGGCGCAAATCTTGACCAGCATTTGCCGCTTTCACAGTATTCTTTAATCGGGCATTGTGTGTCGTCTGAGCATGGTTTTCCGCTGCCTGTATCTGGCGCCGCACAATCCTGAGGGCAAGAAGTTTCTGTTTCGCCTGCTTCACAAACTCCATTGCCACACAATACAGTATTATTTGCTTGCGCATTCACACCATTAAAACCAATAACACCCAATGTTATAACTAAAGCTATTACTAGTACAGCTATTTTCATTGATTATTACTTGTAGAGAAGCCGTATTTTAAGGTTTTTAGCTGGTTTCTATGTTTGTTATAAGCTCCTGAAGGCGCGTGCTTATTTCATTCTGGCTTGTGCTCAAATCACAGCCGCATTGTTGAAGGCACTGAACTGGAAAGTCATAAGTTCCGTATCCTAATTGAACGCATGCATCAAGAAACTGCCTGTCATTTTTCTTTATTTCATATGCATTAAGATAGTTTTGCTCAGAAGACGGGGTGCAATAGCGCAGGCAGCCTTGTGAAAAAACTTTATTGGCTTCTGCACTTGCGCCTTGGCTGCCTGTTGATGTAAGCAAGAATGCTCCGATCGATACAAGCGCCAATACGACAATAATTGTTATTACCATGATGTTTGTTGGAAGATTCATATTATTTCTCCTTTAGTGCACTGCATGTTTCAGATGCACAAATAATACTATTGGGATGAGTATTACTAATATAATTATTATTATGAACAAAATTACGCCTGAATCTACGCCCTGACTTGGCGGTAGCTGCTCTGCTTGTTTTTCTATGCATTTGCTGCTGGTACAAATTTCATTTGAATCGCAGTCGCTGTCCAAAACACATTCTGGCGGGGCAGCTGTTGTAATGCATTTGTGGTCTTGGCATACAAATGATGAAGGACAGCCTGCTATAACAGTATTCTGGCAGAAGCACTTGTCAGTTGTTCCAGGCGTGTCTGCATTTGTTGTGCATGTATTTGGCGCAAGACAGTCGCTGCTGCATGTTAAAAATGATTCGCCCTGTTCGCATATCAAGTTGCCGCATGTTGTATTCACAGGCGGCGTGCAGTCTTGCGCGCAGCTGTCAGCATTCTCTGATTGTTCGCATGCATCGTTGCCGCAAACCGCCGGCGGCAGTCCAACATTAAAAGTTGAATTCAAGGTTCTTTCTTCTATTTTCAGGCCAGACGCAAGATAAGCTGAACAGGAAAGAACTCTCCATTTGCCTGTTTCATTAACTTTGACCGAGATATTTATAATTGCGCTTGATTGCGCAGGCACTGATAATGAAACGCTTATTTTTTTGTCTTCCAGCAAAGAATTTCTGTATATGCAAGAGCCTACTACAATGAAATCATTTGGGCGTGAATTTGTTAATAATAATACAGCGCTTGCATTTGTTCCAAACGGAACATCAGCAGGCGGAGCCGTTATTGATAATAATTTTATTGGCGGTTCCAAAACATCTATTTGTTTATTGACTACAGAAACATTGTGAACAGCAGATGCTTCACAATCGCTGCGCGTAGAAGCTCTTAGTACGCATGTTGTAACCTTCCACATTCCTGCTTTATTTACGAGCTGATTAATTGCAATATCTTTTGTTTGTTCTGATCCAAGACGAGTGCAATCAGAAGCTGCTACAACAAGGCTACAGGTTGCATTTATTGCGCATGGCTGCGTGATAGAACACTGCACTTTAACAAATCTGTCGTCTACATCTGGATTCTTAGCTGTTGCTACCATTGATATTACAGAATTATTTTCTGCCGTTGACGGCACTTGCACGCCAGTTATAAATGAATCCAGCGGCGGCAAAGAAGAGAAAGATCCGTTAATGCTTTTGACAGGGAACAATAAACCACAGTCGCGCTTGAAAGATGTTTCTACGCTGCATGCAACTTCCCAATGGCCTTGCCTGTTTGCCACGAATTCTAAACTGTAAACTGCTTCTATGTTATTCACCAAAGATGTGCAGTTTGACTGTTTAGTAATTACATTGCCAGAAGGCGGAGTTGCTATACATGAAATTTTTGCATACACATCAAGAGTGCCCTGCTTTGCTATTCTTACTGGTATGCTTACGGTTTCATTAAGCCTAACAGTATCGGGGATTTCCATTGTTGCGTCAATGTGAGTTGGTGTAAAGCCTATTGAATTTAATATTACCAAAATCTGTTGTTTGACTCTTTCCGATTCTATTACAATAGCTCTGGATTTTGAAACAGAAAGGTCCTGCATTGTTTCTCCCATGAAGGAAAGATGAGATGTGACTAACAATAAAGCATCTGTAAGCTTGTCAAATGTATTTTGCAAAACAGTATTATTCGGTTCTTGCTGCAAAAGCTTATAGTTTTGCTGCTGCATGACAAAAATCTGCTGTTCCCATGACAGGAAAGACGCGAGCCATTTATTAAGCTCTTCAATATTAAATGATGGGCACTCTGCTGTATAAATATTTGTAACAAGCTCTACCTGCCCGCTGCCTACAAATGCAGTTGACAGATAATAGAATTCAACATTCACATCATTGCATTTTACATTGCAGGAAAATTTGTTGAGAGATCCGCAAAGGCAATCTCCATTAATGCCACATTTATCAACAGACGCTGAGAACGCAGTTCTGCATTCGCTTACAGAAGCTGATGTAGAGCAGACACGAAATATTGGAAGGTTAATATTTTGCTTTGGCGCGCCTGAAAACATCAAGCCCGTATCTGTCTGCACCACGCCTAATGGCGTAACAAAACCATCCAAAACAACATCTGATAAAATTATGCTGAAGTTTCTTTCAGCCAAAAAGCCTTTGTTGCCTGAAAGCGAAAATGCGCGCGCTCTTACTGTGCATGCTTTGCCGCCCTCATCTTTGCAGTCTTTTCCTAAAAGAATTTCTGCGTTGCTGTTGCATGCCCTTTCTGTCCATGGCAATGTTTCTACGCCTTTGCTTAATACAGAATATTCACACTTTGAAATTCCTAAATCTGAAGGATCATTATCTTTTACCTGAACTGAAAAATCATCATCTATCCAAGGGCCGCTTTGAGGCGCTATTATTTCAGAATATGGCGATGTGTAATCAATGCTAAACGTACGCGATACAATCTCGCCCTCTACTTGCACGTCACCTGATTGAGAAAATGCACGAACTTCAACTATGCATGTATTTTCGCCTTGTGTGCTGCATTCTGCGCCTTCGGCGCTGCCTACGGAAATTTTTACAGGAGCGCTGCAATTTCTTTCCTTCCAGTCTGTTGTCAATTGATCTCTGACCCTGTACTGACAACTGCTTATAGGAGTGCCTGCCAAATTTATGTCACTAACAAAAACATTGAAATCTTTGTGCTGATACGAGCCAGCAGCAGGCAAAGTTATGTTTGAGAATAAATATCTTATTGAAAAAGATCGGGAAACATTTGCCGTGTTATTTGCAGTATCTTTTGCATATAGCCTTAATATGCATGAATTAGATCCTTGAATAGGACAATCTTTTCCAGGACCTATTGTAACTATTATATCAGCCGAGCACTGCCGCTCTGTCGTTCCTTTTGTTAATATGTCGTCTGCATATACCTCATAACTGCATGAATTGACAGAAGACTCATCTGTATCTTTAATTTTTACAGGAAAATTCTTTTGCTGCAAACTGCCTTGAGAAGGCGATAAAATTTCTATTTTGGGCGGAGTTGCGTCAACATAAATCGTGAAAGCCCTTTCTTCATCGCTCCACAGTTCGCCATCAAACGCCCTGCAATAAATGTTAATATTTCCGCTTACTGTCTTTGGTATGTTGAAAACACAGGAAGGGTTTGAATATAAATAAAATGACGGCTCGCAAATATCTGGCTCGAAGCCTATTTCTTCAAACTCATCGCCACTGCCGCTTTCACTGCTCACAGAAGAGCAGCCAAGGGCTATTTTCTCTCTTTTTTGTTTTATTGACTCTGAACTCTCAAATATTATGTTTGGATCGTACGCTGTGCTATTGATTACAATCTTGTCGCCGCGTTTTACGCTTGGCATTGAAAATGCAGATATTATTATTGGCGGCAAATTTGGGCTGCACTTTACATTTGATATTTCGCCTGATAAATCTGAAACAGTTGCACAGCCATACTTGCAAAATTCTACAAATTCTGTTATTATTTTTGTTTCAGGGTCTTCCTGCGGGGCTTCGCCGCAAGCCTGTGTTTCTTCTTTCACGCAAACATATTTTCTGTATTCTAATTCAGTTTTCTTCAGAATATTTGCTCCCACACAAATAGTTTCCGGCTCGGCAGTTTGATAGAATTTTGACTTGTCTTTGCAGCTTTCACATACTGTTGTACCGCATGAGTTATCTGTGCCTGCACAAGCCTTAACACATGCGCCGTTTATACACGTCCCTCCTGAACAATCAGAATCAGAGGTACAGCTAGTCTGGTTCGAGGCGCTAACACCCCTTAATGGCTCTACGCATTCTTTTGGCGCTTCACTTCTGCAAGCTGCTGCGCATTGTTCTATTGTTGGGTAAGGTAGGCCGCCGCCAATAACATTCCATTTATCATTACCGCCAGGCCCGCCGCATTCTGCATACTTGAAACCGCCTTCAACACTTACGCATCTTGTATAATCGTCTTCGATTGACGGGCATTCATCAAGCGCTTTTGGAATGGCAGAGGAACAAACAGGCGGATTTGTATCAGAAGCGCATGAAAAGCCGCTAACTGTGCATGTTATTCTGTCTCCAGGACAGCAAACATCATATCTTCCACCGCATGGCTCTGCGCAGTTCTCCTTATAGTCCTTCAAACATTTTTGTTTGCATTCATAGAAATTTTTAATCTCCGCAGACTCATATTTTGCCCATGTGCCTGCTATTGCATTGCATTTGTAAATACTGTATGTACCTGTATAATCATATGTATACGCATCTCCTCTATATCGCATATCAACATCATTGGGCGCGCATAAAAATTTTCCACCATTTTGATCGTCGCTGTTCTCTGTATCACCACATGCTTGCATATACACTATATTTTCCCAGTCTGCAAAGGCTATACCTGCTGCATATACAAAGACTAGTAAAGCTATGAGTAATACTGCCAGTTTCATTAATTAATACATGGAAAGAAGCCGTATTTTAAGGTATCAACAATCACAGTACTTGGAAAACTTGACTTTAGTTTTTAAGCATCTGTAACCTTCAGAATGTCGAATAGAGCAGTTGTTTCTGGTCCATGTTTCCAGACAGCTCTTAACAGTACCTCCGAAAGTATGGTTAAAGTCAACGTACTACAATCCATCTGGAGTGTATTGAAAAGTCATTACGTTTCACTTTCGGAGGTACTACTCAACATCATATAAACTAAAATATTGGCTAAAGCAGAGCTTTGCCGATATACATGAAACAAAGTTCCATGATATTTAGCTCGGAAAAGACGATTTTTCTGCCCTGCTGCTGATTTGTTGGTCAAAAGCCTCCGTATTGACGCTTGGAGGCTTTTTGCTGAAAATTAGCTTGCCTAAGTTTTCCATCTACTGAATCATAATCATGTCGGGATTCTTTTGTTGATTGGCTATAAAAACTCTTCAGATTTAAAAATACGATGACAATCGTGACAAGCGATATGCTTGCAGAAGAACTTAGAGATGGCGTATTTGTATATTCTGAGGGGCTTATGGAACCACCAAAAACTTATGGAGGCATTCTTTTAGTTACAAATCAAATAATGTTTTTAGGCGGCGCACCAAAACCTTCGAAAGAGGTATTGGTGCAAATTGCTCATAGCCCAGTTACAGAGCAGTGGACAGAAAATGATAAAAGATATACGCGCTACCCGACATTTGATCCTCTAAGCGGTGCCATAACAAACTACAGAGTAGCTTCGCAGATATTCAGATCAAAAAGTCATAATGTAGAAAGTCCAGAGCTGCCTAGAAGAGACAAAAAACCCTTATGGCTTCCCAGAAGCAGGCTTGTCGATATTAAAGGAAGCCCGTATGACTATGGAGTTTTCTTTGATCTAGCCAATGACTGTTTTTTTGGTTCAGGCTATATGACAGTTGCAAATATAGGAATTGACAATGCAGATGGAACAGAATCAAACCAAGCCGGTAGAAATCCAACACCTTTTTTTGAACTGCAGACTAAAACTAAAGCATATGATGTTATGCGTGCTGCGTACATGCTATTGGTAAGACATTTATATCTTGCTGCGTCAGAAGTTCCATACTTCGAAGCATATGTTTCCAATGCAATCAAAAAACTTCTGCCTGAAAAATTAAACGGCATGACTGTGCACGAAGGTAGAATTGATGATGTTACAACTATGGCTTGAGCCCTTTCTTTTGCGACTATAAAATTATATCTGCAAAGAAATCCCTCGGGGAAAGAAAAGAATATTACTTTATGGCTCCATTCGTGTACGATCGCGTGGGAATATCATTGCTTCCCGGATGTTTTTCAGGCCAAGGATGTTTGCTGTCAATCGTTCCAAGCCGAAAGACCAGCCTGCATGCGGCGGAATGCCGTAGCGAAATGCTGATAGGTAGAAGTTAAAATTATCAGGATTCAATTTCCTGCGCTTCATTTCTTTTACAAGCTCGTCATATTTATGAATTCTTTGCGCACCTGACAGAACCTCTGCGCCGCCAAGAAGCATGTCGTATGCTCTACAAATTTTAGGGTTATCAGGCTCTGGCATCGAGTAGAATGCGCGGATATCTGTTGGCCATTTTGTTATTATAACAGGATCATGTATTGTGCACAGCAATCTTTCTGCTTCTGGCGTTAAATCATCGCCAAATGATAGTTTAATTCCATTTTTTTCCAGCAGCTCCAAACTTTCTTCATAAGTCATTATTTTTATCGATCTCGGAACATGCAATTCCTTTCCAAGCAGCTCAAGCTGCGGCTTGCATTCCCTGTTTATAGCCGTGTAAATGAACTGGACAACTTCTTTAATATAGTGCAGAGCAGGCTGCTCGTCCTCGACAAAAGCTATTTCTATATCCATCTGCGTGCTTTCATTCAGATGCCTGGTAGTGTTGTGTTTCTCAGCACGGAAAACAGGCGTTTGTATTATAACTTTATCCAAACCAGTTGCCATCATTATTTGTTTGTATAGCTGCGGCGACTGGGAAAGGTAAGCTGATTTTTCAAAATACTTTACATGGAACAAATCTGTCCCGCCTTCTGTTGATGCTGCTACGATAGACGGAACATTGACTAAAACAAAGCCATGATCTTCAAAGTAACGGACAAATGATCGCTGAATAACATCTTTTATCCTGAAAATTGCCTGTATTTTTGGGTTTCTCAAGTCCAAGAACCTATTGTCCAAACGAGTTTCCAGTTCAGATTCCACGTTAGGATCTAAAGGCAAGGGGGCTTCTGCTGGATTAAGCATTTTAATGACAGTAGGTAAAATCTCCCACGAAAAGTCTTTTGATGACTTTGTTCTGCTTACTACACCTTCAATGGAAATAACAGATTCTCTTAGCATATTTTCAGGAATCATGCTCATATCTTTAACAACAATCTGAGCTTTTCCTGTCCTGTCGCGAAGAATTATAAATTTTATTTTGCCAACATCTCTTATCGTGTCGATCCAACCTGCAAGCGTGACATTTTGCCCATCCATCCCTGCATTTACATCAGAAACATAGTGCGTTCGAAGCATATAGCAAACCTCTATCAATCATAATTCAGAACTAAATATTTATAGCTGACCAACTTAATATTTAGGATATCATTTTAAGTTTGTCGCATATAGTAAACCAAATTATAATACCTGTTTCTTTGTTTGGTTAACTATAAGATTAGAATATTGTCGGCAACAGAAGTTCTTCGTCTTTTCGCGGAATTTTCATAATTAATGGCTGTTCTTTTATGTTTTTACCAGAGAGCTCCTTATCTATTTCTTTTATAGAGTCGCCGCTTGCTACTATACCATCTTTTGTTATGGCTACCCACTTACCTTCGTATTTTGCTACCTCTTTCGGGTGCTTGCTTATCCATTCCAGTCTATGTTGTGACATAGTTATAATTAGCGCAAATAACTTTAATAACTCAAAACTGCAATTTATAACATGACAAAAAAGAATCGTTGGGTTGCTGCTGTTCTAAATTTCTTACTCCCAGGGTTAGGTTACATCTATACTAAAAAGAAGCGAATGATATTTGCTTGGAGTCTTTTCATACTGAGCATTCTTGTGGCAATCCATGACTGGAATGAAATCTCGGCAATAGTTGCTGGAAGAATGAGCATTACAGAACATTTCCTGCTTTTTATAATTTTATATCCGCTTGTTTTTGCGTGGGACGCTTACAAAGACGCTAAAGAAAAATAGCTACAGAATAACTGTGTTGAACATTATTGTCCATACTACAAGCCACAAGAATATGTATGCTATGATGGCATTTCCAAACCACCACTTCCAGTCTTCTTTCACTTTAATTATCTTAGCCACTGCAAATTTTGCAGCCACGGCAACAATTATCATCAAGACTGCGGCTGCAGATGTGAAGTTTATCAAAAATGATATGTAGCCTACAATTATTCCCAATACGGCAAACGGCAGCAGAGCCTTCAGTTCATTATCCAAGTAAGACATTGTTTTTTATTGGGAGGAGGGTTTTAATAGCTTGCTAGCCTTTCTTTTTTTGTCTATGTTTTTCAACTTATCAAAAATACCTCTAGCTAACATTTTCTGGTATAATTTTTCTAATTCTGGTTCTTTGAACTTTACTTCTTTTTTCATATAAACTATTGTTTACTGCTTATTAAAAATATCATCAAAAGTCCCCTAGTTTCTTTTGTTGCTTCTGCTCTATGAGCGCTTGTGCAGTAACCCATGAGCTGCGAACTATAGGCGGGAATGTCTTATTATTTTTTATCCATTCCTTAAGAAAGTTTATTGTTCTTTCATCATGCGGGTAACCAGAGCCGATCTCGCCATATTTTTGCTTAAGCTTTTCTATCTCTGCATCTCTGTGGACTTTTGCCAATATTGAAGCCGCAGATACAGGTGGGTGACGCGCATCGGCGTAATTCTCGCATATCAGCTTGACATCATCGCCCACTTTTTTCCTTATCTTTTCTTCGAATGCCTTTGTGTTAACCTCAGGCGCGTCTATAATTGCGACGTCAGGCTTTGTTGCAATTATAATCTGCTGCATTCGCTCTATTTCTATCTTGTTCAAATTAGAAACTGTGCGAAGTCTGTCTATCTCCTTCGCGCTTACGCTAAGCAAGACAAAATCATCTGCCAGCTTCCTTATTTTAACAGCTATATATTCCCTTTGAACAGGCGTTAGCTGCTTGGAATCTTTTGCTCCAGCATCTATGAGCTTGCCTGATTTTTTTGAATCAATTAAATATCCGCACATGACCATTGGACCGAGCACAGGACCTAACGGCAAACAGAGTGAAGACGCATAGCGTCAATCTCTTCACTCTAATTTTCTACCGGCCTCATCGATCCCTAGAATTTTCACAGGACTATCACCTCGTGCTTACACCATGATTTTTCAAATCCTTGAGCCTTTTCTTTTGCGACTTATAATTTATCTGCAAAGAAAACCCTCGGGAAAAGAAAGATATATTATACAAACTCTCTAGCATCATATTTTTACACCATGCCTTTCCAAGTCTTTTAGCAATTTACTGTATGTAATAAAATGTACTGCATGCATTCCTAAGTTTTTTGCAGATTTTACATTTTCAGGCTTATCGTCTATGAAAAAACACTCATCAGGCTTTGTATGGAGTTTATTTATTACTGTTTTGAATATTTTTTTGTCCGGCTTGCGCACGCCAAGATCGCATGAAAAATAAAGCTTGTCAAAATAAGGTTTCAGCTTTCTTCTCATAGGCATAGAAGCATCTTTCATATCATCGGAAATGACAATTACTTTATAATTGGCTTTTAGTTTTTTTGCAAGGCGCAGCATTCTTTGATCCATGTTTTTTGTGCGATTATTCAACAAATTCATAAAGTCAGCCAACACAAGCTCTTTGCCAAGAAATTTAGACACTTGTTTAATGAACTCTTCGGCATTTTCCCTGCCTGTCATTGCTCTGTAGTCGGATGCCAAAAAAGCTTTCCTTACAGCTTCCTTGCTTATTTTCAGCTGTTTGGAGAAATGATTGAATGATTGCCTGTAATACCCGTAATAAGTTTTCTTGTAAAGAACTCCACCCACGTCAAAAATTATAACTTTGAGCATTGAATTCATAAGGCTTTTCTACCTATTTAAAAGTCTTTGAAGTTATTTTAGTGTTGATCATAGCGGAGTGGAGCAGCCTGGAGTGCTCGTCGAAAAGCATTGGTTTTTCAAGGCTTTGCAAATGGCCCATAAGCTGTTCTAGGACACCCGAATTTATGCGGCTATACCGCATATTGGGTATAGGTCGATGGTTCAAATCCATCCTCCGCTATACTCATAATTTTATTTAAATGTTTTGGGTTATTTGTTCCTATTAAATTAAGCCATCGTAACATTTCATCTTTACCATTTAATCTAATTCTAATCTTTCCTTTATCTAAATTTTCTACTTTGTAATTGAACCTGTTTCTTTTTAATATTTCAACTATTTGTCTTTGCATGGGAGAAGGGCATATCTTTAACTCTAATCTTGGATACAGAATACCATTATTTTTAGTTATTGAAACACAACCATCTGTATCAAACAACCCTTTCAGTACATAGTTTTCTAAATAATTTCCAAAATAAATTTTTGGTATTTCTGCTCTATTCCATTTCGGGGATTTCTTAAGTCCAATTTCTTTTATAACAAAGTGAATTATCTCTTTGTTGAAAACTCTTATATCAACAGCATTTTCATTCTTTTTGAAGCTCAATTTAGGTTCTATACCAAAAAGATGTTTCATAATTTTAACTATATACGCTGTATATTCATCTTCCCTAGAATCCATGCTGATTTTTAATTGATGTTGTATTGAAAACATGGCATTGCTCTTTCTACATTTGTATATGCCAATACAACCGTCGCCTAACATCATGCCAACAAATTCTGCTGTCTCTTTATCATCAACTTTTGGAGTTCTCATATTATTACAATACTCTATTTTCTTCATATATTTTTGTGTTCTATAGAATGCTATGCAGGAACACAAACCGATAATTGAAAATCTGGTGAAGATAGCGCTTTCTGACAAAAAACATATTCCTGAAAATCTGCCGGAGTTTTTTTATGAAAATCACGGCGTTTACATAAGGGTTTTGAAAAACGGCACAGCAGAGAAAGAAAGCGGTAATATCTATGCAATAATGCCCCTAGCAAAAACTATCATTTTTACTTTGGAAAATTTCGAGCCTTTTGAAAAAGAGAACGACGCCTCTGGCGTCACTTCACTCGAGATCGAATTAAACATAATAAAAGAAATACATCCCGTTATTGCAAAAGAACAGATAACCAGCAATCATGGCATTTTCATACAATACGGGCCTTACAATGCTGTGCTGCTGCCAAAAGAGCTAGAAGGAGGAGTAGAAGAAAGACTAACTGCTCTCTGTCAAAAGGCCAAAATTCATGAAGACGCTTGGAAAGAAGGAGGAGCACAGCTTTCCATGTTCGAGCCAGAAACTGTTGTAATTAAAATTTAATTCGGGGCAAAAGACGTAAAAGCGTCGATCACTTTTTCACAACAACACACTGGTTGTTTTGGCATTCTGCAGATATTTGAAGAACACCTGCCAGACATTCGTTAATAGTGCACAGTTTTCCTGCTTCAATGTCCTTTGCCGTGGTACGGCTGTTTTTAGAAACTGCATAGCAATCACATGCGCCTATTGTGACTGTACAATCATCAGTTGACTGGCATTGTTCATCTATTTTATACGACCCATTGCTGCCAACAAACATGTAAGCAAAAACAATTATAGCTACAACCAGAGCTATGTAAAGTATTATTTTTGACATAAATCCTATTGCTTTTGTAGATAATATAATTTCATTTATAAGCTCATTGTAAGAATTGTAAGGTATGAATAATGTATTAGATAAAGCTGTAAAATGCCTGAAATGGAGCTTATGTAATAATTGCTTAGGCAGACAGTTTGCACAGCTTCTTAGCGGTTACAGCAATGACCAGAGAGGACAAATTCTCAGGACAGCAGTTGCCATGTCAATGGATCAGCCGAAAGAAGACACGAAAGATGAACCAATTAATCCTAATATTAAAGACATCGAAATGTCTAACTTTGCTGATTTTCAATTTCATAATCTGGAGATAAAAGACAAGCTGCCAGTCAAAACATGCTACTTATGCGATGGTTTATTTGAAAAAATTGATACGCTTGCAAAGAGATCATCAAAAGCTGCAGGAAAATATGAATTTTCTAACTTTCTTATTGGCACAAAGCTTTCATTTGAGCTTGCGCAGAAAGAGGAAGATTTCTGGGAAAAGATAGGCATAGAGTATTGTGAGTCGCTTAAAGCAGAAATAAACAGGGAAATTGGAAAACGAATCGAAAAGCTAACAGATAGCAAATTCAATGCAAAAAATCCTCACATAAATATTATACTTAATTTGGAAAACAACAAAACAGAAGTTCTTGTCAATCCTTTGTTCATCTACGGCGAATACCAGAAGCTTGTCAGGGGCATTCCACAGACAAGATGGCCTTCTGGAAAATACAAAAATTCTGTGGAGCAGATTATTGCCAAGCCAATTATGCCGGCAACACAGGGCAAAAGCCATAAATTTCATGGGCTTGGCAGGGAAGACATAGACGCAAGATGCTTGGCATGGAGGCCTTTTGTGCTGGAAATACTGCATCCAAAAAAGCGCAATATAGGCCTGGAAAAACTAGCGAAAAAAATCGACAAGAAAGTTAAAGTAAGAAATATGCAATTTTCTTCTGTCAATGAAATGAGAAAAGTAAAGGAGTCCAGGGCTGAAAAAACTTATTCGTGCATAGTTGTTTGTGAAAATATCAAAAAACAAGATCTGAAAAAACTATCCTTGCTGTCGCTGATAAACCAGAAAACACCTGAAAGGGTACTGCACAGAAGGGCTGACCTCATGAGGAAAAGAAATGTCAAAAAACTGAGCACAAAATACGTAAACAGCAAGAAATTTATTCTTAACGTGCGAACAGACGCCGGGTTGTATGTGAAAGAGTTGGTTAACGGAGACAATGGAAGGACAAAGCCAAGCATCTCTGAGCTTCTTGGACAAAAATGCACCTGCAAAGATCTGGATGTTGTAGATATTGATTGGAAAAGGTGATCAGTATAATGAGCAATATTTCATATTATTGCTCATTATAATAAGCAATGTTTTTGGCAGAAGGCATGAATGCGATAAATGCCAAGGAAGGCCTTATACTGACCCTTGATAATGAGGAGATTATATCACATAAGAATAAAAAATAAAAGTAATGCCGACATAACAGTGGCTTATTGAAAACGAGGCTGAATAAATATTTTCATAAAAAATTACCAAAAATACTCCACTCTGTCAACAATTTCTGGTAAATCTTCAGGCATTACGCCTACAAGCCCGAATCTTAATGCGCGCTCTTCCTTTAAAGTGCAGCCTACTGCTCCACCTGCTTCATTTACATATCGACGCAAGGCCTCAATAAGAGGTTCTATATCTTTTACGAAGCCTTGAGCTGTAAGGACAAGCGGTGTGTGATCTGTCTTCCGCACGTATGCACCATATAGACCTGCATCAAGCAGGCCTTTTATCAATCTTGGATCTGATTCATCCTTATCTATCACCAAATGAAGTTCTGTCTGCCTGAATGGCTCACAGTGTCCATGTCCTAAAAGCCTTCTTCGAGTTATTCTAAAAGGCACAGGCAAACCTGTATAGCTGTAGTGCTCGCCTAATACTTCATCTGATTTTACATATTCACCTTCTATATAACCTGTAAATCCTATTGCACTTTTTGCGTACAAAAAACTGCTTGTATCAGGAAACGTTACATCGTGTTCTCCACAACCAATAGCAGGTGTGATAGGCGTCTGTTCGCGCAAAAGTGCATGCAAATATTCCCATTTATCTGCAAATTCTGCTTTATCGCTTGTTTTCAATGTCATGTGAAGCGCTGGCTCGAAGTGCCTGTAGCCCTCCGGATGGCCATAAAATGGCATATTTACAAATCCAATGCTGCTAAGGCAGTTACGTATCTGAGAAGATGCATTGCTGCCGTCAACATGGATATGGAAAATTCCTGGCTGCGTGCTTTCAACTTTCATACATCAACTAAAGGCTTATCTTTTTTAAGATATTATCTTCCCCCTAAGAGGGGACAATTTAAGCTTTACGATGGAGTATTAACATGGAAACAAAGTTCCTAGAAAATCTAGGGCTTACAAAAGGCGAATGCAAAGTATACATAGCTTTGCTGGAGCTTGGACCCAGCACAACAGGCCAGATAATCAAAGTCGCCGGTGTTTCAAGATCAAAAGTATATGAGATGCTTGAAAAACTGATAAAAAACGGGCTTGTGTCTTACACGATCAGGGAGAACACCAAATATTACGATACGACTAACCCAAAGCTTCTCAATGAACTCTTGAAAAAGAAAGAATCTTATCTAGCTCGGCAAAGAAATATTCTAAACCACACAATAAGCATGTTGGAAAAAAAGCGCGGATCGCGCCGTCCCCAGCAAACAGCCGTAGTCTATGAAGGCAAAGAAGGCATAAGGACAATCTACAAATCTATTTTAGAAATTTTAAAGCCAGGGGATGAGTACTATGCATTTCAGGTGGATCCGGAAAAATTCAAGGATGATTTTGTGGATTTTATACGAAACTATCATAGGCACAGGGCTAAGAAAAAAATAAAGGTGCGCCTCCTTTGTTTAGAGGAAACAAGGCAAAATATAACGAAAGCGATGAAAGGTATACCATACACTGAACTGCGCTTTACATCAAGGCCACTCCCTACTTCGGCTGTTATTTTTGGAGACAGAATTGCGACATTTGTTTGGGGAGATGATTCGATAGGTGTTGTTATGATATCCAGAATTATAGCTGCGCGCTACAAGAAATTCTTTTTATACCTGTGGAATACTGCAAAGAAATGAAATCTATTTTATCTCTATCCCTTCTAACACCGCTTCCCTTACTATGGTCACCCGTTTTTTCAGCTTTTCAAACTCTTCTGGAGTGTAGCAGAGGAAGTCCACAGGGTAATCGAGAGTCCAGTGATCATAAAGCGGTATGGGACGTTTGTAGCGCTTTTTGTTAGCAAATTTCTGGCTTACCAGTAATAGATCAATGTCGCTATGCTCATTCATACTGCCTTTGGCTGCAGAACCAAACAAAATAAGCTTTTTAACCCCTGTCCTTTTCTTGAATTCTTTTAGCTGCTTTACTATTTCTTTTGTTTGCTGTTTTCCATTAGCTTTTTTAGCCTGTTTTTGGACCATTCTATTACCTCCTTGGCTTGTTTTAATGCTGCTTCTGCGTCTTCTTTTGCATATTCTTCTTCATCCGGATATCTTGTCAATATATAATGTTGTGTAAGTTCTTTGCAAATCTTAATTATTCCTTCGGGCGCATCTACTTTTTCTCCTAATTGTTCTAGATCATGGATTTTCCATAGACGTTTGTATTTTAAAATGTATGCAGCCTTTAGCGCTTTTTCGGCTGCCTGCTGGGAAAGGAATGCGGACACTTCATAAAGACTTTGTTTTAAATTTATTTCTGCGGCATGCAGGTCTTTTTCCGCTTTCTCAATCCATTCTTCGTACTCAATCTTCTTTTCTGTCATAGAAACTATATAGAAAGGCATCTCTTTAAAGTTTTCTTACATTCTGAGCTTATTGGGCAGAAATGCACATGCGAAGATCTTGATGTGATAGGAATTGAATGGAAGAAATAATAGATTATATCTAGGTTATTTTATCTCAATCCCATCCAGCACTGCTTCCCTTACTATAGTCACTCGTTTTTTCAGCTTTTCAAACTCCTCCGGCGTGTAGCAGAGGAAATCTACAGGATAATCGAGTGTCCAGAATTTTCGTAGCCCTATTGGTCTGTCAAAAAAACTTTTATCTCTGAATTTTTTACTAACTAACAAAAGGTCTATATCGCTATGTTCGTTCATTTCACCTCTTGCAGCAGAGCCAAAAAGTATTATTTTGTCTATGTAAAATTTTGCTTTACTGCTTTTTTTGAACTCTTTAAGCTGTTTGATTATTTTTGCAGTTTCGTTATTTTTTCTTTTGCCCATTTTAACACCTCTTTTGAATATTCTAAAGCCTCTTCTGCCCTTTCTTCTGTATACTCTTCGTCCACTGGGTACCTTGTTGCTAAATAATGTTGGTTGAGTTTTTCACCTAAATCAAGAATTTTTTCAGGCGCATCAAGCTTTTTTCCTAAATCGTACAAGTTATGGATTTTCCACAGTTTATTGTATTTTAGCATGTATGCAGATTTCAGGGCTTTTTCAGCAGCTTGATGAGACAAAAATGCCGCCACTTCGTAAAGTTTTTGTTGCAGACTTATCTCTGCATCATGAAGATCTTTATCAGCTTTCTCTATCCATTTCTGATGTTCTAATTTTTCTTCATTTTTAGACCTTTCGTTGTGCTCTGGCTTTTTTTCTGTCATAGAAACTATATAGAAATGCATCTCTTTAAAGTTTTCTTACATTTTGAGCTGCTTGGACAGAAATGCACCTGCAAAGATCTGGATGTAATAGATATTGATTGGAAAAAATAGAGAAGTGGTTGAAAAATGCCAGTAGCAGCCGTGAAAGGGATAGATTGATTTTGAACAGGTCGCCATCAATATACGGTGATCAGTACAATGAGCAATAATATGCAATATTGCTCATTATAATAAGCAACGTTTATATACTAGTACTCTGACAACTTAATTATGAAACAAACGGACTCTGCTTGCGAATCTGTAAAATTGCTAGAACAGGCACAAAATGGTATATTAAGCCAGTTTGGCAAAAGCAACCTAACTTCGGCAATGTCATAAAATTATATTGTCAGAGTACTAGATTTTTTAAATCTTTTCCGATAATTTTCATGCTTTTGTTTCTGGCGCCAGGTTGAAGTCGCCGCATACAATTTTACTGCAATTGAATTTGTCAATCACACTTCTTATGTTGTTTGACTGTGTTATCCTTGCTTCTGTGTCTTCGGTCTTTGGCCCTGATAAATTGGCTCGAAACCTGCCACTCCCTTTAGCATCGGTGTAAAATAGCTTTTATGATTTTTCAAAATTTTTTAAATATCAGAAAAAATATTTGTGTGAAAGCCATCCTTTGAAATTTCTTTTATGGCTGAATTGAAAACTTCCTGAAAGCAAAATATGTCTATGTCGGAATGCTTTTTTATAAAATCCAGCAGAGGCTCATGAATCTTGCCGCCCCAGACGTTAAGGCAAAGTAGTTTCATATTGAACTCCTCATTGCTATAGTAATATTATTTTTCTTTCCCCGAGGGAATTCTTTGCAGTAAAAGCTCATAAGCTGCAAAAGAAAGGGCTCATTTCTTGTATTTCTTGACAATGCCAACGATCATCTGGACTTCGTCTTTTTTGAGATTTGTGCGTTCTTTTGAGAAAAGCATGTTTACCTCTTCTTCTGTGTTAGGCATTGTATTAAGAATCAAAGACACATATCTTGGCTTTAATATTGAAATTTTTGACAACTCTTCCTTTAGAGCATTAAGCTGAGTAGGCGTCAATTTACAGACCTTGATCAAATAGTCGTAACATATTTTCTGGTCATACACCAGATCCCTTTCGTCCTTTCTTTTATCAAGTATTATCTTCGCATCGTGCGAACTTACGTCTTCTTCATTTATTACTTCCATGTAAACCCCTTTCTTTGAAAAGAAAGTCCTTTACAATGCTCCAAAGAAACTGGAGTTCTTATAAGGCTTTCAAATCATTGTTATTACTTTATTATTTTAGCTACCTCTAGTTTTAAATGTTCTGGACGGAGGCTTAGTTTTTTTACCTTGTTCCCATCATTTACCTTAACAACGTAAGACCTTCCCCTTTTTTGCTCAATTATGCCAGTCCGGCCCTGAAAGCGCGGATTAGGAAACGGCGAAGAGGACAAGAAGTTTACGTGTACGACATCGCCTACGCTAAATTCCTGCATAAAAGTGGTGATTGTAGGCTTTTTCCTAACTTGCATCTTAAAGTGCGTACCACGCATTTTTCCATATGATTTTCGTACCATAATACATCCCTTTCTTACAAAGAAAGGTCTCTATGAAACCCCAAAGAAATGGAGATCATAAAGAACTAACTTCTAAATATATTACTCATATACTGAAACAAAGGTTTAAAAGGGTTGTTTTCTCTTAGAATCAGTCAACTCAAAACTATCTTCGATTTGGTCTACTACTTTCCCATCATCACCCGTTAAACGCAAAACATAGCAATCTGCATGCCCTCCTACATATCCTCTATGAAGGACCGCATACTCTTTTCCCGGAGTCAAATTTGGCACAATATCATCAGGCTTTAGTCTTACAGTATCACCCACTTGAAATTCTCGTAACATGTGCTTAGTTATCAAAGAAACTTTAAAAGTATGCGTTTAAAAGTGCTCTGTTGCAATTATTTATGAAATGACATTAGGGAGTATCATGATCATGCAATCTATGGTGAATAAAAATGAAGTGCAAGATAAACCTACTGAGCACTTCATTACAATGGTGATTGAAAATGAAGTGTCAGATGCTAAAGAAAACACTTCTTTTCAACACGCTTCGGTGATTGAAAATGAAGTGCAAGATGCTAAAGAAAGCACTTCTTTTCAACACGCTTCGGTGATTGAAAATGAAAGAAGAACACTGTATAATAATAGACTTTTTGCCAACAGGTTATTCGGACAGAAGGCATCCAGAACCAATAGCACAAGCCATAGGCACGTTATTTTTTTCACTCCTTGAATTAGTGCCTAGGGAAGGGATATCTCTGCTGCCAGAAGAAGAGGTATACATTGGAGAGGGCAAGAGGGACAAGATAAGGTTCATAAGAGGGCAGCTTAATTTTCGCGATCTTACAAACCATGCAAAGACAATACTACCAGATATAGTTGAAATACTGGTAAAAAGAAACGAAGCGAAATTTGTAGAATTTTTCAACAAGGGCGGCATAGTCACGCCAAGAATGCACCAGTTTCAATTGCTTCCAGGCGTTGGAAAAAAACATCTCCAGAATATGCTTGATGAAAGGAAGAAAAAGCCGTTTGAAAGCTTTCAGGAAATACATGAAAGAGTAAAACTATTTCCAGACCCTGTGAAATCCCTAGTCAAAAGAATCCTGCTGGAATTGCAAGGCGACGAAAAATATTTTCTTTTTACACAAAGGCCTAAAACTGCAGAATCACACTTTTTGAGGGCTTAATTAAAAACTTATAAATAATTTTAGTTCTACTCCAGCATCTTTTAACATGTAATAGTAATGACAATCAACATCACGATCATAAATTCCTTCATATCTATACCAGCCATCATCTGTGTCTGCTTCCAAAGTGTACCCAAGAAAGTTTTCACGCGACATATTTGCATGAAAAGAAAAGGCTTCTTTCACTCTTTGTCTTCTCAAATATTTTATTGCATCTATGTCCTGTAATTCACATATTGGAAGAATGCCAGCATGATCAGCTGGGTGGTACTCATCAATCAGTTTGCCTTTTTCAACTCTAAAAACAGCAAGGGCTCCACTTTCTTCAACATAATCTGCTGTAAACAGTAACACAAAATATCTTCCTTCTAAATTGACCTGCATTTCTTTAGAATTAATAAAAATTATATAAAGAGTAAAATGTCTCTATTGAGAACTTTGATTAACTATATTTGTAAAAAGTTCACAATAAGGGCTTTTGTTGGAAATGCATATTATTCAACAGTACCTCCGAAAGTATGGTTAAAGTCAACGTACTACAATCCATCTGGAGTGTATTGAAAAGTCATTACGTTTCACTTTCGGAGGTACTATTCAAAGCCCTCTATTGAATGTGTTTTCTTTTTATAATAAAATATATCAAAGGCGCTGCTAGCACTGCAAAAAGCAATTGTATAATAGAAAATTCAGGAAGGCTTTCTGCGAACACCTGGAGGGTGCCTCGTTCTGAGAACTTATCAGTTCCTGTTGCAGTGAAATCAATCGGGTAAACGCCTGCTCTGCTGGCTTTTGCGAACATTGATACTGATGAAACTGAATTAGGCGGCACAAACAACGATGTTTCATGATCGCCAACAATTGCGCATCCGTCATCTGTACCAGTGCAACTGAACTGCAGGCTGCTTAGCATAAACTCGCTGCGCGGTAAAGAAAGCGAAAGATCGTAATTTTTCTCAACAGAATCTGGATTGACTATAAGCACACGGAATGCCAATCCTGAAAAGCCCAACGCTGTCCTTTTTTCAGGCGGGGAGACAAGCATAACTGTCTCACATTTGAGTAAAAATCTGCGCTCAGATATTCCAGATGCGCCTTCTTCTGGCTGAGTTGTTTTTGTTATTTTTACTTTAACTGAATGCTCCTGATTGCATAGCATAGCAGACGACGAAATTTTGTAGACAAATGCTCCTGTGAATTCATCATAAGCTATATGCATGAAAGGTCCGTTATCCAAGCTGAATGCTGCTATGCAGTTTGAATTATCACAATTTTGCCGCTCTCCGCTTTTTATATTTTTTACTCTTCCTTCTGCAACAAACTCAATATTCATTGGCTTGTAGAATATAGGAATATTATTTTCTGCGCGTATAGTTTTTGCTTCCTGGTCAGGGAATTTTACAGAAACATCCAATCGTCTTACGAATTTAACTGTATAATAATTTTCAACTATTTCTGACAATCCTGTAGCTGTGTCAGAAATATTTACAGATATTGTGGAGTGATAAGTATCTGTATCAATGGCAGCAGTCCACACTTTTTTTGAAGGATCCCAATTCTCATACGGTATCCAGTCCTCTCTTGACATGAAATCTATTACGCCTGAAACGACTGCAACAGCATCGATTGCGATTTTCGAAGATGGAGTTTTTTTGTCGGACAGAACAAATTCGATGTCATGCGCTCCAGACGGCACATTGGCGCTGATATATACTGTGTCATATGCAGGCAACACTATTGTCCGTTTTGTTTTAGGCACACCATCAACCTTTACAGTTACATTTACCCATTCAAATGTTTCTGCCAATATTTTGAACGTGGCAACACCATTGTTGTTGAATGTGTGCCTTATTTTTATTGAATTGCTTATGTTACACAAGCTTACAGCAGTGCCTTCCAGACCGCAGTCACTTCCTGTTCTTGAATCTTCTGCTTCATAAGTGCCAAGAGCAGATACTCCTGTTTCCTGATCTATAGTAAATGAATTAATCTCTGTATTATTATTCAAACATCTTTGTACGAATCCATAAAGCTTATTTTTTAATTCGCACCAAACTTCTGCGCTTACAACATCACCTGCTGCAGGCTGCAAATCTGATAAATCAATAGCGCTGCTTATTTCTACAATGCTGTTGTCTATAATACAGCCACTAACAGCGTCGCACCTGTTATTTATCTGAAGGTCACATTTTGATATTGTACAGCCGCCTGGGATACATGTTTGCGAGCCATAATAACATGTCTTACCAGAAACTGTTCCTGGCGCAGGGCATGACTGCTGCTGGTAAGAGCATGCGCATGAGTCCTGACACACACCAGAATAATAACACACATCTCCTACAAGATTCTCAGGGCACCCTACAGAGTAGTCACACTCTGCTCCACATGCAAGCGCCTTACATTGATAATTTGGGCTTGTACTTTTCGGCACACAATAACTATTTAGTGAACTGCTTTTCCTTTCCAAACAGGCCATTACCCATTCACAAGTAGAAACATGGTTGTTTGCTGAAGCATTTATCTCACCATCAGAAAGCGCTCTTCCCCAGACTCTGATCTCGTCTATCCTGCCGTCAAATTCCGCGGTGTTTGATGCCTCGTCATTGCCTATTGATATGTTCTGCTGCGGCGCTGTATTTACTACAGGGTCAAATGCTCTTGCAGATATATTTACTATATTTCCATTAAGGTAAAGCTTGTGAACATCGTCAACAGAATTAAAAACTGCTGCAAAATGATACCACTGGCCTGTTGTAAGGGAATTCGCGCCTGAGTTGAGGGTTTCTCTGGAATTGACACCAGGGTCGTCTGTAGCCCTGAAACGGAATGTAAGCGATTTTGGTATGTTAGAATAAAGATTGCTCTGAGCTTCTACAAGCACAACTGCCCTTGCCGCCGCAGCATCTCCTATTGTTTCATGATAAATAAAGTAAACATCCTGACTTACAGGGAATGTGTCAAGATAAAACCATCCTTCTATAGTGTAGTTAGCCCTGCCTCTTATGCTTGCGCTTGACTTCTTATTTATTAAAATAATATCGTTTACGCCGTCAAAATCGCATGCAGTGCCAAACCT
>ORJL011465202.1_pt1 | contig 32658 bp, 31 predicted proteins | sample 1779941 | NCBI WGS metagenome assembly ORJL01 (sample SAMEA104232317, study PRJEB22302) | groundwater metagenome | biome: forest; feature: aquifer; material: groundwater | place: USA | collected 2011-08-07 | depth 5.8 m | reverse complement strand
GTCCGAAAGGACGCTGCTCGAACCATCGAAGCCCTCGAAACTGCAGCGGCAGACGCTCTCCAAACCTTCAAGCCAATCGAATGTGAAAACTTCTTCACACATGCAGGCTATGGCTTCGATTAATGGGAATCTGCTCTAGCGCCGGTCGTCGCTGCGCCGTCGACGCCGATTGACAGTACGCCTGCGATACCGGCAGCTTGCGGACAACAAGAACGCCTGCACAAGCAGGCGACGAGGGAACGTGCTTCGACAGGGATGGACTGCGTGAGCCATGTGGCCCCGATGCGTGCGCTTAACCGGCCCAAGCCGATGGTTTCCGTCGAGCGGCGGGCCGACGGCACGCTCGTCCTCTCAGCCGGCCGGACCTTGCCCGTCGAGCTGCCGCTGGTCATCGACCTGCTGCAGCGCGCCGCCAAACGCCGTCCCGACGTCACTTTCCTCGCCGAGCGCCGGGGGCCGGATCGGGCCTGGCAGCGCCTGACCTATGCCGGGGCCTGGGCGCGGACGGGTGCCATTGCCTCGTGGCTGATCGCCCAAGGCTTCGGGCCCGCGAGTCCGCCGGTTGCGATCCTGTCGGACAACAGCCTGGAGAACGCGCTCCTCCTTTTCGGTGCCTTGCGCGCCGGCACGCTGGTGGCGCCGCTTTCGCCCAACTATTCGCTGTCGGGCGATTTTGCCCGCCTCGACCATGCGCTGGACGTCGTCGAGCCGGGCCTGGTGTTCGCGCAGGATTCCGCCGCCTACGGCGCCGCCCTCGATCGCGCCCGGACCCGTGGCGCGCGGATCGTCACCGTCGACGGCAAATGCGGCCTTGGCTTCGCGGCGCTGGCGACCTGTTCGGTCGACGCGGCGGTCGCCGAACGGCGCCTCCACATCGATGCCGACACGCCGGCCAAGATCCTGTTCACCTCGGGCTCGACCGGCCTGGCGAAGGGCGTGCTGAATACGCACGGCAATCTCGCGGCGGGCGCAGAAATGATCCGCATGGTGGGCGAGCCGCTCGACGATCAGCGCATCGCCGTGTCGCTCGACTGGCTGCCCTGGCATCACACCTGGGGCGGCAACGCCAATCTCAACAGCATCATCCGCATCGCAGGTTCTCTTTACATAGACGGCGGCCGGCCGGTGCCGGGCCGTTTCCAGGAGACGCTCGAGAACCTGCGCGAACTGTCGCCGTCCGGCTTCGGCACGGTGCCGTCCGCCTATCCGATGCTGCTGGAAGCGCTGGAACGCGACGAGGACCTGCGCGCAAAATTCTTCAGGAACATGCGCGGGCTGGGCTATGGCGGCGCGCTGCTGCCGCAGGAAAGCTTCGACCGCCTGCAGAGCATCGCCGCCGGGCAACTGGGCGAACGCCTGCCGTTCGGCTGTGGCTGGGGCATGACCGAGACCACCAGCACGGGCCTGATGGTCTACTGGAACGTCGACCGCGCCGGCCTGCTCGGCCTGCCGCAGCCCGGCATGATCGCCAAGCTGGTGCCGGCCGGCGATCGCTACGAGCTGCGCGTGAAGGGCCCGAACATCATGCCGGGTTACTACAGGCAACCGGACGCCACCGCCGAAGCCTTCGACGAGGAGGGCTTTTTCCGGACCGGTGACGCGGCGCGCTGGCTCGACGAGGCCAGGCCCGAAGCGGGCATCGTCTTTGCCGGCCGGCTCGCCGAGGAATTCAAGCTCGCCTCCGGAACCTGGGTGCGTGCCACGACCTTGCGCACGCAGCTGATCGATGCCCTGCAACCCTATGTGCGCGACCTGGTGATCGCCGCGCCCGACCGGCCGTGGCTCGGCGCGGGCGCGTCTGCTCGCCGTCTTCAACGGTCGGCCGGGCGGCTCCAGTACGCGGGTGCTGCGGCTGCTGCCGCTCGATGAGCCGCCGTCACCGGAAGCGGGCGAAGTGACCGACAAGCGGTCGATCAATGGCCGGCGCGTGCTCGAGCGGCGCGCCGCCGAGGTGGCGCGGCTCTACGCCGAGCCCGCCGATCCGCAGGTGATCGTCGCAGGAGGAAGCGGCTGATGCAGGCCTATGTCATCCGCCGGGTGCTGGCGCTGGTGCCGACGCTGATCTTCGCCAGCCTGATCGTGTTCATCACCGTGCGGCTGATCCCCGGCGACGTGATCGATCTCATGCTGTCGACCAACGACATCGGTGCCGACAAGAAGAGCCGCGAGCAGCTCGAGGCGGCGCTCGGCCTCGACCAGCCGGTCTACACCCAGTATTTCCGCTGGCTGGGCGCGATCCTGCTCGAGGGCAGCCTGGGCAAGTCGCTGTGGCAGAACACCTCGGTGATGGAGGACATCCTTCACCGCCTGCCGCTCACCTTCGAGCTCGGCGCGATGGCGCTGGTCGTGGCACTGATCGTGGGCATTCCGATCGGCGTCTATTCCGCCGTCTCCCAGGACACGATCGGCGACTACGTCACGCGTTCCTTCGCCATCCTGGCGCTGGCGCTGCCCGGCTTCTGGGTCGGCACCCTGGTGATGGTCTTCCCTGCGATCTGGTGGGGCTGGTCGCCGGACGTGAAACTGACACCTTTCATGGAAGATCCGCTGCGTCAGATGGGCCAGATGGCCATCCCGGCGCTGATCCTGGGCAAGGCATTCTCCGCGGTCGTCATGCGGCTCACGCGCACCATGATGCTCGAGGTCATGCGCCAGGACTATATCCGCACCGCGCTCGCCAAGGGCCTGGCTCCCCGTACCACCATCCTGCGCCACGCGCTGCGCAACGCGCTGATCCCGGTGGTCACCCTGGTCGGCCTGCAGGCGCCGGTCCTGTTCGGCGGTGCCGTCATCCTGGAGCAGATCTTCGTCATTCCCGGCATGGGGCTGCTGCTTCTGGAAGCCGTCAGCCAGCGCGACTATCCCATCATCACCGGCGTGTTCCTGATCGTGGGCGTCGCCGTGGTCTTCATCAACCTGCTGGTCGACCTCAGCTACGGGCTGCTCGATCCCAAGGTGAGGTACCGCTGATGGTCGCGATCACCGACACCATTCGTCCGCCGCGGCCTGCCCCGCCGTCGGGCACGATGCGCTTCATCGGGCGCCTGTTCCGCGACAAGCCACTCGGCGCCTTCGGTTTCGTGATCTGCGTCATCTTCCTGTTCTCCGGCCTCTTCGCCGATGTGCTGGCGCCTTACGGCTACAACCAGATCAGCCCGCTCAACCGGCTGAAACCGCCCAGCGAGAAGTTCTGGCTGGGTACCGACAACCTCGGCCGCGACATGCTCTCGCGCTGCCTTTACGGCGCCCAGCTCTCGGTGATCATCGGCCTGTCGGCGGCGGCGCTCGCCACCGTGGTCTCGGTCTTCGTCGGCATCGTGTCGGGCTATCTCGGCGGCAAGATCGACATGGTGATGCAGCGCTTCGTCGACGCCTGGATGAGCTTCCCCGATCTCATCATCCTGATCGTGGTCGTCTCCGTGGTCGGGCCCGGCATGGGGCCGGTGATCGTCATCCTGGGCCTGCTCTACGGCATCGGCGGCAGCCGCATCATCCGCGGCGCCGTGCTGTCGGTGCGCGAGAACGCCTACGTCCACGCCGCGCAGTCGACCGGCGCGTCGCTGCCCCGCATCCTGTGGCGCCACATCCTGCCCAACGTCATGGCGCCGGTGATTGTGCTGTTCACGACGCGTGTCGGCGCGGTGATCCTGGCCGAATCGGGCCTCGCCTTCCTGGGGCTCGGCGTGCCGCCGCCGGCGCCGACCTGGGGCGGCATGCTGTCGGGCTCGGGCCGCTCCTTCATGTATCTGGCACCCTGGCTGGCACTGGCGCCGGGGCTCTGCATCACCATCGTCGTGTACGCCATCAACGTCTTCGGCGACGCGCTGCGCGATCTGCTCGATCCGCGCATGCGCGGCAGCCGCTGAACAGGGAGGGGTCGATGAAGCGCATGCGTGGCGTTCTGTTCGGTGCCGTGTTGTCGCTCGCGCTCGGCGCGGGGCCCATCGCCGCCCAGTCCGGCGAGAAACCCCAGTACGGGGGATCGCTCGAGATCGGCACCGTCTACGTGACATTGTCGGCCCTGTCGTTCGATCCCAACGACTGGAACTGGAAGCTGAACCACGACACCGGCCAGTACCTCGAACAGCTTTTTCAGGGCGATCTCTCCAAGGCGAAGAGCCGAGGAGGCAAGCATGCTTTCGTCGCCGACGGCTACCTGCCGCAGGACGCGATCAAGGGCGAACTGGCAGAAAGCTGGGCGTGGAAGGACGACCCGCTCCGGGTCGAGATCAAGCTGCGCAAGGGCGTGATGTTTCCCGAGAAGCCCGGCGTCATGAAGAGCCGCGAACTCACCTCGGAGGACGTGGCCTTCAGCTTCAACCGCCTGATCACGAGCCCCAAGCAGCAGAAGGGCTACTTCAGCCACGTTGCGAAGGTCGAGACGCCCGACAAGCACACGATCGTCTTCTACATGAAGCACTTCCATGCCGAGTGGGACTACCGCTTCGGCTGGGGCTACTACTCGCCGATCTATGCCAAGGAGATGGTCGACGCCGGCGCCACCAGCTGGAAGAACGCGGTCGGCACCGGTCCGTTCCAGCTGACCGACTATGTGTCCGGCAATTCCAACACCTACACCAGGAATCCGGTCTACTGGGACAAGGAGGTGATCGGCGGGCAGGAATACAGGCTGCCGTTCGTTGACAAGATCGTCTATCGCACCATCAAGGACGAGGCGACCTGGATCACCGCGCTGCGCACCGGCAAGCTCGACATCCTCGAGGCGATCCGCTGGCAGAACGTCGACTCGCTCAAGAAGAGTTCACCGGAGCTGAAGTGGAACCGCTGGCTGAACATGAGCGGCACCTTCATGGCGATGCGCATGGACGTCGACGGGCCGTTCAAGGACGTCCGCGTGCGCCGCGCGCTCAATATGGCGGTCAACAAGGACGAGATCGTAAAGGCATATTACAACGGCAACGCCGAATTGTTCGCCTACCCGCAGCATCCCGACTACGGCCCCTATTTCGAGCCGTTGAAGGATATGCCGGCCTCGGTGCAGGAGCTGTTCAAGTACGACCCGGCCAAGGCCAGGAAGCTGCTGGCCGAGGCGGGCTATCCCAAGGGCTTCACCACCAAGGTGCAGGTCTGCTCGTGCAACCCCGACCACATGGACCTGCTGCCGCTGATTGCAGCCTACTACGAGCAGATCGGCGTCAAGCTCGAGATCCAGCCGATGGAGTATGGCGCGTTCCTGAGCGCCATGAGCTCGCGCACGCATGCGCCGGCCTATTTCATGAATTCCGGCCACGTCAATCCGACGCGCACCATCCACAAGAGCTTCATCTCCGGCGAGCTGTGGAACCCCGCCGGCTACGCCGATCCGAAGTACGACGCCAAGATGGAGGAGGTCTTCCGCACCAAGGACGAAGCCACCCGCATCAAGCTGCTGCGCGAGTTGACGCGCGAGATCCTCGACCAGGCGCCCTACGTGTGGATGCCCATCCCCTACATCTATACCGCGTGGTGGCCGTGGGTGAAGAACTATGGCGGCGAACTGCGCGTCGGCGCGGTGCGGCCGGGGCCGATCTACGCCCGAATCTGGGTCGACCAGGAAATGAAGAAGAAGATGGGCCGCTAGGCCCGCGCACAATACAAAAGGGAGGAATGCGATGAAGAAGACTCTCAAGGGTGCGCTGTTGGGCGGCGCCATGCTGCTGGCCGCGCCAGCCGCCATCGCGAGCGACGAGAAGCCGAAATACGGCGGCGGTATCGAGATCGGCACGGTCTACGTGACCCTGTCCGCCCTGTCGTGGGATGCCAACGACTTCAACTGGAAGCACAACCACGACACCGGCCTGGTCTACGAACAGCTCTTCTCGGCCGACCTCAGCAAGAGCGTCAAGGCCGGCGGCAAGCATCCGTTCATCGCTGATGCCTGGCTGCCGTCCGACGCCATGCGCGGCGAACTGGCCGAGAGCTGGGAATGGAAGGAGAACCCGCTTCGCGTCGAAATCAAGCTGCGCAAGGGCATCATGTGGCCCGACAAACCCGGCGTCATGAAGAGCCGCGAGTTCGTCGCCGACGACGTGCTGTTCGCCTACAGCCGCCTCGACGCCAGCCCGCGCAAGATCAAAGGCTACTTCGACCACATCGCCAAGGCCCATGCGCCGGACAAGCATACGGTGGTCTTCGAGTTCAAGGACTACTTCGCCGAATGGGACTATCGCTTCGGCTACGGCTATTTCTCGGCCATCTACCCCAAGGAAGTGGTAGAGGCCGGAGCCAACAATTGGAAGAACGTGAACGGCACCGGACCGTACATGCTGGCCGACTTCGTTTCTGGCAACTCCAACGTCTACACCAGAAACCCGGACTATTGGGACAAGGACAAGATCGGCGGCCAGGAATACAAGCTGCCGTTCATCGACAAGATCGTCTACCGCACGATCAAGGACGAGGCGACTTTCGTTACAGCGCTGCGTACCGGCAAGCTCGACATCCTCGAGGCGATCCGCTGGCAGAACGTCGATTCGCTGAAGAAGAGCGCACCGCAGCTCAAGTGGAACCGCTGGTTGAACATGAGCGGCACGTTCCTGGCGTTCCGCGTCGACGTCGACAGTCCGTTCAAGGACGTTCGCGTGCGCCGCGCGCTCAACATGGCGGTCAACAAGGACGAGATCGTCAAGGCCTACTACAACGGCAATGCCGAACTCTTCGCCTATCCCATGCATCCCGACTACGTCGGCTATTTCCAGCCCCTGAAGGAGATGCCGGCGTCGGTGCAGGAGCTGTTCAAGTTCGATCCGGCCAAGGCCAAGAAGCTGCTGGCCGAGGCGGGGCATCCCAAGGGCTTCACCTTCAAGGTCCAGGTCTGCTCGTGCAGTCCCGATCACATGGATCTGCTGCCGCTGATCGCCGCCTACCTCGAGCAGGTCGGCGTGAAGATGGAGATCCAGCCGATGGAATATGGCGCGTTCCTGAGCGCCATGACCTCGCGTACCCTGTCGGTCGGCTACATGATGAACAATGGCCATACCAACCCGACGACGACCATCCGCAAGAGCTTCACGACCGGGCAGCAGTGGAATCCGTCGGGCTGGTCCGATCCGAAGTACGACGCCAAGATGGACGAGGTCTATCGCACCAAGGACGAGGCGACGCGCATCAAGATGCTGCGCGAGATGACGGTCGAGATTCTCGACCTCGCGCCGTACATCTGGCTGCCGACGCCGTACGTCTATACGGCGTGGTGGCCGTGGGTGAAGAACTACGCCGGCGAGCTGCGCGCCGGCTCGGTGCGGCCTGGCCCGATCTATGCCCGCATGTGGCTCGACCAGGAAATGAAGAAGAAGATGGGCCACTGAGCATGACCCAGTGCGTACAGGGGCGCGCCTGATGGGGGCGCCCCTGCTCAGCGTCCGCGGCTTGTCGACCGAGTTCCGCACCGAACGCGGCACGGTCAAGGCGGTCGACGATGTCTCGTTCGACCTGGCGGCCGGCGAGACGCTGGCGATCGTGGGCGAGTCGGGCTCGGGCAAGAGCGTGACGGCGATGTCGATCCTGCGCCTGATCCCCGATCCGCCCGGCCGCATCGCCGCCGGCGAAGTGGTGTTCGACGGCCGCGATCTCCTGAAACTGGAGGACCACGAGATCCGCGCCATCCGCGGCAATCGCATCGCCATGATCTTCCAGGAGCCGATGAGCTCGCTCAATCCCTCGCTCACGATCGGCCTGCAGATCGCCGAGCCGATCAACCTGCACCGCAAGACACCGTGGGCGGCGGCGATGGACATGGCGGTCGAGCTGCTCGGCCGCGTCCGCCTGCCCGACGCGAAGAGCCGCGTGAAATCCTATCCGCACCAGTTCTCCGGCGGCATGCGCCAGCGCGCCATGATCGCCATGGCGCTCGCCTGCCAGCCGCAGCTCATCATCGCCGACGAGCCCACGACCGCGCTCGACGTCACCGTGCAGGCGCAGATCCTGGCGCTGCTCAAAGAGGTCACGCGGGCGGCCAATTCGGCACTGATCCTGATCACCCATGATCTCGGCGTCGTGGCGCGCTATGCCGACCGGGTCTGCGTCATGTACGGCGGTCGCATCATCGAGGCCGGTCCGGCCCGGGAGATCTACGCGCGGCCGCGCCATCCCTACACGATCGGCCTGATGGCCTCGGTGCCGCGGCTCGACCAGGCGACGGGCACGCGCCTCGTGCCGATCGACGGTCAGCCGCCAAATCTCGCCGACCTGCCGCCGGGTTGTGCCTTCGCTCCGCGATGCCGCAATGCCGTCGATCGTTGCCGCGCCGAGCGGCCGGCGCTGGTCAAGAGCGGCCCCGAACATCTTTCAGCATGTCATCTCCATGACCAGCTCAGCGCCTGACGCCGGCCTCCCCAAGACGGTCCTGGAGGTCCGTGACCTGAAAGTCCATTTCCCGGTGATGGCCGGCGCCGTCGTGCGCAAGCAGGTCGGCAGCGTGAAAGCCGTCGACGGCGTGTCGTTCGACGTCAAGAGGGGCGAGACGCTGGGCCTGGTGGGAGAATCGGGCTGCGGCAAGAGCACCACCGGGCTCGCCGTGCTGAAGATGCTCGACATCACCTCGGGCCAGGTCGTCTTCGAAGGCGAGGACATTTCCGCCTACGACCGCGCCCGCATGCGGCCGATCCGCCGCCGCATGCAGATGGTCTACCAGGACCCGTTCGGCTCGCTGAACCCGCGCATGAAAGTGGCCGAGATTGTCGGCGAGCCGCTCGAGGTGCACGGCATGGCGGCCGACCGCGCCGTCTATCGAGAACGTGTTGCCAGCCTGCTCGACATGGTGGGCCTGCTGCCCGACATGGCCGACCGCTACCCGCACGAGTTCTCCGGCGGCCAGCGCCAGAGGATCGGCATTGCCCGTGCGCTGGCGCTCGAGCCGTCGCTGATCATCTGCGACGAGCCGGTCTCGGCGCTCGACGTGTCGATCCAGGCGCAGGTCGTGAATTTGTTCCAGGAGCTGCAGGAGCGGCTGGGCCTGACCTACGTCTTCATTGCCCACGATCTCGCCGTGGTCCGCCACATCAGCCACCGCATCGCCGTGATGTATCTGGGCCGCATCGTCGAGATCGCGTCGCGCGTCGAACTCTACGCCCGTCCGCTGCATCCCTATACGGAGGCGCTGCTGGCGGCGATCCCGATTCCCGATCCCGAGGTCGAGGCGACGCGGCCGCAGCAGATCATCACCGGCGAGGTGCCCTCGGCCATGCGCCCGCCGCCGGGCTGCCGCTTCCATACCCGGTGTCCCCGGGCGATGGAGGTCTGCAAGAGCGTCGATCCGCCGATGCGCGACATGGGCGACGGCCGCGCCGTCGCCTGCCACCTTCATGGCAGCTGAAGAATACAACTTACACGAGATTTACTTTCGAACCGATCGTTCTATGATTGTTCTCCTGACGCGACCGGGAGAACGATATGCAAGCGAAGGTGCGGACCGTGGCTTTCCAGGGCGTCGATGTCCTGCCGGTCGACGTGCAGGTCATGATCGCGCCGGGGACCATCGCCTTCGCCATGGTCGGGCTCGCCGACAAGGCGGTGGGCGAAAGCCGCGAGCGGGTGCGGGCGGCGCTCCGGGCGCTGGGTCTCGCCCTGCCGCCGCAGCGCATCACGGTCAATCTGTCACCGGCCGATCTCGCCAAGGAAGGCAGCCACTACGACCTGCCGATCGCGCTCGCCCTTCTCGCCGCCATGGGCGTGCTCACCCGCGAGTGCCTGGAAGATTTCGTGGTGCTGGGCGAGCTGGCGCTGGACGGCTCGCTCAGCCGCGTGCCGGGCGTGCTGCCGGCGGCGATCGCCGCGGCGTCGGCCGGGCGCGGCCTGATCTGCCCCGCGGTGTGCGGCGGCGAGGCGGCGTGGGGCGGCTTCGAGTCCGTGGCCGACGCTTCCGACCGACCTACCGTCGTCGCGGCCCCCTCGCTGCTCGCGCTGATCAATCACCTGCGCGGCCAGCAGACCCTGCCCGCGCCGGAGGCGTTGATCGCCGACGACCGCGCCGTCTATCCCGACCTCGCCGAGATCAAGGGCCAGGAAAGCGCCAAGCGCGTGCTCGAAGTGGCGGCGGCCGGCGGCCATAACCTCCTGATGATCGGCCCGCCGGGCTCGGGCAAGTCGATGTTGGCCGCGCGATTGCCCGGCCTGCTGCCGCCGCTCGAACCGGATGAAGCGCTGGAAGCCTCCATGGTGCGTTCGCTGGCGGGCGACCTCATCGAGGGAAAGCTCAGCCGCCGCCGCAATTTCCGCGACCCGCACCATTCGGCGACCCTGCAGGCACTGATCGGCGGCGGCCAGCGTGTGCGGCCGGGCGAGGTCTCGCTCGCCCACCATGGCGTGCTGTTCCTCGACGAGCTGCCGGAGTTCAGCCGCGCGACGCTCGAAGCATTGCGCCAGCCGCTGGAGTCGGGCCGCGTGACCGTGGCGCGCGCCTCGGCCCACGTCACCTATCCGGCGCGCTTTCAGCTCGTGGCGGCGATGAACCCCTGCCGCTGCGGCCACCTGATGGAGCCGGGCCGGTCGTGCGGCCGTGCTCCGCGCTGCGGCGTCGACTACCAGGGCAAGCTTTCCGGGCCGCTGCTCGACCGCATCGATCTCTGCATCGATGTCCCGTCCGTCGGCGCCGCCGATCTGGCGCTGCCGCCGCCGGCCGAGAGCACGGCCGATGTTGCCGCCCGCGTCGCGGCCGCGCGCGCCGTGCAGCGCCAGCGACTCGCGGAACTCGACCGCAAGGGCAAGCTTCTAGCCGTCGAGGCCGATCCCGCGGCGGGCCTGCTGTCGGACATGGCGCGCGGCTGGTCCAAGCCGCGCTGCAATGCCGACACCGACGGCGCCCTGCTGGCGGCCATCGCCGAGCCCGACGCCGAGGGTCGCGCCCTGCTCACAAGGGCCGCCGAACGCCTCGGCCTCTCGGCCCGCGCCTGGCATCGCACCTTGCGGGTGGCGCGCACGCTCGCCGATCTCGACGGCGCGGATTCCGTACGGCGCCTGCACATTGCCGAGGCGCTCTCCTACCGTCGCCCGCAACCGCGAGCGGCCCTTGCGGCGTGACACGGTGCGGCTCGAAGGTTGGAGCCAGCCGGACCGGCCGGGCGGCGAAACCGATTGCCGCCTGATTCTGCGTCCCCGACGTTACTTTGCGAATGCTCCAGGGAGGCGTTGGAGATGAAACTCGTCGACGAACACATCGCAGCATTCCGCACGTCGGCGCTCCGGGAGTTCTCCGCCGGTCCGCCGTGGGAACTGACGTCTTCCTCGGTGGGGATCGTCGAGCGGCTACTAGGCCGTTTGGGTACGGACTACGCCGTGAGGGACAACGTCGCCCGACATCTCACGTCGACAATTGAGGAGGGCGCGATACTCAAGGGCCCGGCGATCATCGGGCCAAAGTGCTTCATTGGAGCAGGGGCTCTGGTACGTGGCGGCTGCTGACTGGAGGGCAACTGCATTCTCGGGCCGGGAGCGGAGCTGAAGTCGTTGTTCGTCTTCGGTGGATCGAAGCTCGCGCATTTCAATTTCGTCGGCGACAGCATCCTCGGTTCCGGCGTCAATGCCGTCATCGCCCCGGGCGCAATTCTTGCGCCGGACACCATCGTGCGACGTCTGTCGTTGGTCGACCAAGCCGTCCGGACCAGCGGCGCCTAGCCGCGGATCTCGACCCCGGCCCACTCCTCCAGGACCTTGGCGATGAAGGTGAAATCCGAATCGGCGCCGAACCGCGCCTTGGTGACGGCGAGCATCTGGCGGACCGCCGCGCCCACGACCATGGGCACGCCCATCGCCTCGGCCTCGTCGACGCACAGGCGGACGTCCTTGTAGGAGAGGCCGGTGGTGAAGCCGAAATCGAAGGTGCCCGGCAATATCGCGCGCGGGAACTTGTCCTGGGTGGCGCTGTTGCGTCCGCTCGAGGCATTGATGATGTCGATCAGGACCCGGGCGTCGAGGCCGGCCTTGACGCCCATCGCCATGACCTCCGAAGTGGCGACGAGCGCCGCCGCCGCGAGGAGATTGTTCGCCAGCTTCGCCGTCTGGGCGAGGCCCGGCTTTTCTCCCGCATGGAACGGCCGCCCGAACACTTTCAGGACCGGCTCTACTTTCTGCAGGGTCGGCGTCGGGCACGACACCATGATCGCGAGCGTTCCGGCCTTGGCGCCGGTCACGCCGCCGCTCACCGGGGCGTCGACCCAGCCGATCCGGTTCTCGGCGAGCCTCGCCGCCACCTCGGTGGCCACGCCCGGCCCGGTGGTCGAGAGGTCGATCACGAGCCGCACGGCCGAGCCATTGACGATGCCGCCGTTGCTGCCGAGCACGACCTGCCGCACCACATCGGGGGTCGGCAGGCTGATCAGGACGGTGTTGGCGACCGAGGCCACCTCGGCCGGCGAGGCCGCGAGCTGGGCGCCGCGGGCCACCAGAGGCTGGGTCGCCTCGTCGGACAGGTCATAGACGCAGAGCCGGTACCCAGCGTCGAGCAGGCGCGCGGCCATGGGGCCGCCCATCCGGCCGACACCGACGAAACCCACGATCTCACCAGCCCTGCCTTCACCAGCCATATCGTTCCTCCGTTCGCTGCCCCGCGCGCAGTCTGTCGTTCTCTTGGTATCGTTACCATCCTATAATCTCGCGGCCTCGAAAGCGTCAATGCGGAGCACGGGCAGGATGAGCGGCAGGGTCAAGCGAACCGGCGGCGAAGACGTCAAGATGAGCGATATCGCCCGCCATGCCGGAGTCTCGCCGATGACGGTGTCGCGCGCGCTGCGCGAGCCCGCGACGGTGTCGGAGAAGATGCGGCGCAAGGTCGATGCCGCGGTGCGCGAGTTCGGCTATCTGCCCAACCGCATCGCCGGAAGTCTGTCGTCCAAGCGCTCGAATGTCGTCGGACTGATCGTGCCCAGCATCCGCAACTCGCTCTACGCCAACATGATCCAGGCGATCTCCGACGTGCTGCGCGCCAATGGTTTTCACCTGATGATCGCCGACAGCGGTCACCGCCTCGATGACGAGGAGGCGCTCGTCTCGGCGTTGCTGGCCCAGCGGGTCTGCGGCCTGGTCCTGCACAACACGACGCACAACAAGCGGGTCCGCGACCTCGTCGCCAGGACCGGCGTGCCGGTGATCGAGACTGGCAATCTTCCCGCCGAGCCGCTCGACATGGTCGTGAGCTACTCGAACTTCGACGCCGCGCGGGCGATGACCGCGCATCTCGGCCGCCTCGGCTATCGCAAGATCGGCTTCGTGACGCTGCCGCTGCGCGACAACGACCGATCGGAGGAACGCCGTCGCGGCTATTTTGCCGCGCTGAAGGAGCTGGGGTTGCCGGTCGACCCGAGCCTCGTGCTCGAGGCGCCCGGCGGCTTCAGCGAGGGGGCCGATGCCCTGGTGCGGCTGATCCAGACGCATCCCGAGCTCGACGCCGGATTCTTCGCCGGCGACGTGCTGGCGGTAGGGGCGTTGTTCGAGTGCCAGCGCCGCGGCTGGGCGGTGCCCGGCCGCGTCGCCATTGCGAGCTTCGACGACCTCGACCTGCTGCGCCACGCGGTGCCTACGGTGACGACGCTCCGGATCCCACGTCACGAGATCGGGCGGCGCAGCGCCGAACTTCTCGTCAACCGCCTGCTGGGCGCGCCGCCGGAGCGTGTCCGGATCGACGTCGGCTTCGAGATCGTCCAGCGCGAGAGCACCTGAAGGAACCACATGTTGAAAGGCAAATGCGCGCTCATCACCGGCTCGACGCAGGGGCTGGGCTACGCCATGGCGGAGCGGCTCGCCGCCCAGGGGTGCCATGTCGTGCTGAACGGGTTCGGCGATCCGGCGGAGATCGAGGCCAGGCGACGCCGCCTCGAGGACAGCCACGGCGTGCGCGCGCTTCATCACGGCGCCGATCTCGGCGTGCCGGGCGAGATCGCCGATCTGGTCGAGACGGCCGAGCGCGCCTTCGGGGCGGTCGACATCGTGATCAACAACGCCGTCGTCCGCCACTTCGCACCGCTCGAGACCTTCAAGGTCGAGGATTGGGACCGGGCGCTCGCCGTGAACCTCTCGGCTGCATTCCATGCCACGCGGCTGGTCCTCCCCGGCATGCGCCGGCGCAACTTCGGCCGGATCGTCAACATCTCCTCCGTATACGGCCTGTTCGGCACGGTGAACCGGGTGGATTACGTCACGACCAAGACGGCGCTGATCGGCTTCACCCGCGCCGTGGCGCTCGAGGCGGCCGGCCAGGACATCACCTGTAACGCCATCTGCCCCGGCACGTCGCCGACGCCTGCGATCGAGGAGCGGCTGGCGGGCTTCATGGTGAAGGAAGACCTGCCGCGCGAGGCCGCGATCCAGGCCTTTATGGCGTCGCGCCAACCCTCTGGCCGCTTCGTGTCCCTGGAGGGCGTTGCGGCACTGGCCGCATTCCTGTGCGGTCCGGCCGGCGCCGACATCACCGGCACTGCGATTCCGATCGACGGTGGCTGGAGCGCGAGTTGACCGGATCCGGGCATTTTTTGGTAGCGATACCAAAAACGCCGGCCTAATATTTCCGCCAACAATGCAGAACCGGAGGAAGCCCAATGTCCGTCACACGTCGACAATTCGGCCCCGTCGCCGCATCGATGGCCGCAATCGCCGCGGCCACTCCCGCCTTCGGCCAGCAGACCAGCGAGGTCGTTAAATGGCGGCTCACCTCGAGCTTTCCCAAGAGCCTCGACACGCTCTACGGCGCGGCGCAGACCATCGCCCGGGTGACCGGCGAAATGACCGACGGCAAGTTCACGCTGCAGCCGTTCGGCGCCGGCGAGATCGTGCCCGGCCTGCAGGTGCTGGACGCGGTGTCGAACGGCACGGTCGAATGCGGCCAGACCTACACCGGCTATTACATCGGCAAGAACCCGTCCTTCATCTTCGACGGTTCGGTGCCGTTCGGCTTCACGCCGCGCCAGCACAACGCCTGGATGATGTTCGGCGACGGGCGCAAGCTGATGGACGAGGTCTATGGCTCCTTCGGCATCGTCGCCCTGCCGTGCGGCCAGACCGGCGGGCAGATGTTCGGCTGGTTCCGCAAGGAGCTCAAGACGCCGGCCGATTTCGTCGGGCTGAAAATGCGCACCGCCGGCTTCGGCGGCAAGGTGATGGCCAAGCTCGGTGCGGTGCCGCAGCAGATCGCCGGCGGCGAAATCTATCCGGCGCTGGAGCGCGGCACCATCGACGCCTGCGAATGGGTCGGTCCCTACGACGACGAGAAGCTCGGCTTCAACAAGGTCGCCAAGTACTACTACACGCCGGGCGTGATGGAACTCGAGGCGGTCAATCAGCTCTTCATCGGCAAGGCGGCGTGGGCGAGCCTGCCGCCGCGCTACCAGGCGATCCTGAAATACGCCTGCAACTACGCGATGATGGAGATGCTGGCGTCCTACGACGCCAAGAACGCCGTGGCCATCGCCCGCCTGGTGGCCGCCGGCACGCAGCTTTCGATCCTGCCGGATGAAGTGATCAAGGCGCTGCGCGGGGCATTGGAAACCGTGCTCGACGAGGAGGCGGCGCAGAGCGAGCAGTTCAAGAAGATCCTGGCGAACTGGCGCCAGTTCCGCGCCAGCCAGCACCGCTGGTTCTCGATCGCCGACACCCGCGCCGAACTCGCGGTCTATCGAAGCGACCGGACGTAGCTGGCTCGGCGTGCGAGGGCGCCCGGCAGGCGCCCTCGCTCCCGCTCAGAGGTGCCGCTTCTCCGCCGGTTCGTGGAACCAGTTGTCGTGGCGTCCGTCCATGTACCTCACGGGCGCGGCGGCGAGCTCCTCGGGATCGAGATCGTCGAGGCAGGCGAGGTTGACCGACACGAAGGCGCCGCCGATCTGCTCGACGTAGCCGTCCCCGAACGTCGCCACGCCGCAGGTCTTGCAGAACCGGTGATGGCCGCTTTTGGTGGCGAACTGGTAGTCCGACAGATTGTCCTTGCCGGAGAGCAGGCGAAAGGCCTCCGGCTTGATCGAGACGCTCCACAGCCGCCGCTTCCAGCAGATCGAGCAGTTGCACTTTCCTGTGCCGGCGCCGAGGTCGATATCGGCCTCGTAGCGGACGGCGCCACAGTGGCAGCTGCCCTTGTAGGTCCTGGTCATCGAGTAATCTCGCGAGGTTGAACGGTTCTCATGGATCGATCAGCACGCCCGGGTTCATCATCCCTTTCGGGTCCAGTTCGCGCTTGGCGCCGCGCAGGGCCCGGGCGAACAGCTCGGGCCGCTGCTTGTCGTAGAACGGCCGGTGGAAGCGGCCGACAGCGTGATGGTGCGTGGTCGTGCCGCCGTGCTCCACCGTCGCCGCGGTGCAGGTCGACAGCACCTCCATGAACTGCTCCAGCGCCTTCTTCTTGTCGAGAATGCCTCCGAAGGTGAAATAGCAGCACGGCCCATCGGGATAGACGTGGGTGAAGCGGCAGGTGACGGTGCCCTCGCGGCCGGTCACGCGCTTGATCGTGTCCCGGGCGATCCTGGTGATCTTCTGGTGGAAGTCGCGGAAGCGCTCCCAGGTCATCGACGTCTCGAAAGTGGAGGAAAGAATTCCGCGTGCCACGGCATGCTCGCTGTAGTGGGGGGCGCGGATGAATTTGTTGCGCCAGGCGCCGGCCGCGCCGGAACGATGGGCGTTCTCGTCGTCGCCACCCAAAGGATCGGCGACGCCGCCATGGTCGCGGCAGATTTCGAGTGCGCGCGCGATCCAGGCGTCGAGCGGATGGTCGGCCGATTCGAAGGCCAGCACCAGCACCGCCTCCTCGTTGCTCCACGGGATGCCGGGCAGCGCCTCGCGGGCTTCCAGCAGGCGGCAGTTGGCGGGATAGAGCCCGGCCTGCGTGATCTCGCGCACGGCGTCGGCGCCGGTATAAAAGTCCTTGAAGCGCACGCTGGCCGAGGCACGGAAGGTAGGTTTCTTGCGCAGCCGCACCCAGGCCTCGGTGATGATGCCCAAAATGCCCTCGGAGCCGAGGAACATCCGGTCCGGGCTGGGGCCGGCGCCGGAGCCTGGCAGGCGGCGTGTCTCCAGCGTGCCGACCGGCGTCACGACGCGGGTGCTCTCCACGAAGTCGTCGATGTGGGTGTAGAGCGTGGCGTAATGGCCGCCCGAGCGCGTGGCTATCCAGCCGCCCAAGGTCGAGCAGCGATAGGCCTGCATGTAATGGCGCATGGTGAAGGGTGTGTCGCGTAGCGCATCCTCGATGGCGGGCCCGTAGATGCCGCCCTGGATGCGAGCGGCGTGGCTCACGGCGTCGACCTCCAGCACCTTGTCCATCTCGCGCATCGAGATGGTGACGACCTTGTCGAAGCTGGCCTGGGGCTCGATGCCCTTCACCACCGACGAGCCGCCGCCGTAGGGAATCGCCTTGGCGCCGATCCGATCGCACCAGTCGAGGACCGCGACGACATCCTGTTCGGTCTCCGGGAACGCCACCGCGTCGGGCGGGTTGGGCACCGAGCGCATGAACATGCGCGTGGCATCGAAGCCCGCCTTGCCGTAGCTGTGCTCCAGCCGCGTCAGGTGGTCGGTGCGCACCATTGCCTGCAGCGCCGCCGGCACGTCTACCCGCGGCTTGCGCAGCGTGATTTCCTCCGGCTTGGGCGGCGGCGTCACGTCGAAACCGGAAAGCCCGTAGCGCTGGGCGATCTCGGCCTCCCAGGGCCTGATCTCCTCCGGCGAGAGATCCTCGTCTGCATAGCCCCAGGCATAGAATTTCTTCTGCCGCCTCATGGTTCCCTCCGGTTCGTTCTTGTTGTTGTTCAGGCTGCGAAGGCCATGGGCCTGTGCGTGCCCTTGATCTGGGTGCGGTGCATGATGCGCCGCGCTGCGCCGTCGAACGGATCGCGGCGATGCATGGTCGAACGGTTGTCCCACATCACGAGGTCGCCCAGCTTCCAGACGTGCTCGTAGGTGAAGCGCGGCTGGGTGACGTGGGCCCACAGTGCCTCGAGGATCGCGTCGGAGTCCGCGCGCGAATAGCCTTCGACGTAGGAATTGCGCCGCCGGCCGAGATAGAGCGTGGCGCGGCCGTTGGCGGGATGCTTCAGGATCGCCGGATGCCAGGCGCCGGGGGCGACCATCGGATCGTCGGTCGGCGTCACGCCCTTGCGCAGATAACCGCCGGAATTGTAGGTGCCGTCGTGCTTCACCCGCCGGCCTTCGATCTTTCGGCGCAGCTCGGGCGGCAGCGCTTCGCAGGCCGCCTGCATGCCGCAGAACCAGGTGTTGCCGCCGCTGGGCGGGATTTCGAGCGCATAGAGCATCGAGGCATCGGGCGGCGTGTCGAGATAGCTCATGTCGGTGTGCCAGACGGCCTCGCCGGCACCGAGCGCGCCGATCGGCTCGCCCTTGGTGTCGAGCACGTTCGATACGACGTAGATGTCGGGATAACCCGGCGGACTGATGCGGCCACGCTCCTGGTTGGGTGGCGGATCGAGTTCGCCGAAGCGGCGGCTGAAGGCCAGCAGGTCGTCGTCGCCGAGCTGCTGACCGCGCAGCAGGATCATGGAGTGGGCGTACCAGGCACGTTCGATGGCGGCGAAATCCTGGTCGCTCAAGCGCCTGAGATCGACGCCGGAAATCTCCGCGCCGACAGCCGATGTCACCGGACTCACCGTCACGGCCATGTCATTTCCTCCGTCTTCGGCGACGATGATCGACCCGCTGCCGCGCCCGATCAAGCGCCGAGCAACGGCCGCAGCCAGCTCACGAGCCTGTCGGCGATCGCGGGTGCCACGGGGCCGGCGAAGCCCGGATCGGTCGGGCTCGTGACGATTTTGAGATTGTGGCTGGCCGCCGGTACGATCACCGCCTCGCCTGGCGCGGCGCGCTGGCCCAGCGCATCGATCAGGGGCTGGACGTCGGCCATCGGCACGACCTGGCGGTCGGCCGTGCCCTGCAGGATCAGGCAGGCGAGATCGAGCCCGGCCAGCGCCTTGGCCGGATCGAACGCCAGCGCACTCTGCAGGAACGGCCCGGCATAGGGTGGAAACAGCACCTGCTGCTCGCGCGACAGGCCGGCCGGCATATGGCCGGTCGTCGCCACCTCGGCGATCGTCCGTTCGACCGACTCGAGCAGCGACGGCGCGCTGCGCGCGATCTGGGCGCGCACGATGTCGGACAGCCGACGTCCGGGCGTGGCGGCCAGGACCAGCCCGTGCAGCCTGCGCGCTCCCAATGCAGGCGCCGCCAGCGCATGGGCGGCGGCGAGCGCCAGGAGGCCGCCCTCGCTGTGTCCCAGCAGCGCGGTGGCATAGGGCTTGATCTCGTCGTGCCCGAGAAGCTCGCCGTGCGCGGCGGCGACGTCGCCCACGAAATTGTCCCAGGCGAAGAACCGTTCCTGCGCCTCCAGAGTGCCGGCGGGCCGCGGCGTCGAGGCGCCGATGCCGCGTTTGTCGTAGCGCAGGCTGGCGATGCCGGCCTGCGCCAGCAGCTCAGCGATCTGCTTGAGCAGGTCGATGCGTTCCGGCACCAGCGGGTTGTTGCCGTCGCGATCGGTCGGACCGCTGCCGGCGATCAGCACCACGCCGGGCACTTTCTGCAATTCGCTCCAGATCGGCAGCAGCAGGGTGCCGGCGAGCGTTGCGCCGCCGCTGCCGCTGAACCGCACCGCCCGCTGCTCCGTGCCGGTCAGGTAGTAGCCTTTCCACGGGCTTTGCGCGCGGGCCGCCAGCGGCGCCAGGGCGCCGGCCGCCAGCAGCACGCGGCGCCGGATCATTCCCTGTTTTCCGGCCTCGGCATGTTGCCCATGCGATGGCTCATCTGCCGGCCGCCGAAGAGGTGGACATGGAAGTGGAAGACGAGCTGGCCGCCGTTGGGGCCGTGGTTGGCGACGATGCGGTAGCCGTCGGGTTCCAGGCCGAGATCCCTGGCGACTTTCGCCACCGCCCGCCAGAAGCCGACGACCAGCTCGGGCGGCGCCTCGGCGCAGAAATCCGCCTGGCTGATGTACTCGCCCTTGGGGATCACCAGGACATGCACCGGGGCCAGTGGGTGGATGTCGTGAAAGGCCAGCGCGAATGCGTCCTCATGGACCTTCTTGCACGGCAGCTCGCCCCGCAGGATGCGCGCGAAGATGTTGTTGCGATCGTAAGCGGACATGACGGCTCCCGACAAAGGAGACCTTGGCTAGCGCAAGCGCGCTGGCTTGAAAAGCGCGTGGCCCGCGCTCCCTGGCAGGATCAGCCGGCGCGTCATATCCCGTTGGCGGGTCCCGGCGTGTCGCTCACACTGGTCAATCGCTGGCCGCCCAGAATATGGACATGAAAATGAAAGACGACCTGATTGGCGTCCGGTCCGTGATTGGCGATGATCCGGTAGCCTGATTTCTCGAGGCCGAGTTCGGCCGCTGTCTGCCCGACCGCGCGCCAGAAGCCGACGATCAGCTCGGGTGGGGCCAGCGCGCCGAAGTCGACACTTGAGACGTACTCGCCCTTCGGCACCACCAGCACATGAACGGGCGTCCGCGGGTGGATGTTCCGGAAGGCGAGGGCAAATTCGTCCTCGTAGACTTTGGTGCAGGGCGCTTCGCCGCGAAGGATCCTGGCGAAGACGTTGTTGCGATCGTAGGCGGACAAGGCAGGCTCCGGGCGAATCGAAGGCCGTTCTCCTCAGCGCTTGCGGCTTGCCTTCTCGGCGATGCCCGACAGGCCTTCGCGGCGCGCCAGTTCGGTCCACACGGCCTTGGGCCGTACGCCGGTCGCCGCCCACAGGGTCAGCAGGTGGTAGAGCATGTCGGCGCTTTCGGCGACCAGCTTCGGCCGGTCGCCCTTGATGCCTTCGATCAGCGCCTCGACGGCTTCCTCGCCCAGCTTCTTGGCGATCTGGGCGCGACCGCGGCTGAACAGGCGGGCCGTATAGGAGGTGTCGGGGTCGGCACCCTTGCGGCTGTCGATCACGAGATAGAGGCGGTCGAGGACGTGCTCGTCGACGCTCACGACGTCGTCATGGCGTCTTTTCTTCGACGTCTTCTTCTTGGCTTTCTTGTCTTTGGCCATCGAGGGGAGAACTCCGCCGCCCCGGGGAAGGGCGGACCTGCGCGATCCTGGCGTCTCTTGAACGGACGCCCGTTAGTCGATTAGTTGGAAGTAATTTTACGCCAATTTCACGCCGCGCGCGAGATTTGTCGTATCGGAACGCCGGCGCGGGCAAGATGTTCTTTCGCCTGGGCGATGGTGAATTCGCCGAAATGGAAGATCGAGGCGGCGAGCACGGCCGAGGCACCGCCCTTGGTCACGCCGTCGACCAGATGATCGAGCGTGCCGACGCCGCCCGAGGCCACCACCGGCACCGGCACGGCATCGGAGACCGCGCGGGTCAGTTCCAGGTCGAAACCCGACTTGGTGCCGTCGCGGTCCATCGAGGTGAGCAGGATCTCGCCGGCGCCCGAGTCGGTCATGCGCCGCGCCCACGTAATGGCGTCGAGGCCGGTGCCCTTGCGGCCGCCGTGGGTGAAGACCTCCCATTTGCCCGACGCCGTCTGGCGGGCATCGATCGCCACCACGATGCACTGGTCGCCGTACTTCTCGGCCGCCTCGCGCACGAACTCCGGGCGTGCCACGGCGGCGGAGTTGATCGAAACCTTGTCGGCGCCGGCCAGCAGCAGGCGGCGGATGTCCTCGACCGCACGCACGCCGCCGCCGACGGTGAGCGGCATGAAGCATTGTTCCGCCGTGCGAGCAACGACATCGAGGATGGTGTCGCGGTTCTCGTGGCTCGCCGCGATGTCGAGGAAGGTGAGTTCGTCGGCGCCGGCGGCGTCGTAGACCCGGGCCTGCTCGACCGGGTCGCCGGCGTCGCGCAGGTCGACGAACTGCACGCCCTTCACCACGCGTCCGTTGTGCACGTCGAGGCAGGGGATGATGCGGACCTTCAGCATCACTCGCCCTTCAGTACTCGGATGGCGTCGGGCACGGTCACCCGCCCGTCGTAGAGCGCGCGACCGACGATGGCGCCGATGATGCCGTGTTCCTCGGCCGGCCTGAGTTCGCGCAGGTCGTCGAGGGAGCTCACGCCGCCCGAGGCGATCACCGGCGTGGTGAGATGCTGGGCGAGCGTCACCGTGGCGTCGACATTGACGCCGCCCATGGCGCCGTCGCGGTCGATGTCGGTGTAGATGATGGCGGCCACGCCGGCGTCCTCGAAGCGCAATGCGAGATCGAGCGCCCGCACCGTGCTCTGTTTGGTCCAGCCGTCGACCGCGACCATGCCTTCGCGGGCGTCGATGCCGACTGCGACCTTGCCCGGCCATTGCTTGCAGGCGGCCTTCACCAGCCCCGGCTCCTTGACCGCGACGGTACCCAGGATGACGCGGCTCACACCGGCGTCGAACCACTGGGCGATGCTCTCGATGGTGCGGATGCCGCCGCCGAGCTGGGCCGGCACCTTGATTTCCTTCAGGATCTCGACCACCGCCGCGCGATTCACGGGATGGCCTTCCACGGCGCCGTTGAGATCGACCAGATGCAACCATTCGCAACCAGCCTGGGCAAACGCCCTGGCCTGCGACGCCGGGCTGTCATTGAATACCGTGGCACGTGCCATGTCGCCGCGCAGCAGGCGAACGCACTTGCCGTCCTTGAGGTCGATGGCGGGAAACAGGATCATGGCCGCGGGGGTTTAGCGCGGGTCGCGGCCGGACACCAGCACGCTTGGCCGGCTGTCCGATTGGCACGGACCTTGATGCTGGCTAGGCTTCGCTCTTCGCAGAAGGACCCCTTCATGACCCGCTACACCCCCGATCTTCTGGCCGCCGACCTCGCCGACCTCACCGCCATCCGGCGCGACATCCATCGTCATCCCGAGACGGCATTCGAGGAGCAACGGACCTCGCAGATCGTGGCCGACAAGCTCACCTCCTGGGGCATCGAGGTCCATCGCGGCCTGGCCACCACCGGCGTCGTCGGCACCCTGAAAGGCAGCCTGCCGGGCCAGAAGACGATCGGGCTGCGCGCCGACATGGACGCGCTGCACCTGCAGGAGAAGAACGACTTCGACTACGCTTCGTCCATTCCCAACAAGATGCATGCCTGCGGCCATGACGGCCACACCACGATGCTGCTGGGCGCGGCCAGGCAGCTTGCGGCGGCGCCGGACTTTGCCGGCACGGTGCATTTCATCTTCCAGCCCGCAGAGGAGGGGCTGGGCGGCGCCCGGGTGATGATCGAGGAGGGCCTGTTCGACAAGTTTCCCTGCGACGTCGTCTACGGCATGCACAACATGCCGGGATTTCCGGTCGGCCATTTCGCCATCCGCCCCGGCGCGATGCTCGCTTCCTCCGACAGCTGGGAGGTCACCTTCAAGGGCACCGGCGGCCACGGCGCCATGCCCGATCGCGGCACCGATCCGACCTTCGTCGCGGCGCAGTTCATCGTGGCGGTGCAGGGCATCATCGGCCGCAACATATCGTCGAGCCAGGCAGCCGTGCTGAGCGTCGGCCATATCGCGGCGGGCACGGCGGGCTCGCCCAACGTCATCCCCTCGGAAGTGCTGATCCGCGGCACCGCGCGCAGCTTCTCACCGGGCGTGCGGTCGCTGCTGGAGCGGCGTCTGGCCGAGGTCGCGGCGGGCATCGCCCAGGCCGGCGGCTGCGAGGCGGTGAGCAGGTACCACCGGCGCTATCCGGCGCTGATCAACGCGGCCGAGCAGACGTCGATTGCGGTCGAGGCCGCGGCCGCGACGGTCGGCCGGGAAAACGTCGAGCCCAACACGTCGGCGATCGCCGGTGCCGAGGACTTCGCCTTCATGCTGGAGAAGAAGCCGGGTGCCTACATCATGATCGGCAACGGCGGCACGGAAGAGGGCGGCTGCCACAACGTGCATTCGCCGCTCTACGACTTCAACGACAAGATCCTGACGACGGGCGCGGCCTACTGGATGAACCTCGTCCAGCTCGAACTGGGCGATGCGGCGTAGCGTCTGAAATCCTCGCTGGGACTGCGCCGTCAGCGACCGGCGGGCTCGACCGCGAGTTCGCTGCCGCGTTTCTCGATTGCTTTCTCGATCGCGGCCCGGCCGAGCCGGGTCCGGTCGTCGCCTTCGATCAGCCAGGCGACGCCGCCGGCCTGGCCGACCTGACGAGCCCGGCGCAGTGCGTCGTCAAGCATCTCGTAGGCTGCAGGCAGCAGGCGGTGCTTGGCGGCCAGGAATTCCTTTTCGGAGGTGCAAACGTAGCCGACGGTCCACCAGAGCCTGTAGGTCATGCGAAGTCCTCGCTTGTGCGACCCACTGTGGACCGGGCCCCACCCTACCTCTTTTGGCGCGTCGTCGATATGCGCCCGCCTGATTTGCAGCGTCCGCCGATTCCGGCTGTGTCTTTCATGGAAACGGACACTGACACCGGGCAGGCGAAGCCCGCTCATGCAAGGCGGCCAGTGGTCTACGGCTCAGGCGTTGTAGCCGAAGGCCCACACGTCGCCGGCGCTGTCCCAGGGGCTGCCGCCCCAGGTTCCATCCTCGTGCAGATGCACCGCGGCGAAAGAGTCGATGCCGACATCGAAGATCGTCACGATCTCCGGCGCCCGTTGGGCGCCCGACGGCATGGCAAGCGCATGGCTGTGTTCCAGCGAGCCGGCTCCGGCCGATGGTTCGGCGCCCGGCAGGATCAGCCCGTCGGAAAGACCGCCCAGGACCACCAGCGGATCCTCGGCAAGCATCGGTGTCGCCGCGAGGGCTGCCAGCCGTTCCGCGCCGCCGATCATGCCGCTCACGAAGACGGCGCTGGGCTCGCCGAACAGGCGGTCGAGCGAGGCGCCATAGGACGCGGCGTCGAGGCCGGCATCGGCCCAGCGCGACTCGAGGGTGGCGTAGATGGGAAGATCATGACGATCGAACTCGACCAGGTCCGGGCCGACGAGAAACGTCGTATCGATGGTCGAGCTATCGGAGGGGACCGAAGGGCTCATGGAAATGTCTTTCGTTCTGAAATATTAGTTCAAGTATACTGAATAAATCATTGAGAATAAAGAGAGAACATCGACGGCGTGGCCGCATCCTGAAATTCTCATGGAATCGCAATGGCTTGGCCCCGGCCGACGGCTTACGGTGCCGCCTCATTTCCAGTATTCGGGGGCTTGGTCGATGAACGGAGCGGAGAGTCTGGTACGGACCCTGGTGAAGGGAGGCGTTGAGGTCTGCTTCGCCAATCCCGGTACATCCGAGATGCATTTCGTCGGCGCCCTCGACCGGGTCGAGGGCATGCGCTGCGTGCTCGGCTTGTTCGAAGGCGTCTGCAGCGGCGCCGCCGACGGCTACTACCGCATGACCGACAAGCCGGCCTCGACGCTCCTTCACCTCGGACCGGGTCTCGCCAATGCAGCGGCCAACCTCCACAACGCCAAGAAGGCGGGATCCGGTGTCGTCAACATCGTGGGCGAGCACGCGCTCTATCACATCAAGTACGACACGCCGCTCACCGCCGACATCGAGGGCATCGCGCGGCCGTTCTCGCATTGGGTGAAGACCTCGCCCACCTCCAGAACCGTGGCCGGCGACGGCGCGTTGGCGATCCAGGCCGCGCGCGTGGCGCCGGGCCAGATCGCCACCCTGATCCTGCCGGCCGACACCGCCTGGGGTGAGGCCGATGGTCCGGCCGAGACGCCGGCGACGCTGGCGCCGGACAAGCCCACCAACGAGGCCGTAGTGGCGGCGGCCAAAGCGCTGAAGATGCCGGGCGCAATGCTGTTCATCGGCGGCCGCGCCCTGCGCGCGCGTGGCCTCGAGCTTGCCGGCAAGATCGCCGCCAGGACCGGTTGCAAGGTCCAGGGGGCCGGCGGCACGGCGCGCATCGAGCGTGGTGCCGGTCGCGTGCCGGTGCTGCGGCTGCATTTCGTGATCGAGAACGCCCAGGCGCAGCTCAAGGGCACCAAGCAGATGGTGCTGTGCGGTGCCAAGGCGCCGTATGCCTTCTTCGCCTACCCCGGCAAGCCTTCCGTTCTGTCGCCCGACGATTGCGAGATCACGACGCTTTGCCCGGTGGAAGGCGATCCGATCGGCTCGCTGGAGGCGCTGGCCGCCGAACTGGGCGCGCTCAACGAAAACCCCGCGGGCATCGCCCAGCCGAACCGCCCCGACCGTCCGACCGGCAAGTTCACGCTCGACGGTCTCGGCCAGGCGTTGGGCGCCACGATGCCGGAAGGTGCGATCGTGGTCGACGAGTCGGTGACGACCGGCCGCGGCTTCTTTCCGTTCAGCGCCGGCGCGCCGCCGCACGACTGGCTGAACAACATGGGCGGGTCGATCGGCTTCGGCGCACCCGTCGCCGTCGGCGCCGCGGTGGCGTGCCCGGACCGCAAGGTCATCTGCATGATCGGCGACGGCTCGGCGATGTACACGATCCAGGCGCTATGGACGATGGCGCGCGAGAACCTCGACGTCTGCGTGATGATCTTCTCGAACCGCTCTTACAACATCCTCTACAGCCAGCTGGCCGATGTCGGTGCCGCCAATCCCGGTCCGCGCGCCATCGACATGCTGACGCTCGACCGTCCGACGCTCGACTTCTCGATGATGTCCAAGAGCATGGGTGTGCCGGGCGGCAAGGCGCACAACCTCGAAGAGCTCACCAAGCAGCTCACCTACGCCATGTCGCAAAAGGGTCCGTACCTCATCGACGTGATCATGTAGGGGCCCTTGCGGAAAACATGATGGAAGAAACCCGCCGGCGCACGCTGCACGGTCGTCGTCGGGGCAAGAAGCTGCGCGCCGGACAGCAGTCGCTGCTCGACACGCTGCTGCCCCGCCTTGAGCTCGCGTTGCCCGGCGAACCCATCGTCACGCCCGACAACGATGTCGCCGAGAGCGCCGCGAAGTTCGATCTCGCGCGCGCCTTCGGCGGCGCCTTGCCGCCCGATGGCATCTGGCTGGAGGTGGGCTTCGGCGCCGGTGAGCATCTCGTATGGCAGGCCGAGCACCATCCCGGGGTCGGCCTGATCGGCTGCGAGCCCTTCATCAACGGCGTCGCCAAGTGCCTGGCTCACATCGAGCGAACCGGGGTCGTCAACGTGCGGCTGTTCACCGACGACGCGCGCTTCGTCATGGCGGCGCTGCCGCCGGGCTCGCTGTCGCGCGTCTTCGTGCTCTTTCCCGATCCGTGGCCGAAGACCCGCCATCACAAGCGCCGCTTCGTGCAGCGCGACAATCTCGACGTGCTGGCGCGCCTCATGATCCCAGGTGCGGAACTGAGACTAGCCACCGACGACCCGAGCTACCTGCCCTGGATGGTGGAGCATGCCTGCATCCATCCGGCATTCGAATGGCTGGCCGAGCGCGCGATCGACTGGCGCGGCCGCCCCGACGACTGGCCGCCGACGCGCTACGAACAGAAGATGCTGGCTGGCCACAAACCGGTCTTCCTGCGCTTCAGGCGTCGATAGGTTTGCGGCCGGGCCGGATCAGCACCAGAAGGGCAGCGGCAACCTGCAGCGCCAGGCAGGCGATCAGCAACGTGCGGTAGTCATCCGACAGATCGTGCAGGACGCCCAGGATCGACGGTCCGACCGCGGCGACGAGCTGGGTGATGGCGACGTTCAGGCTGACGGCGCGGGCGAAATCGCGGCGCGGGAATTCCTGCTGTACGATCAGGCCGGGCAGGGTGATCAGATTGCCGACGCCGAAGCCGAACAGGATGCAGCCCAGGTAAAGGCCGGATACCGATGAGGTCGAGAGCAGCACGATCATGCCCGCGATCTGCACGGCGAGGTTCGCCGAGGTGGCGCCGCGGCGGTCGACGCGATCGATCACCAGCCCGACCGAAAAACGTCCGACCAGGGCCGACAAGGCGGTGACGCTGACGACCCAGCCGGCGCCCTTCAGACCGAGCGTGGGTTCGAGGAACGCCGCCTGATGGGCGATAAAGCTGATCTGCGCCAGCAGGCCGAGCGAAAAGGCGCCGACCATGGTGAGATAGCGCGGCTCGCGCAGGAGCTGGGCGCGGCTCATCTGTGTGCCGACTGGTCCGACCGCTGCGGCCGGCTCGTCGCCGGCATCGTGTTCACCGGGCCGGCGCGGGCGGAGCGCGAAGGCGGCCAGCGGCCATAGGGTTGTCAGCACCACCGCGACCGCGGCGACACAGGCCTGGGCGAAGCCCAGTGTCTCGATCGTCCAGGCGAAGGCCGGCGCGAACAGCAGTCCGCCGCAGGTGGCGCCGTTCAACGCCAGGCTGGCGGCCAGGCCGCGGCGGCGGTTGAACCATTGGGCGATGATGGTGTTGATCGCGGCGCCGCCCATGGCGGCCCAGCCCGGGATCATCACCAGGAAGGCGATGTAGAGCTGCCAGGGCCGGTCGACGACCGTGAGGCCCAGCACGCCCAGCCCCATCAACCCGGCCCCCGTCAGGACCACGATCCTGGCTCCGTGCCGGTGGATCACGTCGCCGACCTGCATCACCAGGAAGGCACCCGCCAGGTAATAGAAGGTGATGGCCGAGGAGATGACGGCCGGTGACCAGCCATGAATTTTGGTGACGGCCACCAGATATAGGCTGAGCCCATAGAAGCCGAGCCCCCACCCATAGAGGGCAATGACGAAGCTGCAGAAGACCACCCACCAGCCGTGGTAGGGTCCGCGCGGCATTTCCGGTCCTACCCGCGAATTCAACGTTCCGACCGGTCGATCTTTTCATGGGCGGAGAGGCCGCGCTGGCGGTAATCGGGCATCATTAGAGATCAGTCCGGTTGCGGGAAAAGCTTGCCAGTTGGCGGCGCTGCGCCTATACCCGCGCCATCCTCATCGGGTTCGCGGGACGAACCAAACAAAAAGAGTGGGCCAAAAACCCGCTCTTTTCATTTGCCGAAAGCCCGCCGCCCCCAACGTCGAGAAGCTCCGCCGCGTGACCGACCTGCTGCGTCGCATCGAAGACATCGTCGCCCCGACCATCGTCGGCATGGGCTACGAGCTGGTTCGTGTCGCGATGAGCCGTGGCGGCACGCTGCAGATCATGATCGAGCCGGCCGACGGCCGGTCGATGGATGTCGAGGATTGCGCAACCGTGTCGCGCGCCCTATCTGCGGTGCTCGACGTCGAGGATCCGATCACGAGCGCCTACACGCTGGAAGTGAGTTCACCCGGCATCGACCGGCCTCTCACCCGGGCCAAGGACTATGCGCGCTGGACGGGCCATGTCGCCCGCCTCGAGACTGCCGAGCCGGTCGAGGGCCGCCGCCGCTTCAAGGGCACCCTGCTGGGGCTCGAGGACGGCATCGTGAAGCTCCGCCTCGAGGACGGCCAGGAGACCGGCGTGCCGCTGTCGGCCGTCTCGCGGGCCAAGCTCGAGATGACCGACGCACTGATCGAAGAACACCGTCTGGCACAGCAGGGCGCCGGGCAGGCTCACTGAACGACACGGACGAACGCGACAGAACAAGAGGAACAGAGACATGGCAACGACTGCCGATATCCCGCGCCTGGAGATGCTGCAGGTGGCCGACATGGTCGCCCGCGAGAAGGGCATCGAGCGCGAGGAAGTGCTCGAGGCGATGGAGCAGGCCATCCAGAAGTCCGGCCGCGCCAAGTACGGGCTGGAGCACGACATCCGCGCCGAGATCGACCGCAAGACCGGCGAGATAAAGCTGCTGCGCTACATGCAGGTCGCCGACCCGATCGAGAACGAGAACACCCAGGTCTCGCTCGTCGAGGCCCAGCGCCGCAACCCGGAAGCTCAGGTCGGCGACTTCCTGACCGACGAACTGCCGCCGATCGACTTCGGCCGCGTCGCCGCCCAGACCGCCAAGCAGGTCATCACCCAGCGGATGCGTGAGTCCGAGCGCAAGCGCCAGTACGAAGAATTCAAGGATCGCGTCGGCGAGATCGTGTCGGGCGTGGTCAAGCGCGTCGACTACGGCAACATCACCATCGATCTGCAGCGCGCCGAAGGTGTCATCCGCCGCGACGAGACGATCCCGCGCGAGTCGCTGCGCGTCAACGACCGCGTCCGCGCCTACATCTTCGACGTCCGCGAGGAGCCGCGCGGCCCGCAGATCTTCCTGTCGCGCAGCCATCCGCAGTTCATGGCCAAGCTGTTCATGCAGGAAGTGCCGGAAATCTACGACGGCATTATCGAGATCAAGGCCGTGGCGCGCGATCCCGGCAGCCGCGCCAAGATCGCGGTGCTGAGCCACGACAGCTCGATCGACCCGATCGGCGCCTGCGTCGGCATGCGTGGCAGCCGCGTCCAGGCCGTGGTGCAGGAGCTGCAGGGCGAGAAGGTCGACATCATTCCGTGGTCGGCCGATACCGCCAACTTCATCGTCAACGCGCTGGCGCCGGCCGAGGTCAGCAAGGTGCTGATGGACGAGGAGAAGAACAAGACCGAGGTCGTCGTTCCCGACGACCAGCTCAGCCTCGCCATCGGCCGCCGTGGCCAGAACGTCAAGCTCGCCTCCCAGCTCACCGGCTGGGAAATCGACATCATGACGGAGACCGAGGAAAGCGAGCGCCGCCAGAAGGAAACCCGCGAGCGCACCGAGCTCTTCAAGCTGGCGCTCGACGTCGACGACGTGATCGCCCACCTGCTGGTCGCAGAGGGTTACGGCACGGTCGAGGACGTGTCCGAGACCGCCGTCGAGGATCTCGCCACCGTCGAGGGTTTCGACGAGGAGATCGCCACCGAGCTGCAGCGCCGTGCCCGCGAATTCATCGACAAGCGCGACGCCGAACTCGCCCAGCGCCTGGAAGCGCTGGGTGTCAGCGAAGAAGTGCGGTCGGCCGAGGGCCTGACGCTGGCGATGCTGGTGGCGCTGGGCGACAAGGGCGTGAAGTCGCTCGATGACCTGGCCGACCTCGCCTCCGACGAGCTGCGCGAGATCGTGGGCGAAGGCGCGATGGACAACGAGACCGCAAACGCCATCATCATGAAGGCGCGCGAGCACTGGTTCGCCGACGAGGCCGCCCCGGCCGCCGAAGCGGCCAAGGCCTGAACGGAGACTGCCCCCTTGATCCTTGCTTCCGCCATGACCCAGCCGGACCTCACGGCCGCCGCCGTGCCCGGGCCGATGCGCACCTGCATCGCCACCGGCACGGAAGGAACGCCGGAGCGGATGATCCGCTTCGTCGTTGGGCCGGACGGCAACGTCGTGCCCGATCTGGCGCGGCGGCTGCCGGGTCGTGGCCTGTGGGTTCGGGCGGAGCGGGCGGCGCTCGAGCGCGCTGCAGAAAAGAACCTGTTTGCCAAGGCTGCACGGGCGGCCGTGAAGGCGCCGGCCGACCTGGCGGAGCGGGTCGAGCGGCTTCTGCTGGAACGTGCGCTTGCCGATCTCGGCCGGGCGCGCCGGGCTGGCCGGGCCGTGGCGGGCTTCGTGAAGGTCGAGCAGATGATCGGCCAGCGCCGGGCCGGACTGCTGGTGGTGGCGGACGACGCCGACGGCGACGGGCTGGGCAAGCTCCTTGCCACCGGCCTGCCACTCGTGCGGCTGGGCGATGCGACGTCGCTGGGCGGCCTCTTTGGCCGCGAGCAGGCGGTCTATGTGGCGGTTGCCCGCGATGACGCGGGCGGCGAGTTCATTCAACGAATTGCGACCGGTGCAGCGCGTTGGCGCGGGTATCGGCTGAATAGCGCCGGTTGACGGGCCGGAGCGGACCAAGGACAACACCCGACATGACGGAACAGAACGAACAGACCAAGCCGACCAAACCGCTGACCCTCTCGACTGCGACGCGTACCGGCGCTGCGGCCAAGAGCGATGCGACCCAGGTGCGCCAGAAGTTTTCGCACGGGCGCACGCGGGCGGTGACGGTCGAGGTCAAGAAGCCGGTCAAGCGCACCGGCGGCTCCGCGCCTCCAGCCCCGGTTGCCGCGGCCCCGACTCCGGCGCCCGAAGCGCCGCCTCCGGCGCCGACCGGTCGCACCCTGAAACTGGGCGGCAGCGCACCCGCGGCGCCTGCCCGCGTCGCCCCACCCATGCGCTCGGGTGGCGGCCAGGGCGGCCCCGGCGGCCGTGGCATCGTGCTGAAGACCCTCACCGAGGAAGAAAAGGAGGCGCGCACGCGCGCCCTGGTCGATGCCAATCGCGACGCCGAGGCAGCGCGCCAGCGCGCCGCCGTTGACGCCGCCCGCCGTGCCATCGAGGAAGAGGCGCGCAAGAAGTCGGAGGACGAGCACCGCAAGCGCCTGGCCGAGGAAGAGGCGCGCAAGAAGACCGAGGACGAGATCAAGCGCAAGGCCGATGCCCTGGTGCAGAAGCGTCTCGACCAGGCGGCCACCGCCTCGCCGCAGACGACGATCGCCCGCCAGGCGCAGGAGATCGAGTCGGGCGCGCAGACGGTGCCGCCGCCCGTCGCTCCGGCCGTTCGCCGCCCTCCTGGCGCGCCGGGAACCACGCAGGCGACCGAATCGACGCTGCTGCGCCGGCCGCCGATGCGGCCCGTCGTCAACAAGCGCCTGCCTCAGCCGCCGGGCGCCCGCCGCGAGGTGCCGAAGCGACGCTCCGACAAGATCGACGTCGGCCGTGCGGTCGAGGGCGAGAACGACTTCCGCAGCCGTTCGGCGGCCCAGATGCGCCGCCGGCTGGAGCGCGAGCGTCGCCAGCAGAATGCCGACGAGGGCCAGCAGAAGGTCTATCGCGAGGTCACGATTCCCGAGACCATCACGGTGCAGGATCTCGCCGCGCGCATGACCGAACGCGGCGCCGACGTCATCAAGACGCTGATGCGCATGGGCGTGATGGCCACGATCAACCAGGCGATCGACGCCGACACCGCCGAGCTGGT
>ORJL010548216.1_pt1 | contig 32663 bp, 38 predicted proteins | sample 1779941 | NCBI WGS metagenome assembly ORJL01 (sample SAMEA104232317, study PRJEB22302) | groundwater metagenome | biome: forest; feature: aquifer; material: groundwater | place: USA | collected 2011-08-07 | depth 5.8 m | reverse complement strand
TGAATACTACTAAAGATTTGATAAAATATGATGAAGAAGGCGTGCCATACAATCTCATTGGAGACAAAATTGCCGAGAAGAAACATTGGGACTTATTGAGAATGCACACATTTTATGGCTATGACTTTGATGGCACAATGGCCAGAGTTGCCTCAATGAACATGATTCTGCACGGCATTGAGCATCCAAACATCAGAAGATTCGACACTCTATCAAAGGCCTTTGAGCATAAATCCGATTATGATATAATTCTTGCTAATCCTCCGTTTACCGGAAGCATAGACGTTGGTGATGTGCATGACAATTTTAAGGTTGGGACTACAAAAACAGAGCTTTTGTTTTTGGAACTATTCTATAATTTATTGAATATTGGCGGAAGATGCGCTGTTATCGTGCCAAATGGCGTATTATTTGGAAGCTCAAATGCCCATATACAAGTTAGAAGAATACTTTTGGAAAAATGCCAAATGGAAGCTGTAATCTCCATGCCTTCCGGCGTGTTCAAGCCATATTCCGGCGTTGGAACTGCCGTTTTAGTGTTCACAAAAGGCGGAAAAACTTCCAATGTCTGGTTTTATGATATGACCTCAGATGGATTTAGCCTTGATGATAAAAGGGATTTTATTGATGGCAAAGGCGACATTCCAGACATCATTGAAAAATACAAAACAAGAACTTCCGGAGCAAACAGCATCATCGTTCCATTTGAAGACATAAAAACCAACGATTACAATCTTTCCATCTCACGATACAGGGAAGTCGAGCATGAAAATATTGTTTACGACAATCCAAAAGACATAATTGACAGAGTTTTGAAAAAAGAGGAAGAAATTGGAAAAGAACTCAAAGAATTAAGGGGGATGATTTAAATGGAAGTTGAAAAAGTTTTGGGCGTTTTTAAGGAAATAGCCGACGAAGAAGCAAATCTGAATATTCAAAAAGAACTCAATACTCTCCAGTCACATATACAATCAAATAATTTTCCCCAAGCAGAAACTTTGATACAAGAAATAAAGAAAAAAAATGGAGATAGCATTGTTAATGAATACCCATTCTCAAAAATAAAAGTTCTTGAGCAGATTGGAGCAATGGATCTTTTCGGAAAATTCCTTTCAGAGGCACTGGATAAAACACTTAATAAAGAATCGTATAAAGTAAAAGATAACTTATTAAAACTAATTACTTTGAGGAATACTAAACTCCAGGAAATCAAAACAACAATCCAAGATTTAGAGAAACTTGATTTTCAATCTTATTACGATCAAATTGATGAGTATGAACTTGGACTTATAATCCCAAATGATGAATCAGAACTTAAAAAAGTTCAACAGTATCTTGAAGATTGGCACTTCATCCTTAAGCATGTTAATGAATTATGCGATAGTGATCATGAAGAACCAAAGGTATACTCAGTTAGCACAAATTCTATAGGAATCTTTGTATTAGGCAGCTATTTTACAATAAGAGGCATACTTGATATTGTTGAACGTGTTGTAAAAATATATGAAAGAATCTACAAAATTAAACAACTCAAAAAAGGACTTGAGGAAGAAGGGATAAAAAAGACTATAGAAGAAGTTGATAAAAGGGTTAAGGAGATAGTAAATGAAGAGAGAAAAAAGATAGTAGATGATTTAATATCACAGCATAAGAAAAACATAAAGCCAGGCAGAGAGCCAGAATTAAGAACTGCAATAAATAAAGCAGTTGAAGAAATAATTATAATGCATGAGAAGGGCATTATTATTGAAGCAACTCCTCCAAAAATAGAAGAACCTGAGATTCTTGCGGAAGCGGAAACAGAAGACAACAAAAAAGAGCGAGATAAGCAAGATAAGGATTATCAAAATAAACTGCAACAAGTCAAAGATGTTTCAGGAATTCTTTCAAATGTAACTAAAACTATAAAAGAACTTACCTCTACAGGAAAAGAAGTCCTGCAAATTGCTCAATATCTAAATTCTGATAAAGAAATCGAGCAAAAGAAGGAAAGTAAATGAATAACCTACCAGCAAATTGGGAATTGAAAAAATTAGGAAAAATTATTACTGCCTTAGAAAATGGAAACCGCCCAAAAGGTGGAGTTAATCAGATAAGTGCAGGTATCCCAAGCATTGGTGGAGAGCATCTAAATTCAAAAGGTGGCTTTGATTTTGAAAATATAAGGTATATCCAAAAAGAATTTTATGATTCTATGAATCGAGGGAAGATTAAAAAAAAGGATATTTTGATTGTAAAAGATGGGGCAACAACTGGAAAAGTTTCTTTTGTAAATGATGACTTTCCTTATGAAGAATGTGCAGTAAATGAACACGTTTTTATTGTTAGAGCAGATACTAATAAGGTAGTTCCAAAATATCTATTTTATATTCTATTCTCAAATCTAGGGCAATCCCAGATTATGAAAACATTTCATGGCTCTGCAATTGGTGGTATAAACTCAAAATTTGTTGATTCTGTAAGTATTCCATTGTTTCCTCTCCCAATCCAGCGCAAAATCGTTTCCATTCTTGAAAGAGCGGAGAAGCTAAAAAACCTGCGCCAAGAGGCAAATGATGAGACTAATACAATTATTCAGGCATTGTTTTATGAGATGTTTGGAGATCCTGTGAAGAATGAAAAGAGATGGCAAACTGCTTCACTAATAGACCATCTTGAAATATTAGGCGGATTTGCCTTTAAAAGTAAAGATTTTGTTAGTGGTGGTATTCCGCTAATAAAAATAGGAACTGTAAACAAAGGTTATTTTGACACTTCTGGCATTTCATTTTTACCTTATCAATACTTGACGGAATATAATAAATATACGGTGTCATATGGTGATATATTGATAAGCTTGACTGGAACGATAGGAAAAGATGATTATGGTAATATATGTGTTTGTGATGATAAAACGAATAAATATTTGCTAAATCAGAGAGTTGCAAAATTGATACCTAAAAAAACATTAAACTCTAAATATTTAATGTTTGTTTTTAAAAACAGAGACATAAAATATAAATTAACAAAATTAAGTCGAGGAATCAGACAAGCAAATATTAGTAACAAAGATATTCTTAGTGTGGTCATGTCAATCCCTCCAATCTCCCTCCAAAACCAATTCGCCTCTCTTGTTGAGAAAATCGAATCAATCAAAGAAAATCAAACCCAATCAACAGAAGAAATAAATACTTTATTTGATGCTTTGATGCAGAAAGCGTTTCAAGGTGAATTGATTGCATGAGGTGTTTATTCTATGACTCTAATCTATGTTGATACAAACATCTTTCTTGACGCTTTACAAGGAAGAAAAAGTTTAACTGGTAAAGATATTGATGAGTATGCAACAAAATTTTTTTATCGCTCAATATCTTGTGAATTTAAAATAGTAGTGTCAAGCTGGACTTTGCAAGAAGTTTACAAACAAGCTGATTTTGAGGAAACAAGAATGTTATTAGAATTGCTCAAAAAGAAGATTATATCAATAACGCACACAGAAGATGATATCAAAAAAGCAAAAGAGATTTCTGAGCACTTTCAGGATGCGCTTCACGGTTTGCTAGCAGTCAAAGCTAAAGCAGATTTTGTTGTTACGAGAGATTTACCGGGTTTTGATTGTGTTAAGAACCTAATCAAGACCAAACTTCCCGAGAATGTATGAGCTATCTTTTCCTTCCAACTCTTTTTCTCTTTGTACCCTATCTTCTTCTGTCAATGTTTTTCCCTTGCTCAATAAAGCTTTCAATTTAAGGTAATTTTCATCTTCTGGCTCTTTTTCTATTGGAATAAAATCATTAAGGTAAGTTAAATGTTCAATAACTTCTAATTTTTGAAAACCAATTTCTGGCATGAAATATTTTATTAAAATTTCTTTAGAGTAAAATTGTCCTAAATCGTTGGAAAATTGGTACATTGCTACAAGCTCCCATAAAGAATTAAAAGATTTCATTATTTGTAATTTAGTAGGCAGCAATGAATCTTTATTTACATTGCTCAAAATTTGTATTGTGCTTCCCACAAATTCACTAACCAACATTCTGGCGTCATTATCTTCTATTCTTGGAAGAGCACTAATAAATTCATGAAGTTGTGTAGCAATTTCTTTAATGTTTAGCTTGTCTGGTGCAAGGAGTGTTAATATCAACTCTTTAATCAAATAAAGATTTTTTTTGTCATCCTTATATTGACGCATTCTTAAATCGTAAACTGAAACCTCTTTAGAATAATCTTGAACTACTCCGGTTATGCACTCCATCACTTCTCGTTCATTCGGAAATCCAGTATGATTATAACTTAAGGATGTATCATAACGCTTTACACATAAGCATCCATACAAATAGTATCCAATTGGAATCTTTAATTTACACACGTTATTAACTTTAACTAAGGTTTTTTGCATTTGTGTTTTTCCAGGGTAAACTCCAGCATGCTTCATCCATAGTTCTCTTATCTTAGAAAACAAAGAATCAATTTTAGTCTCTTCTTCAGATGCTAATGGAAGTCCAAAATAGGTATCTTCTCTTTTCTGCAATACATAATTTTCATTTATTGAAAACACTCTTTTATTTCCTACGCTAGTTTCTGTTAATACACCTGACTCTTTTAAGCTTTCTAGAATAAGCTTTACGGATTCCCAGTTTATAGTAGTATCCGTAGCAATCTCATTAATCGATTTAGGCCCTTGCATCAAAGAATTGAGAATTCTCTTGAATAGCTCGCGAGAAGATTTTCTTTCCATTGTATTTATTAAACTATTACTAATTACTATATAAATGTTTCTTTATAGTAAGTAATCTATTATTAATTGCCTATATATTTTTGTTATATAGCTTATAACCGATAGATTTAAATATTATAAGCCGTTACTATTACTATGGCTTCATTAAAAGCTTTAGGAATTATTGGGACAGGTGGGCTTGGTGTTCTTGCAGCCGGATTAATAATCTCCAATGTGCTGAAAACTGGATTAGAATGGGTGTTTGGTCTGGCATTAATAATTTTTGTAATTGCTGGGGGCATAGCCCTTGTTGGGAGAGTGTTAAAGTGATTGAGGTGAATAAATATGAGAAGAACGGTTAAGAGAATTATTGATGGCGACACTTTTGTCGTAAATAGAAGGATAGATGGCACCAATAAAGTTAGACTAGCCAATGTTGATGCGCCGGAAAGATACCAGTTTGGTGGCAGGAAAGCCACTAATACACTACGCGGACTTATTGGAGGGGATCAAGTGACAATTATCCCGATAGCCAGGAGCTATGACAGAGTTGTCGCAAATGTAAGAATAAATAGAAGAAGTGTCAATAGGGCAATGCAAGAAAAACTAAGGTGATGAACATGAAACGGACGATTGCTACATTGTTATTATTTGTATTGATAATTTTCTTATATGGATGTGGCGGCGAAACAGAACAAAAAATTTCTGGATTTGCAACTGCGACTTTAGAAAAACAAACTATAAAAAATGGAGAAACGACTCACCTCACAATCAAGGGATTTAATAATGGTAATGTACCAGTAAAAGTCCATTTTGAATTTTCTTCCGATAAGCCAGAAATGGTCAAGCTTAGTTTTCCAAGTAATATAGAATTCACTTTGCAACCTGGGGAAGACACAGGTAATAAAATATTGACAGTACAAGGATTTACTGAAACCATTAAGACAGATTACTTAATCACAACAAGATTGGTTGATGATACCAAAAAAATCATTTACGAAACTGGAAATATATTAAGTGTAGTAAGATAATAAATAAGCAGTAATTCACGCAGACTTTATCTCATCCTCATCCTCAAACTCAACATATTCCTCTCTGTCAAGATTAAAATATCTGCCTGATTCTTCCATTATTTCTTCCACTAATGCCATCATTCTTTCAAGAAGCTCTGCCCTGCCTTCTGAAATGCCTTGGTCGGATTCTTCAACCTCATCAATCCCCGTAGTATAATAAATATCTTTCTTTGCTTCTTCTGGAAGCTTATTCAGCTTTTTTATTGTGTCGCTTGTGAGCATTTCAATCTCATCTAAAGCTTCCTGCAATGTTGTGAAGGCCTCACTAATTTTAGTGTAAGCATCTCTATCCTTACCTTTGTATTCTGAGGCATCAGAAAGTTTAAGAATTTCGTCCAATTCTCTCTGAACGCCTTTTGTGGATTCAAATTTGGAAAATTTCTTAGCCAAATCATTTATCTTTTTCAGATTATTAACTGCGCTTTTAGCAAGCTTTGAATAATCAATTTTCTTTTTCATAGCATTAAAGGTAAAGTAAGTAATAATTATTTCTTTTAAATGTGTTTTGCCTCAAAAGTTGGTTAATCTTCAAATTCTGAATAGTCTGGAGCTGTAGTATCCCTTATCCATGCAGAAGGTATGCTAAATTTCTTAGACATAGCCCTATGATTTAGAAATTTTATTTTAACTTTAAGTTTGTCTTCTTGATGTAACACACCTCTTATATCAAAATTTGGATTTAATGTAATTGGCTCTTGGTCAATTATTTGGTCTTTACCATAAGGAATCCATTTTAATTTTTTAATTTTTTTGTTATTCTTTTTTTTAATATCTAAAAATATTCCTTTAATTATTGCTTTTTTTGCCCCTTTATTAAAAACTTTTAATTTTAGATGAATATTTGTTCCGTAATCAAGTAAAGGGCTTTCTTTTCTACTCGTAGCGTAATCTCCTTCACCAATTTCTGCAGATTTATCAATAATCTCAAATGATACTCTTGGTCTGTTGTTTATTAACTCCCAAATTTTTAAGACGGTTAATATTACTGCTAAAATAGACCCCAAAGCATAAAAAATGTTTAAATTAACCATTTTTGTCCGAATTAAGTTTTGCCTGCCTTTCTGTCTTTTTTTCCTTAATTGGCTTGCCTTTACCCCAGCCAGAATAATACATAACTGATTTTTCCTTTCTTACTTTAAAAATCTGCCTCTTTTTCTTCTTGGCTTTCTCTTTTGCTGTTTCTTCTTCTAAAATTTTTAAAAGTCTAGTGTCCATTTTTTGAGATTTAGTTACCTATGACCTCCCCTTAATGTTTATGATTAAAACTTTAGTGGGGTCTTTTATTTCACATTTTATAACGCTTCTTACAAGAACTCCTATCTGGCGACCATAAAGCCGCATGGAGATATCTAACGGTTCATCTGCATCTGTGAAACTTTTATGACCCGAAACAGACGGTTTCATTTCTTTTACTTTCTTTCTAACCCATTCAAAAGCAGATGGAGAACTAATAATTATATCATCAAATGGAACATAGTTATTTGACCAATGCACTCTTAATTCATTTCCTGCCAAATTTATATGTTTTCCTCTAGTTTCAGAAAATCTTGAATGTTTCTCTTTCCAAAAATCTTTATGCGTATAATACTCCACAGGAATAAGTATATCTTCTGGCTTAAATGGTAGTTTTGAGATAATATCTTCTATTACATCTAATTCAAATTCTGGAATATTTACTTTTTCTATTTTAGCGTTGCCAATAATTTCTTTAATTAGAAAATTAAGTTCACCAGTGGCAATATTTTCACCTTCCCATTCTAAACTCAAATGAAAACTTGGGTCTGTAAACCATTCTCTATCTATGCCTGGATGCTTTGTAAGTTGTATAAATTCAGATTCTTTATGAATTTTAATATCAAAATCTTTAACAGTAGTAATTTCGCTGACTTGGTCGTTTTTATGAAATTCTTCAAGTATCTCTTTAACAACCCTTTCCCTTACTTCTTTAGATTTTTCCAAAAATGATTCAAATACATAATTGGCTAAATCTGAGAACAATTCTTTTTCACTTTCAATGGTTATTATTCTTCTGATATTTTTACCCTGAGCATTTTGTATAACAATAGGTAAATCAATTTTTATTGTTAGATTTTCTCCCTCTTTTTGTTTTTGTCTTGCTTGAATAAAATAATAAGAAGTATATGCGTCTGGTAAATTTATTATCAATTTTTTGGGTTCTGTGCTTTGAACAGGGATTAACTCCTCTGGAATATCTATCTCTAATCTATTATTCTCCCTGTTTATTATAAAATTAGACCTTAATAAATCTGGGGTATCTGGTTTAGGTAATACTTTAATTCTTGATATTGCAAAAACAGGATAAGAACCATCTAAAAGTGCTATAGATACAAAAAAAGGTTCAAGTTCATACATTATATTAGAGCCATTTCTTATATACTCATCACAAATTTGTCTATAAGACTTTCTCCCTCTATTTACATTATACAAATTTCTAATATCAACTATGATATGTGGATTGTTTAAAAGGTTATAGATGTAGGCACTAAAATCATTCTTATTAGAAAGGTCTATCAAATAAATTCCATGTGCGAAAGCAATATTAGAGGCAGATTCTTCAAACCCACTTAAAGATACAAAAAGACCACAATCTGTATATCTTACATGTGTATTAGGATTAAAATCATTTTTGGTATGATTAATTTCAGGATTATTAGGAAAGTATCTTTCAGTTATATCTTTCATTAAACCTACAAAAGACCTCATGTGACCTAACTGAATTTTGTTCTTGTAAGCTTTAGCTTCTACAATTAGGTTAATGGGATATACAAAAGGTATTTGAAATTTATAATGACCATAACAATCTATTTGATGATTTGAACCTCTTCCAGAAATAAAGTGTTCTTTTTTGATTAAATAACCATAACGTTCTATTATGTAACCTATTACTGCTTCAAGAAAATACCCCTTTATCTGATTGTCTTTAACCATTTTTCTCCCTACGCTAGTTATAGAATGATGAAAAGACAACTAATTAAATTTTTCTCTTCTAATTCTAAGCCCCCTACTAAATTTTAAGTCCGTAGCCCCCGATTCTATTTCAGTTTATCGTTTCGTAAAGCCCCCGATTCCGCTAATTATAATAAAAAATTTTGTTTAATCTTTCAGGTTGTCCCACAATTCACAACATATAAATACTAGTTCTCGTCTATAATTATTAATTTTATATTCTACAAAGAGGTGATTTTATGGCATACATTGCATCAAACAAAAACCAGAACTGGATTATTCCCTTGTCAATAAAGGACATGATCCCGAAAGACCATATATGTTTTATGGTCGAGGAATTCGTTGAGTCGCTGGAATTCTCAAACTTTGATATGAATTATGACGGCGCAGGCCATCCAGCGTATCATCCAAGAATTGTTATGAAAATACTAATAATGGGTATGCTATCAAAAGTCAGAAGCTCAAGAAAGCTTGCAGCAGCATGCCATGAAAACTTTGTTATGATGTATCTTGCTGAAAAAATTAGTCCAGACTTCAGGACAATAGCAAGGTTCAGGAAAGACAATCCAGAATTTGTAAAAAACGCTTTCAAGAAAACTGTAGAGCTTGCTTCAAAAACCAAGCTTGTTGACTTAAGCTTTATCTCAATAGATGGCTCAATGCTAAAGGCAAACGCTTCGAAGAAAAAATACTTTGACAAAAAAGGGCTGGATAAGCTTGACAAGGCAATTGACAAGATGGTTGAAGAAGATATAGCTTTGGATGAATTTGAAGAGCAGATATTTGGAGACAAAGAAGAAGGCTTGACGGGAATAGATGAAAGAGACTTAAGGAGGATTGTAAGAGATTACAGGGAAAGCGAGAACAAAAAAAAGATTAAGAAAAAAATCAAGAGGGCAAAAGGCGAGCTTGAGAAATATTTTCTCAAGAAATCCTCAATATCTGATCCTGAAAGCAGGATGATGCAGAACAAGAAAGGGTTTTCCGAGCTGAGCTATAACTCGCAGATTTCAGTCTCAAGAAATCAGATAATTGTTGCCAATGATGTTTGCCAAGATGGGCACGATGCCCATCAGTTTATTCCTCAAGTTGAGAATATCAAAGAAAATATCAAGCTTAGAAAAAATACAAAAATTGGAGTTGACTGCGCTTACAGTGATGCGAAAAACATAAAGTTTGCAGAAGATAAAGGCATTGACTTATACGTTCCATCGAGGGCGCAGGCACAGGAGTTTGATGGGAAAGAGCAGAGCTTGAATCATGACAACTACGAGTATGACTGGAAGAAGGATGAATTAATTGTCGGTAAATATCGATTTTATTTTAAAGGATGCTACGCAAGAAAAAGCGGAAAGAAGATTCTTATGTACTATAATGACAGGCTGAAAAGAAAAAAGGATGTCCCTTTCTATTTCAGGGAAAGGCTGAGAATGAGGGACAAAATGTCAACTGATGAAGGAAAGAGAATCTATTCTCTTAGAAAGATTACAGCCGAGCCTGTGTACGGAAATATAAAAGCTAATCTTGGCTTTAGGGAATTTCTGCTAAGAGGCATTGAGAAAGTTAAAATTGAGCTTAATTTGGTTTGCATAGCGCATAATTTACAGAAAATATTCAATCTAAGAGCAGCCAATGGCTGCTGAAATTATTTTTTCTTCAAAGTTTTATGTTTGATAAATTAATTGTGGGACAGCGTCCTTTATTATGTGACAATGAAAATCATTTCATATTTTTATTTTTTCTGTGAGATTAAACGAAGGCAGCAGCTAAAAGAATTTACGGTTCACCGGCAACTTTATCGACGGCAACTCAAAAATTGATTTTAACACCTGTTTACCGACGTTTTAATGTTGGTAAACAGGAATGTGATTTATTTTCATACGTAAACTGACCACTGGACACTGGACATTCGCTGGCGTAAGGTATATAAACTAAAATCAATCACAAATATGTTATGAATGATTTCAAAATATTTATTGACGAGATGAAGGTAAGGGGTTTCAGCAGGCGCACAATAGCTGGATACTGCTATATTAATTCAAAATTCCTTCAATTTATTAAGAAATCGCCAAGGGATGTAGCCAAGAATGATGTTGAAAGCTATCTTGTCTACCTCTATGACAGAAATAAGTCATCTGCCACAAGGCATCTTGTTTGCGCGGCATTAAAGTTCTATTACGAAATTGTTTTGAAAAGAAAGTTTAACTTGAGATATCCAAAAAAGTCAAGCAAGCTTCCGATAGTTCTCAGCAAAGATGAAGTATTAAAAATGATTGATTCATTGAAAAATCCAAAACACAAATTGCTCCTTGAGCTTATGTACGGCTCTGGATTACGAGTTGGGGAGGCAATAAAAGTAAAAATAGGTGATTTTGATGTCAATGGCAAAACACTCCATGTAAAAAACGGAAAAGGAAGCAAAGACAGGATTGTGAATTTGTCGGAAAGGTTTATTGGTAATTTTGCAAAATTCGTAAATGGCAAAAGTTCAGGCTATTTGTTTGAGTCGGCTCATAGAATTGGAAACCATATAAGCAGCAGGACAGCGGAAAAAATTGTGAAAAATTCATTAAGAAAAGCCAATATAACAAAAAAAGCCCATCCGCATACCTTAAGGACAAGTTTTGCAACACATCTGATAGAAAATGGCATTGATATTTCTTATGTGCAGAATCTTTTGGGGCATTCAAGGATAAGCACAACGCAAACTTATTTGAGGCTGAGCCAAAGCTCAATCAGAAGCATAAAAAGCCCGCTGGACTAATTTTTAAAACCAAAGAAAATCAGTGAGATGCGAGTGAGCTTCGTTTGCGAACTCGCTCACAACTGTCTGATTTTCGAGGTATTTGAAATCCTAAGATTTCAAAACCATTAACTATAAATATAACCTTTCCAATAAAATAATTGCAAAGAGGTTTCAAAAATGCAATTTAATTCTGGCTACTATTCCCACCATCCAATGGTGGATTACTTTAATGCAATGGACCCTCAAACATATGGTGAAACTCCGCCTCCTTATGGCGCTGATTTAGGAATCAAAGACATCGGCATGAGCGTGCCAATGGGCATTTCAGCTTCAAACGTTGCAGGCATATACTCAAAAATAAGGATGGGCGCAGGCAATATAGAAATACAATTTCCTGGGTACAGGACAGGCTCAAGGAATGCGCAGACTCCTGAAATGCTTGGCGAGGACCAAAGGCAGGCAATAAGAGAGCTTTCAATGGCAAATGAGGTTAAGTTCACAACACATGCCTCTTTCCAGCTGATGGGAATGATGGGCAGGGATGAAAGAGGTAACTTCTCCCTTTATAATGCAACACAAGACCTATTCGAGCTGAAAAGAGCCATTGATTTTCAGGCTGATGTTGGCGGAGGCTCTGTTGTTATACACTCAGGCGAGTTTGAAAGGCCAATGACGGACATGTACCTTGATGATGAGACAGGACGCTTGAATCTTGCCCGCGACCCAAGCGGCAGGCTGCTGTTCAGGCAAGCACACACCCAAGAGGTTGATGCACGCTTTGAGGTGCTTGATGACAGGACATCCCAAAAATTTGAGACAGTGCAGAAAGACAGGCTTGTCGCATTTCCAGAATGGCGCAGGGAAAAAATAGGCAGATTGGGCATTGACCAAAAGGGCAACAGAACTTATATCGAAAAAAATGACTACATTGATTATGATGGAATAAAAATAAATGACCCTTACGACGCATTAAAGGGCCGTGTTCCGGAATATGATACAGCAAAAGGCAGATTCAAAGTTGAGCTAAGAGCTTTTGATTATTTCAGACGAGAAGCTGATGAATTTAACAAATGGTTTGAAAAAAAGAATGGCAGAAAGCCGAATTACTACGAAAAGATATACCCAGAGGAGGCGTTTTTCCATTCTACTCTTGAAACACAGGAAGCTAATTCGAGAGGCTGGGCTCTTTACTATGGCAAAGATGCTGAGCGCGACCTGCAGGTGATGAAGAAACTCGAGGAAGCAAAGAAATTTTACGAGCAGCTTGATAAAAGCATTCCTGATGAAGAAAAATGGAAGATATTAAGGCAGGATACGGAGTTTGCGCAGATGACAAAAGGTATATTACCCACAGAAACAAAGCATCCATTAAAAATAATAGAGGAGCAGTTGGTGGAATCCAGCAAAAGGCTTGAATATGCAAGGCAAACCTCAATGTCGCAGGAACAGCAAGCTCTGGACACTAGGGAAACAAAAGAGCATTTGGTTACTCCCATAAAAAGGCTTGAGAAGCATGGCGCAAGGATGTATGCAGAAGCAGGGATACACGCTTTAAGAAAAACAAGAGACCCTAACAACCCTGTTACAGTTGCCGTTGAGCACATATTCCCGGAAAGATTCGGAGGCCATCTGGAAGAGCTGAAGTGGATTATTAAAAAATCAAGGGAAAAAATGGCAGATATGCTGACAAATCCGGAAATTGAGTATGGAGCGAGCTTATCCCCGCAGGAAATAGACAAAAAGAAATTAGAGGAAGGAATAATGCAGCCGAATCCTTATTACATGGGCGTAAGCAGGGAAGAAGCCGAGAAATTGGCAGAGAGGCATATAAAGGCAACCCTTGACACAGGGCATATCAACCTATGGCGCAAGTACTGGCAGGAAGACCCAAGAAAAACACGCGAGCAGAATGATGACGCTTTCAAGAAATGGGTGCTTGATCAGGTTGAGAGCCTGGCAAAGGAAAAGATGGTTGGCAATGTGCACCTTGCAGATAATTTTGGCTATCATGATGACCATCTGGCGCCCGGGCAAGGCAACAGCCCTATAAAAGAGATAATGGCAATTGTTAAAAAGTACGGTTATGACAAAGCTATTACAGTCGAGCCTGGCGCAGATGCATCAACAGATCTGAGCGACTTTCACGGCTTGATGAAGACATGGCGCTTTTTTGGCAGCCCTGTTTACGGAATGGGCTTCAGGGGCAGCGGGGTCCCTCAAACTTGGTCAGATGTCCAATACTCTTTCTTCGGGCAGAACAAGCCGCCTTACTATATCTTTGGAGGCTATGCGCCTTCAAATGACTGGACGCTCTGGAGCGCAGTTCCGTTGGAATAATAATTTAAGATAAACATTTCAATTCTTTAAACAAGGTGTCTATTAAGATAGTCATCAACTAATTCTAACCTATGCTTTAATCTCTTCACAGGGGTTGTAGCAATGATATAAGAAAGCACTTTGTGGTCTAAGTCTTTTTTTGCAATTTTTTGTGCCAATTCTACAGATACTTTTATATCTTTTATTAATTTTTTATATCCATCAATTAATTTTTGCTCATTATCCAAAATAAATTGAGAAGGATTTAATTGTTTTAATCTTTCATATCTTTGTAGAGCAACTTCTAACGATTCTTGAGCCCTATTAACATCTTTAAGCAGATTATGTTGTGTTTCTATTTCTTGTCCACCAGCAAAAAGAGATGCAGAAAGTTCACGTGCGTATGGAAGCCCTAGTAATCCATCAAGTACATGTTTTAATTCGTGTTGTTTTACTACATATTTTCTTCGTTCTGTTGCATATTTTTTTACATCATGCTTAGGAAATAATACTTGTAATATTTTATCAGTAGGTTCTTTTAGTTGTTTAACAGGTAGTCTTCTATAATTAACTTTAAAACTTAATGCAGTTGGATTAAATTTTTGTTCTTTTTTATAAAAAGATCTTTGAAATTGATTCAATACAAAAGGCTCATCAGGCGTAGCACCTAAAGTATTTTCGTCGAAATATCTCGTAGGGAGATAAAAACCAATCGCAAAAGAGAATGGTTTAGCTGAAAAAATTTCTTTTGGTGGCTTCTCACCGTAAATTTCTCTGTATAAACCATTTTTATTTCGAAAAGTACCTTGCCTAGTTACGCCATACTTATCTTTTAAATAATCAACTATCTCTGTTGCTTTTGTTACTCTTGAAGTAACCCTTCCTAGTTTTCTCTTCTGATTTTCAGTTAAATTATATTTTGTAGATACTTCCTTTACTACTTCTTTTGGGTTTGCAGAAGGCTCTTTAATGAGGCTACCAAAAAATTCATTGAGTACTCTGGCACCATCAATTAATCTCTCGACTAAATAATCTCGCTTTGCTTTATAATTTGTCATGCTAATATTGTTTATTGTGGAGTTTATAAATCTTTCGTTAGTAACTACTACTAAGATGTAACATTTTGTAAAATTCTATTTATTATTTTTCTATATTGAAAATAATTGTCATACATTTCTTAATTAGAAAAATTTATATACATCTGTATAATTTTCTATACGTATGTATGAAAAAATAGACATTTTAAGGGCATTTTTTGAAGAGCCAAATAGGGAATTTCATATAAGGGAATTAGCTAGAATCCTGCAAATTAACCAAATGACAGCTAAAAAATACCTTGAGCAATTGAAAAAAGAAGGTTTTCTTCTAGAAACAGAAAGCAAGTACGTCAAAAATTATAAAGCCAACATAGACAATGAAAAATTTAGAGAATATAAAAGATTTTTCAATATGCAAAATTTAGTTGATTCTGAACTTATCAATCTTTTAGACAGGGAATTTGCTTATCCTGCAATTGTTGTTTTTGGCTCGTTTGAGAAGGGAGAAGACTCGATAAACAGCGACATAGACATATTTATATTATCAGAAACTAAAAAAGAGCTGAATTTAGGGCAATTTGGAAAAAAGTTAAAAAGAAAGATACAGTTGCATGTTTTCTCAGAAAAGGAATATGAAAAATTGAAAAAAGCCAACCCACATCTGGTCAATAACATAGCTAATGGCAGAGTTTTGCGAGGACATTTTTACGTATTAAAAACCACCTAATCAAAAAGTAATGCATATAAAAGCTTAAATAATATATTCAATGGTTTTTAAGATGCTCAAAAATAATTTAATATTTTTGACATGCTGAAATGAATTTTAAAGATTTTATAAGGAGAGGTTTGGTAAGAAAAGCAACTTCTGATGTAGAATTAGCTAAATCGTTGATTGCAGAATCAGGCAAAATACTAGCAGTTATAAAAGAATTAAAACCAAATGATACTAATTCAACACTGTTAATGAGGGAGTGCTATGAATCCTTTAGGCAAATATGCGAGGCAATTGCTGTTTATAAAGGTTACAGGACTTATTCCCATGAAGCGATAACTGCCTTTATTGCTGAAATATTAAATGAAAAGGAAATTGCCAACTCGTTTGATAGATATAGAAAAATAAGAAATTCTATTAATTATTATGGTACGCCAATTAGCTTAGCAGAGACGCAAAAGGCTTTGGCAGAAATCCCAAAATTTATAGAAAATCTAAAGAAAGAACATTTGTTTGATGTTTTGAGATAACAGAATAAATTGATTAGATTCTTACAAAGGTTTAAATAAAATAGAGCATAAATCTGTTAGGATTAGGGATATTATTATTTTTTGAAATTAATGGCAGAAATAAATATTGCGTTATGCAAGCTAATAACCTATAAAATTAAACATTAATTTCAGATTAATAAAAACATTAAATAAAATAGTAATGAAAAATAAATAAAAAACCAATAAACATGGCACTCAACAAAAAGGAAATTGCAAAGCTGTCTCCTGAAGAAAGGATAAAGAAGCTGAAATTGATGGAGGATGAACGTAAAAAAGAAGTAGTGGAAATAGAGGAATTAATAAAAAAATCAATGCAGGAATTAAAAACAGACAAGATTGCAGAAGAAATAGCTCCTGAGCAGAAGCCTGTTGACATTTCAAGGCTTTTTGCAGCATCCGGCGAAAATCTGGAAAGGACTGCAAGGGAAGGGAGCATAGGGGCAGCTTTAACCAAAGGCTCGAAGGAATACCAGATCTTTGCGCAGGCATACAATGACTACTCAAGCCTGAAGAAAATTATGGGGTACGCTGCAGCTGGCTCTTTAAATGAAGAGCATCAGGCAGTAATTGATGAAATTAATGAAAGATTGGACAAGACAAAATACCAGTCTATAGGCGCAGAATTAGCCAACATCCTTGTTGCAAGCAAGGCTACTTTGCATAAGATAAGAAAATATGCGGGAATGTAATCACAAAGTCTGCATTTTTAAGTTAAACTCAACATAGCTGACAAGTTTCCATATCTTGAATTTCTCCCAGTCAGCAGAGTTTATTTTGCCTGTTGGGACTGCCTGCTCTCCCAGAAGTGCGCCGTGGGTAAAATACTTTATGCTTCTGACGCCGTCATCCCTGACCTCATTGTCAATAAGATAAAACTTATTGCCTTGCTCAACAATCTTATTGATTCTTTCAACTGGACTGTCGCCTGCAAAATTTTCGAATGAGCTTTGCGCTTTGAATTTGCCTAAATAACTAAATAATTTTCCATAGTCTAAATAGGAAGTATGGGGAGATGCTCCATAGCGCCTGGAAGAAGTTTCGTAGCCTTCGAAGCCTATTTTTGCATCCTCTTTTGATATTGCATATATTTTGTTTTCCTCAACTCCGCTTTTTTCTTTCCCCTCTTTTTTGGCATTCTCAACTGCGGTTTTTATCAGAATGTCAATAATAGATGAAACAGGAATTTTATCGTCTTTTGCCGCTGTTGCAATTTTCTTTGGCTTTGAAACATTCTTTTTCCTTATATCAAGCTTAGGAACTTTAACAGAAGTATTCTTTATCTTAATCGTGGAGAAACCTTTCAGTCTATCAATTAATGTTTTTTTGATGCAAACCACCTGTTGGATATAATATCCAACAGAAATTCTAGGTTATATTTATAGTTTTCGGAAATTTTAGTTTTAATTTTATTAAGAAAGATTTCTAACTGTTACCATTCCTTATAATGTCTATGGCCTGGTTTATATATCGTAATTATATAGGTTGGTGCTAAAATTTTTACATCATCAGACACTAATCTGTCTAGTGAATCTCGTGTATTCTCGTCTTTGTTTTCGTCTAAAAATCTTATTAGGGCAGCCACTTGGGGTTCACTTCCCATCTCCTCTACTGTCACACCTACAAAACGTCCTATGATACCTGCGATGTCTGTAAAAGTTTGGTAAATACTATTTGGATTTTCAAGATTAAAAGAAGGAAGCCTAGTATGCTCTATTGCTTTCCAATCCAATAGTTTATCACGAGCTTCTTCAAATGGGATTTTAATGACAGAATTGTCAAGCCCCCGTGTTCCTCCTGTTTGGTATACTGCATTATAACCATTTATTTCTTTCTCTAACTCATATCTTACTATATGCGGCTGCATAACAATTCCCTTGACTGCCATTTTTGACCTCCCGTCACCTTATAATTATATTTTAAAATTTTATTACTAAATAGTAATTGTCTACTGATATATTAATATTATTCTTCAATTTTTAAATAAAATAACAAAATTTATATATAAATTGTCATTATATCCAAATTATGTACAAATTAGATAAAAAAGATAAAGAAATCCTTTATCAATTAGATATTAACAGCAGGCAATCTGACAGCCAAATAGCCAAGAAAGTGAGGCTCAATAAGAATACAGTATGGTACAGGATAAACAGGCTTGTTGAAACAAGAATAATCCAAAAATTTGTTACACTAATAAATCCTATAAAGTTTGGTAAATCAATCTATAAGCTTTATATCAGATTGCAGGATGTTACTGATGAAACGTGGGAGAGCATAAAAAAATACTTAATTTCTCATAAGCAAGTATTTTGGGTTGTTAGATGTGAAGGTATATGGGACGTCATTACAGCGGTATGGGTTAGGGACCCTTATGAGTTTTACGTTTTTTACATTGATTTCTCCACAAGATTTAACAAGTATATTCTTGAAAAAGCAGTTACAAATCAAATTGAAGTTCCATTCTATTCAAGAAGTTATTTTGTTGAGAAAGAAGGGGTAATAAAATGCACATGGGGTGGTGAAGTTGTACCTGCAAAAATTGACCAAATCGACTATAAACTGCTTCAAATTCTCACAATTAATGCAAGAATACCATCAACAGAATTGGCTAAAAAATTAAATACTACACCAAGAATTGTCAGTTACCGGATTAAGGAATTAATAAAAAAGAATGTTATAGGCGCATTTTCTATATTGCCAAACAGAGACGCATTAGGATTGGATTATTATAAAGTTATTTTTTACCTTAAAAATTTAACCAAGCATAGAGAAAATGCTTTTATTGATTATTGCAGGCGACAAGGCAATGTGCTTTACTACATAAAAACATTAGGTCCTTGGGAATTAGAGTTAGAACTGGAAGTTAGAGACCATAAACATCTTAACCAAATTACGAATTTGATAAGAAAAGAATTTAATGATATCATAAGAAATTACGAAACTATTTTAATAACCGAAGAATATAAAGGAGAATATAATACCTTACAATAAAAATGAACGACTTGCTTTTCCATCAAATAAAAACAGAGTATGATGATTTTTACAGGAATATACTGAGAAAAGGCAGGCTCCCAATGTGGAGCACCTCAAAAGGCTTCTGGAATGCATCAATTTCCGACGAGATTTACGAAGCTTTCAGAAGAATAAATCTGGAACAATTCAATGCTTTTTTGGACATTGGAAGCGGAGACGGAAAGATTGTTTTGATTGCCTCATTGTTCTGCAAAAATGCCGAAGGCGTTGAAATAGATAAATTTCTGCACAGCAAAGCCATAGAAATGCAGAGAAAAATCAGCATAGGCAATGCGCAGTTCCACAACAAGGATTTTTTCCAGCACGATTTTTCAAAATATGACATATTGTTTTTAAGCCCCGACGCGCCTTTGGAAAGGGGCATTGAAAATAAATTGCTCAGAGAGATGAAAGGCAAGCTTATCCATTACGGGCATCATTTCCAGCCGAGATTTTTGAAGAAAGAGGAAAGCTTTTTTGTGAATGGGAATCTGGTGGGGGTGTATTCTAACCGAAAACCATAACCCCGAACTTGTCTCCGCCTATATTAACACCATTCACAACAAAATTATTCTTGTCAATTATTTTTAATTCCTTGTTTGAAGACAGCAGGTAATACAATTTGCTTTTTGTTGTTGTCATAACATCGCCATAAATAATATCATTGTTAATTTTTTCGTATTTTCTCAGCAAAAATATTCCTTCTTTCATTGTGTAAATAACAACTCCTTGCAAAATCCCAGAAAACATTGTTGCAAGCTGCGGCGAATATTTTTGTATTGTTTTTAAATTGTTTTTTGCAATTTCTATTGAAGGCTTGCAATCAAAGGAATGCGGAAAATGACCAAGCAGAGCAACGTCAAAATGCCTTGCTGCAATATTTGTGTAGAATGGAAATCCACAACCATCCGAGTTGTTCAATGTTTTTAATGTCAAATCTGTGCTATTTTCATCAAAATTTTTTTCAAAAAATTCGCAGCAGCACTTTGGATAGCCGAGCAATAATCCAAATTCCTTATGCTTATTCCTCTCTTCCAATAATCCTGCCTTTTCCGCTGTCTCCTTATCTTTCGACAAATAAGCAAAAAAATATCCTTTCTGCGCAGAAATTTTATCAATTTTTATCGACTTATCGGAATAAAATTCGCTTTGGGTATTCTGCTTTAAAACCTTAAAATTTGAAATTGCCGCATGAATATTATTTTCATACAAAAAATCAACAGCTTTGTTTAGCTCATCTTCAAAAACAAGAATTCTTGCGCAAGGCTTAATGCCTTCTATAACATGCAGAACTTCCAATGATTTAATGATTGAATGGAATGTCTGCTGGAGTTGGGGAATCATACTCCAAAAGAATTAGTTTTGTTTTTATAATATTTTGGTTTATGCTGCAAGTTTGTATGGTCTTTCAAGTTTTTGTTCGAGACTCTCATCTGAAGTATGGGGTAATTTGTATTGTCTTTTTTGAGAGCTATTTTTGGATTTCAATCTAGGGTTATAATTTTGATTATTGCCCATTCTTAACTCCTTTAATAAATCATTAACCCATCCATATTGTTTTTTTCTCGATGGTTTTGAATATGCCTTTGGTTTATACTTAGAGTAAGAGTAGCCTGTTTGATGATTTTTGCTAGATTTTGGATTTAGCCTTAAAACAGGAGTCACTTTTTTAATTGGCAATTCGTCTCTTACTTGTTCAGCAAGTTCTAACGCTTCATTAGCAACGCTGTACTCTGGGAAATAATTTGCCAAAGATGGATATTGACTTAATGCCTTTGCAGCCTCTGTTCGAGCCTCATGTCCCAAAAGGCCATTTATTGCTTTATATAACATCAATTCTTCTTTTGTTTTTATCGTTGCAGGAATTCTCGATGGGGTTCCTTGATAAGGCTCAGATTGATGACTAGCGAGAGAAGCAGTTTGTACAATTTTCGATATATCTTTGTATAACTCCTGCTTTTTCACAGCTTGCGCATATCTCGATATTTCAATAATATTATCCATATTGCAATAGTGTGATTCATCTATTTTTAAACTTTTATGTCACTACAATAAGAAAACAACAAAACCTTTTAAACGTCGGAATTCCACCATTTCTTTGAATGGTGGTTTCGTAAACTCAACCACAAATCTATCGTGGAATTCCGAGCGTGCTCAAAAACCACGAAGCAGATTTGCGATAAGCAATATGCCACCAGTCTATGACTGATGGTTTTTGACATCTGCAGCAATAATTATTTAAACTATCATAATAAAATACAATAAAAAAGAGGTTTATAATGAAATTTGATATTCCTAAGAAAGAGCATCCAAGCCTTGAGCGCTATTATAAAGAGGACATTGACACTGCCTACAAGTTTGCCAATGAAATATACAAGGAGCTTGGCAGTTTAATAAGAGCAGTTGTCATATTCGGCTCAACTGCAAGAAGAACAAAGACTCCAGGCGGCGACATAGACGTTCTTGTAATCATAGACGATTTGATAATGAGCATGTCGCCTGAAGTTGTCGAGGCTTACCGAATAATTGTCCAAAACGCAATTGTCAGGATTTCCACAAAGCTTCATGTGACAACTATGCGCTTTACCTCATTCTGGGAGTACATGCGCAACGGCGACCCAATTGCAATTAATCTTTTGAGGGACGGAGTTGCTTTGATTGACTCCGGATTTTTTGACCCAATGCAGGCGCTGCTCAAAAGGGGCAAGATAAGGCCAACGCAGGAAAGCATCTGGACTTACTATGCAAGGGCCCCGAACACATTGCACAATTCAAAATGGCATCTGCTGCAGGCAGTTATTGACCTGTACTGGGCGGTTGTTGATTCCGCGCATGCAGCTTTGATGAAGGTAGGCGAAATTCCCCCAACTCCAGAGCATGTCGCTGATTTAATGGAGCAGAAGCTTGTCAAAAGAAAAATGCTTGAGCACAAATATGTCATAATAATGAGGAACTTCTACAGATTGATGAAGATGGTGACTCACAGAGAAATTGTTGAAATCAGAGGAGAAGAATTTGATAGATATTACAAAATTGCAGAAGACTTTGTGCACAGGATGAGAAGATTGATAGAGCATGGGAAGTGAAGATTTTGGTTTTTGATTTCCTCAATTATCCTTGTTAACCCCCAATCACTTTGGCTCCTCCTAATAATTTCAAATGTTATCTAAAACTTAACAAACAAAACAATCGCTGTAAACACAAAAAACATTGTGAATACAAAAGTGCTTATCAAAAGCAATTGCATGTTGCTGCTAGCGTCTGCAGAAGAAGATTTTACTGCTGTTTTTTGAATTAGGGTCTTTATTGGTTGGATATTGTCAATTTGCGCACTTTTGTCTTTGGTTTCAGAGCCCAGCAATAAAACAACCTCGTCTCCTGCAGCTTTTGTCTTGACGCAATCAACAACCTTTACCTGCAATGTCTTTGTGTCCTGTAATTTCCCGTCATCAGAATATACATTTGCTATTGCTTGATAATCTCCATTTTCAACGATGTTATTCAGCCTGAAATTCGCAGATTTGGAAAATATGTTGTCTTCTGCCCCTTCACCAATGGAAATGCTTTTCTGCGCAAAGTTCAATCCCAGGCTGTCGCTTTTTATTTCCAAAACAGCGTTTTCCTCGTCTTCCTGCCCAAGATTTATTATTTTGTACCTTGCGCTTATTACCCTGGCGCAGCTGACTATTGCTGGGCTTAGCTCAAACTGCTGGAATCTCAAGTCATGCTTCTCCTTCTTAACCTCGAGTTCTATCTTGAATTCACGTTCATAAACGTTGCCGTTTTCGTCCTCGCCTTCAGCACGTATCACAGCATCGTAATCATCTTCTTCAATATTCAGAGGAAGCTTGAATTTAATTGTCACAGTTTTATCATCTTGCTCATTCAAATCAAATTCATTGGATTCCTCTTCTAAATCAGCGCCATCATCTATGCCTTCAATTGTAGTTTCAACCCTTATGCCCTCAATTTTAATATTATCGCTTTCCAAAAAATTATTCTTAACCTTTATTTTGAATTCAACATCAGAACCGGGCTTGGCTTCTTTGCTTATCTTTGAGTTTTCTCTTACATTGCTGCTTTTCTTGCCGTCAACCTTGGCATCAACATCTGTAATTTTTAAGGGATTTCCAAGTTCAACTGCTAAAACATACGACTGGTTTGCTGTCTCTATCAAGTCAGTTACGCTGGCATTAACCTCAAAAACCCCGACTGATGACGGGGTGAATGTTATTAATCCTGTATTGGAATTTATCGACATGCCGCTTGCATTTGTTTTTAAGGAAAACCTTAATATGTCATTGTCTTCGTCAGCAGCGTCTAAGTCATAGCTGTAAAGCTCGTCTACAGCTCCAGATGCTGATGGAGAAGATATTATTGTTGGAGCTTTGTTTCCTTCAGCATTAACAGTTATTGTTATAACTTTAGAGTCTGTTAAAGAGCCATCGCTTGCTGTGAAGTTTACAGTATGAATGCCTAAATCAAGGTTTGTAGGCTTCCAAGATACTGTTGCTAAGGAATTGTTGATTTTCGATATTGCAATGCTTGAATGATTGCTTGAAAATGTTAAGGCATCATTGTCTATATCGCTTGCAGTGATGTTAAAGCTAAGATTGGTGTTTTTGGAAATTGCTTTGTCTGCTATCTGTTCCAGTATTGGAGCCCTGTTGAAATTAGTAACTGCAACAGTCCATTTTAAAGATACCTGGTTAGATAAAGGGTCTTTTATTGTAACGTTTATCGTGTGTGTTCCACTATCATCAAAATCAGGATTATAATTAAACGTAGCCGTATCACTTGCGTTTAACACATTATCCAAAAACCATGAAATATTCAAAAAGTTATCATCAGGATCAGAAGCATTAATAATAAATGTTAAAGTAGAACCCTCTTCCAAAACCTGGTTCAAATTTGATGGTGAAAAATTAATTATAAAAGGGCTGTTGTTTACAGTTATATTAAATAAAGTGTCAAAACCTTTTTCGCCATTGCTGTCATTAAAGGAAACAGTTAGATTGTATTGTTTTTGGACGTTCAGGCTTGTATTCCACAAAAATGTCCATAAGTCATTATTATTTGTCATTGAGAAATCTGTGCCGTTAAAATTTACCAAAACAGAACTTACATTTGTAACATCAGTTATATTAACACTTATATTAAACAAACCGCTAATTAATGAATTATTTTTGCTGGGGGCTATCCACTTATTAAAATCAGGCGCAAATTGGTCGTTACTTGCTCCCGGTGTCCCATTAATAAAAGCGCTTTCTGTAAAATTTCCCTTGTAGAAAATTAAGGTTTTTCCATTGCCATTTGCCAGGCTTAAGAAAGGAGTATAATTTACAAGTTGAGCATATGTTCCATTTGATAAATTAATAATATCTGCTGGAGCGGTATTTCCCAATGCAAAATTCCCGTCTACAGCTGTGTAACCCGCATCTGTAGAATTCCAAATACTATCATTATTTCCATAATACGCTTCAAAGCTAATCAAATCACTATCTGCACCATCTATCAACTCCCTCGCAACAATAACAAGACCGCCAGCAGCTATATTTGCATCTTCAAAATTGTTTCCATTTATTGTAAAATTTTCAAGATTTATTGTTTGATGTCCATTATTGAAAAGTTCAATCCATTCTAAATCTGAATCATCGCCTTGAGCAGTACTGGGGTTATACATAATTTCATTAATCAGAACTGCAGAATAAGCGTTTGATGGCAAAACTAATAAAAAAACTATCAATAAACCCAAAACCACTGCCTTTTTTAAAACCATGCCCCCACTATTAAATGGTTATGGAGTTGATATATAAATCTTATTATGGTTTAGCCCTGTATCCAATAACAATCAGTACAGCTAATACTATAACAGCAAAGCCGCCTAAAAGCATAGCCAGCATGGGAGAGCTCAAAATTGTTATCTCTTGTGTAGATGTAGTAACTGGTTCCTCTATTGTTTGCTCTTCTTTTTCATCTTTTGGTTCAATTATTGTCACAGGTTCTTTTTCTTCCTCAACCACTTGTTTCGGTTCTAATTTAGAGCTTCCAGATACACAATCTTTAACAACCAAATCGACTGTTTTCTGGTCAAACAAAACAAAATTCTTCCAGTAAAGGTTTATCAAAATTGGAAATGTTCCTGCCCTGAAGAAAGATGGCACTTCTATGTTTAATGTTTTAGTATACCTTTTTTCTTCCTCGCTTGCTTCGTCTGAAGACATCAAAGATACATCCTTGTCATAAGAATTTATCCCAAGGCTGGTGGCTTTGAATTCCAAAGCAACTTCGTTTTCTACATTTGAGCCTGCATTAACTATCTCTGCAGTGAGCTTTGCTTTTCTGTCGCAATCAACCACACTTGGAGTCAACAAAAATTTTGTGATTCTTATGTCATGGCTCATTTTTTTAACTTCAAGCTTTAAGTTAACCTTTGTGTTGTATGGCGTTTCATTTCTGTCTTCGCCTTCCGCTTCCATAACCACATTATAAGCGCCTGCGTCAACATCAAGAGGGATGGCAAATTTTACATCCACCCTGCTATCGTCTCCAGGCTCTAGGTCAAAGTCTATGCTTTCCTCCTCCAAATCAGCGCCATCATCTATTTCTTCTATATTTATTGTGGCAAACACACCCCTTAACTCAGGATTTTCGCCTTGGAATGTGTTTTCAACCCTTACTGTAAAAGTTACAGTTGAGCCTGGCAGTATATCTGCATCTATTTTTGAGTTATTGGCTACAGGCACAGTAGTAGAATCTATCCTATTCCTGTTTTCAACCCTGTAAGTGTAAGCATCATCATACTCTACATGCACATCTATTTCAGTTATTTGCAGTCCTGCAGCCAGTATATCCGAGGCTAACAAAATCGCAAACACCAGCAAAAAAGTTACTAGTTTCATTTTGTAATTATTCTATAGTAGTCATTTTATCTATATAAATGTATCGAAAATGGATTCTGTTGCGTCTATGGGATATTCAAAGACTTGTTGCGTTCAGGGATACGCACAAGTTATTATATTCACCAAGAGGGAGGCTCTTTTCCGTCCTTTAAAAGTATCGGATAGATAAACCTCTATTGGCTTAAAATCAACCTTAAAGGGTTAGCTTCCCATAAAAACCTTATGGGGCGTGGTAGGCTCTTTTTTAAATAAGGGGGTATAGTTATCGTTGGTAGTTGGTAAAGCTTTGGCTATAAAGTGGTTATAAAATAAAAGAAAAAATTTATATATAACCTATTATAGGATTATGTTAAAAAGGTGAGCACGTTGTCCAAAAGAGGTAACTTTTTAAATCATAAAGTCTTTCTAAATGCACTAGGGGGTTGGCAAAATACTATTTAAAAAAAACGAAAGCTAAATATACCTGTCTAAGAATTAATAATTGGAGGTAATAAAATGGATTCAAAACAAGATTTGGAGTTACTTAATGAATCAAATATCTCACTAGAGTATTATCGTAAACATATAGAGAAACTAACAGAAGATTTTAATAATCAGTTCGTAGCAATAAAAGGGAAAAATCTTATTGACCATGGAAAGACAATGGAGGAATTAATAGCAAAATTAGCTAAGAAAGGAGAAGAATCGGCAAAATTATTTATAGGCTTTGTGTCAAAGAATATAATGATTCTTTAGTTCTCAAAGATGAAAGTACCATTATTAATTCTAGAAAGAAGAATCCAAATAGTAAGTATTTTTTCGTGCCCAAGAATTCGCGTTCATGGACAAATCAAATTTATTGTAGATACTGGAAGTCCTTTAACTATCCTATCGGAAGGAGATGCATTAAGACTACATATTCCTCTAAACAGCCTTAGAGATGTACCTGACGAAAAAAAACATATATACATGGGTGGGTCGGTATCCGAACTCAAATTGATTCCAAAGGAGGTTAAATTAGGATTTAGAAATGATAAAAATGAAATGGAATATATAACTTTACCAAACTTTTGTGTTGCGGTCGGAACTAAAAAAGACGAAAAATACAAGCAAATTTCTCAAGGTTCCCCATCTATTCTTGGTTTAGATTTTTTTGAGCAACAAAAATTTTTATTACATATTGACACATCAAAAAATAATATGTTTTTTGAGAATTCTTAAGTTTTATTGAATTATCTTTATAAAAAGCTATTTCTCTTTATAAACCAACTCGAACGATGACACTATCTATGACCATTAATCTTTTTTGATGAATTAGTTTATAGCCAAAGCCGATTTAGTCGAAAAACATCTAATCAGGTTTTGAGCTGATTAGATTTACTCAGGGAGCCTTAGCGCATATGCGAAAAGAATAAATAAAAGCTCTTAATTATGAATTGCTCTTTGAACGATGGTGATTGTATGAAAAGAATTTTGCTGATAGCCTTGATTTTTATCATTGGATGCGCGCAAACAAATGACTTTGGTTATGGAGTCAAGAAAATTAATGCTATTAATTCCAAATACAATACCACCATGGAAACATACCCAAAGAGCATAAACAAGATTAATTTGATGCTTAAGGAATACGAAGAGCTGAAAAAAATCCAACTGCAGGCGGGACAGGAACCATTCAATTACCTTGTCAATTACAGAACCTTGAACCTTGAAGCTGAAAAGATGTACATGCAGGGGCAGGAATATGGATTATCGGGCACAACCAAGGAGGGCTTTGGCTGCAAGTCAAGGCCGCTGATTATTGAATCAGTGTCCTTAAGAAACGCCTCAGCTTTAAAAGGCTTTGAAGCTGTTGATTTGATGAGGGAATTTGCTGGCAAATACCCCGAAGACGCCAAATCAGTTGGCTTATCAGCGAAAAATGCATTGTTCCTTAACGCAACTTTCTATCAGATATCGCAGGATGCAAGGCGTGACAGCAATGTCATAAACCGCTTTTGCCCGAAGAATGTGACATTGGAACTCTATCAACAGGAATTGAGGAAAAAAACAAACCTTAGCGAGGATTTTATAAACAACTTAGGCTATGAGGAAGCAGTGCCTATCTGGAAGAAAATAAGAGGCATAAGCTAAAACATGGCGTTAAACAAACCAGGCAGCGTGGAAGAGTGCATATATTTTACTAATCGCATAATCGATTCTGGAAGAGCAATGGCTTGGGTTTTCAGGAAAGAATGCCCAAAGTGCAAAAAAGGAATTATGGGAAAGCCTGTCAAGAAAGGAGGCAAAATTGACAAGAAAGCAGACCATTATGTTTGTTATTCCTGCGGTTACCAAGAAAGTAACGAGCAGGTTGAAAATAGCCTAGTGCTTAACGTCGAGTACAAGTGCCCGCACTGCGGCAATGAAGGGGGGGCCACAACAGAGTACAAGAGGAAAAATTTTGAAGGAGTGCCTTCCTATGTTTTTGAGTGCCAGAACTGTCATAAAAAAATCGGATTGACAAAAAAGTTGAAGGAAAAGAAGAAGAAAGTCAAGGAAGATTCTAACGAGTAAAACAGTAAATTTTAAATACTGCACAAACAATTAAGAGCTATGAACACAACCTCAAGAGCAATCATCTTTTCTTTAGTGTCAATTATTGCAATTGCTATAGCAAATGCATTTGGCTACTTTAGAAAAGACTCCGATGTATTCGGCTTTATGGGCATGCCCAATTTTGGGATTTTTGCAGGGCTTGGGATTGTTGTGATGTTTGCCTTGCTGTTCCTTCTGGTATTCTGGCTGTGGATGCTGATTGACTGCCTGAAAAGAGACTTCAAAAGGGACATCGACAAAGTAGTGTGGATTCTTGTCCTTATCTTCCTTCACTTGCTTGGTGCAATAGTTTATTATTTTGTGGTGAAGATTCAAGATAAGAGTGCAACTGTTGTGAAGAAGAAGCGATAAAAAGATTTAAAAATAGAATATTGATTCTTTAGTATATGAAACGTGAACAATACGATCCTACGAATATTAATTGGATGAGGCAATATCCCGGTTTGAATGAAATTCTAACGGAATTAAATATAGGAGTCTTGGGCCAAAAAGTTCCAGGCTATCTTGCCGTATACCTAATGCCATCGCATAGAAGAAGTCTGTTGGCTGAAAGAACTGCTGTTGAATCAACAGACGACCCGTCTGTCAAAAAATTAATTTCCGATTTAAAGGAAGCAGATGGGATTGCTGAAAGATTAGCCCTTAACGCTTCTTTTTGAAGTTAGTACTTTTTAAATAATTCCTCAACCTGTTTCCAATTTATTACGTTGAAAAATGCAGCTAAGTAATCCGCTCGCTTGTTCATATAGCGTAAATAATAACTATGTTCCCAAACATCCACGCCTAAAATAGGAACTTTTCCTTCGATTAATGGGCTGTCTTGATTAGGTGTGCTTATCACAGCAAGCTTTTCATTGTCAGCGACAAGCCAAGCCCATCCTGAGCCGAATCTGTTTATTCCTGCATTAGTAAATTCTTCCTTAAATTTGTCAAAGCTGCCAAAAGTGCTTTCTATTGCGTTTGCAACATCCCCGCTTGGCTCACCACCAGCATTTGGAGCCATCACCTGCCAGAAGAATGAATGATTTGAATGTCCCCCGCCATGATTTCTCACAATAGTCCTTATGTTTTCAGGCACGTCATTTATCTTCTTTAGGACTTCATTGACATCCATATTTTCAAATTTTGTGCCTTTTACAGCACCATTCAATTTGTCAATATAGGCTTGATGATGTTTTGTATGATGAATAGTCATTGTCAATTCATCGATGTAAGGCTCAAGCGCATTGTAATCATACTGTAACTTTGGCAAAGTATGCATTATAACCACCTCATCAATTTCATTGTATTTAATTAACAATTGTTAAGAAGGATATTGGAGTGGTATAAATAGTTTTTGATATTAAACTGTAACTTTTGGACCTCTATCTCTTATTGGCTGTTTTCTTTCTATATCTTTTTCATTTTTTTGTGGTCCCTTTTTCATTTCTTTTTCCCTTTTTTCCAGCTCTTTGGCATTTTTGTAAATATCTTCCCATACACGTCTCGAATAACCTCTTTTATCTATACAACTAGTTTCAATTTTATTATAGTCTATCCAATTACCATTAAAGTCATGGCTATAGTAAAGCACCACATCATTGCCTTTTTCTTTGAAATAAGTCAGACTGTATAATTGGATTTTATTTTCCTTTTTTGTGTGATAAATAAAACCTGCGACAATTTCATCATTTTGGTTTAATTTAATAATGAACTGCACTAAGCCAAAATCTTTGTCGTGGCCAAAAATAGATACTGTACGGCTGCCATCAATCTCTTTTCTCATCTCTTCAAATAAATTTTTATTATCGAAATTTTCACATACTTCCTCATTTCCCAATTGGTTTTGTACAAGCATTTCCAATCCTCTTTGGGGCCTATAATCTTCAACAATAGCCGGTCGATCCAATAATCTATAGTCAAAATCAATAGGGATCATTTAATTAACCTCGATTTTGCCCTTCAATTTCTCCAAATAAACACATGCATTGCAAACCTCATTTGCAGCAGGTTCGCTGCATTTGGCGCAAATATTTATTGTTCCACCTTTAAATTTTTCCTTGAGCATGGGCAAAACCTGCAAAAATGAATTAACTACGGAATATTTTGTGCCGGGATTCTTTTGCTCTATTTCATTCAGCATATCCCTTACATTTGCCCTGAAAGCCTGCGGCGCATTGGGGCATTCATTGAAGCTGTCAAGCAAGCCATTTATGAAAGCATAAGTTGTAACTTCTTTTTCTGTGCATAAATATAATGGCTTGATTCTTTGCACAAACAAGTTTTCATTTTGTATAATGCCTGTTTTCGGACCCAATCTTGCGCTTGCGGCTATATCATTTCTCATCTGGTTCATCAAAATGGACTGACATTCATCATCCAGATTATGTCCTGTGGCTAATTTTGTCAATTTTAATTCCTTTGACTTTTTGTTCAGCAGATATCGCCTGAAAATGCCGCAAATTGAGCATGGCTTTACATCCAAAATTTTAAGCATCTCATCAAGGGTTAATCCAAATTCTTCTTTATAAGAGAAAATATGCAGTTGAATATTATTTTTTTCACAAAATCCAATTGCTGTTTTTAATGTTTTATCCCTGTAACCTTGTATGCCTTCGTCAATTGCAATCGCATTTATCTTTATTTTTGGATTTTGTTTTGATAATTTATTTAGAATATGCAAAGTGGTTAAAGAGTCCTTGCCGCCAGACAAAGCAACTCCAAGATTTTCTTCTTTGCCAACTAATTCAAACTGCCTTATTGTCTTGAAAACCTTGCTTTCAAAATATTCAATAAAATGGCTCTTGCACAGTTTCTCGCCAGCATACAGTTCAATTATTGGCTTTGAGCTGCAGCAGTTCATTTTATTGTTTTATTTAATTTGTTATTACGTTTTTGTTAAAGTTATCCTTTAGTTAATGTTTTTGTGCTCCTTGCCTTTGACAATAAGGCATTTCATTGAAAATTAAATTTTTCAATAACTATCTTAAAATAAAATGTCGGAAATTTTCCACTAGTTTGTAACTAGTGGCTGGAAGCCAATTTGCAGGTGTATTGTGCAAAATTTCCGAGCATGCTCAAAAACCACCTGTCAATATTCGTGCAACATACGCTTCCGCTACATTCCACCAGTCTCTGACTGGTGGTTTTTGACAAATACTATCCGCCTGAAATCACGCTTAAAATCTTAATCTTGTCATTGTTATTCAATTTCTCTTCTTCTAAAATCAATTCATTGTTTCTTGAAACTATGACTGTGACTGGATTTATGTTTAAGCTCTTTAACAAATCAGAAACTATTGAATTATTATCTAATTCAAGTATCTTGTTTAAATTGTTTCTGTCAACAAAAACATTGACTTTTATCCTACCCATATCTCAAAGAAATAAACATCAATTAATAAATATTATCAAATCTATCCAACAGAATGCCCGCATCCGCAGCTCGTTTTTACGTTTGGGTTGTTGATTTTGAATCCAGCGTTTGTCAATGCGTCAATGTAGTCAACAGTTGAACCTTTCATGAAGGCAACACTCGCTGGGTTGATGAATACCTTAACGCCTTTTTCCTCGATAACAATATCATCTTGCTTTGGCTCTTTTTCCAAGCCGATGTCGTACATATAGCTTGAGCAGCCTCCTGAAACAATTCCAACTCTTAATCCATATCCCTGCTTGTTTTCCTTCTCGAGCAATGCCTTTACTTTGCTTGCCGCTTTGTCGGTCAAGCTTACAATGAGTTCTTTGGTTTGCTGTTGCATTTTGATTGTTTATTGTGAGGCTAATTTAAATAGCTTTTCATTTTATACTCACTCGCATAATTAATTGAGTAATACATGCTCGTTCGTAATAAGCAAAGAACATTATTCATTGCTCAATTATTTGTGTTCTTTGCTATATTTGCTAATGTTGATTGCCTCAGATTATAAATTTTTCTTTTATCGTAAATTGCGGTGATTAGTATAATAAATAGCCGCAATTTAAGAGATAGACAATTGCGTACAAATCAAATAACCAACGCAATTGTCTATATCTGTACTTAGTGTGACATTTAAACCCACACATTTTTACTATATAGCAAATAATTATTATCTGCTT
>ORJL010358131.1_pt1 | contig 32740 bp, 35 predicted proteins | sample 1779941 | NCBI WGS metagenome assembly ORJL01 (sample SAMEA104232317, study PRJEB22302) | groundwater metagenome | biome: forest; feature: aquifer; material: groundwater | place: USA | collected 2011-08-07 | depth 5.8 m | reverse complement strand
CTACGTCGGCGCGCTTGCAGAGCGCCAGGAAGAGCTCGCGGCCGCGGGGTTGGGAGAGGTCCAGGGTCACGCCCTGTTTGCCGCGGTTGACGCTCAGGAAATAAGAGCTCTCGCCGTCCAGGAGAGGGCCGTTGCCCCGGGCCAGGTCGCCCATGCCCGGCTTCTCGATCTTGATGACCTCGGCCCCCAGGTCGGCCAGCAACATGGTGCAGTAGGGGCCGGAGAGGATCCAGGTGAGGTCTAGGACGCGGACACCTTCCAGGGGACCTGCCATGGCTCCCTCCTTACAGTTGGACCGCGCGAGCAGGCCTGAGGCCCCTGGTCTTAGCTGGCGCCCTGGAAAAAGCCCAGCAGCAGTGCGGTCACCTCGTCCGGTTTCTCCATGGGCACGAAATGGCTGGCGCCCGCCACGTCCACCCATCGGCAGTGGGGCATCTCTCGCTCCATGCGCTGGGCTACCGCCCGGGGGAAGCGGTCGGTAAGGGCACCGCGCAGCAAGAGCACCGGGCACGCAACCTGGCGCAGGTGCAGGAAGTGATCGAAGCCGGGATTCTGCGTATACATCTGGGCCTCCAGATGGGGCGGGCACTTAAGCTCCACCTGGCCAGCGGGCAGGTCGCGGGTGCCGTGGTTGATGTAGGCCCAGAGGAACTCGGGGCGCCAGTCCTTGAACGGGAAGCGCGGGCTGAAGGACTCGTAGATCTGCTGGCGGCTGTCCCAGATGGCCCGGCGCTTCTTGGTCGCCTCGGCGATGTTGGGGCGCGGGGGTTGAGCATCTGTGGCGGGGGTCTCCCCACGGGGCGAGATGATGGGGTCGATGAGGACTGCCTTGGCGAAGAGCTCCGGGCGCGCGGCGGCGGCCAATGCGATAGCGGTGGCGCCGGCCGAATGCCCCACGCCCAGGGCTGCCCGCAGGCCCAGGGCATCCATGATCGCTTCTAGATCGGAGGCTTGCTGGTCCCAGCCATATCCCGACTCGGGTTTGGAGCTGTCTCCGTGGCCCCGGGTGTCCACTGCCACCACCCGGTAGCGGGGCGCCAGCTGGTCGGCGTAGGGCGCCCAGATACGGCCCAGGAAGCCCGTGGGATGGACCATCACCATCGGCGGCCCCTGGCCCGGCCACTCCAGGTAGTGGATGCGCAGCCCGTTGGCTTCGACAAAGTGGCTCGTCGGCTCCACGGCAACCCTCCCTTCTCCGCCATTTGGCCAGGATAATAGATTAGCGCATGATAGACTAAGGGCGTCGCGCCTCACAAGCGCCTTCGACATCTGGTCGTCGTCCAGATGGGCGGTGCTTCCCCGGTTGACAACGGGCGGCTCGGATATGCTATCATAACGCGAGTTAGGCCCCATAGTTGACTTGCAGAGACGCCTGACGGGGTAGCCGCCAGGCGAAGGAGGGAGCAGGCCCGTGACGTACGTTATTACCGAGCCCTGCGTGGGGGTTAAGGACAAGAGCTGCATCGCCGTTTGCCCGGTGGACTGCATCTACGACAAGGACGAGTTCGATATCCTCACCATCCATCCCGAGGAATGCATCGATTGCGGGGCCTGCGTGCCGGAGTGTCCCGTGGAGGCGATCTTCCCGGAGGACGAGGTCCCTGAGAAGTGGAAGAGCTATACCGCCCACAACGCCGAGTTGGCCAAGCAAGTGGTGAAGACCTAAGGCTGTGCGGCCTGCCTTGGCGAGCTGGCTGCCGAACTGAGTAAGCGCAAGACAAAAGGGGCTGACATCATGTCAGCCCCTTTTGTTGTTAAAGGCGGCGGTCCGTTCCCGAGACCTGACCAGAGCAAAAGGCCCATGCTTCAACGCCTTGGCAAACTGTCCAAGTACACCTCGCCGCGGTTCAGAGCAGGGGTGGGTGAAAGGGGAACAAGGAAATGGCCGCAGAAGGAAAACAAGGTCAGGGCCTCAAGTGGAAGGGCCTCATCATCCCGCTGGGGCTCGGCGGCACCTTGGGCCTGGTGGTCATCCTTTTGGTGATGCTGCTGGGCACACAGAGCTCCCTGGCTGCCGCTTCCGCCGAGCTTGCGGCTCTACAGGAAAGGTTGACCGCTGAACGGGCCGACCGGGCGGCGGGGGACGCGCTCCTGAGCTCAGGGCAAGAGAGCCTGGGGAAGACCTTGGATAGCGTGAAGGCCAGCGTCTCCAGCGTCCAGGGCGATGCAGCCGCCCTGAAGACCGACGCTGCCGCGCTCAAGACCGACACAGTCGCTCTGAAGACCGATACCGTCGCGCTCAAGACCGACACAGCCGCCCTGAAGACCGATACCGCCGCGCTCAAGACTGACACAGCGGCGCTCAAGACCGACGCAGGTGCCCTCAAAGCCGATACAGACGCCCTCAAGACCGACACAAAGAGTCTGCAGAGCGGGTTGACCGCCAACCAAAGCAGTCTTGACACCACTAACCGGAGCCTGACTGCTCTCACAGGCACCGTCACGGACCTGCGGAGCTCCTCCCTGGTGACCAGCTCCGATGTGGGCAAGGCAAAAAGCGACATCTCCAGTCTTCAAACCTCCGTCAGCTCCCTGCAGTCCTCCAATACCTCAACCCAGGGAACGGTCACCAGCCTGCAAGCCGGCCAGCAGACAGCGGACACGCGCTTCAAGTCCCAGGCGGCCGCCGACGCCTACGGCCTCTACTGGACCGCGGCCAACACGGGTGGGGCCGACGCCGCCCTCGAGCTCCTGCAAACGGCGGTGAGACGGTTGAATGATACCGCCGTAACCAACGCCTACAACGATTGGCTGGCGGCTTTAGGCCAGCTAGGCCTCAGCCCCAACTCCCAGACCGCCCGGGACAATTTCACGGCCAGGGATAGTAGCTTCATGGTCCTGCTCTTCCAGGGGATGAACAACACACTGCAGTAGATCCGGAAGAGCCGGGGGGAGAGACCGCATGAACAGGGAAGAAACGGCGCCTTTTAGACTCATCGCGAGGCCGCTCAGGAGGCTGCACCCCATCCCGGCGGGGTGTGCTGTGGGCATCCTGGTCTTGCTCTTCACGCTGTTGCCGGCGCCCCTGGGCAGCGGGTCTCGCGCCGTGTTGGCCCAGACAACCCCGCTCTACAGGAGTGCTGTGGGGACCGCCGGGCCGGGGGTCGTGACGCCCGTCGCCTCCGCGGCAGTCGCGCCCGATGACCACAACTTGCTCTTAAAGGAGCCTTTTTTCGTCGAGCCTAATTTCGCTGGCATCTCCGATACCGGAAGTTACCCGCCTGACCCCATCATCGCCGTGGGTCCGGACCATATCGTTGCCGCGGTCAACAGCCGCTGGACGGTCTACACCAAGTCCGGCACGCAACTCAGGACTTTCTTTGCGGACACCTGGCTTGCTGACACACTGCCGGCGTTGGACAGGTCTGATGTATGGGCGTTCGATCCCCAGGTTGCCTACGACCACTTCAGCAACCGGTGGCTCATGTCCTGGATTGCCAAGGACGACGATAACCGGCAGGCGTGGATGCTTGTATCCGTTTCAGCCGGTACCGACCCGGAGGGAGACTGGTGTTCCCGGGCCTTTTCTACCACGCTGGACGGCAGCACCTCCACTGGGAACTGGGGGGATTTTGATGGCCTGGGCTTCGACAACCAGGCGGTCTACATCACCACCAATCAATTCAGCTTTTCCAGCGACGATTTCGCTTATGCGAAGATACGGATCCTGGACAAGGCCCGGCTCTACGGCCCCTGCACCTCGTCCGTCCCCTGGCGGGACTTCTGGGACCTGCGGGACCCTGACTTTCCCAACTTTACGTCAGGCACAGTCCGACCCGCTATCACCTTTGGGACGCCGGGGGTACAGTACTTTCTCGGCAGGGGCCTGTGGGACGGCAGGCAGTACCAAGCTGTTACGCTCTGGAGCCTGACGAACCCCCTCGGTGCGTCGCCCTCTTTAACCAGCCTCAACATCTCGGTAGCGTCCTACACCGCAGCCCCCGACGCTGGCCAGTTGGGGGGTGGAGTAGCCCTTGACAGTGGAGACACACGATTCCTGAACGTGGTCTACCGAGGCAGCTCCCTTTGGGCGGCCCACACCGTTGCCGATCCCACCGGCCAGTTCTCCCAGGTCAGCTACGTGCGCATCGACGTACCGACACGGACGGTCGTGGAAGACGTTAGGCTAGGCGCCCCCAATTGCTGGTACTTCTACCCCGCCCTCGCCGTGGATGCGCTCAGCAACCTGCATCTGGTCTTCAACCGGTCTTGCACCACGGAGTACGTGGGCGCCTGGTACGCGGTGCGCCGGGCGGGGGCGCGGAATCTTGAGCCCGAGGTCCTGCTCAAGGCGGGTGAGACCAACTACGTGAGGGGCGTGAGAACTTCCGCGGGAGCTAGCCGGTGGGGGGACTACAGCGGAGCGGCCGTGGACCCCAGCGACCCCGCCAAGGTCTGGCTCTTCGCGGAATATGCGTCAGCAACTGCCAACAGATGGGGTACCTGGATCGCGGAGGGCGCCTCGGTGCTCCCGGTGAACTACATCCCCGCCGACCTGCTGCGCCCGCGCCGCCGCCCGCGGTAGCCCGCTGCCCTGGGAGAGCATACGTGCTTGAAATCCCTGGCACACCGCCGTCTCCCAAGGCAGCCTATGGCATTTGCCTTTCCCGAATTTAGCAGGGCGGGCTACTCCCTACGCGATTCAAAGGAATAGCGCAGGAACAAATGGCTCCCACCCCGTTTCACTCCTAGTAGCTTCCCCCAGATGGGACGGTCTGGCGCAAAGTGCTTGCCTGCAACCAGTCCGGGCCGGTTGGTCGCTCCGTCCCTGCCGGCAATTTGGGGGGCAAGGGTTAGGAATAGTTCATCCAAGCACTGCTCAGCAAAAAAGTCTCCAATTAGCTGAGGCCCGCCCTCGACGAGAACCACATCGCCGTTGCAGACACGGCCAACCCTGTCCAGGATGGCGTGAGCGCTGAGCGTCCCATTGTTTCCCACCGCCGCAATCTGAAGTGGTCGCGGTCCACAGATCTGGCGGACCTTGCGGGCACCCTGCGCTGTCGTAACAATCAGCACCGGGACCTCGCCGGACTGGAACACTCGCAGGCCCAAGTCCAGCTCCCCGCGCGCCGTGACGATGACGTTTAGCGGGGGAGCCGACTTACCCAGGCTAGTCCGAAGCGCGTGATACGCCTCTGTGAGCGGAGGGTAGATGTATTCGGCAGTCCAGACGTGTTGCGGCACTGCCCGCAGGGTGCCCGCGCCAACCACGACCGCGTCGGCAATGGCTCGCAGCAGCCCCATCACCATTCTGTCGTGTTGGTTGAAGCCACTGATATCGCCGCCGCCCGCGTGGCCAGGGACGTTCAGCGACACCACGCCATCTAGGGTTGTGACAAAGTTTCCTATCACGAGGGGCTTACCCGGATGTGGCGGGAATTGCAGGCTCCCATAAAATGCGCCAAGCTCTGGCGGTAGCAGCAGACCGTCTCCCTGAACCCCAAGCGCTTCATAGATGGACTCCAGCGGCGCCGGAGGGGTCATCGCTGCAACCCACACGCGACATAGAACTCGGCCCGGAGCGCTTGGTCGTTTTCGTAGGCGCCTCGCCAAAACGTGGTGCGCGTCAGCGGCAAGATCTCCCGCACTCCTCGCATCTGAGTGCAGAGGTGATGGGCTTCCAAATACACGGCCACGCCGTGCGGCTGCAGCATGGACTGCAGGGCATCCGCTATCTGCTGCCCTATCCGTTCCTGCACGGTGAGGCGCTTGGCGAACAGGCGTACCAGGCGAGTCAGCTTGGAAATGCCGATGATGTGCTCGTGGGCGATGTAGCCCACGTAGGCCTGCCCGTAGAAGGGCAGTGCGTGGTGCTCACACAGGGCAAAAAGGCTAATTGGCCCCTCGATCACCTGACTGATCCGACAATCAGGCCCCTTACGACACTCAGTCTCAAAAACCGTGATGAGTTTGGGGTCTCCATCGTAGCCTCCGGTGGCGTCAATCAGGGCTCGAATAAAGCGTCGGGGCGTCTCCCTTGTCCCAGATGTGTTCAAGTCCAAACCCAGCGCCGTCAAGATCTCACCAGCATAGCCTTCGAACTTCCGGACCTGTTCGTCCGAGATTGGGCGACGGCATAGTTCCATCGCCGCCTGGAACTCTTCCTCCTCGGCATCTAGGTTAAAGGCAATCGCGTCGTCTCCGCGACCTACGCCTTTGTTGTGATGTGGCGCGGTGTTTTGGGGTTTCTCTGGCATGTTCTTGAGCCTCCTGTCGTCTAAAGCAGCGCTTTTATTTCGAAGGTCGCGTCTTGGAGTTGGGCATCTCTGCCAGTCAGGTCTATCCTGCGCCGGATCAGACGCTGCAAAACCGGAAACTGCTTGGCGTCAGTGTTGACCGCAAAGTAGGCCGTCACCTTATGTTGCTTCAGGTAGAGGATAGTGAAGGAGTTGTCCTGAAAGCGACCTCTCACAAGAGCCTCATCGTGCTCGCTCTCGTCGCCAGCGAACTCCAGGTGGAGGTCGAAGATGTCAGACCACACGTACGTAAGCAGGTCGTACTTGTTGCTGGCCCCGGCCATGTTCTGCCCGGCTAACTGCCCGCAGTACTCGGCGTGGCCCCAATGCTCTACCCTCCGGCGCTTGCCGAAGATGGGGTCCAGATAGTTGGCGACATCGCCGGCGGCGTAGATATCGGGGTTGGAGGTCTGGAGGTACTCATTGACCACGATACCGTTGTCCACCTTCAGACCCGCGTCTTGCGCCGGCTCCACGTTGGGGACGATGCCGACACCGATACAGATGAGGTCGCAGGGAATCTCCTTTCCCGATCGGGTGAGGACCGACGAGCAACTGGCCTGGCCGCGAATCTCGGCGGTCATCTCGTTGGTCTGGAACACGATGCCCTTGCGGGAACAGTAGTCCTGAAAGAAGCCTGCCAAAGCGTCGTCGGCAAAACGGGGCCAGATATGGCGTTGAGCCTCGATGACAGTGACCTGTACGCCGAGCTGGGCCAGAGAGGCAGCAACCTCCATACCGATGAAGCCGGCGCCGACGAGGACCGCTCGCTTGCCGGGGCCGGCTTCGGCGGCGATGGAGGCTGAGTCATCCAGCGTACGCAGGTAGTGTACGCCTGGCAGATCGCCACCAGGGAGCTTGAGGCGCACCGGCCGCCCACCGGTAGCGATAAGGGCCTTTTCGAAGGCGATAACATCGCCGTTGGCGAGAGTGGCAGTCTTGTTGCCTGGGTCGAGTCGTTGGACGGCTACACCCAGAGCGAGGTCGATCTTGTGGTCGTGGAAGTACTGCTCAGGGTCGAAGAATAGTTGCTCGCGGGGCTTCGCTCCACGCAGGAACTTTTTGGAGAGAGGTGGGCGGTCGTAAGGGACGTAGGGCTCTGCCCCTACCATGGTAATCGGGCCGTGAGGATCCTGCTCCCGGAGTTGCTTAGCTGCCTGGCCTGAAGCAAGGCCGCCTCCAATGAGCAGATATTTGGTCGCCTTCATGCAGCGCCTCCTGTCTGCTAAGCCGAGCCTGTACCTGCCTATAGCTTATGTTACATCAACCTCACACTCGCCTGGGCTCGTTGATGGAGTTGGTCTCCTTTTCAAGGGATTCCATGAACGCCTTCAGCGCAGGGCGATAAGTGTGCTCGGTGGCGACGCCATTGGCCGCATCTTTCTGAGCGAAGCGAAGTGTCTAGGGTGGGGTTACCCTCTGTGTGCCGACCCCACCCCAGATTCTTCGTCACTTTGCTCCTCAGAATGACAGTCTTAAGGCAGGGTCCCCAGCAAGGGGGAAGGGATAAGAGACTCTCCCCCTTGACGGGGGAGAGTGAGAGTGTGACTAGCCATCGGTAGATCCGGTGCTAGATCATGGTCAGCCCGCCGCTGACGGAGACGGTCTGCCCGGTGATGAAGGACGCCTCCTCGGAGGCCAGGAACACCACCGCCCCGGCCATGTCCTCGGGGCGGCCAAGCCTGCGGAAAGGGATCGCCTTCACCAGGGCGTCTCCCAGCCCGGGGCTGTCCTTGGCGATGTCAGCGAAGAGAGGGGTGTCCGTGGGCCCTGGGCAGACGACGTTGATGTTTATCTGGTAGCGCGCCATCTCCCTGGCGAGGGCCTTGGCGAAGCCCAAGATTCCTCCCTTGGCCGCGGAGTACACCACCTCCCCGCTGGAGCCCGTGCGCCCAGCGTCGGAGGAGATCATGATGATCTTGCCCCGCTTGCGAGCGATCATGTTGTCCAGGACCGCGCGCGTCATCACGATGTGCCCTTTCAGGTTGATGGTCAGGATCTTGTCCCAGGTCTCCTCGGTGCTCTTGATGAAGGGCTCCGCCTTGTCCCAGCCGGCGTTGTTCACCAGCACGTCGATGGGGCCCAGTTTCTCTGTAACCTGCTCGACCGCCGCCCTCACCTGGGCGCTCTGGGTTATGTCGGCCTTGACGGCGAGGGCCTTTGCCCCGCGACCCTCAGCCTCCTTGGCCACGGCCTGGGCTGCCCGCTCGCTCAGGTCTAGGACCGCCACCCTGGCGCCCTCCGTCGCCATGGCCAGGCAGATCGCCCGGCCGATACCGCTGCCGCCGCCGGTCACGACGACGACATTGTCCTTCAAGCGCATCTCGACCTCCTCCTTATGCTACTGATATCACACGATCTGGAGCTCCAACAGGCTGGGAGCGTTGGAACGCAGCATTTTACCCCGCGCCGCTGGCGTCAGGCCCAGGCCCCCCGGGACCCTGCAGCCAGCCGCTAGGCATTATATATGGGAGGGGAAGACGGTCAGGGAGGGCGCGCTTCCATCTAGCGCCGCCATCGGCCAGCGTCACGCCTGTACTGGCCGCCCGTACTCAATGTTTTGCCTCTAGCGTCCCGGGCCACGCCAGCGGCGCCGCGGGGAGTCCAGCGGACGCTGGCGCCAAAACCTGAGGCCGGGCCCGCGCCGCCGCGCCACGGCAAAGGCGGCGTAGCCGGACAACAAGAGCGCCAGGCCGGCTAGCGCTAGGACTATCCCCGCCGTCCGGTTGAAGCGACCGTAAAGCAGGGCGAACAGCAGGACGAGCGCGGAGGCTCCTACCAGCGTGCTGGCCGAGGGCAGCCCCGGCGCAGGCAGCCGTGGCGGCCGCAGCCGCCGCCACCAGCGAGGAGGCCGTTCCAGGGGCCCAGTCCGGGCTAGGATCTCCTCGATCTCGCGCTCATGCCGCAGCCGCATGTCATCCTCCCCGGCACCTGAGAGGACTCAGGCCCGCCTGCCGTGCCCTTGACCCTCCCTCCCCAGGGATGTAGAGTAGCGCCGCATCGCGGGGAGGCACCATGGGATACCAGTATATACTCCATGGAAAGCAGCCCACGACAGCGGTTGCGTAGCCCTGGACTGCCGGATTACCAGGGGGGCCAAGGCCCAGCCCGACATTCACCCCTGAAAGGGAGCGCTAGGATGGAGATTCTCGACCCCGTCGCCGAAGCGAGCCCGCCCTCCATACCTCTGGCCCAGCGCGGCCTCGACCTGCGCGGCAAGCGCCTGGGACTTCTGGACAACAGCAAGCCCAACGCCAAGGAGCTGCTGGAGGCGGTGGCCAGCGCCCTGGACCAGCGCTACGAGCTGGCGCGCATCGTGCTGCGCCGCAAGCCCACCATGTCGGTCCCGGCCACCGAGCAGGTGCTGGAGGAGCTGGCGCGGGAATGCGACGTGGTCTTGACCGGGAGCGGCGACTGAGGGTCCTGCACGTCGTGGAGTATCCACGACGCGGTGGAGATGGAGAAGCGGGGCCGCCCCACGGTGGTGCTCTGCACCGAGGATTTCGCGATCCTGGGCCAGAGCGAGGCGCGCGCCTTGGGCGTGGCGGGTCTGCCCCTAGTGCTCCTCCCCCACCCCCTGGGGTCGCTGCCCCTGGAAACGGTGCAGGCGCGGGGCCGCGACCTGGTGGTGGAGGTGAGCGCTGCCCTGGCCCGCCCCAGCCAGGCGGTGGACGCCGATTACAGCGCGCGGGGCTATGAACCCAAGGGGCGGCTGCGCCACAAGCCGATCTTCGACTAGCCATGCCAGAGCCCTTGCGCCCCCGCTCCTCTGACCGCATCCAGGTGGGAGACTCCCTGGAGGCCGTCAATCGCCTGGTCTACGGCCGCGGCTGGGGCGATGGGCTGCCGGTGATGCCGCCCACCGCGGAGCGCGTGGAACGAATGCTGGGCGCCTTGCCTGGCCGCGACGCCCAGGAGTCCCTGGGCCTCATGCCGCCCCGGTGGGGCCAGGCCACCCTGGAGAAGCTGGCCATCAACGCTGTCATGGCTGGCTGCACGGCCTCCGCCTTCCCCGTTGTCGTGGCCGCCGTCCGCGCCCTGCTCGAGCCCCAGTTCAACCTGTACGCCGTGCAGGCCACGACCAATCCCGTCGCGCCCTTGCTCGTCGTCAACGGGCCCCTCGCCGAGGAGCTTGACATAAACGGTGGCCTGGGCGCCTTCGGCCAGGGATGGTGGGCCAACGCCACCATCGGCCGCGCCCTGCGTCTCATCATGATGAATGTCGGCGGCGGACGCCCTGGCGTCTTGGACCGGGCGACCCAGGGCCAGCCCGCCAAGTACACGTTTTGCGTGGCTGAGAACGAGGCCGAGAGCCCCTGGGAGCCCCTCCAGGTGGAGCGAGGCCTGGCCCCAGAGCAGAGCGCGGTCACCGTTCTGGGCGTGGCGGGCACCCTCAACATACTCGACCTGGGCAGCAAAGACGCCGAGGGCATTCTCACCATGGTCGGCGGCTCCATGACCGCCCTGGGGAGCAACAACATGCTCCTGGGCGGCGCCCCCGTTGTTGCCCTCTGCCCTGAGCACGCGGCCATCCTGGCCAAGGAGGGGCTCAAAAAGGCCGACGTGAAGCGGGAGCTGTTCCGGCGCTCTGCCGTGCCCTTGTCCCGCTTCTCCAGGGAGAACCAGGCGCTCATCGCCGGCTACCGCCCGCACCTGCTGGGCCGGGCGGGCGCCGAGACCCTGGTGCCGGTGTCGGACCGCCCCGATGACATCCAGGTGATCGTGGTCGGCGGCGCCGGGACTCACTCCCAGTTCCTGCCGTCCTTCGGGCGCGACTCCATGCCCGCTACCAGAGCGGTGGAGGCTTGATGGCAACCGATCTTCCGCGCCAGTCCTTCGTCACGGCCAACGGCCTGCGCCTGGCTTATCTGGATTATGGCAACGGGGGGGCTCCCCCAGCCGTCCTCATCCACGCCACCGGTTTCCACAAGGAGTTGTGGGGGCCGGTGGCCCGCGCCTTGGCGCCGGATTATCATGTCCTCGCCTTCGACCAGCGGGGCCACGGCGACAGCGACAAGCCGGCGGGCGGCAACATTTGGCAGGGCTTCGCCGACGATCTGGCGGGCTTCCTGGACGCGCTCCAGCTAAGGAGCGTCCTCGCCGTCGGCCACAGCTCAGGCGGCACGGCCGTCATCCTCACGGCGGCGGCGCGCCCCGAGCTCGTCGGCCGCGCTGTCCTGGTGGAGCCCGTGGTCTTCACCCCGGGCGCCCAGCCCAGCCCCCAGGGGGACACCGGTATGGGGGAGCGCACGCGCAAACGCCGGGAGTCCTTCCCCAACCCGGAGGCCTTTTTCCAGCACTTCAAGGGGCCCCCGACGTTCAAGGAATGGACGGATGAGGCGCTGTGGAGCTACGCCCGCCACGGGACGGCGCCCGGCGCCGACGGTCAGGTGCACCTCAAGTGCCCGCCGGGTATCGAAGCCCAGGTCTACGAGAGCAACCGCTCCGTAGACCCTGGGCCGGCCTTGCGTAAGCTGCGCTGCCCCACACTCTTCATCCAGGCCTCGGGGCGGAGCGCCCTGGCGCCCGATCTGGCCGAGCGGATGCGCCAGGCGGTGCCGCATTTGCGGCACGTCCAGGTCCAAGGGGCAGGGCACCTGGTGCCCATGGAGCAGCCCGACGCCGTGATCGCTGCCATACGGGGGTTTGTCGGAGGGGCGCCCTAAGCCGGTCGAAGGGGCGCGCTGTTAGCGCTGAGGGCGCGCAGGCCGCCGCCGGCTGCCTGCGCTCTCGGTTACTTATGGAGCGCAGTTGTGCTGTTATGTAAGCTAAGCGGGGGAGCACCGCGGATGAGTCTCATCCCTGTGTGGGTAAAGATAGGTGTCAACTTTCTCTTAGGTACATTAGCCGTAGCTTGGCTTGGCGTTGCGTGCACGCCTAGCCCTCCCCAGACTTGGACTCCAGTCCCCACGTGGACGCCTGCGCCCACGTGGACCTCGGTGCCTACCCCTACACCAGATATTGGAGCAACGATACAGGCAGCCGTAAGGGCTGCCATCCCAACCCTGCCTCCTCAACCTGCGCCGACTCCTTTACCTACTTGGACGCCTGCGCCCACCTGGACCGCGGTGCCCACGCCCACTCCGAATCTCCAGGCCACCGTGGCCGCCGCAGTCCTGGCTACCATTCAGGCTTTGCCAGCCAACACGCCGACCGCTACAACTAGCCCTAGCCCAAGTCCGACTCCCACCTTAACAGACCGTCGGGAGGGGCTTGCGCCACTGCACAGCTTTATTGCTACCTCCGGCTATAACCCAGCGGTAGACATAAGGCAGATCGTGCAGGTTCAATCTCAGATTGACCGTACATTTAGGGACCGCTATCAGACTCCGTACTATGGAGGGTTTCCAGGACTGAGCAAGCTCTATGAGCCCCACGACGCGAACAAACTCCAAGCTGCCCTGAGTGACATCAAGGGCTTGACCCGTTGGGAGTACGCGATCGACGTGTTCGATTGCTCAAACATGACGGCGCTCACACAGTTCTATTTGGCCAATGCCGGGTTCAAAACGGTCATGGTAGTCGGGCAAGACCCCGATGCATTCGACGGGCACGCCTGGGTAGTCGTTTTGGTTTCGAATCCTTCCCCAGAAGCGATCCCCATCGAAACCACAACCCCGGGCGGCCCGACAATTCCGCGAAAGGGGGTAACTCAGTTCCCTTCCAGGGTCAGAGGCAAGACGATTTTGCAGTCCTACGATGACTACATCACAAAGGGTTGGGCAATTCAGGACATTTACCAGGCAACAGTAAAGTTTGGCGAGAAGGAGTTTAACTGGTGGGACGTGGCGCAAATTGACTGGCCGTTGCTTCAGAGAAGCTCCCCTACACCCCCTCCCGCAAGCCCCACTGCCACGCCAACTCCTGCGCGGCCTCCCAGTTTCACTGTAAGCCCTTCATCGTCTTCTCCAGGGACCGTTGTAACCATTACCGGGCAGGACTTTACGCCCAACGGCACTATCTCTGTAGGTGGGATCGTTATCGGCGGGAGCTTTGGCAACTTCGCACCCGTGGCCATAAATGGGCAGGGCGGCTTCACCTACGGTTTCGCTGTGACAGTGGGGCTGCCTGCCGGAACGCACATAGTCGTGGTAACCGATGCGGCTGGCAGGAGCGCCCGTGGAGTCATTACTATAGCGCAACCGCAGGCTACTCCAGCCCCTCGTATCACCCTGAGCCCTAGCTCCACCCAAGCTGGGAGCACGATTACCATAAGTGGCTTCAACTTTAGCGCCTACGGCACGATAAGGTCAGCTGATGTGGTGCTTGGTGGTACTCCCTCAGTCGGGCCGACGTTCAACATAGACGGTACCGGTGGATTCGCGCTCCGACTGACTTTGCCAGCCAATTGGTCGCCGGGAACTTACACCATCGTGGTAACGGACTCCTCAGGCAGACAAGGGAGGGCAAGCGTCACCGTAAGCGTTCCGGCCACTCCGACGCCCACAACCGTGCCAACGCCTCCAATTAAGTAGCTCCACAATGGCGATTCGACGTTACCGAGGGTGAGGGCGCTTGGGGGCCGCCCGCTGGCCCTCGCGCCACGCCGCCGCCACGGCTGCCGCAACCTTGGGCGCCACCGTCCGGTCCAGGGGCGACGGCAGGATGTGCTCGGGCGTGGGGCGCTCCACGAGGGCGCCCAAGGCCGCCGCCGCCGCCGTCTTCATGGTGGGTGTGATCTGGGTTGCCCCACTGTCCAGGGCGCCCCGGAAGACCCCTGGGAAGGCCAGCACGTTGTTGATCTGATTGGGAAAGTCGCTGCGCCCGGTGCCCACCACGGCCGCACCCCCGCGATGGGCCTCCTCTGGCATAATCTCGGGCACCGGGTTGGCCATGGCGAAAACGATGGCGTCGCGGTTCATCGTCCTGATATCGTGCTCCAGCAGGAGCCCAGCCGCCGATACCCCGATGAAGACATCGGCGCCGCGCAGGACGGTCTGCAGCTTGCCCGCCTCCCCCTCGGGATTGGTTATCTCCGCCATCTCCGCCTTGATGGGCGTCAGGTCCTTGCGGCCCTTGTGGATGGCGCCCTTGGTATCCACCAGGATCAGGTTGCGGGCGCCGGCCTGGTGCAGCAGCTTGCAGGTGGCGATGCCGGCCGCCCCGGCGCCGGCGAACACGATCTTCAGGTCCGCCAGCCTCCTGCCAGTGACCTTGAGGGCATTGGTCAGCGCCGCCAGGGTGACGATGGCGGTGCCGTGCTGGTCGTCATGGAACACAGGGATGCCAATGTCCTGGAGTCGCTCCTCGATTTCAAAGCATTGGGGCGCCGCGATGTCCTCCAGGTTGATGCCGCCGAAGGTGGGCACCAGGGCCCGGACTATACCCACGATCTCGTCGGCGTCGTGGGTCGCCAGGCAGATGGGGAAGGCGTCGACCCCGCCCAGCTCTTTGAACAGCACCGCCTTGCCTTCCATAACGGCCAGGGCGGCCTCGGGCCCAATGTTGCCCAGCCCTAGGACGGCGGAGCCGTCGCTGACCACGGCCACCAGGTTGCCGCGGGCGGTGAGCTTGTTGACCAGCCCCTTGTTGGCGGCGATCTCCAGGCTCACCTGCCCCACCCCTGGGGTGTAGGCCAGGGACAGGTCATCCGTGTTCTCCAGCGGCACCTTGGAGACCACCGCTATCTTGCCGGCCGTCCGGCGGTGTAGCTCCACCGAGCGCTGCCCGTAGTCCATAAAGGCTCCTTACATGCAGTGAAAGGCTTCTTCTATCTTTTTACTGTGGTAGAAGGCCAACAATCGACGGCTCGCGGTACCGCTTGAAGACATGATATCATAGACCATCTGGACTACTTGCTGGAGGAGGCTCCTAACATGGCTACCGACGTGGACCCCAAGAAGCTGCCGAGCATCGAGGGCTTTCTGACAGAGGAGAACATTGAGTCGGGCTGGATCCTGAAGGACGCTGGCGACGAGATCCGCCTCTATCGCTGGTCCAGCATGAGTCAGGACCTGCGTCTGGCCAACAGCGTCCCCAAGTCGATGGGCTCCCAAGCGATGCTCATCAAGAAGCTGATGTCAATGATGAAGTCCACTTAGCGGGGAGATTACCGGACGGAAGGAACGGATTCTTCGTGGTGGCTCACCATCTTTAGTGCTGGGGCCAGCGCCAGGAAGCCTGAACAGTAGGGGTTGAAGGTTCCCTTCAGCTCCGGCGGTGAGCCGTAGCTCAACACAATGGGGTTTTGGGCTTCTCGAAGGAAGAGCCCAAAACCCCATTTCCGCAGGCTGACAGCCGATCCTAGGCCCTGGCTCGTCTCCCGGTCGATCGTATCGTACAGCCCCCCCTTGACAGCCGCAATATGCTATTTACCGAACGTTCAGTAAGTTAGCCGGAGGCCGGCAAATGGTAGAAGCCCGAACCCGCACGCGGGACCCTAAGGGCACGCGACGGGCCATCTTCAAGGCAGCGGTCACCATCTTCGCTGACAAGGGCTTCGCGGGCACCTCCATCCGCGACCTCAGCCGGGCCTCGGGCGTTTCGACCGGGCTTATCCTCCACCACTTCGGCAGCAAGGAACAATTGTACGAGGCTGTCAAACGCTCCGCCTACGCGCGGCTCCTGCAGACGTTGGCTGAAGAAGGCCCGTCTGGTATCAAAGGGGACATCCTCGACCAGGTCCGGGCCGGCTTTTATCGAGCCCGAGGCAACCAGACGATGCAGCGTATAGGCCTCTGGGCCCGGTTGGAGGGTGACAAGGCACCCTGGCCGGGTGAAGAGGAGCTGGTATCTGGCATCCGTCGTTGGATCGCTGACCAGCAGCGCACAGGTGCTTTGCGACCTGACATAAAACCCCTCTTCCTGCTGATCATGATCAGCGAACTGAACAAGGCGTGGTGGTTCTACAAAGAGCGTTATTGGAGGCTGCTTGGCCGGTCCAGTGACGACCTTCAGACCGATCCTGAACTGGACGAGGCATACCTACACCAATTGCTGGACATTCTCGCCCGAGGGACCGGAGTCCACTGCTGCCAGCCAGACGCCTCTGCGGCGGTACGACACAGGAAGGGAAAAGGAACGTGAGCGCCACCTCCGTAGGGCCGGATCGTCGTTGGGGACGAACGCTCCCCCAACGCACGCCGTTCTTCTACGGCTGGGTCGTCGTAGCTGTGGCCTACATGGCCAACGTAATCGCCTATTCGGCGCCTGTCTTCGCGCTCTTCATCGTGCCCATCGAACAGGAAACTGGCTGGAACCGCACGCAGCTTGCCCTTACCTCGACTGTCTCGACCCTTCTTGGTGTGGTGATCACACCCCTGTTCGGGAGACTGGTTGACAGATTTGGCGCGCGGCTACTGCTGGCCTTTGGCGGTGTGGCGGCGGGTGTTGGATTCGTGGCGGTAAGCCAGGTGCACAATCTGCTCGCCTTCTACATGCTCTATGGTCTTACCAACTCCGCACTCATCGCCGGTCTGGGGACGGTCGTTACTGGGACCGCCGTCTCTCAGTGGTTCGTCAGGATGCGCGGCCGGGCGCTGGGCTTCATCGCGATGGGCAGCTCGACTGGGGGCATCGTGATGATCCCCATTGTGGCATGGGTGATGGCCTGGCGCGACTGGCGCGCGGCGATGATCGCCTGGGGCGTGATGGCCGTGCTGCTGATGACCATACCAGCCGTGATCTTCATGCGACGGCGCCCGGAGGACTATGGGCTAGAGCCTGATGGTGGGCCGGCGCGCACAACCCAGGGTCAGCCTGGGAGGACGCGGCCACGGATTGGCACGCCCTGGCTCGTGGCCGGTGGGCTCACGATAGCCACAATGCCAACCCTGCTGTACGTAGTGGGCGTCGTACCCTCGGAGTGGAATCGTGGACATGCCCTGGACCTAGTGATGAGCGCCTGGCCCACGGTGACCGTGATGGCGCTGCTCGCGTGGCTACTTGTCCGCTTCAAGCCCAGGGAGGCTGCAAAAGCGGCCAGCTCCGAAGTCTCCTTCCCCCTGTCCCAGGCCCGCCGCACCAGGCCCTTCTGGATGATCATGCTGGGCTTCCTCTTTGCCTCGGCAGGTTTGGGTTATGGTTTCCACGCTGTGCCCCACATGCTCAACCTGGGGCACTCCCGTGAGCTCGCGACTCAGGCTTGGTGGGCATTCTTCATTGCCACCTTTGCGGCCAAGTTCCCCTGGGGCTTCTTGCTGGAACGGATGAGTGCACGCTGGGCCGCCGTCTTGTGGGTGGCGGGCGAGGCGGTCGGCGTCGTCCTGCTGCTCAACGCCCATAGCGTGCCGATGTTGTTTCTCTCCATGATTGTATTAGGAGTGGGTCACGGACCTCAGATTCCCCTCACTACCTTCATCTGGGCGAACTATTTTGGGCGCCAGAACGTGGGCACCATTCGTGGCGCGATGGCGCCCTTCACCGTGCCCGTGGGTGCGCTCGTGCCTCCGTTGGGGGGCATCTTCTTCGATGCCTTTGGCAACTATACTCTCTACTTCAGCGCGCAGTTGGTCCTGCTGGCGATCGCTGTCTTCTGCTTCTATCGGGTGCCGGCACCGGCTGCTCCGGCGGCAGCGCCAATGCAGGTAGCGAAGCCTGCTACTATGGGCCGCTGAAGCCGGTCGTTAGGTGAGGGGGAGTCGAGGGCAGGGTAATGGCTGTTGCGAATGATGGAAGGAGTCGGCCATGGCCATCACAGGAGATGCGCGTTGGCTCCGCAAGGGCGACGCAGCCCGTCTGGAGGATCAAGGTGGTCTCAGCGGCCTGCTCGGCATACAGACAGTCGAGGTCGGCGATGGCTACGCCCGAGTGATCGCCACCCATAAGCCCCACCTCACTTCTGGGGGACGGATCCTCCATGGCGCCTTCTACGCCGTCATTACAGACCAGGCGGCCGCCGCTGCCTGTGCGACAGTCGCAAAGGAAGGCGAAGGGTTCTCAACGATCGAGTACAAAGTCAACCTTTTTCGGCCAATCACAGGTGGAAGCGTGACCGCCGAGGCGCGTGTTTTGCACAAAGGGCAGAAGACGATGGTCACCAATGTAGAGGTCCGCGACGAGGGGAAAAGGCTGTGTGCGTTTAAGGCTGTGTGCGTTTATGGTTACTACCTACGCGGTTTTGCCTGGCGATGCCTCACCTCAAAAGGCTATTGACCATAGGGTTTGACCGGCGCACAATCCGACCAGTCCGGCTGAAATGGTAGCGGTCGCCACCGCGCGACCGAGACATGAGGGGGTGGCCGATGGGACTTCTGGATGGGCGGCGAGCCGTGGTAACCGGCTCCTCGCGGGGCATAGGGCGCGCCTACGCCAAGGCCTTGGCCGCCGCAGGAGCCAAGGTGGTCGTCAACGGCACCACCAAGGAGCTTGTGCTCCAGGTTGTTGACGAGATTCGCGCCGCCGGCGCTACCGCCGTCCCCGGCGTCGAGTCGGTGGCGACCATGGAGGGAGCCGAGCGCCTTATCAAGACCTGCATCGACTCCTATGGAGGGGTCGACATCCTCGTCAACAATGCGGGAGTCGTCGCCGAACGCATGATGTTCAACATGACGGAGCAGGAGTTCAAGGGACCGATGATGGTGGACTGCTTCGGCACCTTCTTCTGCTCGCGCTTCGCTGCTATTCAGATGCGCCAGCAGCGCTGGGGCCGCATCATCAACACCGGCGACAGCTCGCCCATGCACGGGCTGCTGGGCGGGACGAATGTGGGCGCGGCCAAGGGCGGGATTCACACCATGACCATGATCTGGGCGATCGAGCTGAAGAAGTACAACATCACCTCCAACTGCATCATCCCCGGGGCCTACAGCCGCACCGCCGAGCCTCTTATCAGGAAGCAGATCGAGGTGCGCCTGGGGCGCGGCGAGAAGAACGTGCCGACCTTCGAAGAGGTTGTGGCCACGATGGTGAAGCCGGAGGAGATCACTCCCCTCCTGGTCTACCTGTGTTCCGCCGAGGCTGACTGGATAACGGGGCAGATCATGACCATGAACAAGGGCAAGATATCCCTCTGGTCGCATCCCACGGAGATTGTCCAGCTGCTGAACCCCGACGGCTTCACTCTTGAGCAGGTCCGGGCGCGGGTCCGCCCTGCCTTCGAGAAGTCGCTGCAATATCTGGCCTTCGACTCTCCCTGGATCAAATGAGGGGGTTCTTGCGATGGATGTGAAGGCCCTTAACGACGCCCTGAGCACCCACGTGCGCCCGGAGAGCTACCCTGTGGCGGTGCGCCTGGTGCCGCCGGGCGAGGAGCTGCCGCCGCGGACCAGGCGTCCAGCCGGCGACATGAGCATCCGTGTGACCATCTGTCAGGGCATAGCCTTCTCCCGCCGCTACGGCTGGGCGCTGGCCGTGGGCGCCGAGGACCTCTCCTGCCCTCTGGCCGCGGCGGTCTTCGGCTTCAAGCCTATGCTGGACTACATGGCCCAAGGCCATGCCTGCTTTCAGATGTACACAGAGACCCTGGGGGCTGGCGCGGCCACCGAGGCCGCTGTGGAGAAGTTGCCGTACCAGTCCTTGCAGTATGTCCTCAGCGCCCCGCTCCACCGGACGGCCTTCGAGCCCACCGTGGTGGTAGTCTATGGCAACTCCGCCCAAGTGATGCGGCTGACCGTCGCCGCCCTCTGGAAAGAAGGCGGACGCCTGACCTCCAGCTTCTCCGGCCGCCTCGATTGCGCCGACGAGCTCCTGGCCCCCCTGCGCTCCCAGAAACCGGAGGTGATCCTCCCCTGCAACGGCGACCGCATCTTCGCCCAGACCCAGGACAACGAGATGGCTTTCAGCTTCCCCTGGTCGTGGGCGGACAGGATCGTGGAGGGACTGGAAGGCACCCACAAAGGGGGCGTCCGCTATCCTATCCCCACCTTTCTCAGCTACACCGGCACCTTCCCGGCCCACTACGAGAAGATGTGGGAGCTGTGGGCGGCGGCAGAGAAGCCCGCGCCCGGGTGAGGCTCAGACGCTCTTGGCCACCTCGGCCACCAGGCGCAGGGTGCGGTCCAGGGAGGCGTTGCGGTCGGCGCCGGCGGTGACGGGCGTGACGATGATCTCCCCAGCGAAGGTCAGCAGCTCCCGCAGCCGCTTCGCCACCGTCTCCTCCTTGCCCGAAAGCACCACGGCATCGATCATGCGCTCGCTCCAGGTGCCCTGAGAGGCCTCGGGGTAGCCGGCGGCCTGGAACATGGCTGCGTAGAAGGGGATCCGGGGGTAGTTCCCCACCTGCTCCCGGGCTGCGGCCAGGGTCTCCTGCCGGTCGTCGTGGACGCAGACCGGGGCGTGGGCGAGGAGGGGAGGGGGCGTGCGGACGGCCCGCTGGGCGCCCCGTTGGATGGCTGGTATGCACACCTCTTTCAGGTAGCGGCCGGGACATACCCAGCTGATGGCGCCGTCGGTCTCAGCGCCGCAGAGCTCGAAGGACTTCGCCCGCAGGGCCGAGGCCATGACGGGCAGGTCGGTGATGGGCTTGGCGATGCGGGTGTGGGCCTGGTAGTGCTTGCCGTCGAAGTCCACCTCCCCCTGGCGCAGCAGGGTCTTGACGATGTGCAGGTACTCGCTGAGGTGTCCCAGGGGGGCCGTGAACTCGTAACCATAGGTGCTCTCGATGGGCTGCTTGTGGCCGGGGCCCAGCCCCAGCCGGAAGCGGCCCGGCGCCAGCCCGGCGAGCGCCTGCGCCTGCTGGACGATGGCGATGGGATGGCGGGGCCAGGTGGGTACGATGCAGGTGCCTAGCAAGATGCGTTCGGTGCGCACCGCCGCGGCTGCCAGCATGGTGATGCTATCGGCGGCGGCGCCGCCCAGGGTGAGCCAGGCGGCGGGCACCCCCATGCGCTCCAGCCTTTGGGCCATCTCGACCACGGCCACGGGCTCGCGCTGGGGGATCGCCACGCCGATGCGCTTGGGGCTCATGCCAGCCTCCTATCCGTGGATACGGCATCGAATGGCATCCTTCAGCCCCTCCACGGCCCCTTGCGAGCGACGGCCCCGGCGAGCGGCGCCACCACCAGCCACAGGGCTATGGTGACCAGCATGGCTTTCGTATAGCCGATCTTGGGCACGCCCAGGTCAGGGGACAGGATGCCCCAGAAGATCATGGCGAGCCAGGCGCTGAAGAAGAAGGCGGCCCCGGCGGCGGGGATGGCGAAGAAGGCCCTCATTGATGGTCCTCCCAGTGGCGCCCTGGCTTCAGGGCGTCCGGTGGCCCTCGATGAACTCGATGCTCCGCCTGAACCAGTCCTCGCTGATCCAGCGCCGGCTCATATAGTAGTTAAGCATTACGGGCAGACGCAGCAGGGAGATTAGGTTGATCCCCTCTCCTTTGAGTCGCTTGTGGCCGCCCTGGTCCCGGTCGATGAGGACCACGGCGTCGCTGACTACCAGGTCGTGGCTACGCAAGACCTGGGCGGACTCTACGATGCTGGTCCCGGAGGTGATGAGGTCGTCCATGATCAGCACCCGCTCCCCCGGATCGAAGAGCCCCTCCACGATCTGTTGCTTACCGTCGCCTTGGGGGCGGGCGTAGACCATGGGCGCCTTGGTGCGCAGGGAGAAGGCCGAGGCCAGGTGCAGGCCCCCGTAGGGCACCCCCGCCACCAGGGTAAAGGGGTGGCACTCGGGGCGGCGCATGTTCTGGCGCGCCTTGATCTCGCCCTCCATCACCGTCGCCACCCGCCGCAGCAGGGCGGGCTTGCCTATCAGATGCCGGGGGTTCACGTAGACCGGGGAGCCGATGGTGCGGCCCACGGTGAACTCGCCGAAACGCCCCGCGCCTAGCTCCCAGAGGGCCTTGGCCAGCCACAGGTTACCGGCTTGGATCGCGCGACGCTGGGTCACCTTGCACCTCGGGCTTTTTCAAGCAAAGCGGCGTCGATTATAGCCAGGCTGGGCAGGCGGCGCAAGGCGCGGGACCGTGAATTCTGCCAGAGCAAGTCCTTGTCCCTCAGGGCTAGTGGCTAAGATTCCAGGATGGGGCTGACGCGCACCCACGCCGCCATCACGTCCAGCCCGGCTCAGCCTGGCAGGCTAGCGCCCGCTGATTAGCACCTTCTGGATGCGGATGTGGGGGCTGCCGTTGGAGACGGGCAGGGGCATCTGGCCCCCCTTGCCGCAGCCGCCGCCCTGGTTCATATCCAGGTCGTTGCCGATGGCGTCGATGTTGGGCAGGGTCTGGAAGAGGTTCCCCGAGAGCTGCACCGGCCGCAGCCGCTCGGCTATCTGGCCGTTGCGGATCATGAAGGCCTCGGCGGCGGAGAAGGTGTACATCTCCATGCTGGTCATGCCGCCATACCAGTTCTTGGCGTAGACCCCCTCTTTGATATCGCTGAGCATCTCGGCCAGGGTCGTCGTTCCCGGCTCGATGATGGTGTTGGTCATGCGGACGATGGGTGGAAAGCCGTAATTGATGGCCCGGGCGTTGCCGGTGACCGCCTCGCCCAGCTTTCCCGCCGTCTCCCGGCTGTGGAGGCGCCCAGTCAGCACGCCGTTGGTGATGAGGCGGGTCTTGCTGGCGGGCGCCCCCTCATCGTCGTACTTGAAGGAGCCCCGCAGCCCGGGGATGGCGGCGCCGTCGGAGATGTTCAGGATCGGCCGCCCGAAGGTCTTGCCCAGGACCATGATTTCCTGCATGCGCTCGTTTTCGTAGATGAAGTCCGATTCCGAGAGGTGGCCGAAGGCTTCGTGGGCGAAGACCCCCGCCAGGATAGGGTCCAGGACCACGGTGTACTCGCCGCCCTTTACCTGGGGGGCCTCGAGCATGGCCACCGCGCCGGTGGCGGCCTCCCCGATCTGGGCGTGGAGGCCCTCCACGGGGGCATAGTCGCCGTAGCTGCCCAGGCTGATGGACATCTGCTGCACGTCGTCCCCTTTGCGGGCGATGGCCCCCAGGCCCAGGGTAACGTCGATGCGCGACTGCTCCAGATAGGAGCCTTCTGAGCTGGCGAAGGCGACCTTCCGGTAGCCGTCGAAGTAGCGGACGTTGGAGCTCTGGATGGCCGGCGTGGACCAGATGACCTGCACGTACTGGTCCAAGAGCTCCTTCTTCTGGGCCAGGGGTATGGCCCGCGGGTCCTTGCCCACGACGGGGGCGACTACCTCCACCACGGGCGCCACGGGGGCCAGGCGGCTCTCCTCGCGGCCCACCAGGCGCGCCTGCCGGACGGCCGCGGTCACCTGGCGCCGCAGCCCCTCCAGGTTGTTGAAGCAGGCGAAGCCCCAACCCCCTCGCACCAGGGCACGCACGCAGCCGCCGACGCTGTCGCTGCGCCCCACGTCCTCCAACTCGCGGCCCCGGTACAGCAGGCGCGTGGCCGCCGACTCCTCCACCCGGATTTCCGCGTAATCGGCGCCGTGGCCGCGCAGCGCCGCCGTCAGCCGGTCGCGCAGGTTCCCGTCCTCGCCCCTGGTCATGGCAGCACCTCCGATGTGTGGGAGTCTAACGGGGGCGGCGGCGGCCGTCAAACGGGGGGTGCGCGCGGCGTCGGTGTAGGAGACGTCGGCCCGGGCTAGGGCTTTTGTATGCGCAGTGTTCCCCCCATGTCAACGTGGAGGCTACAGAAGAAAGGCATTTCGCCCTGAGCGGTGGGCGGCACGGTGAGGTTGCTGGTCTGAGTTCGCATTTGGGACACGAAGATGTTAACGCCGAGGGGAGTGACGGTGAAGGTATGTGGTTCCGTGATATCGGTGATCTCTAACTGGTAGCTCTTTCCCGCCACTACATCCAGAACGGTCGGTGAGTATTTGTTCGCCAGGGCGCTCAGGCGCAGGGTAGTTGCCTGGGCGGGGCTAGGAGTGCCGGTGGAGGCTGGCTGCTCGCTGCCTCCGCAGGCTGACAGGATGAGCACACCGACCGTCGCTGCAATGGCCATGGCCAGACCCTTGATCGCGATCACGTGCCCCTCCCATATCAGAAGCGGAGGGCCCCCGGCCACCGCTGGGGGCCCTCCGCGTCAACGCTTTACGCCGCTCTATCTCGATCGGTGATCAGGGCTTGGGGATGTCTCCACAGGCCGTGTAGACGGACGCATCGGTGGCTTTATGCAGGTTGATGGCGAAGGCGCCGGTGCGAAGCGAGTCCAGTCCAGCGTTGACCGTGGTCACGGAGACTCCATCGGCCATGTTCGTCAGGCCGTGCGCCACGCCGCCCAGCTGAGCGCAAGTGCCCGAATGGATGTGATTCGCCCGTGAGATGCCCGTGGTGGCTACTAGCACCACGTCTGTCTTGTCCGCGGCCGAGGAGATGAGCGTGGCCGTGCCAGTCTGGCCAGAAGCCTTCAACTCCTTCAGTTCGACGACAAGGACCTTGCCCTGGGCGGGAATATCGCCGCAGGAGGTGTACACCCCAGCGTTTGTCGCGTTGTGCAGATTGATGGCGAAGCCGCCGGTCAGCAGAGAGCTTACGGAAGCGTTGACTGTTGTTACTGAGCTGCCATCGGCCATGTTCGTTAGAGGGTGGGCCACCCCACCCAGGGTCGCGCAGGTGCCGCTATGGATGTGGTTCGCTCTGGAGATGCCAGACGTAGCCTTCAGCACGACCTCGGTCTGCTCACCCTTGGCTGTCAACACTGCGTGGCCGGTCTGACCCGAGCTGTTCTGCTCTTTCAAAGCGATGGCGAAGCTGGTGATAGGGGCCGCCACCGCCATGGCCGTCGGCGCAGGGGTCGGCGTGGCGGGGACTCGCGTCGCCGTCGGAGGTACGGGCGTGGCCGTCGGCTCCGCCTGCTGGCAGGCGGCCAGCACCAAGGTGGCCGCTATCACGCCGAATGCTCCCAGTACTACGCGCGATGTGCTAACGCCTGGCATGAACTCCTCCTCCTTCTCTCTTGTAGCCGGCTTCGCAGCATAATACGAGGAGGACGAGCATCCGGATGTCGACAGGTAAAGGGGATAAGAAAAGGCCCCGGTCTGACCGGGGCCTTTTCCTCGTTTCGCACTTCTTGAGGCAACGCCGGAACGGGCTCAGGCGGCCTGGCGTCGCTCGCTCTCTTCCTCCACCTTCGGGCTAGCTGGCGTCGCGGAGGGGAGGCGCAGGCGTCGCTCCTCCAGGGCGCTGAGGCTATGGCCGCATTGGAGGCACTTCAGAGTCAGCTCCTCCCAGGACCGCTCCTCAAGGACATCGCCTCGGCACTTTGGACAGCTCTTCAACCACCACATCGGATTACCTATACCAACCTTCGCCGCTTCGAGACGCGCGGCCCACGTTACAAATAGGAGCGGAGCTTCTCGCCCGCGGCCGGCTGGCGTAGCTGGCGCAGCGCCTTGGCCTCGATCTGGCGCACCCGCTCCCTGGTCACGCCCACCACCTTGGCCACTTCCTCCAGGGTCCGCTCCCGATGGTCTTGGAGGCCGAAGCGCAGCTCCAGGACCAAGCGCTCCCGCTCGCTGAGGCTCTCCATGGCCTGCCCCAACTCGTCGCGGAGGAGCTGCTTGGACGCCAGTTCACTGGGGTTGCGCTCGTTGTCGTCCTGGATGATGTCACCCAGGAAGCCGCCGTCCTGGCCCATGGGCTGTTCCAGGGAGAGGGGTTCCTGGGTGTATTTCAGGATCTCCTCCACCTTGCCGCCGGGCAGTTCCACTAGCTTCCCCACCTCGTCGTAGGTGGGCTGGCGCTCCAGCTCCTGGGAGAGCTTGAGGAAAGCACTCTCCACCTTGCGGGCGGAGTCAACCATGTGTACGGGGAGACGGATTACCCGCGCCTGCTCGGCGATGGCACGGGTCACAGCCTGGCGGATCCACCAGGTGGCGTAGGTGCTGAAGCGAAAACCCCGGGTGGCGTCGAACTTCTCCACCGCCCGCATGAGGCCGATGTTCCCCTCCTGGATCAAGTCGGACAGGGAGAGGCCCCGGCCCAGGTACTTCTTGGCGATGCTGACCACCAGGCGCAGGTTGGCCTCGGTCAGCTTCCAGCGTGACGCGGCCCCCAGGCGGGCCAGGCTTTCCAGCTTGCTCCGCTCGGCGGGCCGCAGCCCTTCGGCCGTCAGCCGCTCCTCCGCCAGCATGCCCTTCTGAATGGCGGTGCCCAGCACCACCTCCTCGGGGGCAGTCAGCAGCTTGGTCCGCCCGATCTCCTGGAGGTAAGCCCCCACCGGGTTATCGTCGGGATCAAAGCCTTCTAAGTCTGGGCGCAGGCGCACCACCGGGCGCACCGGCAGCTTTTCCAATTCCTTCGCGGTCTTCAGGGCAGCCATCCTTCCTCCCGCTGGGCCGCGGCTCCGGCCTAGCGTCTACTTGCACACCCTCTATAACGCGCCAGGGCCCCGTTTGTATTCCCTCGGGGCAGCTCCCTGGCGCTGGGCACCCCTGCCAGGGCGACTGGCTAGTGTATCTTACCCTGGCCCGCTGGCCTATCGGGGTTTACCCTGCCCCGCGTCCGACCTTCACCTGTATCTTCCCCCGGCGGGATCCGAGCTCAGCTGGCGTTGCACCAAAAAGCTCATTTTATTCGATCTGGCTCTCCCTTGAGGATGCCCTGCACTCCCTCTATTTCGGCAGGGCGCCATTTTCATGCAAGGCCAGATGAACTCCAGCAAGAGTGAATGGGCTGCATTATACGCCTTGACACACTTCGTGTCAACAGGTATATTACAACATACGGCTAAGAGGTCGTCTGCCTGGCGCTGGCGCTGGGCCGGTGGCTGGAATGCCTCCTCGACACCGGGCCGAGGTGAGTGCTAGAGCGAGGGCGCGATGGACGCGATAGAAGCAGAAGGGCTATACATAATCAGCGTGGCCGCCCGGCTCCTTGCCATGCATCCTCAGACCCTACGCAAGTACGAGCGGGCCGGATTCATCACGCCTGGGCGTACGGGCGGCATGTTGAGGCTTTACTCCAGCACCGACATCGCGCGGCTGCGTCTCATCAAACATCTGGTGGAGGAGCTAGGCTTGAACCTGGCGGGGGTGCAGCTGGCCTTGGAGCTCACTCATGGCTTGGAGCGCTTGCGGGAGTCAGCCCTCAACGCCGACGGCCGCGAGCTCCGCCATCGCCTCGTCGAGGAAGTTGATGCTATCCTGAGCTATATGGCGGGGGGCAGCTAACGTCTGCATCCCACCTCTGGGGGGAGCGTGGAGCACGAAAATACTGGTGCGGCCGAGGGCCCGGAGCTGAGCGAGGCGCTGCAACGCCAGCTTGAGGAGGCGCTGGGCCCAGCAGGGCAGACTCCCACAACCGCGCCGACGGGAGGTCCCCTGGCCGAGGCAGAGGCCAGGGCCAAGGAATACCTGGACCTCCTCCAGCGCACCCAGGCCGACTTTCAGAACTACAAGAAGCGGATGGAGCAGGAACGCCAAGGGTTGCGGGAACAGCTGCGCGGCGAGACCATAGCGCGGCTCCTACCCGTCCTGGACGACCTCACCCGGGCCCTGGGCGAGGCCTCCCAGGAGATAGCGCAGCACCCCTGGGTGCGGGGCGTCGAGATGGTGCAGCGGAAGCTGCTCGCCCTCCTGGAAGCGGAGGGGGTGGTGCGGATTGAGGCCGAGGGGCGTCCCTTCGACCCCTGGGAGCATGAGGCAGTCCACTACCAGGAGAGCGCCGGCCATAGCGAGGGCCTGGTGCTGTCGGTCTATCGCGACGGCTACAAGCTGGGAGGCCGGGTACTGCGGCCGGCCCAGGTCATCGTCGCCCGTCACGCCCCCGGCGCCGAGGCGCCGGGGGCGTCCCCGGGCGGGGACAGCGAATTGAAAGGTGACGCGCCCAAGGCGCGAGGAGGTTGATCCATGGCTAAAGTTATCGGCATTGACCTGGGCACCACCAACTCCTGCATGGCGGTGATGGAGGGGGGCGAGCCCGAGGTCATCGAGAACGCCGAGGGAGGCCGCACCACTCCCTCCGTAGTGGCGGTGAACCCTAAGACCGGGGAGCGCTACGTGGGGATGCTGGCCAAGCGCCAGGCCGTCACCAACCCCGAGAACACCGTCTCCTCGGTCAAGCGCCTCATGGGCCGCAAGTTCGACGACCCCGAGGTGCAACGGGACATGAAGTGGCTCCCCTACAAGATAGTCAAGGCCCCCAACGGCGATGCCCATGTGGTGATGGGAGGCAAGACCTACTCCCCGCCCGAGGTCTCGGCCATGATCCTGCAGAAGATGAAGCAGGACGCCGAGGCCAAGCTGGGCGATACCATCACCCAGGCGGTCATCACCGTCCCCGCTTACTTCAACGACTCCCAGCGCCAGGCCACCAAAGACGCCGGCCAGATCGCCGGGCTGGAGGTGCTGCGCATCATCAACGAGCCCACCGCTTCCGCCCTGGCTTTCGGCCTCGACAAGAAGAAGCACGACCGCACCATTGCCGTCTACGACCTGGGGGGTGGCACCTTCGACATCTCCCTCCTCTCCCTGGGCGAAGGGGTGTTCGAGGTGAAGTCCACCAACGGCGACACCCACCTGGGTGGCGACGACTTCGACCAGCGCATCGTGGACTGGATCGTCGCCGAGTTCAAGCGCGATGCCGGCATCGACCTGCGGCAAGACCGCATGGCCCTCCAGCGCCTTAAGGAAGCCGCCGAGCGGGCCAAGGTCGAGCTCTCCACCGCCCTGCAGACGGACATCAATTTGCCCTTCATCACCGCTGATGCCAGCGGTCCCAAGCACCTCATCCTCACGCTGACCAGGGCCAAGCTGGAGTCCTTGGTCCAGGACCTTATCGACAGGAGCGAGGGACCATGCCTCCAGGCCCTGAAGGACGCCGGCCTCAAGCCCGCGGACTTCCAGGAGGCCATCCTGGTGGGCGGGATGACCCGGATGCCTGCCGTGAGCGAGCTGGTGCGCCGCGTCTTCGCCAAGGAGCCCAACAAGAGCGTCAACCCCGACGAGGCCGTGGCCCTGGGCGCGGCGATCCAGGCGGGCGTCCTCAAGGGAGAGGTCCACGACGTCCTGCTGCTGGACGTGACGCCCCTTACCCTGGGTATCGAGACCCTGGGCGGCGTCATGACTCCCCTCATCCAGCGCAACACCACCGTCCCCTCCGCCAAGGGCGAGACCTTCAGCACCGCCGCCGACGGCCAGACCGGCGTTGAGATACACGTGCTCCAGGGCGAGCGGCCCCTGGCGGCTGAGAACAAGAGCATAGGCCGCTTCATCCTGGATGGCATCCTCCCGGCGCCCCGAGGGGTGCCCCAGATCGAGGTCAGCTTCGATATCGACGCCAACGGTATCCTGGCCGTCTCGGCCAAGGACAAGGGCACCGGGCGCCAGCAGAAGATCACCATCCAGCCCAGCTCCGGCCTCTCCAAGGACCAGATCGAGCAGATGGTGCGCGACGCCCAGGCCCACGGCGAGGAGGACCGGCGCAAGCGCGAGGAGATCGAGGTGCGCAACCGCGCCGATACCCTGGTCTACAGCGTGGAGAAGCTGCTCCGAGAGCAGGCGGACAAGGTGCCCGCCGAGCTCAAGACCGAGGTGGAGGGCAAGGTGCAGAGCGTCAAGAAGGCCCTGGAGAGCAAGGCCGATGCCGCCGCTCTCGGCAGCGCCGTCGCCGAGCTGGAGCAGTCCATGCAGAAGATCGGCGCCCAGGTCTACGGCCAGATGGCGGGGGCGGGCGCCCGCACCGAAGGCGGGCCCGACAAGGGCGGCGCCGATAAGGGCCCCGACGGGGGCACCGTGGAGGGCGAGTTCCGGGAGGTGTAGGCCATGTGTTGCGGCCAGACCTTCGCCCCCGAGGGAATCCAGCGCTGCCAGCGGGTAATAGACGAGATGGCGGCCCGTCTGGAGGCCGACCGGCACTCCCTGGCCGCCTTCAGGCTCACCGTAGCCGACCTCCAGCAGAGCCTGGGCGTGGACATCCCGCCCATGACCGCCCACGCCACCCTATGGGAGATGGAGCTGGCGGGCAGGGAGCGGCGGCTGGACGGTTTTCGCGGCTGGCTCCAAGAGCACGTGTAGGGCCAGTGTGCTTATTCTCGGGCACATCCGTGCCTCAGAGCTAGGAGGCGCCGTGTCGCAGAACACTGAAGGACAAATAGGGCTCGGCGACCACGCGCAGATTCCTTGGGTTAGGTGCCGCGGGTGCGGAAGCCCAATCGTTGCCTCGGAACACGGTAAGCCCATTCTAATAGGGCCATGGATTTTCGTGCGTGCAGCCGAGAAGCCGTCCAAAGCGCCGTTCATCAGAGGTACTTGTGGCCAGTGCGGAACACGTGTGAACAAACGGGCTCACCATCAAGCAATTCCTTGTGTGGGGGATGGCGTTATTTTCCCCGCCAGCGCTCGGGAGCCTGGAGGGCAGACCAAGAACGGTATTATCCTCCGAGTGCTTACTGACCAACTATCGGTCGAAATAGTGGCCGATGATGGGCACATGTATCGTGCTGATATATTCAGCGCGAGATTGAGGAGCTGTGTCCATGCTGAGAAGCCCGGTGCTAAGACCACAGGGGTATAGTGGCACCCACTGGTGACTCTGACCCCGAGCGCGCGCGCCTGGATGAGGCGCTGACCCAGCGCTACCAGGCCCAGAAGCGCGAGCTGGCCCGCCTCCTCAAGAGCAAACAGCTCCCCCGCGAGGAGTGGGAGCGCCGCCGCGCCGCCCTCGACGCCGCCGAGGAGGAGGAGCGCCGCCAGCTCGGACTTCCGCCGCGCCGGGAGTCCCTCCTGCGGCGTGAGGGACTCATCGAGTAGCCCCGAGCGGTCTCCTTCGTGTTGCCCCGGTTCGCCGCTGATATCCCGGGCCCGGCGCAGGTAGCGCCTTGCATTAGATCTGCTCCAGGGCCTCCAGCACCTCTTGGCTGTGTTTGAGCAGGTTCTGACCGGCGTTGGCGAACACCTTGCGGACGACCCCTTGGCCATCTATCACGAAGGTCATCCTGCTCACGCTCTTGTAGGGGCGGCCTGCGGCGGAGACGCCCTCGTTATAGGCCCCGAACAGCTTGGAGAGGGTGCCTTCCGTATCGCAGAGGAGCTTGAAGGGCAGCCCGAACTTGCGGGCGAAGTCCTGGTGCGAGCGCTCGTCGTCCATGCTCACCCCGATCACCATGGCTCCCCGGCGGGTGAACTCCGGATAGTCGTCGCGGAAGTTGCACGCCTCGATGGTGCACCCCGAGGTCTCGTCCTTGGGGTAGAAGTAGAGGACTATCTTCTTCCCTGCGAGGTCCTTCGAGGTAACGGTCTTGCCGTGGGTGTCCGGCAAGGCAAAGTCCGGCATGCGCTGGCCCTCTTGTAGCATAGAACGCTCCCTTTAAGACGGTATTGCCACTCACTTAACAAGACGGCGTTCCCAAAGTCAAGTCCAGCGGTCAACAAAGGCCTCTTCAATGGCGGACGCTGCAAGCTGAGACCCTGGGGGTCCTGCCTTGACAGCACTGTTGCAGCGCCCTAGAGTGTGCTCTGAGTCATGCATGCCACCCTTACGCGCCATCCTCTTCGACTACGTCCACACCCTGGCCGATAGCGGCGACACCGGGGCCCTACGCTGGCACTTCTTCTCCCAGGCCCTCCGCCGCCTGGTCCAGGCTCTCCCCGCCCGCCGCCGCCAGGAGCTCCCCTTCACCTTCTTCAGCGTGGTGGGCTACGTGAGCCGCGGCTACAGCAGCTCCTACGAGCACGGGGAGCACGCGGAGGCGGACCTGCGCGCCCTCTTCGCCGAGGGGTTCCGCCAATACGGGTTGCCCCTTGAAGATAGCCTGGTCGACGAGATCACGGCGCTGAACCATAGCGCCTACGCCGAGCGCGTCGTGGTGCCGGAGAGCACGCGCCAGACCCTGGAGCGCCTGCGGCAGCAGGGGTTGCGCCTGGGGGTCGTCTCCAACAACATGTTCCAGCGCCGCTGGATGGGAGGATTCCCGCTCCTCTTCTCCCGCGACGGGCTGCTGGACGCGGTGGTCCTTTCCTCCGACGTCGGGGTGCGCAAGCCCGCCCAGCGGATCTACCGCACGGCCCTGGAGCAACTGGGAGTGAGCGCCGCCGAGACCATCTTCGTCGGCGACCGTCTGGTGGAGGATGTGCGCGCGCCCAAGGCCCTGGGCATGCCCCGCGCCTATCTCACCTACGAGTTCCGCCGCGAGCCCGACCCGCAAGTCGAGGCCGACGGCATCCTGCGGCGGTTGCCCGACCTGCTGGAGCTGCTGTAGGCCCTCACCTAAACCTCTCCCAAGGGGCAAGGGAGGGAGCCCTCTCCCTGTGGGAGAGGGCAGGGTGAGGATATCTAGGCCACTGCTCCCTGTTTGCGCAGCGCCGCAATCGCCTCCTCGCCGTAGCCCAGCCCGCGCAGGACTGCATCGGTGTCCTGGCCGGTGGTGGAGCCCAGGGTGCGGATGCTCCCCGGCGTGGCAGAGAGCTGGGGCCCAACCCCTACCTGCCGGATGCGCCCCAGCTCCGGGTCCTGGCTCTCGTGGGCCATCCCTCGCCGGCGGAGCTGCGGGTCGGCGAAGAGCTCGTCCAGGTCCAGCACCGGCGCGACGCAGACTTCCTGGGGCGGCTTCATGAGCTCGAACCACGCATCGCGCGTCCTGGTCTTGAAGGCGGCGGCGAAGGCCCGCGCGATCTCAGGGTGCTTGGCCGCATTCCACTGCTCCTTGGCATATTGCTCCAGCCCCAGGAGCTTACAGAGGTTCTCGTAGAACCAGGGCTCGTTGCAGCCG
>ORJL011201043.1_pt1 | contig 32747 bp, 32 predicted proteins | sample 1779941 | NCBI WGS metagenome assembly ORJL01 (sample SAMEA104232317, study PRJEB22302) | groundwater metagenome | biome: forest; feature: aquifer; material: groundwater | place: USA | collected 2011-08-07 | depth 5.8 m | reverse complement strand
TGACAACAATATTTGCAACGGGCTGGAAACATGCGCTCCGGCCAGCGGGTGCGTGACCGGAACGGCGTTGACTTGCAATGACAACGATGTCTGTAATGGCGTAGAGGCCTGCGATTCAGTAAGTGGATGTGTGACCGTCCAGCCGGCGCTTCGTTGCGATGACAGCAACGCCTGCAACGGCGTTGAGACGTGCAATCCAACTAGCGGATGTGTGGCCGGGACGGCATTGACCTGCGATGACCGTAATGTTTGTAACGGGGTCGAGGGCTGCGATGCGGCCACGGGATGCGTGATCATAACTCCACCCCCGGCCTGCGATGACGGTAATCCGTGTAATGGCGTTGAGACTTGTAGCGCGACTTCAGGATGCCAGACCACGCCGCCCGCGTGTTTGCCGGGCAGCATACAGTCCTGCACAACGAGTACCGGCTATCCGGGGACACGGTCGTGCCTGGCGGATTGCAGTAATTACAGCACCTGTACCAGCACCATGTATTGCGGCGATGAAATGGTCAACGGGCCTGAGGCGTGTGACCCGTCGGGAAGCACAGGATCTTGCACGACATCGACAGGGTATCCTGGCTCACGCACATGCGGAGCGGATTGCACCTATGGAACGTGTACGACGACTTTGTATTGCGGTGACGGGACATGCACCCTCGGACCGGAAGGATGTCCTGCTTGCGCGGACTGCGGAACGTGCTGGGTCCGTGTCGCCAGCGTTGCCACTTGCACCTATTCAAGCCTGTCGTCGCCATGTGTCCGCGGAACGACCGCTTGTGTTTATGTCCGCCGGGGAGGTTCCTGTTATGGCAGCTGCGGAGGAACGTGGTATTATTATGAATGCCGGGGTGGATAGATCCACCTTCTCACCAGGATCAAGAAGATTTGATGTGTAGAAGTTTATCTATAGTTTTTACTTGCCTAGTCTTGATATTTTCCTCAAATATCGCTCTTGGGGTGGAGAATTTCAGTTTTCCCGCTCCCCCGGAAGCGCCGGAACCCTTCGCGGCAAAACTTCAAAGACAGCAATCCCCGGGGCGGAAATCGGTCATTGACCCTGCTATTGTCATCAAGGGAATGGACCTCAAGCCCGGGATGACCGTCCTGGATATCGGGGCCGGCGTGGGATATTTCACTTTTCCATTCGCACAAGCACTTAATGGGCAGGGCACTGTTTACGCGACCGATATTGACCAGGAGATGGTCGATCATTTAGCAGGTGAAGCGCAGCGCCTGGGGCACAATAATGTTATTCCCGTCCTGGTGACCGCCGCCGGAATGGACCCATTCTACCGGGTGCATTCTTTCGATGTTATTTTCCTTTCCAATGTCTATTACCACCTCGTTGACCGTGAATCTTATTTCCGGGAATTACGGCCGTCCCTGGACAGAAAGGGGCGCTTATTTCTGGCGGAGCCAGTTCCCTACGGGCCGCTGGATACCGACATGTTTGGCGACTTTAAATCGACATTCACCCGTCTTTTGGAAGAAGGAGAAAGTTCTCCTTTTTATCAGCGGTTGTCTGAGGATACGCGGCGGCTTTTCGCCCAGGGGAGCACGTCGGGAAATCTGTTCACGCCGGATCTGCAGGAACATATTGTGACGGATTTTAACCGCATGCTCACGGACCGGACGCTTTATCCGGATTTTCTGGCTTATGATCGCGTTAGATCCGATGCCGGGCCGAGCGATATTTTGACCAAAATGTTACCGATGGAGTATTTTCAGTTGACGAAATGGCTGATCAGCCTTTTGGAAGAAAGAAATGTTTTTGACCCGCGGGGTGGGAAACTGGCCCAGGCCGACAAAGATCACCTGTGGGCGCTTAACAGGACATTGCTGATAACGTATTTTCAGCTTTATGACAAAACCGCCTGGTTTTTTCTTTCCAAGAAAGCCGCGATCATCGACACCCTTGAGGCCGCCGGTTACGCGCTGGTCAAAGAGCACACCGTCCTGAAATATCATTATTTCCTGGAATTCAAACGTAAAGAATAAGGAAGGCCGTTTACGCGTTGTGGGGGTTTAAAACGCCCTCGGCATATTCCGACTTTGGGAAGGGAAGATAGCTGGGGTGGTAGAATTGCATCACCGTTTCATCCGCGAAGAACTTGCCCTTTTCCGAGAGGGCGAGCCTTTCCGGGGTTTCTTCCAGAAAGCCATATTGTTTTATTTTTGACAGCCTGCCGTTGAACGCTTCTTCGACAGACATCCCCGTCGATATTTTGTAGTTTTCCTTGATGACACAGGTATTTTTCAATGGCAACACGAGGGCCCGTCTTCGCTCGTCGTCCTCACTGCGCAGTTTTCCCCGGTTGCCCGGCAATTTCCCTTTATCAATGAGATCATAATAGGCCTTGTATCCATCGCTGGTGTTTAAGACCAGCCGGCCCTGCAGGTTAGACCAGGAGGATATCCCCACACCGACGACATTGTTCAGGTTACAGCAATAATCCATCAGGTATTCTGATCTGTCCTGGGGGGTGCGGGAAAATATCCTGCGGAAGCTTTCGTTAAATCCGTTCTTGGCGGCGATCGCCCGGCCGACGGCTTTCATCATGTAGATATCTTCCAGTTTTCCGAACGGGGCAGGCGACTTTTCGTATTTATGCTTGATGGCCCCTTTTTTGTCGCCGTGCGGAACGATGCGCAGGCGGTATAATTGATACGCGTCGATGGGGAGCTGGTGCGCCGTTTCCAGCGTGTCGATCCAGGAATCAACGCTTTGCGACGGATAGCCGTAGATCAGGTCGATCGAGAGGCTTTTAAAACCGGCGGTTTTGATCCCCTGGATGGCCGCGATGGCTTCCTTCGCGCTATGGTCCCGGTTCATGGCCTTTAACATGGCGTCATCGAAAGATTGAACGCCCAGGCTGATGCGGTCGACACCGCAGCTTTTAAGGACGCGTAATTTTTCCTGTCCTTCTTGTCCCAGGAGCGTGCGGGGTTCGGCCTCGACGGTGAACTGGACGCAGCGGTTTAAGTCAAAATTCTTTCTGATCGCGGTGAGGTAGCGGGACATCTGCTGCGGCGAGGGCAGGGTGGGCGTTCCACCGCCGACTAAGATGGACGTCGGGGCGATCGACCCGGCATTGAGCTTAAGTTTCCACAGGGCCATTTCTTTTTCCAAGTAGCCGAGGTATTTATCGATGTCCTCTTTGGAATCGTTGGTGCTCGTTGTCCAGTGGCAGAACGTGCATTTGGTCGGGCAGAAGGGGATATGCACGTAAAGGGAAGCGGGGTACGCGGGGTTATGGACGTATCCGGCCAGTACCTGTTCTTCGGCCATTGGGGAGTACATGGTCAACGGCGGATAATAGATCGCGGGAAAAAAAAGGTCGTGGAGCGGAAGGAATCCGGCGGCCTTTAACCCGTCGAGGTCCAGCGAGGCCACTTTGTCCCTGGCCGACTCGATCATCGCGTTGTTTTTTGTTGATCTCATTCGATAGGGTCCGTTTTAAATTCTTTGAGCCGTTTTTGTAAAGCATCCAGCGTGAAAAAGAAGAACAATCCCAGGGCCGATAACACGGCAAGCCCGCAGTAAAGGTCTTTGACCCGGAACTGGTCCCAGGCGTTCCACATAAAGAACCCGATGCCGTTCTTGCTGATCGTGTATTCTCCGGCCACGACCATGACCAGCCCGTAACCGAGGCCGATCTTGATGCCGTTTAATATCTCCGGCAGCGTCCCCCGGGCCAGCACGCGGAACAATTTCGCCCGGAAGGGGATCTTGTATATTTTTACGATGTCAAAGTATCCCGAAGACATCAGCCTCTGCACCCCCAGGGCGGTGCTCAACAGGACGAGGTAGAATATCCCAAGGGCGATGATGGCGATCTTGGACCCGTCCCCGATACCAAAGATGACCAGCAGTAAAGGGAACACGGCCAGTTTGGGAATGGGATACGTGATAGCAATGAGCGGTTTGAAGAACAATTCGACATATTTGTTTAACCCCATGCTGATGGCTAAAATGACCGCCGGCACAATCGCGATGGCCGCTCCCGCAAAAAGCCGGTATAAACTGGCCCCAATGTCATTTAAGAACGCTGGCTCGTTAACGATCAGGTAAGAGAGCCTCGCCGCGATCGCCGAAGGCGGCGGGAAATATAAAGCGTTAAACCATTGGGCGCGCGCGCCGATTTCCCACAAGGCCAATACCAGCAGGGGGGAGATCGCGTTGAGCAGGAAGCCCTTTGTCTTCTCTCTAAAGGATGTCATGTTTTTACCCGAAATTCAAGGGGCCAGCGAAAGTTTTCCGACCTCTTCGGTCAGCAGTTTATTGATCTCTTTGAAGGCGCGCAGATATTCCGGCTTCTCCCGGACCTCGTCGACGTTGCGCGGGCGCCCGATCCCCACGCGGAAATCCCCCACGATCCGTCCCCCTTCGGCGGCCATGACCAATATCCGGTCCGAAAGGATGATCGCCTCATGGACGTTGTGGGTGACAAAAAGGATGGTCTTTCGTTCCTTGTTCCAGATGTCCAGCGTGAATTGCTGGAGTTGCGTCCTTTGGATAAAATCAAGCGACACGAACGGTTCATCCATGAGGATCAGCTCGCTGCCGCTGCAGAAGCTCCGCAGGACATTGACCCGCTGCGCCATGCCGCCGGAGATCTCGGCGGGATAATGGTTCGTGAACTTTCCGAGGTTCGCTTTTTGCAAATATTCCAGGGCGGTCGATTTCTTGGCCTGGGCGCTCAACGGTCGGTTGTTCATGCAGATGGTGATATTTTCCAGAACATCGAGCCAGGGGAACAAGGGCGAGCGCTGAAAGGCCATGCCGATATTGATGTTGCCGGGATCGGTAAAATGATAATGGATCTCACCGGACGTTTTTTGCAATAGTCCGGCCAGCATTCTCAACAAGACCGTTTTGCCGCAGCCACTGGGGCCCAGGACGGAGACAAATTCTCCCTTGTGAACATCCAGGGAAAGGCCCGCGAAAACAACGTTCTCGGCGAACGTTTTCTTTAGGTTCTTGATTTTCAGGATAAGATCGCTCACTCCGGCTTTGCGTGTTTCCCTAAGGTTTTGAGGGCTTTTTCAACGTAGCTGTGGTCGACAACGGTGCTGATATCGGGTACTTTTTCGAGGAATCCTTTCTTCTGCGACCACTCCAGGTCGTTCTTCAAGGATTCAGTATTCAAATAGCCGTCGGGGTTTAATCCGGCGGGAGTCAATTTTTCCCAGACGTCATCGGAGTCGATGTTGATGTATTTTCTCAGCATGGAGATGATCTCCGCTTTGCCGGTACCGGCGCGGAAGGCTTCTTCATAAGCCCGGACCCCTTTGATGTAGGCGACCATGAATTTTTCGGCAGCTTCGGGATTCCTTTGGATGAACTGCGGAGAATAAAATATTGCCGCGCTTTGCTGGTCGGGGTAAACTTCGTACACTCCGGCTACGTTAACGGCGCTGCCGCTGAGGACCGCTTTGGTCAAATACGGTTCGATCTGGATGGTGGCGTCCAGCGCTTTGCTTTCCAGGGCCGGGTTCATTTCGCTGTAAGCCATTTTAATGAATTCCACGTCGGACGCCTGAAGGCCTCCTTTTGCCAGGAACCGTTCCGTGGCGATCTGCTGGGAAACACCGTCGAGTGACGTCACGCCCATTTTAAGACCCTTAAGGTCGCTGTAGGATCTGTATCGTCCGCTCTCGATGAGGTCTTTCCGGACCAAGAGGGCCAGGTAGCTGTGCCCTTTTTCAATATGCCCTTTGTCGGCGACCAGTTTGATCCCGACACCTTCATTGATGGCGTTCCATAGCCCGGTGCTCAAATTGCCGCCGCCGACATCAAGTTCACCGGTGGAAAGCAGGACCGTCATGTTGGCGCCGGAGGATTTAAATGTTGTGATGTCGACATCCAGCCCTGATTCCGCGAAATAACCTTTTTCTTTGGCGATGAAGATCGCCGAGGAGCTCAATACGGGCGATGAGCCGACGCGAATCTTTTTTGCCGTTTCATCGGCGACGGCCAGATGCGGCACCAAAGCAGCGCAGATGAACAGATGCATGAAGATGAATAATTTATGCCGCATGATTTTTCTTTTTTTTAAAGCAGTTCAGCTTCCCGTAAAGATAAGCCCGATCCCACCCACCGCCACGACCGCCCCCAAAGTCGCCTGCAAGGAGATCTTTTCTTTGAGCATGATGGCCGCCAGGGGCAGGACAAATAAAGGCGTTGTCGCGCCAAGCGTGCTGGCCACGGCGGCGTCGACGTGTTTGAGCGCGACCACAAAAAGCCAGAAACCGCCAAAGGTGCTGATGAGAACAACGAGGAATATTTGTTTGAACAGTCGCGTGTCATGAAACGGGGTTGACCAGTCTTTTAAGGCGCGTGTCAAACATCCCCAGCAAAGTAATCCCGCCACACCGCCGAGCAGCCGTATCAGGGTTGCCTGTAGGGTCGGCACGGAGGTCACGCCGACTTTAGTCAGAATGACGCCCGCGGCCATGCACACCATTGATAATAATCCGTATCGGACCCCCAGTGATCGGTTCTTCAAGTTTTGCGCCGGAGGCGCTTTCTCTCGCAGCACCCAGACGATTCCCGCTACCGTAAGAACGATTCCGGCCATGACCATTGGCGTAATTTTTTCACCGAGAAAGACCATGGCAAAGATGGTCACCAGGACCGGGGTCAGCGCCCCCAAGAGCGATACCAGGCGCGGCCCCAGGTTCATCAAGGACATGAAAAAGAACGTGTCGCCGAGGGCTATGCCCAACACGCCGCTTAATCCCAGGAACAGACAATCGGATGCGGTCACCGGCGCGGGGGCAACGATCAAGAGGGCCGCCAGCAAAAACAGACTGCTGATAACGCTCCGGTATAAATTCATGCTTAAGGGAGATATGGTTTCCCCGATGTTCTTCCATAATACGGCGCACAGCGCCCAGGAAGCCGCGGAGGCCAAAGCGGCCATGCCTCCTAAAATCTGAATATTCAATGAATTTTCCTTTAAAAGATGGTAATTAATTGTAAACATTATATCAGAGAAATAGTATACTCATAAAATTCCTTTACTTTATTGCGAATATGCTTTTTAATAATAGTCATCATGTTGCCCCAGGAAAAAAGGATTTTATTGCCGCAGGACCTGCGACCGGTCAAGACCCTGGAAGAATACAGGGGGATCGGAGGCTTGGTTGGTTTACAGAAGGCCCACAGTCTTACGTCCCAACAGACTATTGACCTCGTCAAGCAAAGCGGCCTGCGCGGGCGCGGCGGGGCGGGTTTTCCCACCGGCGTCAAATGGCAGACCGTGTTCGATGATCCCAGTTCCACCAAATATGTGGTGTGTAATGCCGCTGAAGGCGAGCCCGGCACCTACAAAGATCGATATCTGATTAGTAAAAATCCCTACTGGGTCCTCGAGGGGATGCTCATCGCCGCGCACGCGATGAAAGCCCCAGCCGCCATCATCGGCATCAAAAAGAAATTTACCCTTCAGGTCGAGCGGCTGCGAAAAGCCGTTGCTGAATTCGAAGCGGCCGGAATCGCGCCGCGCGGATTTCTGGAGATCGTTTTAGGCCCGGACGATTATCTTTTTGGTGAAGAAAAAGCACTGCTTGAAGTAATCGACGGCAATGACGCCATGCCGCGCTATTTCCCGCCATTTTTCGTCGGTATCCGCACGACACCTACGGAACGCAATCCCACGCTGATCAATAATGTCGAGAGCATGAGCCATCTTCCCAATATTTTTGCCAAAGGGCCAGAGTGGTTTCGTTCAATGGGTACAAAAGATACTCCGGGCACGATGTCGATCACGCTAAGCGGTGACGTGAAACGTCCCGGTATTTATGAATTACCGACGGGTTTGACCCTGCGGCAGTTATTAAACGACGTCGGCGGCGGGCCGGTGAGCGACCAGCCATTTAAGGCGGTTTTCTCCGGTGTTTCCAACGCTGTTATTTTGCCAAAAGCGTTCGATACGGTCATGGATTTCGGCTCGCTGCGCGCCGCCGGCGCGGGGTTGGGCTCGGGCGGCTTTATGGTTTACGATGCCAGTAATTGCATGGTCAAGGTCGCGCTGATGTTTTCTTCGTTTTTGGCGGAATCCTCCTGCGGGCAATGCGTCCCGTGCAAAAGAGGCTGCCGGATCATTACGGAACACCTGGACAACCTGGAATCGAACCGCGGTTCCCAGGAAGACCTCGATAATATTTTTTACGAAAGCGGCCATTGCACCGACCAGACGCGCTGCTTTTTACCCCAGCAGGAATCAAAGGTCACAACCAGCATCATCCAGGCTTTCCCGGAAGATTTTAAGCGCCACGCGCAAGGTCAAACATGTCCGCTGACCCGCCGTTTGGTTTTGCCCAAGATCGAATCGTTCAACGAAGCCACGGGAAGTTTTGTTTATGAGAAAAAACAACCGGTTGTTTTAGCGCGCCCCTAGAGGAGGTCACTTTTGAAAAATACATTACGCTTTTTGTTGATTTTGGGTTTGATCTTTGCGGCCTTTCATCCGTCCCAGGCGATGGGGCAGTTTTACTTCATGGAAAATGAGGCCATCGGGAAGCCGGTCAAGGATTTTACTTTACCGACCGTCGGCGGCCCGGCCATGAGCTTCAACCAATTCCGGGGAAAAGATAAAGCCATCATCTTTTTCTGGGCGACGTGGTGCCCGCATTGCCGCAGGGAATTAGGGAGCCTTGCCTTAAAGAAAGAGGAGTTTGCCAAACAAGGGATCAAGATCGCTTTGGTAGATGTTGGAGAAGAAGAGGCGGCGATCAAGCAATATCTTCAGAAGAACAAGGTGGATTTTACGGTTTTTCTGGACCAGGAAACCGAGGTTGCCGGATCCTACAATGTCGTTGGCGTCCCGACGTTTTACCTCATCGACCAGCAGGGGATCGTCCGGGATGTTCAGTACAGTTTGCCTCCGAATTACAACGAGATCCTTTCACCCGTTGCCCCAGCGCAGAAGTAAGTCTTTCCTCCACAATGAGATAGGAAGTAGATGATTTTTTTGCTTGGTAGACATTAGTGCTACTAGTGGCACTAATGTATTGTGTGTCAAGTTGTGCGGGCTTGTTGAAACAGGATGGTTAGCGGCGGACGGCCGCCAGGATCTGGTCCGTAGGGCTGGTCTTGTTGAGACAGTAAAAGTGAAGGCCCGGCGCGCCGCCATCGAGCAACTGCCGGCACTGGCGGATGGCGAAGTCAATGCCTGCTTTGAGGGTTTTTTCGGGGTCATCTTGAAGCGGTTTAAATGTCTTGTGGATCTCTTCCGTGACCGTGGCCCCGCACAGCGCGCAGAATTTGACGAGGCTCTGGTAGTTGGTGATCGGCAATATTCCCGGAATGACGCGGTTCGTCACACCTAGTTTTCTCAAACGTCCCACGTAATCAAAATAATCCTGGTTGTTAAAGAATAATTGTGTGATGATGAAATCGGCGCCGGCGTCGGTCTTTTTCTTTAAATATCTGGCGTCCTGGTCGCGGTCGGGACACAGCAGGTGCCCTTCCGGGAAACCGGCCACGCCGACCGTAAAATACTCACCGAAATGTTCGCGGATAAAAGCGCAGAGTTCGCTACTGTAGTGAAAATTGTTGTTTCCCGGTTTCCAGCCGGGGTTTTCCCGCGGCGGGTCGCCGCGCAGGGCCAGGACATTTTCGATCCCGCGGGAGCGAATGTCCTGCAAGACATTTTTGACCTCTTCCTTGGTGTGCAAAACGCACGTCAGGTGGGCAAGCCCGGTGACATTGTGCTTGTCCTGGATGTGCTGGACCACATCGAGGGTCTTGTCCCGGCTCCCGCCGCCGGCGCCGTAGGTGCAGGAAATAAAATCCGGTTTGAGCGCGGCAAGCTCAGCGATCGTCTTCAGGAGGTTCGCCAGGCCCTGCTCGGTCTTGGGCGGAAAAAGTTCGAAGGAGTAGGTTTTACTCTTTTGCTGAAAAATTTCTTTTATTTTCGTCATTGATGGTATGATATTTGTTAATTAAAAATTTAGCAATGGATTTTATCAAAACATGAGCGTCGCGCTTATTACAGGGTCGGCAGGATTGATCGGTTCGGAGGCCGCGCGGTATTTTGCCGGCAAAGGCCTTAGGATCGTTGGCATCGACAACGATCTGCGCAAATATTTTTTTGGGAAAGAGGCTTCCACTGACTGGAACAGGAAGCTTCTTGAAAAGGGGATCAAGAATTACACGCATCAAAATCTGGATATCCGTGACCTGAAAAAGCTGGAAAAGGTTTTCAAGAAATACACGGCCGATATCAAGCTGGTCATTCATACCGCGGCGCAGCCGTCGCACGACTGGGCCGCGCGCGAACCGTTGACGGACTTTGGCGTCAACGCCAACGGCACGCTGAACCTTCTGGAATTGACCCGCCGCCATTGCCCCAAAGCGGTCTTTATTTTTACCAGTACCAATAAAGTTTACGGCGATCTGCCTAACCAGTTGCCGCTGGTGGAACGGGAAACGCGCTGGGAATTGCCGGAAAATCACCAATTTTTTCAGGGAATAGATGAGACCATGTCGATCGACCAGTCCACGCATTCTTTGTTCGGCGCCTCGAAGGTGGCGGCGGATATCCTGGTGCAGGAATACGGGCGTTATTTCAAGATGAATACGGCCAGTTTCCGGGGCGGCTGTCTTACGGGTCCGAACCATTCCGGCGCTCTGTTGCACGGATTCCTGGCGTATTTGATGAAATGCGCTGTCACCGGTGAGCAATACACGATCTTTGGCTACAAGGGAAAGCAGGTGCGCGACAATATTCACAGCTTTGATCTGATCACGGCTTTTGACGCGTTTTACCGCAAACCCCGCTGCGGGGAAGTTTACAATATGGGCGGCGGGAGGGAGAACAACTGTTCGGTCCTGGAAGCGATCGCGCTGTGCGAAAAGATCACCGGGAAAAAGCTGCGCCACGCCTATTCTTCCCCAAACCGCGTCGGTGATCACATCTGGTACATCAGTTCCTTGAAGAAATTCCAGTCGCATTATCCGGCGTGGCGCCAGCAATACACGATTGAGCAAACACTTGAGCAGATACATAAGAATAATCTTGAGCGCTGGGCCGGTAAGCGGTCTTCCAGAGCAAAAGCTTGACTTTTTTTCGCGGTTTATTTATGATGGCAACATAATAAAGGAGGTCACATGTTAGCAGTGGGACTTTTAGTGCTTGGTGTCATTTCCAGATTGATCATTCATCTTCCGAATTTTACCCCTATGATCGCTCTTGCCTTGTTCGGCGGTGTTTATTTAAAGAAGCAGCAAGCGGTTATCCTGCCGGTTCTGATGATGATCATCGCGGATCTCTTTATCGGCATTGACGCGACATTTCTTTTTACCTGGGGTTCGATGGCCGCCATCGCGGTCATGGGGCTTTGGGTGCGCGAGAACAAAAACTTTGTGACAGTTGCCGGATCGAGCTTGCTTTCGGCGGTCCTTTTCTTTGTGGTCACTAATTTTGGGGTTTGGTTGGTTCAAAATATGTATCCGCGCACGTTCGCCGGTCTTATCGAGTGTTACGTGATGGCGGTCCCGTTTTTTGGTCCTACGCTGGTGAGCACGGTTGTTTACACGGCTGTTCTCTTTGGCGGTTATGAATGGGCGGCCGCGCGTCTTGCCAAGACGCGTTTGGCTTCGATCGTTCTTTAAAGGTCATCTGCTTTCTCTATGTCGGTTTGGAAATCCCGTGTAACCCCCGTAGATTCATATTTTTTGGATCTTTACGGGGTAAATCGGGAGCGGTCCCGCCGCTGTAATTCGCCATTCTTTTCTGGATCAATGGAAGAATGGCGAAGAGCCAGAACACTACCGATGTAGTTCATGATTCAATAATGCCGCGCGAGACGGTATTGCTTGAACATAGATAGGGAAAAAGACACAGGGTGCATTCCCCATTCCGCTTTTGCGGGGTGGGGTTTTTTGTTTGGCCTGGATTAGGCCAAACAATCCCCGCGAAGTGTTTCATTTTGTACCATCAAATTTAATCAAAATGAAACAGCGGGGATAACCAAGTTCCCCCGCGTTGTTTCGTTTTGTTCTATCAAATAAAACCAAAACGAAACAGGGGAGGGTAACCAATGGAGAATAAAATATGAAACGACTTAATTGTTTTTTTGTTTTGCTAGGATTAATGACATCGACTGCCCACGCCGCCAGCGTCGAATTGGACCCGATCGTTGTCACCGCCAGCCGCATGGCGCAGCACAATTACAAGATCGCCGGCAACGTCACCGTCATTACCCAAAAACAGATCGAGGCGTCCAACGCGCAGACCATCCCTGATGTCCTGGAAGATGCCTTTGGCGTCAATATTTATGACAACAGCACTAGCAAATCAGCGGTTGTCGATGTCCGGGGCTTCGGCGATACCGCCCCGCGCAATGTCCTCGTCATGGTCGATGGGCGCAAGGTCAACAACATAGACATCTCCGGCCCCGACCTTGTTCAGGTGCCGCTCGGCGCCGTCGAGCGTATCGAGATCATCCGGGGCGCGGGCTCCGTCCTGTACGGCGACAACGCGGTCGGAGGGGTGGTCAATATCATCACCAAACGCGGCCGGGGGGACTTGACCGGCCGCTTGGGCACGTTTTACGGCAGTTATGACAGCCAGGGGACAGACGCGGAAGTTTCGGGAGAGAAGAACAATATCTCCTATTTTTTTTATTCCAAATACAATGACCAGCGCGGGTACCGGGACAATTCCGACATGTCCGCGAAGGACTTCAGCACGCGCCTGGGGTATGACTGGCAGGATAAAATATCCGCGGACTTGAGCGTCGGCTGGCACGACGATGTCCAGGAACTGCCCGGCGGGTTAAGCGCGACGGAGCTGGAGACACTGGGCCGCCGGGGTTCGGCGGACCAGGCCGACGTCGCGCACACCAAGGACCGCTACGTCAAGCTAAGCCTGGACGCGACTCCCTGGCTGATGAATACGTATTTGGGCCAGCTGATCGTTGATTTCCATTACCGTAACCGTGATGTCTACGACGCCTTCAACAGTTTCGGCGAATTCAGCACCAAACGTGCGATCGACACCAAGGGCGTGACGGCGCGCTACGTCTTTGACCACACGGTCTTCAACAAGGAAGTTAATTTTGTCACCGGCATCGACTATTTCGACAACGAAAATGATATCTTGGGAAGCGGGTCCAACGTCGATGATGTGACCATCTCCAAGGATGAAATGGGTATTTACGGTTTTTTGCAATATGAACTGGCCGATGACCTGTTCATCAACGGCGGCACCCGTTACCACCAGGCCGAATACGCCTTCAGCCAACGCAATGTGGCCGTCGACCAGAAACAGCGGCCCGATGAATGGGTCTCAATGGGCGGGATGAAATACGAATACGCCCAAGGATCGAACGTGCATCTGAATGTCCAGCAGACCTTCCGTTTCCTGGCCACCGACGAATGGTACTCCACTGCCAATTTCCCGGGATTCGGCATTCTGCCCGGGCTGAACCTGGACCTCGAGCAGCAGACAGGCATTCAGTATGAGGTCGGCTTGAAGCATGATTTTGACAAGGCGGTCGTTGTCAGCGTCACGCCGTACTGGATGGATATTAACAGCGAGATCTTTGTCGATCCGGTGACGCTCGGGAACAATAATTATGACAAGACGCGGCGCGTCGGCGTTGAGGTGCAAAATACGGTCGATGTGCTGCGTTTTCTTGACATCGGCTTTCTGGACAAGCTGGAATTCCTTGCCGGTTACACCTATCAGGCCCCCACATTCGTCGACGGGGTCAGCGACGGCATGGATATCCCGATGGTGCCGCGCCATCAGGCTAATTTCAGTTTGAAGGCCGGGTTGTTCGAGCATTTTCTGGTATCGTTGATGGGCCGCTACACGGGATCACGCTTTGCCATTAACGATACTCTCAACGCGACCTCACCCATTAAGCCGAATTATGTTCTGGACGCGAAATTTTCCTATGAAAATGACCCGCTGGAGGTCTATGTGGCCGTTAACAATATCACTAATGAGCTTTATTCCAGTTATGTGGTCAAGTCGCTTTTTAGTTCGGCTAAAGATCATTTCCCCGCGCCGGAGACGAATTTTACGGCCGGAGTTAATTTAAAGTTTTAATAGGCGGGGCATTTGTATTACAATAAGGCCGTGTCCATGACAAAAAAACAGGATAAAGCTCCGCGTGAATTTGCGGGCGTTAAGGGGTCCGTTAAAAAAGGATTGATCATCGTCAATACCGGCGACGGGAAGGGCAAATCCACCGCCGCCTTTGGCACGGCCTTGCGGGCCCTGGGCCAGGGACACAAAGTGGCCATTGTCCAGTTCATCAAGGGCAACTGGAAGACCGGCGAAGGGGAATTTTTTAAAAAGCTCAAGGGGCGCGCCCAGATCCACAGTATGGGAGAGGGGTTCACCTGGGACACCAGGGATTTTAAGCGGGACGTGGCCGCCGCGCAACGCGCGTGGAATAAATGCCGCGAATTCCTTCATGACGACGCGCACCAACTCGTCATTTTTGATGAGATCAATTGCGCGATGGCCTACAATTTTTTGGATGTGAAAAAGGTCGTGGCACAGCTAAAAAAGAAACCGCCTTTAAAACACGTTATCCTCACCGGGCGCGGCGCGCCCAAAGAGCTCATTGAACTCGCCGACCTGGTCACCGAAATGAAATGTGTGAAACACCCCTATGTCCAAGGCATCCCTGCCCAGCCGGGGGTTGATTATTAGCAAATAAGCGTGATTTGTCACTTCTTTGGGATACTTCTGGACAGCCAAGCCCACCGCAGTGTATAAATAATAAAATATGAGCACTTCATCCGGGAAAATTCTGGTCACCGGCGGAGCTGGTTTTGTCGGCAGTGAATTCGACCGGCAATTCCTGGCCGATCTGTCCCTTGGCGTTGACCCATGCGGGGAGAACGGTGAATTCCATTCGTTCGTCTATAATGGGCCCATTTTTCGGCGGCCCATCGCCCACCCAAAAGGTGAGATCGTCCTGCACACCGGCCGTTTTTATTTTTGCGATTTGATCCCCATTTGAGGGAATTTTTGTTTGCAGAATTTGACGGCGCTTTGGAAGATTGAGTCCCAGCACCACCCTATAAAGAACGCGTAGAGAGGCACGATCCAGATGAATTGCCGCTGGACGAACCAGTATCCTGTATGGACATCGGCCGATAAGATGCATTCCAGCGGAAGGATGATGAGGATCAGAAAGAAACCTATTTGTTTGAACCGCTCCGGGTGGGGGATCAGGAAACAAAGTATGATCCCGTTAATGAGGAATTTAATTTTTTTATAGCCCATCAGATAATTGAAAATGGACCGGAAGAAGTTGTTGATCGTGGTGAGCGGGTTGGGGATATAGTCGAAGGTGTTCAAATTTCTTGCCACAAAAGCTTTATAATCATAAGCGTCAGAGATCCTCGTCGCGTACCAAAGGAACAAGGGGACCGCGACCAGGAAGAAACCGATCGCGAAAGGCGCGATCAGGCGCAGGGAGCTCATGAAAGGCCGGTCTTTTGCTTCGCTGAGAATAAAATAGAACAGGCACAAGGCGATCATCATGATTCCGTAGGCGTGGTAACCGACGATCAGCATAAAAAACAGACCGATCAGGAATTTTTTAAATCGGGAGGTCTGCTGGTAGTTGCAGACGATTGTTTCAGAGAAATAAAACACGGCCAGATATAGCGTCGGCAAGACCGCGTAAGGGCGCAGTTCAAAAGAATGGTACTGTAGGGTGGAATTAAGCGCGATGATGCCAAAGGTTATGACCCAAGCCAGAGCGGTCTTAAGGTATTTGGCGCAGATAAGGTAAAGGAAATAAAATCCGATAACGGTAACGATGATGTGGGGAACGGCGATCGCCCATTTGCTTGTTCCGAAAATTTTGATGAAAGGAACGGTCAGCAGATAATCGCCGGGGAAGGCGGTGAGCTCGGCTGTGGTATATTTTTTCCAGAACGGCAAAATATGGTCGCTGGTGGTGTAATTGAGCTGATTCAACTCGTCGGTATTTAGTTCACGCTGGGCGTATACTTGGACCCGCAAATACAGTCCGTACAGGCACAGCAGGACGGCAATGAGTTTATGGTTATTTTTTTTGAAGAATTTTCGGATGTCCATCATATCTTCCGTATAATACATACAAAACGTGGCATTTGCCAAGGATAAGTCGTATAATCGTTTTTATTATGAAGCATTTCTTGGGTGTATTGCCTTTTTGTGTTTGGGGATTGTATCTGCGCTTTCACGCGCGGGCGACACAAGAGCTGTGGACGGACGAGAAGTGGCAGATCGCCGTCATGAACCAGCCTTTCTTCGATTTTCTCAAGGCTTTGCAAAAGCGCGAATTCGCCGGACTTCTTTCCGGTGATTCCATTTTGATTTATCCGTTTTTCCAGATGTTTGGGGAAAATAAGTGGGGCTTGGTCATCCCGCATGTTATCGCCACACTGATCGGTTTTTATCTGTTGTATCTGCTTTGCCGCAAATATTTGAAGCAAACATACAGCTTCGCGATCGTTTTTTTGATCGTTTGTCTGAATCAGGAACTCATTTTTCATTCCTTCGAGATCCGTACTTACGCTGTTTTGCCAACGATGGCGATTGGCACGTTCTACCTTATGGATAGGATTTTTACGCAGGAAGTGCCGATCAAGCGCGCTACATTTTTTTGGACACAGGCATTTTTTATATTTACGATCTGGTGGCATCTTTACGGTATTTTTATGATCCTTTTTTCGGCGTTATATTTCGCGGGCGTGAGGTTAAGAGCGGACGGATTGAAGGAAGTCTTTAAGAAAATCGCGCGCGTCCTTGCTCCGGCTTTGATTATCGCCATGCCGTTATGGCTGATTAGTATTTTCGGTGAAAAGCAGCGGATGGTCTTTACCTATATGTTCGAGTTTATACCGAACCCGCTCGAGAACATGGTCGGTTTTTTAAAAGCGATCTTCGGGAATTTGATGGGCGATAAAAGATTGTATATTCTCCTGTTGGGGCCGGTCTTGGCCGGGTTGTTGCCGCATTCAAATCGTTACAAACAGATCGGATTTTTCTTGTGTCTTGTTGCTTTACCGATTACGGCGCTACTGGCACTCGACGCGCACAACCAATATTGGTTCGTGCAGAGACAATTTGTGTGGGTCATTCCTTATTTTGCTTTGTATGTCGGTTGGTGTTGGGAGTCTTTGGTGACTTATCTTTTGCGCGCGACGGCTAAAAGCGACGTGCCGCGGTAAGGCGTTATCCATAAGCGTGTTTCGACGGACATCAAGCCCTGGAAGAATGAGTTAACGGCCGGGTGGGGCGGGTGGAATCCTTTGCGGATGGTTTCCTGCGAGCTTGCGTTTTTGGGCAGGGTGAATTTGCGGTAAACGGCAGCCGGCAGCAGTGAAAACCCCCAGTAACGCATATCAATGACATTTACGTTTAATGTCCTGAATTCCGCCGATAAAGTTTTTTTGTCGTAGCGGCGAAAATGTCCTGCGGCCGTATCGTAGGGGCTCATCAGCCATTGCAGGGCCGGGACGTTGAGGAACAAATATCCTTCTGGTTTTAAATGGAAAAGGCAGGCATCGAGGAAAGCGCGCGTGTCCTTGATGTGCTCCAGGATATCGAACAAGACAATAAAATCATAGTATTCCTTGAAATCGTTTTTTTGTTCGAGGATATCGTACAGATATAAATTCCCCCGTCCTGGCTCGTTCTGCTTTAGGGCCTCCCAGATCAATTCGACACCATCGACCTTCCAGGCCGTGTTCTCTTCCAATTGGTGGCGAAAGACCCCGTGACCACAGCCAATCTCCACTCCGGTCAAGCATTCCTGAAGGGGCAAATGAGCATCCTGAAGCTGCCTTAAAAAAGCGGACAAACGCCATTGCATCCAGAAATGTGTTTTACCGGCAATTTCATACCATTTACTTTCGAAGGTATAACCGCTGGGGCGGGATATTACTTTGATGTGATCTTCTGCGTGTCCCATGCGAGGTGGCTGAGGCCTATGGTTTCTTCGATAAGGAAAGAGGGGCGTCCTTTGACCTCGTCGAAAATATGTCCGATGTATTCTCCGATGATCCCCAACACGAAAAGGTTGATCCCTCCGAAGAAGATAATCAAAGTCGCGATTGACGTCCATCCGGGCAGGTTGATCCCGATGATTATTTTCTGGATAATAAGCGTGGCTCCGAAGATGAAGCTGGCAATGGAGATGACGATGCCTGAAAGAGAGATAACCCTTAAGGGGACTTTGGAAAAGGTGACAGAAGCATTCAGTGCCAAAAGGAGAAGTTTATAAAAACTGTATTTTGTTTTGCCGGCCAGCCGGCCTTGCCGTTCGTACTCGATCCCACATTGTTTGCCGCCATGCCAGCTGCGTAATCCCCGGATAAAAGGGTTGCGTTCGTTGAGAGACTGGATGAATACGGCAACCTTTTTTGTAAAAACAGAAAAGTCGCCGGAATCCAAGGGGACGTTGAAAGGAACAATGGCCTGGTAAAAGATATAAAACAGCTTATAGTTCATTCTTTTGAGGATATTTTCTTTACGTTTTTTTCGTATCGCGTAGACAACATCATATCCTTCTCGGCATTTCGTGAAGAATTTAGGAAGCAGTTCCGGTGGGTCCTGGCCATCGGCATCCAGAACGGCGACATATTCGCCCGTGCAATGCTTGATGCCGGCGTAGATGGCGGACTGGTGGCCGAAATTCCGTGAGAATTTGATCCCCTTGACCTGAGGGTTCTCGCGATGAAATATTTCGATGATGTTCCAGGAGCCATCGGTACTGGAGTCATCCACGCAAATGATCTCATACCTTTCGCGCAAACCTTCCAGGACACTGACCGTCCGCTTGAGGATCTCGGCAAAGACCGCTTCCTCATTATGGACCGGGAAAATGACGGAATAGGTGGTAGTGTTGTTGGTCATAAAACGCATAATGGGGCTAATATAACACAGGAACGATTATTTGTGTAATAAATTTAATAAATCCGTAACGGGAAGCATGGACTTTTCTCGTTTTACGTACATAACCGCAATAAACTACAGTAGTTTTGCGTCTACCTGTTTTTATTCGCTTGACAAAGGGGGCATTTTTCATATAATGTTCATCTATTGAACATCGCTATATAATTTTGATAACTTCTTCTGTTACTATATGGTTAACGATACCCTAGACGAACGAGAATTCGAGCTTATCAACATTATCGGAGCCGAGATCGGGGCCAACCAGCGCCGATTATCCCGCCTGATGGACCTTTCCTTAGGGATGACGAACATGCTCATCCGCCGTCTCATTGCCAAAGGATTCATCCGCATCGAACAACTCAACAAACGCAAAGTCCAGTATATCCTCACCCCTAAGGGTTTTGCCGAGAAAATGCACAAATCCGTGCGATATACCTTAAAGACCATTAATTCCATCGGGCTTATCAAAAATGGCGTTAAGGAAATATTGCTGGATCTCTACGCCCGGGGCGTGCGCGATTTCTTTGTTTTCGGGAATCCTGATCTGATTTCGTTGGTGGAAATGACTTTTAGAGAACTCAATAAGGCGGATTGCATTGTTGTCGTGCTTAAAACGATCCCGCAAACGCCGATTGCCGGTGTGCTTTTGACGGCCCGGGAGAATCTGGAGGACGGGAATCCGGCCTTGCAAAATCACGTGGATCTCATTAAAGAGTTGGCCAAGAAAGGCCATGCCTTGCCGGCAGTGAACGATTCTGACTCAGCCGCATCGCTGGTAGCCGTTGAAAGTTAAAGCAGCAGTTTGATCGGAGGATCGATGGGACGAAAAAATATTCTGGTAACGGGTGGCGCGGGTTTTATCGGGAGCCACTTGGTCGATCAGCTTGTCGCCAGCGGTCACGCGGTGACGGTCATCGATAATTTTTCGACGGGAAGGCCGGGGAACCTCGCTCATCAAAAAAGCAATGTCCGGATCATCGAAGCCGACATCGCGCATTTTGACGCCATTGCCCCCCATTTCCGGGGACAGGATATCGTGTTTCACATAGCCGCCTTGGCGGACATCGTTCCATCGATCGTCAACCCGCGGGGGTATTATGCCGCCAATGTCCTGGGGACCATGAATGTCGTTGAGGCCGCGCGCCTGGCGCAGGCGCAAAGGTTTGTTTATGCCGCGTCATCTTCCTGTTACGGTATTCCTTCTAAAGAATTTTATCCTACTCCCGAAACGGCTCCGATCGACCCACAATATCCTTACGCGTTGACGAAATACTTGGGCGAGCAAACGGCCCTGCATTGGGGGCAGGTGTACGATCTACCGGTCGTTTCGCTGCGGTTTTTCAACGTGTACGGTCCACGTTCCAGGACTTCGGGGACTTATGGCGCCGTGTTCGGTGTCTTTCTTGCCCAAAGGCTTGATGGAAAGCCATATACGGTGGTTGGCGATGGGGATCAGACGCGGGATTTCGTTTATGTCACCGATGTGGCCAATGCGTTGGTCACCGCCGGTTTTTCATCGGTCAAGAATGAGATCTTTAACGTAGGGACCGGAGTTCCGCAGAGCGTCAATACACTGGTCGCTCTCTTGGGCGGGGAGAAGGTCCACATCCCCAAACGTCCCGGCGAACCGGACTGCACCTGGGCGGATATCGGCAAGATCAGATCCGTCTTGGGCTGGGAACCAAAAGTGCCTTTTGCACAAGGCGTGCGGGAGATCCTCAAGCACATCGATTATTGGAAAGACGCGCCCGTTTGGACGCCGGAAACCATCGAAAAAGCAACCGAAGACTGGTTCAAATATCTGGTAAAGGACTAGAAGAACATGGACCCAAGAATTTCGAAGAAAATACAGCCGCCGGCCACGCTGGCCAAGATCGTCGACGATCTCAAGAGAAAAGGGAAAAAAGTCGTATTATGTCACGGTGTATTCGATATTGTTCATCTGGGACATATCCGGCATTTTAACCAGGCCAAAGAGCAGGGAGACGTTCTGATTACTTCACTTACTCAGGATAAATACGTCAAGCGCGGCCCCGGCCGCCCGTACTTCAGCGACCGCTTGCGCGCCGAGACGCTGGCATCGCTCGCGATGACGGACTATGTTGCGATCGTTGACGCGCCCACAGCGACGGATTTTATTCGCAAGGTACGCCCGGACATCTACGCCAAGGGCCCCGATTACAAGGCCAAGGACAAAGACGTCACCGGCAAGATCCTCGAAGAGGAAGAGGCCATCAAAGCGGTAGGGGGACGTTTATTTTTTACCGACGACATTACCTTCAGTTCTTCCAAACTGATCAACGATTACCTGGATGCCTATCCCGCGCGCACGGTCAAGTATCTTAAGGCCATCAGCAAACGTTATTCCATCGATTACATCATCAAATCCCTGGAGGCGTTAAAGAAGTTAAAAGTGCTGGTCATCGGCGATACCATTATCGATGAATATCATTACTGCCTGCCGATGGGAAAATCTTCCAAAGAGCATTTGGTCGTTAATCGATATGAATCCAGAGAGATGTTTGCCGGGGGAAGCCTGGCAACGGCGAATAATACGGCCAGCGTTTGCGGTCAGGTCGATCTGGTAACGATCCTGGGGGCCAAGAAATCTTATCAGCCCTTCATTCAATCGCGCTTAGGATCCAATGTCAAACCTACTTTCTTCCTGCGACCGGATACCGGAACGATCGTCAAGCGAAGATACGTCAGCAAGGTCCAAAATCGCAAGTTGTTCGAGATATGTTTTATCGAGGATACCGATATCGCGCCACGAGAGGAAAAGGAAGTCCTCGACCACCTTAATAAAGTGATCAGGGATTATGATCTGGTGATCGTTTCCGATTATGGGCATGGATTGCTGACCAAGCGTATCCGGGACCTGATCTGCGCAAAGGCCAAATACCTGGCCCTTAATGTCCAGACCAACAGCGCCAACATCGGTTTTAATCTGGTGACCAAATACCGACGGGCAAATTGCGTTTGTGTAGACGAGCTGGAATTGCGGTATGCTACTCACGACCGTTTCAGCGATCTGCGAACTCACGCCAAAAAAGTATACACGCAGATGGGTTGTGAACATATCATCGCCACGCGCGGCTCCGCCGGGTCTCTTTGCTATTCTCAGGAAAAGGGTTTTCATGAAACGCCCGCTTTTTCCAGCCGGGTGATCGACGCCATCGGCGCCGGAGACGCGTTTTTCGCCTTTGTCGCGCCGTGTTTTTCCGCCCGGCTGCCGCAGGAAGTGGTTTCTTTGATCGGTAATGCCGTGGGGTCCTTGGCTGTGCAGATCGTTTGTAACCGCGAACCGGTCAAATCTGTTGATCTTCTTAAATTCATCACGAGGCTATTAAAATGAGAGAAAAGATCAAGCAGAACCGTGAAACGTTAAAGCAGCTTCTTGACCGCGTTGAGGCAACGGACCGCAAAGGCATTTTTTTGACGGTGGACGAGGCGCTGGAGAGCGTCGTGAACCTTATCCTGGCCCGGGCGCAGGCCGGAGGCAAGGTCATCCTGATCGGCAACGGGGGCAGCGCCGCCATCGCCAGCCACATGGCGACGGATTTTTGGAAGAACGCGGGGATCAAGGCGATCAGCTTCAACGACAGCGTCCTGTTGACCTGTCTGAGCAATGACGAAGGTTATAATCACGTTTTTGAGAAGTCCATCGAGATGTTCGCCCATCCGCAAGACATCCTGATCGCCATCAGCAGCTCCGGCAGATCGGAAAATATCATCCGCGGGGTGGAGGCCATCCGGCAAAAGGGGGCCAAAGTGGTCACTTATACCGGCTTTGCCTCCGATAATCCTTTGCGCCCCAAGGGCGAGATCAATTTTTACGTTCCGGTAAAACATTACGGGCATGTGGAAGTGATCCACCACGCCCTGTGCCATTGTCTAATCGATGTCATTATCGCCAATAAACCCAAATTAGCTGAAAGGGCTCTTCTCCATGAATAAACTAAAGACTGTTCTGGTGACCGGCGGGGCAGGGTATGTGGGAGCGATCCTGGTCCCCAAACTATTGAATAAAGGATACAAGGTCAAAGTCTTGGACCTATATACCTACGGAACGGATATTTTTGACGGTATCAAGGATCGATCGAACCTTCAGGAGATTAAAGGTGATATTTGCGACACGGAATTATTGAAGAAAAGTTTGCGCGGATGCGACGCGGTCATTCATTTGGCCTGCATTTCCAACGATCCTACTTTCGAGTTGAATCCTGGATTAAGTCGCAAGGTCAATTACGACGCCTTTGAGCCGCTGGTTAGAATCAGCAAAGAAAGCGGCGTGCGCCGGTTCATTTACGCCTCGACCTGCAGTGTGTATGGCGTCAGCGACGCCGAGAATGTCACTGAAGACCATCCGCTTCTGCCCATCACGGATTACAATAAATATAAAGGCTTATGCGAGCCTATCCTTTGGAAATATCAATCTCCCGAGTTTACCGCTGTTACGATCCGACCAGCCACGGTTTGCGGTTATTCTCCCCGTCAGAGGTTTGATCTGACCGTGAATATTTTGACCAATCACGCGTATAACAACAACCATATCCTTGTCTTCGGTGGTAAGCAGGAACGGCCCAACCTTCACATCGAGGACATGACGGATCTGTATTGCCTTCTTTTGGAACTGCCTGATGAAAGAATCGCGGGCAAGACCTACAACGCCGGTTATCAGAACCGTTCGGTCGCCGATATCGCGCAAATCGTGCGCAAGGTGATGGCCGAAGAATTTCCTCAAAGGCCGGAGGTAACGATCGAAACCCGTCCTTCCGAGGACATCCGTTCTTACCGCATTTCTTCCGAAAAAATCAAACGGGAATTGGACTTTGTTCCCCGGCATACCATTGAGGATGCTGTGCGGGACCTGATCCGGGCCTTTGAGGCCGGCAAGTTCAGCGATCCAATGAACAATAGCCGTTACTACAACATCAAAATTTTAAAAGCCCTGGAATCCGAATGCAAGGTCTAGGAAAAAGAACGATCGGTGTCGATTTTGACAATACCATCGTCAGTTATAATGAACTTATTTATTCGGCCGCCCGAGAGAGAGGTCTGATTTCTTCCGCGGTCATGAAAAATAAAAAGGAGATTCGTGATGTCATCCGCAAGCTGCCCGATGGGGAGATCGAATGGCAAAAATTGCAGGCCTTTGTCTACGGCAAGGGAATGGAGAACGCCGTCCTGATGGACGGGGTGGCGGAGTTTTTCGATCTCTGCAAGGGATTAAGCGTCCCGATATTTATCATCAGCCATAAAACGCAGTTTGCGTCCCTGGATGTGGACCGCGTCGATCTGCGCGAAACGGCGCTGGAATGGATGAAGAGGAACAATTTCTTTAACAAGAAAGGCGTCGGGCTGGCTTTGGACAATGTCTATTTTGAATCAACACGGCAGGAGAAGATCGACTGCGTAGGAACGCTGGGGTGCACGCATTTCATCGATGATCTGGAAGAGACGTTTTTGGAGAAATCTTTCCCGGATTCCGTCGAGAAGATATTGTTTAGCCCGCAAGGGACGGATATTAAGGTCGAAAACATGAGGGTTTGTCAATCTTGGGACCAGATCAATGGTTACTTCTTTGGGAACTGAAATCGCGCAGGAACCGGATATTCGGTCATTGGGCCAGCAGCTGTTGAACAAGCAGGTCGTCGGCCATGCCCGGCTGGGGAAAGGGCGCAACAGCCGTTGTTATCAGCTCCAATGCGCCGGCGGTGAGAACTACGTCCTGAAATTCTATTTTCAGTCGGCCAGTGACCCTCGGGACCGTTTGGGCGTTGAATTCAAGACCTTGTCGTTTTTCTGGAGCAATGGCGTGCGTTGTGTTCCGCAGGCGATTGTCATGGACCGCGTATCGAAGTCGGCGGTTTATCAGTACGTTCCCGGCGTTGCCGTGGAATCCACAGATCTGCGACGCCAGGACATCGATGAACTGGTTGAATTTTTGGGGAGCGTCAATCGACTGCGGGCGAACGCCGAGGCTTCGGAATTCGGCCCGGCGTCTGAATCCTGTTTCTCGATGGGTGGTGTTATCGCAAGCGTGGAAAATCGTCTGGCGCGATTCGATCAGGTCTTATCCACCGATAAAGGGCTGAAGGATTTTTTGAATTCAGGGTTCAAACCTTTGTTCGCCGATGTGCAAAAATGGGTCCGCAAAGCTAATATCAACTTTACGCAAGAACTCGATAAAAATGAAAGGACCCTGAGCCCTTCGGATGTCGGATTTCATAACGCTTTAAGAGAAGGCCGGGGGAAGATCACTTTTCTCGATTTTGAATATTTCGGCTGGGATGACCCGGCGAAATTGATCGCGGATTTCATCCTGCATCCGGCGATGGAGCTGTCGGATGATTTGAAAGTTTATTATGTGCGAAAAGTGCTGCGGCTTTTCCCTGAACAAGAAATGCTCAAGGAAAGGACCGCTTTGGCGTATCCTTTGTTCGGGTTGAAGTGGTGCCTGATCCTTTTGAATGAATTCCTGCGCGAGGATTTGCAGCGACGGCATTTTGCCTCCCGCGGCGCATATGATCCAGCCGCGGTTCGGGAAGAGCAGCTGGAAAAGGCCAGGAACATGCAGCAGAAAATAAGATCAACTTATCAAAAGTGTCCATTCTTAGCATGATCGCGCATGACCCATTAAAAACACCGCTGGACCAAAGGTCCAAAGACTTGCGGAAAAAGATCGTTCGAGTCCTTCAGGCCGGCCGGCGCGGCCACGTTGGCGCTTCGCTTTCATTAGTCGAGATCATGCGCGTCTTGTATGACGATATTTTGAAATATGATCCGCAAAACCCCAAGTGGATCGAGCGGGACCGTTGCATCTTGAGCAAAGGGCATGGCTGCATCGCCCAGTATGTTTTGTTGGCGGAAAAAGGATTTATCCCGGAAAGCGAGCTGTGGAAATTTTGTAAATCCGATGGCATTTTAGGCGGACACCCGGAGCATAAAGTCCCTGGTATCGAGGCCTCCACGGGAAGTTTGGGGCATGGGCTTTCGATCGGTTTGGGGATGGCGCTCAATGCCCGGCACGAAAAGTCCCCTTACCGTGTCTTTGTCATCATCGGCGATGGGGAAAGCAACGAAGGTTCCGTTTGGGAGGCGGCTCTTTGCGCGGGCAAGCACCGCTTAAGCAACTTGACGGTCTTGGTCGATTATAACAAGAACCAGTCTTACGCCTCGACATATGAAGTCCTGGACCTGGAACCGTTGGCGGATAAATGGAGAGCATTCGGTTTCGGCGTGCGGGAAATTGACGGACACAACGTCATGGAATTGCAATCTGCTTTATCTCAATTACCTGTTCAAGTCAACAAGCCGACCGCCATTATATGCCATACGGTCAAAGGCAAGGGGGTCCACTACGCGGAAAACGATATGGAATGGCATCATAAAAGCAAGATCACCGACGAGGATGCCCAGCAACTGCTCAATGCCGTGGAGGCTTATTAATGCGTAAAACCTGTCTCGATGTGGTCTATGAGCTGGCCAAGAAGGATGAACGGATCTTTTTTATCGGATCCGACCTTGGTATCGGCACCTTGCAGTCATTTAAAAAGGAAATGCCGGAACGCTTTTTTATGGAAGGTGTCAGCGAGGCGAACTTGGTGGGCATGGCCTGCGGGCTGGCCATGGAAGGAAAGATCGTTTACGTTAATACGATTGCCACGTTCTTGACGCGCCGGTGTTTTGAGCAGATCGTCATCGACGCGTGTTTGCATAAGGCCAATATCCGCTTGATTGCCAACGGAGGCGGGCTTGTGTATGCTCCGTTGGGGCCGACCCATCTGGCCACCGATGACATTGCTATCTTGCGGGCGGTGCCTAACATGACGATCATCGCGCCGGCCGACGCGCATGAAATGCGCCAGATGATGCCCTTGACCGTTGAGCATGAGGGGCCCATATACATCCGGCTGGCCAAAGGGCACGACCCGATCATCACGCAGGATAACCCGCCCTTTGAGATCGGTAAAGCCGTTACGGTGCGTAAGGGCAAAGACGTACTCATTATTACCACGGGGATTACCTTAAGGGTCGCCCTTGATGCGTTGAAATTATTGGAACAGGAAGGCATCAGCGCGACGGTCCTTCATGTGCCGACGGTCAAGCCGTTGGACCAAGAGGCCATTGTCCGTCGCGCCGGCGAAGTTCCGGTCATTGTTGTCGTTGAAGAACATACTATCTTGGGAGGATTGGGTAGCGCCATCGCGGAGATTATCGCCGAAACTAATTTTGATTCCGCCAAATATTTTAAACGCATCGGGATTCCGGACACCTTCGCCGATCAATACGGTTCCCAGGAAAGCCTGATGGCGCGTTACGATCTAACACCGGAACATGTGGCCGGCGTTATCAAGCAATTAAGGGAAAAGTCTAAAGAGCAGTTTTTGAGAATTTCGTGAGGAGACCTATGGGGAATTTAGCCAATTTTGTCACACCGCTTCACAAGAAGACCGCCCGTAAGTATCTTGACCGTATGGTTGATGACAAGGTCCATTGCATGGTCAAGGCCAAAGAGTATGAATTCGATTATTGGGACGGTAACCGCCGCTACGGCTATGGCGGATACCGATACGACGGGCGCTGGAAGGCGGTCGCGGAAGCGATGATCCAAAAATACGATCTCCCCGCCAATGCTAATATCCTGGACGTCGGGTGCGGCAAGGCGCATCTTCTTTATGAATTCAAGAAATTGCTCCCCCAGGCCGAGGTGCGCGGTTTTGACATTTCCAAGCACGGAATCGCGGATGCCCCGGAGGAGATCCGCGGGTCGCTTTTTCAGGCCCGCGCCCAAGATCCGTTTCCTTTCAAAGATAAGTATTTCGATCTGGTCATCTCTTTGGGATGTTTTCATAATTTAAAAATCTTTGAGCTGGAAAAAGCGGTTAAAGAGGTTGAACGGGTCGGCAAGAATAAATACATCATGGTCGAGAGTTACCGCAACGAACTGGAATTGTTCAACCTTCAATGCTGGGCCTTGACCGCGGAAGCGTTTTTCGACGTCAAGGATTGGGTTTGGATTTACGAGCATTTCGGTTACACGGGCGATTATGAATTCATTTTCTTTGAATGATCGGACAAGGGGAAGAAGATGGCCGTCATAAAGTTAAATGACCAGAAAAATAAAGTCATCGAGAAAACGATCAGGGAAGGTTACCGCAGGCCAAAAACGACCAAGGCGGCCATCTTGGTCGAGCTCAACAAACCGCTGCAGGTGGCTGAGATCGAACTGCCTAAAGAGCTTTCTTTCGGACAGGTCATGGTCAAGGTCTTTTACAGCGGGATCTGCGGCGCGCAGTTCAACGAGATCGAAGGGGCCAAGGGGCCGGACAAATTTTTGCCGCATTTGTTGGGCCATGAAGGTTCCGGCATTGTTTTGGAAGTCGGCGCCGGCGTGAAAACTGTTCAGGCCGGGGACCACGTCGTTTTGCACTGGCGGCCGAGCGATGGCATCCAATCGGAACCGCCCACCTATCAATGGGGCAAACAGAAAGTGAACGCCGGTTGGGTCACGACGTTCAATGAATACGCGGTCGTTTCGGAGAACCGTTTGACCGTTATCCCCAGGGATTTCGACCCGAAGATCGCGCCGCTTTTTGGGTGTGCCGTGACCACAGCGATGGGAGTGGTCAATAACGACGCGCAGGTGAAGATCGGCCAATCCGTGGTGATTTTCGGCGTCGGCGGCGTGGGTTTAAATATTGCCCAGGCGGTGGAAATGGTATCGGCGTATCCGATCATCGGTGTTGATCTTCACGACTCTAAACTCAAGATGGCGGAATATTTTGGGATGACGCATGGGATCAATTCGAAGAATTTCCCACGGGAGGGTATCAAAGAACAAATCCTCAAATTGGTCGGGTCCAAGGGGGCGGATGTCGTGATCGACACCACCGGCAACGCGCGGATCATCGAATTAAGTTATGAGCTGACCCATCCTGACGGCAAGACCATTCTCGTCGGGGTCCCGCGCAAGGGCGACAATGTCTCCATTGATACGTTACCGCTTCATTTTAAAAAAATATTGAAGGGTTCTCATGGCGGAGGCACTCAGCCGCATATCGATATCCCGCGTTATATCCGTTTGTATGAAACGGGCAGATTGAAACTGGGTAGGCTCATAACTCATGAATTCGAACTCAATAAGATCAGTGAAGCGCTGGATGTGATCCGTAAAGGCGAATCCGGCCGTGTTGTCTTGAAAATGATTTGAAAGAAAGATATGTCTTTACGAGCGCCGCACAAGAGCGACCCTAAAATTGTTTACGAGAATCCATATAGTCATGTGTATTCTCAAAAAGTGGATTTTGGGTCTTTTTCCAAAGAATATTTTGTGACGCATTTTGGCGAAAAGGCCGGTGTCGTGATCGTGCGAAACGATGAGATTTTGTGTATACGGCAATACCGGTTGTTTCTGGACAGGGCGGCGTTGGAGATCCCCGGCGGCAAGGTCGACGTGGGAGAAACGGCGGAACAGGCCGCTATCCGCGAATGTGTGGAAGAGACCGGCATCCGGTGCCGGCGCCTTAAGCCGCTATTGAATTATCACCAGGGTCTGGAGGCGGTTTACACTTACGTCCATTTATTCTATTGCGATGATTTCGAAGAAATACCAGGGTTCACTCCCCATCAGGGGGAAGTTGAGTCTATTGAATGGGTTCCTTTTTCACGGTCTCTGGAAATGATCACAGAGGGCAAGATCGTTGACAGTTTCTCGATCTTGGCTTTGTTGAGTTACCGGGTCTTTCAAGATGAAGAACAAAAAATTTAACGATATAAAGCGGATCATTATTTTAGGCGAGACCGGTTTTTTGGGAAGCCGTTTGGGCCAGCATTTTCGGCAGCAATTTCCTGATAAAGAAATCATCGGCTACAGTTCTTTCACGATTGATTTAACAAAGCCAGAGGAGGTTTCCAAGCTTTGCGACGTGTTTGATCTGACGAGCGCCGTTGTGATGTGTTCGATGATCAAGAAGCAGGCGGGTGACAATTTGGAGACTTTCTCGCGTAATCTGGCCATGACTGTTAACGTAAGCCGCGTTTTGGAGAAAAATCCGGTGAGAAGATTTGTTTATTTAAGTTCTGCGGCGGTTTATGGAGAGGACGTTGAGAACATCTGTATTACCGAAGAAACGGGGGTCCAGGCAACATCGTATTATGGGCTTGCGAAATATGCGTCCGAGTGTCTTTTGCGTAAGATGATCGCCGGTCAGCCGCAGAGCTCATTGCTTATTTTACGCCCGCCGACGATCTATGGCCCCGGTGACCGCGGCTCGTCCTATGGCCCAACGGGATTTATCAAAAAGGCGATCGCTCAGGAACCCATTGTTCTTTGGGGCGACGGGATGGAACAGCGCGAATTTATTTTCATCGATGATTTCCTTGTGGCCGCTTCCCGGCTTTTATTCCATGAATTTGAAGGCGTGGTCAATGTGGTCAGCGGGAAAAGTTATACCTTCCAAGATGTTTTGACGATCATCCCCGGCTTCGGGCTCCATATTCTGGAGATCAATTCGCGGGAAAGAACCAAAAATAAGGTCGACCACGGGTTCTCCAACGCAAAGCTTAAGAAATTGTTGCCGGATATGCATTTTACGCCGTTACAAGAAGGCGTGGAAAAAACTTTTTACGCGGAATCGAACCAGGAAGTCGTGGCGCGCGGGTGAAAATGAAGATCTGTAATCTGTGCTGCAGAGGAAAAGTCATCGAGTTGCTTGATTTGGGAAAGCAGCCGGTTTGCCATCGGTTTTTGTCTTCGCCGGAGCAGAAAGAATACCGTCATCCGGTCACGATGGGGCAGTGCTTGGACTGCGGATTGGTCCAATTGCTGGACCCTATGCCGATGGACGAGCTTAAACCGAGGTTTGAATGGCTCGAATGCATCGAGCCCGAAGCGCATCTGGACGATCTGGTGCGAACGCTCACGCGGTTGCCGGGGATAACGAAGGAGTCCAAGATTTGCGGGCTAAGTTTTAAGGAAGATTCGACGTTGGCCCGTTTTAACCGCTTGGGATACAAAAACACTTGGCGCATCGACCCGAAAATAGAGTTGGGCGTCGCGGATCCATTGGCCAGCGTTGAAACGGTCGTCAACGTGCTGACCGTGCCTAAGGCCGAAGCGATGGTCAAGCGCCGCGGTAAGGCGGATATTGTGATCGCGCGGCATTTGATCGAACACGCTTTCGATATCCATCAGTTCATGGATTCGGTCAAATCACTGCTGGGCCCTGAAGGCTATGTCGTTTTTGAGATCCCGGATTGTGAGCGGGCGTTGAATAAATATGATTACACGACGTATTGGGAAGAACACATTTCATATTTTACGCCGGCCACGTTCCGTAATTGTTTTGGGTTCGGCGGACTTTCATTGGTCAATTTTGAGGTGGCGCCGTATCCGCTGGAAGATTCGCATATCGGTATTGCGCAAATAAACCCCGATCTGCCCAGACCAGCCCCAGCGGCAGCGGCGTTAAAAACGGAGACCGTCCGTTTCCAGAATTTCGCGCAACAATTGCCCGGCACCCGGCAGAGATTCAAGGAATATTTCCGGGAGTTTACGCAAAACCAGGGCAAGGTCGCCATTTTTGGCGCGGCGCATATGTGTTGCACGTTCATCAATGTTCTGGAACTAAAAGAATATATCGAATTTGTGGTCGATGATAATCCGCATAAAAAGGGGATGTACATGCCCGGATCCAGGCTGCCGATCTATGGTTCCCAGGCGCTTTTGGAGAAAAATATTAAGCTTTGCCTTTTGACCTTGTCGCCCTCCAGTGAAAAAAAGGTCCTAGAAGCGCATCAGGAGTTCATTTCCAAGGGTGGGACGTTCCGGTCCATTTTCCCGGGGAATCCTTTGGCGCTGCCTTTGTATGACTTTGCGTTGAAAGGGGAACGATAAATGCCGGTCAAGCAGATCAGTGATGAAATCGCATACGCGCAGGAGAGGGTCATCGAGATCGACAAGGCGATGCTCGATGCCGTCAAACAAAAGGCGCTGGCCACACCCAGAAAGCGCAGCCGGATCTGCGCGCACAAGGATCCCGAGAATCCTTTGCATGAGATGTTCATCGTCCACACGAAAGACGCTTATGTGCGGCCCCATAAACATTTAAATAAGAGCGAATCTTTTTATGTCATCGAAGGGGCGGTCACGGTGGTCATGTTCACCGAGGAAGGCGATATCGACGAAGTGATCGAAATGGGGGATGTCCGATCAGGCAAACCGTTTTACTATCGGACCGAAGACGCGATCTTTCACACGATCATCATCACTTCCGATGTTTTGGTTTTTCACGAGGTGACCAAGGGGCCGTTTGTTAAAAGTGACACTGTTTACGCTTTCTGGGCGCCAGAAGAAAGTGAAGTTGAGAAGGTCAAAAATTTCCGGGAGGAATTGAATGACAGGATTCGTAAGCGCAAAAAGGTTTAGCCCGATGGAAACACTGACTCAGGAACAAAAGAAAAAGACGCATTTTACCAGGCAGACGTGCCGGCTTTGCGACAGCCGTGACGTGGCGTTGGTCATGCGTTATCCGGCCACGCCCGTTGGCGATCATTACCTCAGCGCGGGGCAGCGGGAGGAGCAACAGCGGGTCTATCCTTTGGACCTGTATTTTTGTAATGCTTGCGGCCAGTTGCAGCTGCTGGATGTCGTTAGTCCGGAAATTATTTATGGCGATTATATTTATGAGACCTCTTCTTCGCTTGGCCTTGTCGAACATTTTCAGAAATACGCGGATGATGTGGTCAGTAGGGCCGCGTGTCCGGCAGGGGCGTTGGCGGTCGACATCGGCTGTAATGACGCGACTTTTTTAC
>ORJL011730148.1_pt1 | contig 32754 bp, 41 predicted proteins | sample 1779941 | NCBI WGS metagenome assembly ORJL01 (sample SAMEA104232317, study PRJEB22302) | groundwater metagenome | biome: forest; feature: aquifer; material: groundwater | place: USA | collected 2011-08-07 | depth 5.8 m | reverse complement strand
TTTAAATGGTTAATAAAAATCAAGCAGGGCATTATTTCCTTTTTTTTCGGCTTTTTGCTTAACCAAAATGATAGCGGGCATTGCAATGGCCTTCAGCTCAGTTTCTGTTGTCGGCAACAGCTTATTGATGAGAACTTGGAAAACGTGAGTTTATTTCTTCAATTTTAGCCTTTTGCTTCTAGGCAATAATTTTTTTCTCTTTTTCCATTAACTGTTCTTCCAATCTTTTAATCTCTTTTTCATAATATCCTGCCAATTCAATGTTTCCTTCCTCTATTGCTTTTTTTAATTTAATATTTTTATGAATGTCAATTTGTTTTTCTATACTTCCAATTCCTTTCTTGTATTTCTTTTTGCTCATTTCAGCAGATTTTTTACTTCATCAAACAATTTTTCAGTTATTACCAATAATTTTGATATATCATCTTTTAATATTAAATTACTTTCTTTAACTCTTATGTTATTCCTTTCTTGAGAATAAATTTTATATAACTCTTCAATTTTATTTTTCGGCATGTTATTTTTTTCTAAGTAGTAAAATAATTCCTGTTTTGAATACAATTCATTATGAATCATTAATTTTATCATCAACAAGCCCCTTATCCTCAATATTAAAGAATAAACAAGGCTTCCAATTTCAAAATTTAATTCTAATCCTTTTTTATTTAGATTTAATATCTCTTTGCAACTATTAATGAATAATTTAGTATTATTTCTTGTAAAGTTATATCCTTTATATTTTTCCAATAAGCTAGGATTAATAATAGTTTTAGCTTCTTTTATTATTGGAAGTATTAAAACTGCATCATTTTTTAAAGTACCCTCTAGTTCATTTAAAGTTATAGAAATTATCGAGTAATCATTAACCTTATCAATTATTTTTAGTTTTGCACTTGTGGTTACTAAAATATCTACATCTGATTCAACAGTTTGCTCATTTCTTGCGTAAGAGCCGTATAAATAAACTCCAAGTATGCTTTCAAAATACGGCTTTAGAATTTCTAGCACTTCAGATTTAATATCATTAAATGTTTTTGGCTCTAACAGAAACTTTATTCTTTTGCCTACATAGTCTTTTGGCAGCACTACATGCCCGCTGTTGCCGAATTTTTGGACTAGCTTTGTAATCATTTTGTATATACGTATATACACTTGTATTTAAAGGTTGCGGTTTTACGAACTCGTTTACATAGAAATTAGTGATAAAAATTCAAGACTTTTAGTCTTTGCTTTTTTGAATATTTTTCTGAGGTATCAAAAAGGCAACAGCAAAAGGCACAATCACAGAAATCCATCCAAGCCATATAGCCCATTGCGGATAGTTCTCATAAGGAGCAGCAAATTCTTTAGTTAATTGTATTATTACTATAACTGAAAGTATAATAGGTATTGCATATTTTATTGCATAATTCCACCACTTGCCTATTTTTATTTCAGAAACCTTGTTAACATAAGTCCTTAATTTATCAGCTCCAAAAACCCAGCCAACAGCAATGCATTCCAAAATTCCAACTGCAATCAAAGTGTAGCTGTTTACAAAATGGTCAATCACATCTAAGAAGTATAAGCCAGCATTTGTTGCGAATATTATGCCTGATAAAAACCCAAGTAAGCACACAATAAAAGCTATCAACTCTCTTCTTATTTTTGTCTTGTCCATTACAACTGTATCAATTGCCTCTACAAGTGAGAAAGCGCTATCATAGGCTATAACTACAAGAATTAAAAAGAAAAGCATGCTAAAAAAAGTCGCAAATGGCATCAAGCTTAATGCTTTTGGGAATATTACAAAAGCCAATCCTGGCCCAGATGTTGCAACCTGCTCAATAGGCACATTTTGAGTTGTGGACATAAAACCCAGTGTTCCAAAAATTATAAATCCAGATAGTATAGAAAACAAAGTGTCTGACACTCCAACAATAACTGCATTTTTAGCTACGTCTTCTGTTGGCTTGTTGAAACTTGCATAAGCTATTAAAATACCAAAGCCAAGGCTTAAGGAAAAGAAGATTTGTGAGAAAGCTGCAATCCAGACTTCTGCATCAAGCAACGCTGAAAAATTTGGTTTTAGGTAAAAAGATAATCCTATTGATGAACCGCTTAAAGTTACCGACCTTATTATCATTGCAATAAACAGTATACCGGCAATAGGCACGGTCCAGTTGACAACCTTTGAAACGCTTTTTGTGCCTTTCCAAACGCTGAAATATATAAGTACCCAGCTTATAAGCAATGCAATAAAAACAGCTGGAACTACTGAGCCAAAATTGTTTATACTGTCGCTTAATTGCAATACATCGCTAAAAAAATATGCCTTAGTGTCGCTCTTCCATTGAACTCCGATAGAGGCAAAAAAGTAAATCAATGCCCATCCCATAACAACAGCATAATAGCTTATTACTATAAAACCAACAAATAAGGCAAGCCATCCAATGCCACTAAATCTTCTTTTTATAGAAGCGAAGGCATCAACAGCGCCTTTTTGCAATTTTTGGCCAAGAGCAAATTCAAGAATTAATAATGGAATTCCTGCAACAATCAACGCAATTAAGTACGGTAATAAAAATGCTCCTCCACCGTATTTGTAGGTTAGATAAGGAAACCTCCATATATTACCTAATCCAATTGCTGATGTTACAGCAGCAAATAAAAAAGTAAGCCTTGTAGGCCACCTTTCTCTTGTCATAACCACTCCCAGCTTTAACTTTATGAAAGCTTCTATTTAAATTTTTTGGTTGTGAGAATTATAGAGTGATGACAATATTTGATCAAATGATTGTGAGTGAGCAAAATGCAAAACAAGAAACGAAAATTGCAGATAACATATTTGTACTGGAAGATGGGAAAATTGCTTTGAGCGGCAATAAAAATATTTTTAAAGGACAAAATGATAGAGAATATTTATTTGGGCAGGAGATAACTATTGGGTTTGTTGTACTTCTTTTATTAGATGAGCCATTACAAAATTATAAAAACCTCGTGCCTCTTCCACTGATGTGCTTTGATGTTTGGAAAATTTTTTGCCTGAGTATTCTTCATTAATCATGCTGAATTGCACAGAATATCTTAAATATCGTTCACTTTGAGCTGGTCGTATATTTATAAATCCTAAATGTGTTCCTTCATAAATAAGACTTAGCGGTACAACATCGGCGTATTCTTCGTAAGCTATAGCATTTGGTGGGGCTTTTTTTATTCCTCCATAAACTAAATAACTTATTTCGTTTTGACCATCATTCCTATCAGAAGAATCTGGCTCAAGCAAAAACATTCTTGATTTTTTATAAGCTTTGTGCATTGAAACTTCTGAATAATATTTATATAGAAACTTTTTAATAGTTTCCAAAGCATTTGCCTTTGACTCATTCTTATCAAACTTTAATTTTACTACATTTTCTACGACATTTTCCAACGAAAGTCCCATTAAATAATAGAATTCAAATATACTTTAAAAACATTTTTAAGAATAAAAGCTGCTTAATCTTCTAATAGCCCCTAACTTTTCTTCATTGCCCTATTCCTCTTTAAAAACCCAAACCTATTTAAAACAGCCTAATTCTTTCCGTCTAAGGTAAAACAAATGATTTCAGGAATTCATCTGCATCCGGAATTGAAGAAAGCCTTCTTGGAGCTTGGGTTTGAGGAAATGACAGACATACAGAAAAAGTCAATTCCATTAATTCAGGAAGGAAAGGATGTAATTGGACAATCGCAGACAGGCTCAGGCAAAACAGCAGCATTTGGATTTCCAATGCTGGAAAAAGTGCAGCACAATCATGGCATTCAGTGCCTTGTTCTTGTGCCTACAAGGGAGCTTTGCGAGCAAGTGACATCTGAGCTAAGGAAATTCTCGAAATACAAGAAGACCAATATAACATCAGTTTATGGCGGAGTTTCTATAAATCCTCAAATCGAGCATCTCAGATATACGGATATAGTTGTTGGAACTCCTGGAAGGACACTTGATCATCTGGAGAGGGGCACAATCAACCTAAGAAAAGTCAAAATACTTATCCTTGATGAGGCTGACAAGATGTTTGAGATGGGCTTCATAGATGATATCAAAAAGATAATTTCCCAAGTTCCAAAAGAAAGGCAAACATTGCTATTCAGCGCAACAATCCCAACCCAAGTTCATGATATCGTTAATAATTACATGAAAAATCCTGCAAAAATCAAGGTGCAGTCTTACGTTGAGCAGGAAAAGATGGCGCAGTATTTCTACCAAGTTAGTTCAAGGGACAAGTTCTCGTTACTGGTCCACATACTGAAGCACGAATCGCCTGCGCTTACAATAATATTCTGCGCAACCAGGAGAAGGGTGGACATTGTAAGCAAGAACCTCTACAAGCAGGGCATTCAGTCTCAAGGCTTGCATGGCGGCTTGTCTCAAAACAGGAGAAAGCAGGCCATTGACATGTTCCACAGCAAAAAGGCAGACATATTGGTTGCAAGCGACGTTGCAGCAAGAGGGCTTGACATAAAAAATGTAAGCCACATTATAAATTATGACATTCCAAAAACGTCTAAAGAGTACATCCACAGGATTGGAAGAACTGCAAGGGCGGGCAAGGAAGGCAAAGTCATCTCATTATTGTCAGAGCAGGATCATGACAATTTCAGGAATGTTCTTGGGGACAGGTCGCTTGTTATCGAGCAGCTTCAGCTTCCGGAATTTCAGAGAGTGCCATTTATGGCTTCTTCTGAAAGAGGGCATTCAGAAGGATATCACGGCGGTGGATATAGAGGCCGTCCAAGAGGTTATTCCCAAGGGGAAAGAGGCCCCTATCACCCAGGTCAAAGAAGAATCTCAAGCAATACAGGCGAAAGAAGACCACATTCTGAGGGTGAACGAACTCATTCTTACGGGGAGAGAAGGCCACATTCATCCGGCGGCAGGGGAAGCTATCATCAGAGAAAGTTCGGAGTTAATCGTTAATACAATTATTGAGAAAATGATTTACATCTTAACACTTTCGTAACATTGCGCCAGTTTTTCCAATGTAACTTGTTTAATATCAGGATGCACAACTAAAATGCCCTTGTGGGTTTTTGGGTCTTTTTGATTATATTTTAGAGGCTGTCCAAACATGTCTGTAACACTGACGCCCATTTCTTCCAATATAACGTGTCCTGCAGCAATATCCCACTCCTTCAAGCTCTTGGTGTACCCTAAAATTATATGAGTTTCTTGCATAGCAACCTGCATCATCCTTGTTCCCATGCCTCCAGCATATTTCAATCTTTCTTCCGGGATTCCCATCAATTCATAAAGTCTTTTATACTTATCTCCTTTGTAGGTCTCAGGATGGCCAACAATAGATTTGTCCCAAGTGATTGAATTTAATGCCCCTAATTTTACAGCATCATTGCCTTGTTTAAGATATGCGCCACTACCTTTCTTAGCAAGAAACATTCTTCCCTTTTTAGGCTCATAAACAACCCCAACAAGCGGGATTCCATATTCTGTGTATGCGCACAGAAAAGAGAAACCATCTCCTTCTGCCTTAAAACCTCCAGTGTCGTCTATTGGGTCTACAATCCAAACGCCTTTTTTTGTAAGCCTCTCCAATGAGTCTTTAGCTTCTTCATCCAATAATCCATCATGGGGGAATCTTTTTGAAATTTCAGCCTGAACAAGTTCACTTACCTTCAAATCCGCTATTGTTACGGGTGATCCATCTTCTTCTTTAATTGTGGATTCCAATTCATTACCATAAAAACCCATCATTATTTTGCCTGCTTCAGTTGCAAGATATTCCATAAAATCTAATCTATCATCCATGATAATTATAGAAATAAAAAAGCCTTTATAAAGGTGTCTTCAGAACTCACCCAAAAACCCCAAACAGCCCTTTTGCTTTTTTTGCCTTTGTTTCAATCAGAACTTCAATGTCTGTTTGCTGTTCCTTTAAATTTTCAACCTGCTCTTTTAAAATGGCTTTTGCGACATCGCTTGGCACTTCATCAGCAAGCTTTGCCAGTGTTTCAATTGAATTTTGAAGCTTGTCTTTGCTTTCGCTTAGCTGCCTTATTTCTTCCTGCTCAGCTCTTTTTGCCAAGCCCAAAAACAGCCTTACTTTATAACCAATCCCTTTCTGCTCTTCCTTCTTTTCAATCTCTTCAAGATTGTCCGAAACGTCAAGCACGTCGCTGGCTTTGTCTTCTATTATGTACAAGTATTCGGCAGGCACATCCGAGTCTCGCAAAGAAACAAGCTTGCTTGCTGCTTCCTCAACTTTTTGCCCTGCAACAATCTTTGCCTTGACTTCCTTTGCCCTTTCAGAGCTTGCAAATGTGCTTAGCTTTGCATTGACAACAAAAGGCATAAGTTTTATGTCTCCAAATCGGTTCGGATTAATAGTGCCTTTGTAAACAGTTGTGTCTTGAAGCTTTAATTCCTCCTCAAACTCTTCAATAAAAAGCTCTAGCTTTTCAATATCATCTTCAGTTGCGGTATTTAGAACTGCTAATACAATCTCTACCTTGTCTGAAGCTGCAACATCATCTTCTTCTTCGATGATGTTAGTAAACTTGCATCTTTTCTTCGCTTCTTCAATTATAAAGCTCCTTAATTTTTCCTCTGTCATTAATTCTTTGCATTTTTCCGCCAAGCCTTTCATTTGCCCGCATCTTTTGATGCTATTCTCTGCACAGCGCTGCCTTTCCTTATCTAAATTATTACATCTTTGTTCAGCATGTTTTATCTCAGCTATTGTCTGTGATTGGCAATTCTGCTCAATTTTTTGAATGAAATCATCATAATTTTTTCTTTCCTGCAATTTGCATTTATCAATAAAGGCGCTTCTGTCACAAACATCAGGAATGTTTAAGCAAATTCTTTGTTGGCTCTGCCAAGAATTTTCGCACTTCATTAATAAGTCATCATAATTTAATACCCCAATAACACTGCCTGTAATTGAAGTTGAAGATATTGTAATACATTCATAACCTGTAATGCAACCTTTGTCCTCATATTTTGTTGTCATGCTTTGGCCTTCAGCGCAAGCTGGCCTTGAAACTTCTGGGCATGATGTTTGGTATTTGATGCATTGGTAGCTAGTTACGCAGCCAGCATTATCATAATAAGCTTGCAAGGTTTCACCAGCAACACATGTTGGAGCTGCAATTACTACGCATTTATTTGTAGGACAAGCATAGATTATGCACCCATTTGAATCTCTTTTTCCTGTATCTTCTGCACCCTCGCAGGTCGGTTTAGTACATAAGGTTGATTCAGGACATTTGTAAATTGGGCACTTGTTTGCATCTAACCCGCCAGTATTATAGACACCTTCACATATTGGTTTTGCACATGCTATAGAAGGGCATGGCTTAAATTCACAATTTTTAGATGAATCTCTTGCAACATAAGAGCCATCAGGACATGGTTTTACATCTTGTGTGCATTGCACATTAGTAACTTCAACACTAGCGCATTTTTTATTTGCGCATTTAGTAACTCTGTTCCCAGCAAATCCAGAACAGAAATCAGGGCATTGTTTACTAATATCCACATACTGTTTGTGCCCTATAAAGCAATCACCAGTTTTTATATGCCTTCCACAAGCACAGTCTGTGTCCTGTTCACAAAAATTATCTGATACAGCAATGGTTTCACAATAATAGTAAGCGCATCCATTTGAATCAGTTTTTGTTTTGAGTGATTGGCCTTCCCCACATGATGGAACTGGGTAGACAGGGCATATTTGTGTTACTTTGCACTCTCCGCTTACGCTAAAGCTGTTTACACCGCATTTGCTTTTATCTTCATAACATCTGCCTTCGCATGATTTCCTAGCAAGCTCTTGCCATTCTTCAGAAGATTTGCAAGAAGAATCTCTTTGAGACTCAGTTGAGCCATCATAGCATTGCCATTGTGCAGCTTGAAATCCTGATTTGCCGCTTTTGTCGTCATCATCAAAATCTTCTTTATTTCTTCCACCCATGCATCTATCAACAAATTTTTCTCTGTCGCAAATTGTGTTCTGCCTGAACCTTTCGCACTCCTTCACTAATCTCTCACCTTCAAACCCAAATCTTTTTTCGCACATTTCATTTATGTTTTGCAGCCTTTGCTCCATGTGCAATTTATTCCTCTTTTTGCATGACCCCACTATTGCGTCTTGATTTACAGGGCAAGAATAAGCGACTGACATTAATTTCTCCATTTCTGTTGCATCATCTCTTACAAGAGGGATTCCAATTTGCGAGCAGCCTTTTTTTGCAAACTCAGCGCATTTAGCTTCCTCTTCTTCTCTTTGTCTGCATAATGATTGCAAGTCTCCTACTTTTTCTTTAAGCTTTGCAATTACAGTATCTGCAATCTTCTCAGGAGCATTGCAATTCTGCTTTATTTCCCTTGGATCAATATCATCCCCAATATGTCTAAAAATCATGCCAAAAATCATGTGCTCTCTGGAATAGCCTTCATAGCTTGGAGCCATGTAATATCTGTCCTCAAAGCCCTCATGCTCGTAAGAAAAAGTATCTTTTCTTTGCATCCTTTCCTTGAACTCAAGTATGCTTTTCTCGAATTCCATTTCTGAAAATTTTTCTCCAGACTTTGATTTTGCCATGCGGCGCATCTCTTCCTCGCTTATGCCGCCTTTAGAAAAGCGCTCCATCATTCTTTCTTCTTCAGAACTCATCCTGGCTGGGTAAACTATGACATTGCCTTCCCTGTAGTATTCTTTGCCTTCTTTAGAAACATCTATTGGTTTGCCTCCATATAAGCTGGCATCGGAATATTGGGCTAAAGAAATATTGCTAAGAATCAGAAAAAAAATTGTCAATAAGGACAGAAATTTAACCTTTGCCATCTTTTTTATTTTTTTGGATACTTCTATTTAAATTTAACGAAACGCAAGTTTAGAATTTAAAATCAAACCTCAAATCCGTACTTGCCGTACATTGGGGTAAACAAGAATTGTCCTAAGAATTCTAATTCCAAATGCCCGTCTTTGTCTTTTATGCCCATTACCATTTCCTGCTCGTGCTGGTCGCCTACAGGCCCTACAATAATGCCATTTGGCTTGAGCTGCTCCAATAAAGGATTTGGAAACTCTTTGCATGCAGCAGTTATTATTATCTTGTCAAAAGGCGCTTCGCTTGGCATGCCCTTTGAGCCGTCTTCCTCGTATACAAATACATTTTTTATGCCGGCTTTTCTCAGATTCTGTTTTGCAAAGCTTACAAGCTCTGGAACAACCTCTGTTGTTATGACTTTTCCTTTTGGACCAACTATCTTTGCAATTATTGCAGATTGGTAGCCTGAGCCAGTTCCTATCTCAAAAACCTTTTCATTTGGCTGCAGCTCAAGTGCATGAGTCATCATCATTACTGTTGTTGGCTGCGAGATTGTTTTGCCTCTTAGCAAAGGCAGAGGCGCATCATAGTAGGCTGCATTTCTAAGATTGTCAGGAATAAAGTCTTCCCTGTTGACTTCTTTAAATGCATTTAACTCAATTTCCCTAAAGCCAAAGTTCTCCTTCCAAAACTTTATAAGTTCTATTTTTTGAGCCATATTGGTTATTAAGATGAACTAATACTTAAATCTTCTTCCTGTTGTCAACAATTCTTTTCTCTTTTAACTCAGTTTCCATGCCAAGCTTTTGCAATAATTCCTTTAGAGCTGCTTTTATTATTTGTGGCGCAACTTCTGTTTCTGCAGTTATTTTTTCTTTTAACTCGCTCCTCAATTTTTCAAAATCTGCATTTTTCTTCGGAGCAATATAAATAATCAATTCATCAATTTCGTAAGGGTCGTTGTTTCTTTTTCTGATTTCAACCTGCCATTCCTCTACATCCTTGCTTGACATCATAATAGAAAAGAAAGCGTTTAAGTTTACAAGGCTGCCTTTTATTTTTGTCAATCTAAAGTCTTTGTATTCAGAGCTCCTTTCAATTGCTCCGTCAATTCTTGGCAAAGTTCTGCCGCAGGAGCATTTTTGATAATGAATCTTTGCTATGTCGCCTGTTTTATATCGCAAGAAAACAGTGCCTCTCCAATCTAGAGAAGTGCATACAATTTCTCCTTTTTCTTCCTCACCAACCCTTTCGCCATTTTTATCAACAATTTCTATGAATTCAAAATCTGGATAAAGGTGATATCCACTCTCTTCTTTGCACTCAACCCAAGCTACTTTTCCTTCTGTAAACGCATAAGTTGACAAAATTCTTGGAGATTTTGAGCCCATTGTCATTAAATCTTCTCTTATTTTGTCGCGCAAGCCTTGCGGCACTCTTTCGCCGCCAAAAACAACCAAGCTTAAGCTGCTGAAGTTTGCTTTTTGCTCTTTAGCAGTTCTTATTAAATGATATAAATAGCCAGGCATTCCTGCCAAGCAAGTTGCTTTCATTCCAGCTGTTGATTTTATTATTTTATCTGTGCCGAGAATTTTTCCTCCGCCTGTATGAAGGCTCAGAAGATTAGTTCCTTTTGTCGCGTAAAATGTCTGCCAGAAAGCAAGATGAGGCGCATATGGAAATGAGTTCATCACAATTTCACTGTCAGAAACATTGAGAATATCCATCATCCTTTTGCCGCTTTCCTCCAGCCTTTCCAAATCATAGGGTGTGTAAAATACAGGCGTTGCATTTGCAGTCCTGCCGGTTGTGAAATGAATATGGATTGGCTTATATTCGTAGTAAAGATGATTTTTATTGAAGATTAATTTTATTTTTTTATTTATTGTTGCGTATTTTTGAATTGATTTCTTATTTGGCTGCAAAACAAAATCCAGAAATTTTTTTGGCTGCTTTTCAGTTGGAGCAACATCCTCTTTGGTTGTGAAAGGCAGTTTTTTTAAATCATCTGTTGTTTTGATGTCAGAAAAGCTTATTTTGTTTTTTTTAAATAAATTATGATAAAAAGGGCAGTATGGGATTTGGTTTTTTATAAAATTTTTTAATAGCTTGTTTTGTAACTGATTGATTTTTGATGGTTTTAAATGCTGCAATTGGTTCCAGTCCATATACATGCAAAACATTTTTATAGAATATAAATATTCTGATTGGCTATGGCGGAAAAAGAACAGGTCATTGAAGTTTTGAAGAAAGTTTATGATCCTGAGATACAGTATGATGTGTGGAGCCTTGGATTAGTTTATAATATTGAGATTGAAGGCAAAAAGGTTAAGATATTGATGACTTTTACATCGCCAATGTGCCCTTATGGGCCTCAACTGATGGATGACATAAGAAGGCAGGTTTCTGCGATTGAAGGAGTTGGCGAAGTTATTATCGAGCTAACATTCACTCCTGTCTGGGGCCCTGAAAAGATGTCGGAAGAGGCGAAGATTGCTTTGGGGATTTAACAACATGCTTCAGGATGTTATTGGTTATGTTGCCGGCGTTTTTATTCTCCTAAGCATAATTCCCCAGATAATCAAGTCTTACAAAACAAAAAGCGTCAGGGACATTTCCATATTGATGCTTATTTCACTTATTATTGGCACATTGTTCTGGATTGTTTATGGCTTCATGGTGCAGGGAATGCCTGTTATAGTTTTGAACATCATCTATTTGTTTGTTGTTTCTTACCAGCTTTTTTTGAAGATAAAATATGATAAGTGAGTTTTTATGTATGTCAGAAAATTTAAAGCTTCTGATGCAAGAGAAGTGGCCAGAATGCATCGTAGCACGATAAGATTTGTCAATAGCAAAGATTATCCGCCAAAACAGATAGCAGTATGGTCAGGCAGAACATCGGCAAAAAGATTCAGAGACTCAATAAATATGTTTTTTAGATTTGTAGCTGTTGACAAAAGCAAAATTGTTGGTTTTGGTGATTTTAAAAAAGATGGCGAATTAGCTGGGCTTTATGTACATAAGAATTATCAGGGAAGAGGTGTTGGTTTTTTGCTGCTTAAAAAGATAGAAAAATCTGCACGAAAAAAATATATTAAAAAATTATTTTGTTACTCTACTATAACTGCAAAGGATTTCTATAAAAAGCATGGTTACAGGATTATTAAAAAGATAAAATTTCCAATAAAAAATCAGAAGTTGACGGTTTACAAGATGTCTAAATTTCTTAAATAATGGGCCCAGAGAGAATTGAACAAACTTGGCTATTAGCAGTTGGTAATTGGTTGTTGGGTTGTTGTAAAGCCATGTCCTTTAATACCAGTTTCTCGACGTATTTGCTAATATTAATTCGCCTATTTTTCAATACTTTTAAGATATCTTCATCAATGGTTAAATGCATTGGGATTTTCATTTTTCTGTAAAAATATAGCCATAATTTATTGGTTATTTTCCTCCTTTATTTTTTGAATTAAGCTGTTTATTTGTTTTCCTAATGATTCTATTCTGTCTTTAAATTCTTTGTGCTGTCCAGAAGAAATATAACCCAAATCTTTTGAAAAGTCTATCACTGCTTCTGTTTCCTTCAAACTACCCATAGAAATATACAATCCTCTTTTAAAATCTGCTTGTGAATCCTTACCACAAGATTCTGCTATGTTTAACGCAACAGACATACTTGCTCTTCTTATCTGTTGCCTCATTCCAAACCTTTCATCTTCTGGAAATTTTATTTTGTAAATATCCAAACTCAAGGCGTAAGCTTCATTGTATATATTTAATTTATGTTCGTCTTGCATGTTTTATCACCTTTTTACTTTAACGGTTTAACACTTTCTACGGATCAATCATCCGTAGGAAGGTCTAGGTAAATTATTATATCCCAGAATTTGATTTTCTCTATTTCTTCTTTTTTAAACATTTTCTGCCTAGAATCAGGTGTTAAAGTGTTAAACAGAACGTTCTTCATATCCGCTTCTGTTAATTTGTTGTAGTCAAGGTTGAAATTGAACCCTTCTGTCAATTCTTTAATGCTACTTTCTCCTTTTGGGCATTTCCAATAGGTAAATTGATTATGGGCAGGTAGCTGTTCATAGTTGACCAGTTCTAAGTCAATTAGTCTATCAATTATTCGTTTTACTTTCATAGTTCCCATGTTTAATATTTCCCCTATTTCATTGCGGTTTATTGAGCTTCCTTTCGTTCTCTGGTTTATTACCTTCAGCACTTCCAGATCTTCAAATCTGACTTGTGCAATTTCATGTTTTGCTAGTAAACCCCATATCTCTCGAGCAACCTCAAAGTCTTTCCTAGTTGCCATACACCACTCTTTGCCATAAATATCTTTTATGTGTTGCCTTTGGTATCTATAACAATAGCAAGAAGCTATTACTATGGCAAAGAATTTTTCGGTGCTCCTTCGGTTTTCAATGTTACTGCTAAACACAGCAAAACCATAAGGAATCATCACATTGATAGGTTCTTCTTTGATTTTGTTAGTGATAGCTTTGGCTATTTTAAAGTCCTCATTCTCTTCCGTGTCAAAGTCTTTACCATAACACATCTTCGCTATTTGTCTTTCAAACACCCTTCTATCCTGTTCAGCACTTTCGTTAACGTTGACAATTACATACCTGTTATTTACTTGTTCATCTTTAGGCGGGTTTACACTGTTACGCCAAACTGCGTTGATTTGACTTATTGTAAATTCTGCGTATTTCTTGTCTTCTGATACTGTCTTATGTCTTGGGAGTGTTTTATTCCTATCAGTCAAAGCCCTCTCAATAACAAGCATATCAGAACCTTCTGCCTCATCCAAACGTATTATTCCTCCATCAACTAGCTTGTTTTCCCCAGTTTGATAGAATAAAGTCTTAGCAGAAGAACTGGTAGCTGTATCCACTTTATCAAATATCAAGCTTACATGCTCTTGAACAGAGCTTTTTCCCTTTGAAGAAGTGCCTATGCAGTTGACATGCAATAGCTTTCCCCTATCCTTTAAACCACCGCTTAATCCGCTGAGAATAAGCAATTTAATAATTCTGGTGTCTCCCACAAGTGCATTTATCAGTTGTCATTTTTATCCTTCACAATTACGCCTATTTTAGCCAACCTTTTCAGGTATGCTTCTTTGTTGTGCTTCTTCATCAATTCTTGGATTTGCTCCAAAGAATTATGGTAGTTGGTTTCCTCACTCATTTTTACCACCAACCTTTGCTTCGAGCTCGGCGATCCGTTGTTTTAGCACGGCAGTTGAGCTGGTTTTGTCCTTTTGCCCACTGAAGAAATCCAAAACTTGCTTTTTGTGGCTATGGATCCATTTCTCAACTACAACATCAAACGCCTTGTTGTTTCTGATAAGTTCGATTATCCCTCTTTTGGTTTCTTCATCTAAAGAAATCAAAGAATAAGTCACAACTTGCTTGACGCTTGATGGTTTCGATGGTATCTGCTTTTTTATACCAGAAACTGCAGATGCACAAAAAATCGTGAAAACACATCTGTTCTTGATGCTCTCAACTTCACCTCCTTCTGATTTATCACTTTCTTTTTCGTCTACCTTTCGGTAGGTTTTTATATTTCCTTTCGTTTGTTTCATTTTACCTAATACCCTCCATTCGTGGTTGTTATTGGGTAAGGAATAAGCTCGACTTTTGGGGTTGACTTATTCCTTTTTTAACCCAAATATTCAGTGGTATTGAAGCTTATTAACATTGTCGTAGACGATAGGATAGGTCGAAATCCATAGTTTTGAGTCGATAAAATAGAAAAAGCTTGCTCGATAGGTGTTGATTTTTCAGCTACCTACTTCTGAATTGTATGAGCACACCATAATTTTTGTGGAGATTTGTTATTTTTTCCAAAAGAATTATATAATAAAGGATTACAACAAAAATACATGGTTTATTTTGAAAAGATAATTTTTTGGATTGGAAGCATTTTAGCAATAATTTTAACAGCAATCCAAATCTGGAGACATATATTTGACAAACCAAAATTTTACTTATCTATCAACAACTTAAAGGTTGAGGATAAAACTGATAATGAATTTACATTACGATATGATTTAGATATTTTAAACAGAGGTAAAAAAGGAATAGTTAAAATTATGTTTGCGTTATTTTCTAAAGATTCTAATAGCAGATATATTAGAGAAGCTCAAGGTTGGATTGAGATAGATAAAGACTCTACAAAAAACATTAGTAAGGCAATTGGAATACAACACAAGTATCATCCAGATTTGAAGAATTTTCCATTAAACTTAATCATAGGACTTCGAGGTATGAATCAGACTTATTATGAACAAAACATTAGAATTAATGAAGACGGAAGTTATTTTTTTGTTGTAGGAAGAAAAACAGTTAATTAAGTTTTGTTTGCTTCTCTGTTTTTTCTTCCTTAATGGGTGTGCCTTTACCCCAACCAGAATAATAGTTTAACCTTTTTTCCTTTCTGACTTCAAATATAGGTTTCTTTTTCTTCTTAGCTTTTTCCTTTGCTGTTTCTTCTTCCAGAATTTTAAGTAGCCGAGTATCCATATCCTACAGAATAAGCTATGAAGTTTATAAATTTATTTAGCCACAAATTCCTCAATAAGTTCTTTCAATACCTGTGTTTTCTTTTTATCCACATCTATACATTTCTTTGAGAATTTCTTCCACAAATCTGTATCTATAAAGAAACTTACCTGCCTTTTTGATTTAGTCATTTTCTACAAACCTCCATTTGTAGAAAAGTATTTATATAAGGTTTTACTATAATTCTACAAAACTATAAATGGAGTATATAAAGAATGAAACTTGCAATCTTTATTGTATTGGCGTTGTTTTTGGTTAGTAGCTGTGCTCAAACACAAACAATAGATAAAACTACAACTACGCCAAAATCAAAAAGTGAAGTAGCTACATCAACTAAAACAGATACAACAAAACCAGCTTCTACTTCTATCCAACAACAACCAATTACTTCTAAAACTGGAGAAAAGCCAAAACAAGAAACTAAAAATAGTTACTATACTTTTGGAGATAAATTTGAACGTGGTAACATAGTGTATGAATTGCAAGAAGCACAATATTATATTGTTGATAGAAATCCCTATCACGGAGAGAAACCTATCAGGAAAGATACCCCGCAAAATGTGAAAGAAGAACTTGAAAGTATTTTGAAAGAATTTGTAAAGATGAGATATAAGTGCATTAATAGTCTTGAATGTTCAGCCTATAAAAATGAAGCTTATGTTAAACTCAAAGAACTTGAAAAAAGTATTCTAGAAGATTATGCAGATTATCTATATATAGACAGAATCGTGTTTACTTGGAGAGAATGCACAAAGGACGGTAGTGAAACACTTCTTTGGTGGTCGTCTATACCAGATTTAAAGGTTTATACTCTGAATGGGACAGAAATTACTACCTTTTACCCAAATCCTACTTTTTATCCTTTAAGTATGGATACAATGGTAGCTTGTTCCACTTCAAAGATTGATGTATCTGTAGAAAAGTTTCCTGATGAAGGTGTATTAATAGGATTTCCAACGAAAGAAGATAGAGATGCAGGGAATGTTATTGGAACATTTAAAGTGACAGTGGATATGATAAATCCACCAAGCACAATATATAGCTAGCACAGGCAATCCCTAAATAAAAATGACCAAAGAAACAAAATTGGAAAAGAAGAAAGAACAAACACCAGAAGAAAAAAAGGAAACAATGATGGCAGGTATTTTTTTGGCTGTTTCTGCCGTTGTAACTTACTTTTTTGACAAATGGATCGTAGTTGACTTGCTTAAACCACTTGCCAGAATTTTCGGAATAGATTTAGGCACAGGGTGGAGAATTGCTATTGCCGTATTTGCATTTTTTACTGGTTGGGGAACTATGTATCAAGCATACAATAAAGCAATGTTTTATGATACTCATAAGCATGGAGTTAAGCCACAAGAAGATGCTACTTCAAAAATAGCAAAATTGAAGGAATTGAAAGATAAAGGAGCTATTTCTAAAGAGGAGTTTGAAAAGAAAAAGAAGGAATTGCTGGAGAAGATTTAAATTTATATTGTTACTTATTTTTTTCCTCTGCTTTTTCTAATATCAATTCAATTATAGAATTTGCAATTTTTTCTTTAAGTTTGTCATCTATATATCTCCATCTTTTATTTAAATTATTTATAGAATTTAAAATTTTTTCATCTTTTGTTATGTCTTTAAATTTTTTATATTTAATAGTTCTATCAAGTTCTTCCATATTTAAAGAGCTTTCAAAAATAAAAGCTATAACACTCCCAGCTATTGATATGAAAATTAGTCCTATTGAAACCTCTCCATTCTGACTTCCAAAAACAACAGTTGCAATTTGAAATAACAAAAATACAGTAAATACTATTGATACCCAAGAAGAAAATATCATGATATTCCTACGCTTGGTTAAATCTTCTGCAAAACTTATTTTTAAGTATGATAAAAAATCTCTTTTTCCAATATCTGCTATTTTTCTTTTTATTTTATTATTTAAACTGGTAAATTTTCTATGAGAGTAGATAACAAATGAGAACAAAGCAATTAAACCCAATAAATTAAGTGTTCGATCGGATAACAAGCTATTGCTTACAATACTACTAGGTATTTGATTGTTTGTTAGATTTCCCATATTAAAAACCAAATTTCAGTAATCCAAAACCTATTAAGATCGCCAATATACCAATACCCAAAAGCACTGCACCAGCAAAAATCTTGATTAATCTTCTATAAGAAGCCAATATAAAAGAACCTAAAACAGCGAACACTAACCCAATCAACAAAAAAATCATCCTAACTGTCAAATTAATTTCTACCATTCAATAATCGGTTTTTCTTGATATATTTAAACTTTTTTAATTTTTAAACTCTTCCCTTAAATCAAGAACAGCCCCACACCTATTGCAAAACTTGCTCGTAGCTGGATTATTCCAAGAATAGTTTTTTTAATAATGGCAAAATTTTTGCATACCAAAAAACAGCTTGTTGAGATTTAGCCAAATAATGATTGGAAGATACTGAGCTATTTGCTCTGCCTTGTATAAAGTCTGCAACAGACTCAGGAACTTGGTTATATAGCAAGAAGTTGTAATTCCATTTTCTAAGATATTTTAAAGAAAAAGTGCAATCTTTATCTTTGAATCGTTGCCTTAAAGCATGATAGGTATTATTAATTTTTTGTAACTTTTCGTAAACAAATAAAGGAAGATAAATATTGTTTATATTCTTAAAGTGGCGTAATTCCGAAACACTGTAAGACACGAAATCAGAATTCACTACAAATTTGTCTGGATTGTAAGACTTTAAGAAATCCAAGCATTCAATATATCTTATTCCAGAAGTAGCCAAAACAAGATATACAAGCTCTAAATTTGGATTGTGCTTAACTTTAAGGTAATTTTCAATTACTTCTTTATCGCTTGGAACGTGGAAATCTGGAGTGCCACGTTCAACTTTCAATACCTGCCTGTATTTATCAATTATATACTTTGGCAAAAGTTCATTTTGCTCACAAAAGTTAAGATATGCCCTAGCAGTTTTGGTAATGGGAGTTTTTCCTGCAGTCTTGGATTTAATGTAAATATAAAGTGCAAGTGGATTCTGGAATTCCCTTTCATTAAGATGCTTTTTGAAATAAGATGTAAGCTGTATTATTGAATGAGGGGTGTATTTTGCATTAATATAAGCCGAGAATTCGTCAAAATTACAAAACATTAGGATTAAACCATTCCCATTCGAGTTTGGTTGATTATAGCCATAATTATAGCCATAATTTTGACTTTGAACTAACCCACCAACGACTAAATGCTCGTTCTTAATGGGCCCAGAGAGAATTGAACTCCCGCCCTAACCCTGTGAAGGTTATGTCCTAGCCACTAGACCATGGGCCCAAAAGGGTTAGAAATTAATCTCTTTTATAAAATTTGTTTATTTAATTAAAAAATCAAAAGCGGTCTACTTTCATCAGGCTTACTGCCAAAAGTCACTCTCATTTTTTGAATTTTTTATTTTATTGTGAATTTTATTCCTTAACTTAAACCTTCAACTCTCCTTTTGCCAGTTTGTTTCTGATTTCATTGGAATATTTATGCGCAAGATGCAATGGCTCCGGCAGCTTGTGGGGAAATTTTATGCAGTTTTTTACAATTTCAACGCTTGTCTTTAAGCTAATTTTATGTCCTGGGCTTACATAAATTGGCTTTGAATGTTCTCTTGTAATAATTAGCTCTGCTCTCGCTTCATTCTCAACATAAACTGTTTTGCCTTTTACTTCGCCAACCAGCAAATGCTTTGCAACTCCAATTGAGGCAATGTCAAGCAAAACTCCCATATGGCTTGCCATCCCAATTCTTCTCGGGTGCAATATTCCATTGCCGTCAAAAATCATGACATCGGGCTTTTGCTCCAGCTTGGCATATGCTTCGGAAATTGCAGGACCCTCCCTGTAAGCTAAAAATCCAGCCATGTAAGGAACATTAGCTTTTTTAATGGCATAAGCTTTTTCCTTTACTTCTATTGTCTTGTAATCGCAGACAACAATTGCTCCAATAACATCATCTTTATTGTAAGAACAGTCAACTCCTGCAACTAGCTCAAGCTTGTCAAAAGAATCCTTAACAATAACCTTTCTAGCCAGCTTCAGCTGCTCCTCTTTTAGCTTTGCAAAATCAACCATAATCAAAAGTATAGAAAATGTTTATTTAAAATTTATTGTTTATAGAGATAGTAGAACAATGCCAATCCGACCAACACCAGAAATACGAGAAGATAAACCCAGAATGATGACTTATTTCCTGTTCCTGATTCTGCATTTGCTCTTCCTTGAGAAACAGCTTTTTCATCTCCAAGTCTTTTGGCTTCTTCCTCTTTCTTGGCTTTTAGCGCTTCTTTTTTGTTATAGTAATCAACTACTTTCAAAGCTTTCATGGCATCTGCCCTTTTTATGTCTTTATCCTCAAAATCATCCTCAATCTCGCTTAAGGAGCGCCCTTTCTTTGATTCATGAATCCCAAGTTTCACCAAATCCTTGTGCGACAGCTCTGTGTCCATTTTACTCTATCTTTATAATTCCAAAAAGGTAAAGAACTATAATTCCAGAAAAAACCAACAGCAATAATATTGGAATGCTGAGCATCTCTCTTCTTAGCAGTTGAGCCTCTTCATGTATTTTGTGCTCAAAAGAGGTTATTTCGTGCAGCGCTTTTAGGGCTTCATGCTGCTTCATGCCCCTTTTTAAAAGATAGTTTTCTATATGATTTAGAGACAGCCCTTTGTCGAATGCGTGCCTGCCCCATTTGATAAGATGTTCGTGAGTCATAAAATTAAGGAATTAGTCTTCATTATGTTTGTCTTTTGAATCTTTTTCTATATCTTCAGTTTCATTATTTTCAATCTTTACCTCCTCTTTTATTTCCTCTAACTCTTCCTTGCCCTCTTCTTTAAACTCTGCTAATTTGGTGACTTCATCAACGCTTAATCCAGTCCTTTCTGCTATTTCTTGGATGATGTCACTTTTATCAGTAATTTCCAAAGTAAACTTTAACTTTACATCTCCAATTTCTATTTTTACCTCCGCCTCTCCATCTTCTATTTCTACCTCGATTTCTGTCTCATCTTCTTCCATCTCATGCTCTTCTTCAAATCCCCCTACCATCTTTTCCAAAATTCTTTCGGTATTCTTTATTAACTGCTTTGCTGCATTTGCCTGCCCAAATGCGTTGCCAAAATCATTCTTTGCGAATGCCTCTTCTGCATTGGATAGCATTTTAATTGCGTTGTCCATCAATTCTGTTATTGGTTTTTCGTCTGCAACATGCCCTTCAGCTTTATGCTCTTCCAATTCTTTTTCCAATTCTGACAAATCTTCTTTTGCATCTTCAATTTCTTCAGCTGCCTTTTCTTTTTTGAGCTCAGAAAGCCCTTTTTTTTCTTCAATTTCTTTTATTTCATCTTCAATCTCTTTTTCTGATTTGCCAGTTTCCGCTTTTATCTTGATTTTTGTTTTGTCTTTTTTGTTTTTGATTTCAATTTTTACTTCGCCAGCTTTATTTTTGATGGTGCTCAAAAGAGAATCAAGCAATGCTTTTTGCTGCTCATTTAAAATTCCTTTAACTTCAATTTTAATTTTTAAACTACTGCTTACCTCTTCAACTTCATCTTCGTGCTCTTCAATTTCTCTTTCTATCTCAATTTCCTGTTCTATCTGCTTAGTAGAATTTTCTTCTTCTATATTGGAAATTATTTCCTTGACTTTTGAAAGAATTTTTACGTGCGCTTCTTTGCCCTTTTCAGCAGACTCCAATTTATTTTCTTCTGCCATGACCTTTATTTCTTCAAGCCTTTCCCTTGCAATTTCAATGCCTTTTCTGGCTTTTTCTCCCTTGTCAAATGTCAAAAGCAGATTAAGGTTTTCTAATGCCTTGTCCAAGCCCCATAAGAAAGAATCAGGAGTAACTCCTGCTGGAACTGGTGCTTCATGGGCATTTGATATTGGAAGTACAAGAATAATTAACACAAGTCCGATTAACCTTATGTTTTTCATTATTTTATAAAAAGGGTTGGCCCCCTTTTCCTTATACGTGGGGGTGGTTTGAGAAGAACGAGGTTGGGGGGCCAATTGAAGAGCTTAAGTTTTATTTTTTACCTCAATTTTTTGATATTTGGTTAAATTTGATTTTATCTTACCAATGATTTTGGTGGTTTTCTTAATTCCCTTATCCACAGCAAGCCGATGTGCTGCAAGTCCTTGTTTAATTTGTCGCTTATCCTGTAAGTTTTCTTGTAAAGATCGTAATCAACCAATCCCATGCTTTTCATGGGAGTCAGGATTCTGTCATAAAATTGCCTTTTGTTATAGCTGACCTTGACTTTCTTTCCTTTGAATGGGGGTTCTTCTATTAAGTCTGTTATTAAGCTACCTTCATGAAGCTTGGTTGCGAACAAAGACATCTCGGTTTTTCCTATTTCACCGCCGTTGTCTTTCATCATCTCTATAAGCAGCTTGGCAACGATGATTTGCTGCTTTGTCGCAAAAATCACCTCATATATGTCCTCTGGCAGGTTGAACCTGTCAAAAAGGATAACCATTTTTTAAGAGAAGTGTTACAGGTATATAAATGTTTCGCTTTTAGATACTAGTATAGAGAAAGGTATATTGATTATTAAATAGAAATATTTTAAATGGAATAATGATTAGTTTGTAACATGCAAGAATCTTTAAACTTGAAAGTTGGTTCTATCGATGAAGTAGTGGAAGCTGCTAGATGGTTAAAGGACTCTAGACCTTATATGTTTGATAGAAAACATAAATTCTTTGGCACATTTGACGGATATCTTGATTGGCTTAGACTTCTTTTTGAGGACAGATTCTTTATTAATGATGAAGAAACAGATGCAGGCGGGCTTGCACAAGAAGACTTTAGAATCTTGCATGTTCACAGACAAAGGTGGCTACATCGAGATAGATTATCTAACGTAGCTCTGATGATTCATGAATTAGCAGAAGGTTATATGGTAGCGAATGATTTTGTATTTTGGTCCACTTATTCTCATGTAGTTGCAGAACATTTTGAAGGAGATTTTCGAACAGAAAGAAATCTACCATCCTGTCCAGTATCTCCATTACCATTAGATTTGATACCCTTTATGAGGGGGTTCGAGCGTGAGCTAGAACAAAAAATAGGAACTATGGAACACAAAGATGTTGAAAGATTGATGGACATGTATCCAGCATTAAAGCATTACGCATGGAAACGAGTGATACTAGTTTAATCATTCCCAAAAAACTCCTTCAAAGCCCCTTCATAATCCTCGCTAACTTCCATATCCCATTCTTCCGGAAAACAGCTGTAATAATTTCTCCGAGCATACCTCTCGTCAAGAAATATTATGGCGCCTTTGTCTGTTTCTGAGCGGATGCACCTGCCGGCATTCTGAAGGCATTTTGTGATTGCTGGCAAGACATAGCCATATTCAAATCCCCTGCCAAACTTGTCGTCATAGTATTCTATCAATAATCTTGCCTCAACATCAGGCTTGTTCAATGGCAAACCTACAATAATTACAGCTTTCAAAACACCAGGCAAATCGATTCCTTCTCCAAAAGAGCCTGTTGAGGTGCCAAGCAGAACAGCTCCTTGGTCTTTATAGCTCTTAAAAGTGCTTAAAAGCTCCTCTTTTTCTTTTTTTCCGTGGCTCTGTTTTTCAATAAAAATTGGCTTTTTTGAAAATTTGCTTAAATTCTCATTAACATTCAACATTAAGTCATAGCTTGGAAAGAATATCGCAGAATTGCCATTAATTAAATTAACAATATCGCTGCAAATTTTTGCTATTTCACTAAACTGCATAGGGTTTCTCTCCTTGAATTTTGTTGTTGTTTTTGGAATTATTAAGTTAAGCCTGTTTTTCTTTGGGAAAGGACTTTTGTATTCTTTCTCAATGACATTATCAAAGCCAAGAATATCCTTGTACATTGAGGTTGGGGTTAACGTGCCTGACATAAGTATTGTCGAATAAGTTCTAGCAATAATTTCCTTTGTTGCCAAAGAAGGGTCTAAGCACCTATATAACAAAGTAATTTTTAGTTTCTTATCCATTTCTTTTTTAAGAATCCTACCAAAGCCGATGTCGGAGCCAAGCCATGCCTCCATAAACTTTGCAATGCCAAGCACATAGCTTATTTTTTGCTTGTCCCTTATATCCTGCCCAATGAAAAAAAGCTCTGCCAGAATGTCATCATAGGGCTTGTTTTTGCTTATCAAATCAACAAAATCCTTTTTGCTTATGGTTCTTTCATTTTCCAAGCTTTCTTTTCCAAGAGATTTTGCCAACTCGAACAATGCATTCTCTACAATCTCAAGATTTGTGATTGTTTCATCATAGCTGTATCTTTTTGCCTCTTTCTTTGCAATCTCAATGGATAAGCTTGAGGTTTTGTGGGTTAAAAGCTCCCTTATCCTATTTGGCAAGTTATGTGCTTCATCTACAACAAGGATAATGTTTTCAATACCTTTTTTTATTTTGAAAAGGAATGCATCTCTTATTGTGGGGTTAAAGATGTAATAATAATCTGCTATGATGACTTTTGCATTGGCTGCTGTTAATGCCGCAAGCTCGTAAGGGCACAGCTTTTTGATTTTACCATGCTCTGCAAATTCATGCACATGGCACGGGCTTATGATTTTCAGTTCCTCAATGGCTTGCTTTGCTGCCAGAGTTGGCTGCATGCTTGGCTTTATTGTGTTTAAATAGAACTCGCAGTTATGCTCATCCCTTAATGCTTTGCAGTACTCATGAAATGAGCTGTTGGGCATTGCCTCTACACCATTTTGCAAACACATCCATTTCTTGCCTATTATGTCAGCGCACTCCAAGTCAATGCCGAATTTTTGTTTTATTTGCTTTAATGTATCAACTACAATCTTGTGCTGGGTTTGCCTTGAGGTAAGAAAAAATATCGTAAGGTTATTTTTAATCGCCAATGACAGCGCAGGAGCCAAAACAGCAATTGTTTTGCCTATTCCAGTAGGAGCATGCATTATGATGTGCTTCTTGCTTTTGATTGTATTGTAAACGTCAGAAATCATATCGCTTTGTATTTCCCTGACTTTGGAATAAGGAAAATAGATTTCTTTCTGGATTTCTTCGGTAAGCATGTTTTTATGGATTATTTTGTTATTTATAATGGTTTTTTTATTTTGAGAAAGGTTGTTTCAAACAAACTTTCACTCAACCAATAAACTAAATAAAAATAAACAAAAATCCGAGAGCGACTTCTGAAAGCAAGCGTGATTGAAGTAATCCGCTTGTGGCTGATTGGTTGTTTCACCACTCCCAAAAACTCACAAAAAGGAAAGATTTAAATAAAACGAGTTAAAGGGTTTATAGGTAAAAAGGTGAAAATGAATGGGATTTTATACTCAATATCTTAGCACAATTCTTAAAGGTAAATGGACTACTTCGATAAAAGAAAGAATTGAAGCAAGAAGAGCAATATATAATCTAAGTGAAGCTGACAAGAAAATTTATCAAAAACTGCCAGAATTGGTGGATAAGGAGCATAGGGTAACTGCGGCTAATAAAGATGAGGACAAAGTAATAAAAGCATTAAAAAAAGCAGCTGCAAATAGTTATGCATTGGCTTTCAATGTTTCTACAATGGATATGGCAATTCTCGAAGCTGTTGATGGCTTAATAAAGGTCATATCAAAAATCCACGAATTAGGGAAAACTCTTAAAGGTAGTGATATTGAAAAAAAAATAGAACAATTAAGTCAATTATTTGTACAACTGATGCAGAAGGCGATTAAAAAGGCTAAGCAAGAAGAGAGATGGGAATATAAGTATGTTGAGATTATCGTGAATGAAGCAATACCAGGAAGAAATCATAAACAGCTTATGTCTGTTGTTAGGACAATGTTCCAAACTCTCGGAAGGCAATCGAGGTTGGCCAAATTTCCTATAAGAATGGAGATAGGACGAGAGCGTCGTGATATAATTGGAATTAACAGACTTACAACCCAATGTAAAAATTTACTCGAGACTATCCCAAAAAATTTAAAATCTCGTAAACATCATGAAAATGCTTTGTATAGGTTAGTATCTGAACTAGAACAAATAATACAAGAGGGTGCTAAATACGTAGAAGATGCGTTCTACGAAGCTTATTTGATAAAGAAAAGGGATTTCATGCTTATTCTTAAGATAATAGTTAACGTAGAGGTTTTAAGAGGAATGAATAGGAAATGGGTGATGATGCATTTTATGCCCAGCGAACTAGTAAAACGAAAAAATATTCAACTAGATGAAATCGAAGAAAAAATATCAAAAGAATTTCATACAATTGCCCAAGCCTTAAGAATATCGATGGTACAGATTGAGCGTTTAGATGCAGAGGTAGCGAGAGTTTAAACACTTCCAAAAAAAAGAGGACATTACCATGATGCAAGCACGTGACTGGATTTCTGGAATTGTTGGAGCAGTTATTTTTCTGCTTGGATTGATGCCCATGCTTGGCAAGTTTGAATTCCTAAACAATCTGCCTGTTTCTTTATTGACGTGGATTGTCGCAGGAGCTGGATTCTATCTTGCAATCAATTCAATTGTGGAGATAACCAACAGCAACATTGTAGGATGGTGGTCTTTTGGAGTTGCAATAGCAGTGCTGATTATAGGGCTTTTCCCCCTGCTTCACGGCTTTGGCATCGGCCCTTCATGGTTCGAATTTAACTGGCTCAAAGGCGCTGCTTACAACATCATTTTCATAATAGAAGGCGTTTTCTTGATGATAGCCACTTTTGCTATGGAATTATAAAATAAAGAAATTCATTATGGGCAGAACGGGTTTGGCACTGTTGTATAATTAATCCACACATAAGCCAAAACCAATCCAAGTATCAGTGCTATTACAAACATCGCAGCTGGATGTGTAATAATTGCCTTTTTGCTGTTGAAAATTTTCATAATATCACCTTTTTGCCTGATTGATTAATTATAAGTATAACATATATTTAAGATTTTCCTTCTAAAAGCAGTAGTGTTCATTAATTCTTAATTCCTGTTAAGATATAAAATGAACCGCCTAAATACTCCTCCGATTTCACACATCTTAACAATTTTTTAATGTAATGCAAAATGTCTATATAGCTACGCCAACCCACTGGCCATCGAAAGAGTTTAAAAAAACAATTGAAAATCTTGTAATTACCATCGAACATTTTTCCATCTAATATTACTATTCTTTTTCCTTTCTTTAAACTACTAATTGATCTCTTGAGTCCTTCTTTGTAATTAGGTATAGAACTAATGCCATTTGTAGAGATAATTCCATCAAAATAGCAGTGTGAAAGGCTTAGCTTAGCAGCGTCTTTTTTTAACAATCTAATATTAGATATTCCTTTCCTATCTATGATTTTTTTGGCAGTATTTAGCATATTTTGTGAATAGTCAATTCCAACAATGATGCCATTGCTTCCGATTTTTTTCAATAAATAATCAAAATTATTACCAATGCCGCAGGCTAAATCCAAAACTTTGTCTCCTTTCTTTAGATTAAGGTTTTCAACCGCCTTTTTTCTCAAATATTTTTCTTTGCCAAAGAAAACTAAATAATTAGAAAGCTTGTACAGAAATGGACTCTTCCCATAAAAAGAGTACATCCTCTCTGCATTTTTTAATGTATATTTCTTCATATTGGGTTAATTAAGAAATATTAAAAAAATTAAGTTTTACTTGCAGAAAGGGTTTGGCACTGTTGTATAGTTAATCCACAAATAAGCTAAAACTAAACCGAGTATGAGTGCTGTAATAAACATAACTACGGGATGTGTAACAAAAGCTTTCTTATTTTTTAAAAAACTCATTAAAATCACCTTTTTTAATTTTGTATTTTGTTCCTGCAAAAGCCTATATTTAAATGTTGCTATTTTTGGAGACTGTTACCTTAACTCAATCTCTGAATAGCATACTATCTGCGGACGTTTTCACAACGTCTCTGCCAAAAATCTTTTAAATCAGCTTTACTTTAAAGATTTAATCTTGGAAGCAGTTGCTTCATAACATTGGAAATGCTTGTTCAAGCGTTGAAGATGCTTCCAAGAGCTTCTTTTCATAAAACATCTTCTTGAGATGCTTCAGCAGCATGAAAATCCGTGCAAACTTGTTTGCACTCTAAATATTTTCAAAATTATTTTGAAACTTACCGAGATAGAAATCTATCTCTGAGTTAAGGCTTTCAGCAGGATTATTGGTTAGCCAGTAAAAATTTTTCTTGTAGATAAACCCTTTTCCGCTTATTCCAGCAATTACGCTCTTGCATTTTCTTCCAAGAAATTTTGTCGATTTGTCATAAGCTGGCAAGCCGTCTCGAACAACAATGTCAACTTCTCTTCCAATCTTCTCTCTTGCTTCGACGAGAAGTTTCTTTGCTGAAGCAAAGTCTCTTAGCTTTGTAACTATGGCGTGAATCACGTTGCCTAGCATATCCTTCAAGCTCCACCAGTAACACCATTCTCCATTTACCTTTACATATTTTTCATCTACATGGCATATTAAGATGTCAGCAGTGCAGTTGTACTGCGGCAGGTTTATGTTGCTGGCAAATTTATTTGTCCAGTCACAGACTGTTTTGTAGCTGACACTTGCCCTAAAGAGCAAGAAAAGCAATATTGCAACTATTCTTGATGGAAGAAACATATGCAGGATTACTGCAATCCTTATTACAATTATTGGATTTCTGTATCTCTTTAGGTAACCTGTTTTTGCCATTTGGAGCACCTTGTTTAGCACCCCAACTCACTATTTTTTGGATATAATTGTTGTTCCAAGAATAAATAGCTATTGGATTAACGTAACGGTCTCTTATTTTTTAGTAGCTGACAAGAGTAATTGCTCATAAAAATCAGCTACTAAAATTAGAAAGACATAACAAATTAAATCAAAACTTTTGTCTTTCTCTATTTAGAAGCGGGCCAGGGAGGATTCGAACCCCCGACCTCCTGCTTACTTCAAAACTGAAAGGTTTGCAAACCCCTGGTTTGAAATAGAAGGCAGGCGCTCTATTTGCGCGAGTAACACAATCGGATTACTCTCCAAGCTGAGCTACTAGCCCGTAAAGAAGAAGAATAAAAGTAATTGTTTATAAAATTTGTCAATAAATATTGAATGGATTATAACAAATTATTTGAGAAATTACTGTATGATGGCCTCTTCCCAAGAGCCAATCCACATCGTGCAGTGCTTCTTGCCCTCCCAGTAATAGTAGCAGTTCTTCCCGAATTTTTCCCAGCGGACACAGCCGATGCAGCATGCCGGCACATCGGATTTTTTTTGCTTGTCTTGCTTTTGTTCTGTCATTTTAGTCTAAAAACTCCTGCCTCTTTATTTTCTCAGGCAAATACTTTTCAGATATAAATGTTATGCCTTTTGAAGACAATGCCTGTATTTCGAGCTTTGAGCCGAAGTCTTTCATCATCTTGAACTGGCGCTGCCAAGCCTTGTTTTTCTTGAACCACTCGTAATCCGCTATCTGCTTCAGCCTTGCGAAATCAACATCCTTGAATCTGATAAAATGCTTTTTCAAGTCGTAATTGGCTACATCATCCGCAGTCACGCCTAAAAACTTTGCATTTTGCAAAGTCATTGCGCCTGACATATGGGCAAGATTTATCGAGCCGAATTTCAAAACGGAGTAAATGTAGAATCCCCACGGATCGAAATCAGCTAAAACATAGATTGGAAACTTGTTCTCTTCATTCAGCCTTTGCAGCAATCTTCTTATGCCTCTTGTTGTCTGCCCCTGTGATGTTACAATTATGCAGTTCTGATTTTCCCAGAATTTGTCTTCGTGCAGCCTTTCCCATACAGCCTGCTTCTCCATGTAAATTATGTATTTAGCTTTAATGCTTTTAAACTCAATATTTTCCACATTTGAAGGAATGCTCCAGCCTCCAGAACCGAGCTTTGCCCAGTTTATTGTGTCGCCTGAGTCTTCTATCACCACATTGCCTGCGACAGAGCCCATCTTATTTGCGTTTATATTAAGCTGCTCTCTTGAACATTCTGTTATCAACTCCAAGTCTTCTATTGCATTGTCGCTTTCGGCCTGCTCATCAACAATGTTGATGCTGGAGCTTGGAATTGTTCTTTTGGCCATGTAGAAAACATCCCTTAAGCTTGCGTGCTTCTGCACATCAAGGAGGTTTTTGCTTATTTTTGCAACCTCCAGCGTCTGCAGGAATTTCTTTGCATGCCCGACATTGAAAAATGTTCTTTGCTGCCGCTTGCTGCCTAAGCCCAATGTTCTTGTTTTCTCGTCAAAAATGATGTTCGACAGGCTTCTCAAATTGAATTCTATAGTCGGATTCCTGCCTTTGTCTATATCAACTACCAGCTTCCTTCCAAACTCCTCAAGCTCTTTAGCTGGATTCTTCTCTTGCTTCTTCATTTTCCTTCTTAAACTCCATCCTGTACAATTTATCGTCAGCGTCTTCTTCTACAATCTCTTTTTTTATCTCTGGCTTTACAAGCATCTTTTGCAGGCCTTGCAATATCTTTTCCTTTTTTTCGTTTGTTAGCGCAGATAATGAATCCGCGACTTCCGGGATGTATTTCTCAAACATATTGGCTCTTTCAATCTGCTGTGAAATTCTGACTTTTTTCCTGACATAAGTACCAAGCAGCCTGCCGCATTCCTGCAATGCCAGCTTTATATCCCTTATAATCTCTGGATAATGGGCAATTGCCTCCTTGCTCTCGCTTGTAAAAGGCACCCATACAGATGACATGTGTACAACAATAACAACTGGACCTACAGGAATTGAGTCGCCAGATTGCTGCAATCCATAAGGCTTCCAGTTTGTTTCCATTATGGCTTTTGTCATTGCGCAAGCTCCTTCTTGATAAAGCAACGGCACTCTGTTTGCAAACCTGAGTATATTTGCTTTTTCCTCTTTTGGAATCTCACCTCCCCACGCTATAGCTGTTTCAATTATAAAGGGGTTGCCCCTATAAACAGATGGTGTCCTTGATGTTGCGCAGTAAAATTCTGCCTTTATTTCTTTGCGCAAGCCTTTTTGAAGCAGTTCCTCTCCTATAGGACTCAAGCAATCTGTCGACGGCGCAATAATCTTGGTTTTTTGGATGCCCTGCAATAATTTTTCTGCAACATCCCTGCTTACCTGGCTTGGCTTTGTATTCGGCAGCACAGCGGCATGCTCACATATTTCTTTTGCTGTGCCAGGACCGACTCTTGAAAACTCTGAAGTCAAAAAGCTTTGCAAAGTCCTTGATTCTGTCCAGCGCAGCTTGTCCATAAGCATGCCAAGCTCTATTCCATAAGGATGGGGCTTTATTTCCTTTGACTCATCCGGCAGCTTGTCAGTTGCCCTCGCATAAATCACCTGCTCTCCTTTTGGAGGCTGGTAAATTATTGTAACGTGCGGATTAATGACAGCTGTTTGTTTTAAATATTCGTCAACAGATTGGTTTCCTTTTAAATATTCTGCCTCCAAGTCAAGCTCAACCTTCGTACCGTGCTCTTTTGCCCATTCAATAGCCTCTTCTTTTCCAATTACTGGCTTGTTGTTTTGCGTATCTATGCCAAGCTCATAATAATATGCAGGTTCTTTTTTTGAAACCCTTGATGTTATTTTTGCAGGCCTGCCGGTTGTTAATTGTGCGTACAAGACAGCAGCGCTTATGCCTATGCCCTGCTGCCCGCGAGCTTGACGCAAGGTATGGAACTTGCTTCCGTAAAGCAGCTTCGCAAAAATATTTGGAATTTGCTTTTTTACTATGCCCGGGCCGTTGTCCTCTATTATAATTTTGTACTTGAACTCTGACATTTCGATAATTTCAATGCTTACCTCGGGCAGCACTCTTGCTTCTTCGCAGGCGTCAAGCGCGTTGTCGCAAGCCTCTTTCACAGCCATCAGCAAAGCCTTTCTTTTGTTGTCAAATCCTAGAAGATGCCTGTTTTTTGTGAAGAACTCTGCTACTGAGATTTCTTTCTGCTTTTTAGCTAATTCATATGCAATAGGTGTTTCTTGAGCCTCTTGTTGTTTTGCCATTTTACATCCCTAATATCGCCCTTCTTTTTAAATCCCTTCTTCTTTTTTCAAGCCACTTGTACACATTTGCATGCGTTGATCCCCTTAACAATGATTCAACTGCGCGTCGAGCATTTGCGGCTGATTCTGGCATTCCAATTATGCTGATCGTTTTTCCAAAGACTGATATGTTGCATTCTGTTAATTCTTCTATCAGCCTTCTCGACTTGCCTTCCTTGCCGATAACCCTGCCTTTCAATCGAAGCATCGCCTCTTTTGACTTTACAAACTCGCTTAAGTCAACAACCTCAAAAACATAATCTGGCTTAAGCAAAAGCCTTGCAATATCCGGGTTAAATCCCCTGCCGACTGCTTTTATGATTTCCCTTGCTGTGTACAATCCAAGGGCATCTTCCCCTGAAACAAAAACATCGCCTTCTTTTGAGTCAATGCTGAGCTTTGTATTTGTAGCTTCCTCTATTTCTTTCTTCACGCTGCCTTCCTTGCCTATAACAACAGCAACCCTGTTTTTTGGAACCTTTAATTCATAAGAATATTCTACCATTTTATTTGCTTGAAATGATAAATGATTTTTAAGTTTATTGATTTTAGATGTCTAATGATAAACATTTTTTAAAAACTCTTTAAACAGTTGCTGTTGCCCATTTTTGATAATAATATTTAGCTTCTCTCTTGAAATCTTTTTCATTATCGCAGATAATAATATTAAACCTTTTAGGAATTTTTTTTAAGTATTAATTTATTGGCATAGAATGCCTTTTTGAAGATTTTAACTATATTGTCATTGATTTTCTTGTTCCTTATAAATTTTGCAAAATTAAGATTTTTAACATACTTCATTTTCTAGTTATCTGTTTTTTAACTTCTTTTTCATCAACCTTCAAGCCGATTTTTCTGAAAAAATTGCTTACATTCCTTATGTCCCTTTCTAAATACTCGTTGGCTCTTGAGCTTTCCAATGTTGTGCATTGCGAAAAATCTATGAAAACGGGCTTTTCATTATAGTTGAGGATGTTGAATGCCGACAAGTCAGCATGGACTATTCCTGCTTTGTGCAGCTTTTTCATGTTTTCAACAATCTTATCGAAAAACATTTTTGGGTTTTTAGGCAATGAATCCTTCAGCTTAGGCGCAATCATGCCTTTATCGCCAATAAATTCCAGCACCAAAACATGCTTGGAAAAAGTCAACGGCGTTGGAACGCTTACATTTGCCTGCCTTGCCTTCATCAGATTCCTGTACTCTCTTTGAACCCATGTAAAAATAATATTTCTTTTGCCTTTCCTGAACTTGGTATAGCGCGGGTCATCTTTAATATAGTCAAACATCCTGTTGAAGTCGCAAGTCTCAAGCCTGTAAATCTT
>ORJL010660914.1_pt1 | contig 32774 bp, 46 predicted proteins | sample 1779941 | NCBI WGS metagenome assembly ORJL01 (sample SAMEA104232317, study PRJEB22302) | groundwater metagenome | biome: forest; feature: aquifer; material: groundwater | place: USA | collected 2011-08-07 | depth 5.8 m | reverse complement strand
GGCTTTTTTATTGCTTGGCATTTGCATCGGCAGGCCCATCCGGCATTTCCGGCTTTTTTATTGCTTGGCATTTGCATCGGCAGGCCCATCCGGCATTTCCGGCTTTTTTATTGCTTGGCATTTTCAGGCGCCTTGGTTTTGGAAAAAAATCCGGATAAAACGCTGTTTAGCATCGGGATGATGTAAAATGGAAGTGCGATGCCGGCAAGAAAGCCGGTTATAAGCCTCAGGAAGTTGCTGCTTTCCCTCATGCCCATGGCTTGTGTTGTGCCATCGATTGCCATTGGAATAAGAGCTAAGGCAAGAAGCCATGGGTTTGGCATATCGGAGTTGTTTTGCATGCGAAGAAGCAGGATGGCAATGCCGCCCAAAAGCATGGAATAGTAAATCCCGATGTCGCGCGCGCAAACCGGGAATTTGTAGCCGACCCCGGAAGATTTGGCAACTGATGCGGTTTTCGCCGATTCAAGATACGCAGAATCATCTGTGCAGTCGGAAATGGAATTGCCATTTGGATAATAGCAAAGTGAGCGGGAATTGAGCTGGTGGCAGACCAATGAAGAGCCGTAGACGGCGTAAATCGGGGCCGCGAATTCGGAATTGGACTGCTGCAGGAACGGGGCGAGCGTTATCGGCAATAGCCAAAGCGAAATCAAAGCCATGAAGAGGATATAGCCCATTGGAAGCTGTTTTGCACCCTTTGCCATGTCCATGAATTTGCTCATGCTTTTTATATTGGTTTCTACCTTAAGGGAAGCATACGGGCTCGTAGCTCAGCTTGGATAGAGCAGCGCCCTCCTAGCGGCCCCTTTCTTTCTTAGCGAAGAAAAAAAGGCCCCGGGTTCAAAAAGAAAACACGATTCTTTTGGAACTTGGCTTGGAGCAAGGCGAAGGTCGAGAGTTCAAATCCCTCCGGGCCCGCATTGATTATTTTTTTTCAAAAAGGTCGAGAGGTCAACCCTCAGCACGAAGTGCTGGGGGTGTTCGCCACAGCCAAGCCCGAAGGGATTGGCGTAAGTCCGACCGCAGTCGGACGCAGGAGCGAGAGCGACTAGCGACAATCCCTCCGGGCCCGATAAAATTCGAAAGCAAAAAAAATACGGATAAAAAAATTCAAAGCATCCTGCGGAAGAACGGGCTTCTGCAAGCGTAAATTTCCGTGCCCGGGCCGGCATTTACATCAGGTTTTGGTTTCCAGTCAGGAATTAGCCCTAGCTTCTTTGAGTCTATTTTAATAGGGTCTGGTCTGTGTGTTTCGTCCATGCAATACAATCTCATTTTCACACCCCCCGCCTACTGGCCGCCTATGGCTTCGTTTGTAGGTGATGGAAAAATTGCCGCAAATGCTGTTTATAAAAATTAGCTTTTTGCCAGATGCATTATCGTCAATTGACTGAAAAGAAGCTATAAAATGGGCAAAAAACATGGAAAAGGCATGGAAAAATCTGAAATCGCGGAAAAAACAAGGGAAGCGATAGGGAAGGCGGCAGAAGGCGGCAAGCAGATTGCCGTGCCGTTTTCCGGCGGGCTTGACAGCTCGATAATCGCGCAGGTGCTGAAGGGGAGGGGGGATGTCTTGCTCATTACCGTGGGGACGAAAGAGAGCGATGACGTGCAATGGGCTTCAAGGCATTCGCGGCAGTTTGCGGGAAAGCACATTGTGCATATTTTGGGCGATGATGAAATTGCAAAAATATACGGCGTGCTGAAAAACGGGTTCGGATTTGGTTTTCTTGCGTGCGACGTGCTGGTTGCGTTTTACAAGGCGTGCGAAATTGCAAAAGAGAACGGATGCGGAAAAATAATTTGCGGCGCCGGGGCGGAGGAAGTTTTCATTGGATATAGGAAGTATTTGGAGGAGGCAGGAAAGGGGAAGAAAACGGTGAGTGAAATAAGGCGCGGGGCGGTTGCTTTTTGGCATTCTGAAAATGGCGATGGGAAAAAGATAAGGAAAGTTGCGGGGGAATTCGGGCTGGAAGTCGAATTTCCTTTTTTGGATGAAAAAGTGGTGGAAGCTGCGGAAAAAATTGCGGATGACAAGCATCTGCCGGAAGAAGACGGGCTGAGCAAGCCTGTTTTGAGGGAAGTGGCAAAAGAGTTAGGTGTGCCGGAGGAGATTGTGCTGCGCCCGAAGAAGGCGATGCAGTACGGCAGCGGGGTGCACAAAGCCCTGATGGCTATGAAGAAGGCGGGAAAAATTTAAGGAAAAATATTTCAGCCGAATATGGCGCCAAAGCCGCCCGCCGCCTCATCCTCTTCCGCGTCAAGCTTGTCCGCAATTGCAGTCTCAACTCCAGGTTTGCACCGGGTTGCAATGCCTTTGAGCTTTTCCTCGGCAAACGGGATGAAGGCGTCAGGGCCTTTGAGGTATATGTAGTATTTTTCCTTGTCCTGCCCGAGTGAAATTCCGTCCTTCAATTTGTAGCCGTTCACTGCGAAGGAGGGCTTGGAATACGGGTCTGCATCAAGCACTTTCTGCAAGTCCGCCTTCTTCGCCCTTTCCAATTCATACACCATTCTCATCCAAATCTACCTCTGAATCTGCCTTATGAGCAGAAGGAATGTCAGTGCGCACCACACAATGGCAATTGGGCCGAGGGGCAATGAAAATGACAATGCCCCGATTTCCTGCATAAGCCATGCCGTGCCGATTGCGCCCAGCATATAGGCGGGCCAAAGCGATATGCGCAGCTGGTTTGCCATGCCAGCTTTTGTTCCAACGAAGTTAATAAAGGTTGATTTTGGAATAGATACGGTTGGAAAATGGGAAATATTGCCACAGTTGCAACTTCGCCAAACATCGCCCTGATAAAATACTGGGGGAAAAGGGATGACTTGCTGAAATTGCCCCTCAATGACAGCATTTCAATCACGCTTGACAATGGGGTGCTGTGCACAACAACCACAATGATGGTTTCCCCGGAAATGAAAAAGGACGTGTTTGTGCTCAACGGAAAAATCCGCGAGGATGGGAAGATTTCAGAGGCGCTCATGCTGATTAGGAAAAGGCTGCAGGGGCAGAAGAAGGGTTTTTTGGATGGCGAGAAAGTGCTGCTGATTAGTGAGAACAATTTCCCCACGTCGGGCGGGGTGGCAAGCTCGGCATCGGGTTTTGCCGCGATTGCAGAGGCGGTTTGTTCGATTTATGGCATAAAGGATGCGAAAGAGAAAAGCATAATGGCAAGATTTGGAAGCGGTTCTGCAAGCAGGAGCGTTTATGGCGGATTTGTAAGGTGGAAAAACGGCACAAGGGCGGATGGCGAGGACAGCTATGCGGTGCAAATTGCGCCAAAAAGCCACTGGCCGGAAGTAATTGACGTGCTTGCGATTATTTCGAAAAAGGAGAAGAAAGTAAGCTCAAAAGAGGGGATGGAAAACACTGCGCGCGAATCAGGATTGCTGCCTGCGAGGGTGGAAGGCGTGAAAGTGCGGGTGGAAAGGATGCAGAAGGCGGTATTGGAGAAGGATTTTGCCACAATGGCTGAATTGACCATGCGCGATTCGAACAACATGCATGCCACAATGCTTGACTCCTGGCCTCCGGTGTTTTATTTGAATGAAAGCTCGAAGCAGGCGATTGAGGCAGTGCATGAATTCAATTCCGGGGAGATAAAGGCAGGCTATACTTTTGACGCCGGCCCCAATGCGCACATAATCACGCTGAAGAAATACGAGAGGGAAGTGGTGGGGCTGCTTCGGGAAGTGGAAGGGGTGGGGGAAGTGGTTTGCGCGCCTGTCGGGGACGGGCCTAAACAATTGAAGCCGGACAAAAAAATAGTTGATTATTATCTTGCCAAAAACTAGGGAAGGATTTCCGTGCAGGTTGTTTTTTTGTTTTCAAAAATCAATATGATGCGCTCAGGCTTTGCCGCATTCACGATGTAAGCCGGCTTTTTCACGGACATTATTTCCCTTATTTTGCCAGCCATCCCGCCGGTTACGTCGGGCGATGATGAGGCGGCAAGATGCTTTTCAATTTTGGCGAAGTTGGCGGGGGTTATTTTTTCCACCAATTTTCCATTTGCCATTACGCCGTCAATATTGGTGGCAAACACGAGCTTGTCCGCCCTTTTGCCCAAATAAGCCACGATTTGGTCGCCCGAGCATACTGAAAAGCCCAATTCCGAATCCGGCACCATGTCTCCGAACAAGACAGGGACAAAGCCTGCCTGCAGATAGGCGAAAACAACGGCATCATCAAATTTGGCGATGCGCTTGTTCTTTGACGTGATGATTGCTGCCGGGGGGATGGAAATTGCGGGCACGCCGGCATTGAGCAGTGCGTTTGTGACAATTGAGGAGAGGCTGACGCACGCGGAATGGGTTTGCGCGCTTGCAAGCTTCTGCGCCTCGGTTTTCACTCCGTCGTTTATCTTGTATTTCAGCACAAGGGAATGGCCGAACGAGCCGGCGCCGTGCACGATGATGAGGTCTTTCACGCCGTTCTTGCGGATTTCCGCTATTGCTTTTGCAAGGGCAAGGATGTTATTCACGTCGGGCATTAGCGCTATGTCCTTCTTTGTGATTACGCTGCCGCCGAGCTTGAGGATTTGCATGTGGATATTGATAAAATCCAGTTTTATAAGCATGGGTGCGGTAATTTCTGCATGCGAATCCTTGTTGCAATAACCGGCGCGTCCGGAATTGTTTATGGCACGAGGCTTGTTGAGGAATTGAGGAGGGCAAAAGGTGTGGAAGTGTCAGTAGTGGTTTCTGAAGGGGCGAAGAAAGTTGCGAAGGCAGAGCACGAGGATTTGGAAAGATTGCCCAAAAGCGATTATTCAGAGGATGATTTTGCTGCACCTCCCGCATCTGGCTCGTATAAATTGGATGCGATGGTTGTCTGCCCGTGCTCGGTGAAAACTTTGGGTGAAGTCGCGCATGGGTGCGGAAGCGGGCTCATTGCCCGGGCTGCGGAAGTGTGCCTGAAGGAAAGGAGGAAGCTTGTTTTGGTTGTGAGGGAAACGCCGCTTTCGCCAATTGCGATTGAAAATATGAGGCTGGTGACGATGGCAGGGGCGGTTGTGCTGCCTGCCTCGCCTGCATTTTACCACAAGCCTAAAACTATTTCTGATTTGGTGGATTTTATTGTCGGGAAAACGCTTGACCAGTTGGGAGTGGGGCATAAACTGTTCAAAAGGTGGGGCGAATGAAAACATTCCGAGACTTTATTGACCAATTGAAGCACAGTGGAAAACTGGTGGAATTGAAGAAAGGCGCGTCGAAGCATCTTGAGCTTGCAGGCGTGCTGGCTGCGCTTGATGGCAAGCCCGTGTATACGGAGAAAATCAGGGAGAACGAAGGGGCAAGGGTTGCGGGAAATATTTTTTGCAGCAAGGAACTGATTTGCGAATATTTCGGAATAAAAAAAGATGAGCTATTGCCCAAATTCATGCACGCCATAGATAATCCGACAAAGCCAAAGCTCATCGAAGCGAAGGATGCGCCGGTGATGGAAGTAAGCGGGAAGGATGTTGACCTGTCGCGCTACCCGATACTTTTCCATGCCGAAAAAGACGGAGGGGAGTATTTTTCTTCGGCGGTAGTGATTGCGCACGACAAGGAATACGGAAGGAATTGCTCATTCCACCGCATGATGGTTATCGGGAAGGATTTGACTGTGTGGAGAATACTGCATCGGCATTTGGAAGCATTCATTGAAAGGTCGGGCGGCGAGCTTGATGTTGCTTTTGTTGTGGGCGCGCCGATAAACGTATTGCTTGCTGCGGCAACATCAACGGACATTGGAAAGGATGAATTGCAGATTGCAAATGCCATGATGCCATTGCGCACGGTGAAATTGCCCAATGGCTGCGAAGTACCCGCGGATGCTGAATTCGCTTTCGAGGCGAAAATAACAAAAGAGATGCACGATGAGGGGCCGTTTGTTGATTTGACTGAAACATATGACATTGTGAGGAGCCAGCGCGTGGTGAAAATTACGGCAGTGCATCATCGGAAGGACCCGATTTACCATGCGCTGCTGCCGGGCGGTTTGGAGCACAAAATACTCATGGGCATGCCGCGCGAGCCGACAATTTACCTTGAAGTGAATAAGGTGGCAAAATGCCTCGGCGTGAACATCACGCCGGGCGGATGCTCGTGGCTGCACGCGGTGGTGGCGATTGAAAAGAAAAACGAGGATGATGGGAAAAAGGCAATTGAAGCCGCATTCAGGGGGCACAAGTCACTCAAGCATGCAGTAATAGTGGATGATGACATCGACATTTACAATCCAATGGAAGTGGAATGGGCAATAGCCACGCGCGTGCAGGCGGACAGGGGCGTGGTGGTGAAGGCAGGCGAAAAGGGCTCGTCTCTTGACCCTTCCGCGGACCCGAACACATATGACACGGCGAAAATGGGGATTGACGCCACGAAGCCGCTTGTGGTCAAGGGGAAGAATTTCACAAAGGCAGGATGGATGGAAGTGGATGTTGGAAAATATTTGTAAGCGGAGGCGGGAAAATATTTATGAAGCGCCGCGCGCCTAATCCTTGTATTCGAGGCTTACGCCCTCAAGGCATTTTTTCAGCTTGGGAATGTCGTTCGCTATCGCATCCCAGACTATGCCGTAATCCACGCCCATGTAATGGTGGATGAGCTTGTCGCGCATTCCGGCTATTTTCTGCCATTCGACTTCTGTGTGGGCTTCCTTCAGCTTGCCGGAAAGCTGCTTCACCGCCTCCCCTATGATTTCAAGCTTCCTGACCCCATATTCGCGCATAACCTCGTTTGAAACGAAATTTTCCTTTCCCAGCCCCCGGCATTGCCCTTGAAGCTTGGAGATTGAATCGAGAATATGCAGGACATAGGGCTTGTCTTCCTTCATGCGATTTGCACCATGTCTTTCTCAATATAGGGCTTCAGGTAGGGGGAGATGGAATTTATGGTGACAAGGTCGATTTTTTTGCCGGTCTTGCCGCTGATTTCATCTTCAAGCCCCACAAGGTCAAGGAGCGAGAATTTCCCCTTTGGCGGCTGGATGGCTATGTCAATGTCGCGGAATTTCTTTTCATTCCTTGCAAAGCTGCCGAAAAGGTAGGCGCGCGCGATTTTGTGGCGCTTCAGCACCGAGGAAATTGCCCGGATAATGTCGTTTCTCGCCATGATTGGATTTCTGCGGGGCAGTTTATAATTATTCTTGCCGGAAGGGCAATATGGCGATGGCAGAATGATTCTTTCAAAACTTGAGCAGAGGATGTTCGACGGCGAGGAGGGCGAGGCGTGCCGGCAGTCAATGGAAATACTTGCCGCCCTTGGGAAAATATATGGGGCAGGGCGCATGATACCCGTCTCTTCCGCGCAGGTTGCGGGGGTGTCTTACAAGACAATTGGGGAGGCGGGATTGGAGTATTTGGGCGACTTGGCGAAAATAGGGGCGAAGGTGAGGATTCCGACGTTCCTGAACCCGGCGGGAATGGACAGGGAGCAGTGGCGGAAAATGAAGGTGCCGCCTGATTTTGCGAAAAAGCAGATTGCGGTGCTTGATGCATATGGGAAAATGGGAATAATGCAAAGCTGCACATGCACGCCGTATCTGATTGGGATAAGGCCGAAAGTGCGCGAGCATGTGGCATGGGCGGAAAGCTCCGCCGTTGCTTTCTGCAATTCGGTGCTGGGCGCGCGCACGAACCGGGAGGGCGGGCCGTCTGCGCTTGCGGCTGGGATTTGCGGTGTGACGCCCGAATACGGATTGCACCTTGACGAGAATAGGAAGGCGGGCGTGGTGGTTGAGGTTTCCGCGGATTTGAAAAATTCCTCGGACTTCGGGGCAATGGGATACTATGCCGGGGAATTCGTGAAAAACCGGCATCCGGCATTTGCCGGCGTGAAAGAGGCTGGGGAAGGCAAGCTCAAGGCGCTTGGCGCTGCGATGGCGGCATCGGGAAGCGTGGCGCTGTTTTATGTGAAAGGCATTACGCCGGAATATGCGGTTGATGAAAATGCCGGGCATATTGCGTTTGGCGAAAAGGAACTGAGGGAAGTTAAGGAAAAAATGGGTGTGAAGGAAAAGCCCGACCTTATTGCAATTGGGTGCCCGCACGCGTCGATTGAAGAGATAAAGGAAGTTGCCGACAAGGTGAAGGGGAAGAAAGCAGCTTGCGAATTGTGGGTATGCACTGCAAAGGAGACGAAGAGGAAAGCGGATGAGGCCGGATACACCGCGATTATTGAGGCTGCAGGCGGCTTGGTTGTTGCGGACACGTGCATGGTGGTGTGCCCGATAGGGGACATGGGGCACAAAATCACGGCGGTGAATTCCGGCAAGGCGGCAAAATACTTGCCTACGATGAACAAGCAGAAAGTGGTTTTCGGGAGCGTGGATGACATAATAGTGGTTTAGGAAGGCGATTGGGATGGCAGGAAAAACGACGATAAAGGGGCGCTGCATTGCGCGCGGGAAGGCAAATGGGGAAGTGCTGATTAGCAAGGATGCTATTTCATTTCTTGGCGGAGTGGATGAGAAAACCGGCATCGTGCAGGAGAAGGGGCATTCGATAGAGGGGAAATGCATTGCCGGAAAAGTGCTGGTGTTTCCGAGGGGAAAAGGCTCCACCGTTGGCTCGTATGTGATTTTGCAGCTCAAGAAAAACGGCGTGGCGCCTGCGGCGATGGTGAATTTGGATGCGGAAACCATAATTGCCGTCGGGGCGATAATCAGCAAAATACCGATGGTGGACAAGCTTGAGAAAGACGTGTTTTTGATTTTGAAGGACGGAATGAAGGCGGAAGTTGACGGGAGCGCGGGCACGGTTTCGTTTTAGTGCGTATGGAAGAATGACGCAAGATCCTTAATGCTAAGGTCGTTTTTTGGATGGGGCGTTTGGAATATTTGGCATAGGAGGTGGCGCCCAGCAGCTTCAGGAATTCCCGGGTATCCATGGGGGGAAGCACGCAAGCTACGGGCGGAGCGGATTGGCAAGGGACTGCGCGTGGAATACGCCGGGGCCGGACTGGGCGAATTGGGGGGGCAGCTTCTGCTCCGGGAATTTTTTTCCAAGCCGCATTTCAACCGCAGAAATTGGCGCGCAGGGGGCATTTAACCAAAAATGGCCCACGAAGATATCTTTTTAAACATCTGTATCGCTATTACAATCCACTTCTTGCGGCATACCGCAGGATGACACTCACAGTTTTCGCTGTGAATCACCTGAAAATTGGAAAAAGTTTCGGGTTAATCAGGATAAACGTTGCAAAAAGGTAGTGAATGGGACAAGCTTACCACAAAAAGGGCTCGATGGCATTCCGCCCGCGCAAGCGCGCCACAACCCAGATGCCGCGCGTGGGGCATTGGCCCTCATCTTCGGAAAAAAGGCTCCTTGGATTCGCAGGATACAAGGCGGGCATGACGCACTATACATATATAGATGACAGCAATTCCCCGAACAAGGGCAACGAAGTGTCAACCGCCGGCACGGTGGTGGAAGTCCCCCCCATGATGGTTTTCGGAATAAGGGGGATGAAAAAAGGCAAGTGCGTCGGCGACATGATTTGTTCCGACGAGAAAATCCTCAGGGAAATGGGGATGAAATTAAAGAGCAATAATGTGTTGGACGGTTCTTCTTTGGATGATGTTTTTGTATTGGCTTATGCCCGCCCGAAACTTTGCAATTTCGGGAAAAAGCACATTGAGAAAATGGAAATCGCGGTTGGCGGAAAGGACAGCAAGGAAAAGATGGAATATGCAAGCAGCCTTCTTGGCAAGGAAGTGAAATTCTCGGACACATTCAAGGCCGGGGAATACCTTGATGCAATCAGCGTTTCTACAGGAAAGGGATGGCAGGGCACTGTGAAAAGGTTCGGCACTGCCACGCAGAGGCGCAAATCCACAGGCCACGTGAGGCACATCGGCACGCTCGGGCCATGGCATCCGGGATATGTCATGTACACAGTCCCGATGAGCGGCCAGATGGGCTACAACAAGAGGACGGAAATAAACAAGAGAGTGGTCAAGATTGCGCCCGCAGAGGGGCTGAACCCCAAGGGGGATTTCCCGCACTACGGGAAACTGCAGAACGAGTCGGTGCTGATAGCGGGCTCTTTGGCAGGCCCGGCAAAAAGGCTGGTAAGGTTTAGGAAAGCCATTAGGAAGCCGGATGTGAAAGTGCCGGATGTAAGATATGTCAGCATGGAATCGAAGCAGTGAGAAATGAATGAAGAATGGAACGATGAAATGTGGCATGAATGAAACATGTAACGATGAATTGTGGTATTTATGAAAGCGCAGGTAACAAATTCCGAGGGCAAGCCGTCCGGCGAGGTCAGCCTGCCTGTTGCATTTGACGAGCCCATCAGGGCAGATTTGATTCAGCGTGCGGCTTTGTCAGACATGAGCTATGGGTTCCAGCCGAAAGGCAATGATATTTGGGCAGGCATGGAAACGTCCGCACGGTACAGGGGGCGAAAGGAGGACTTCGGCTCGATTAAGAACATGGGAATATCGAGGCTGCCCCGCGAAGTGCTTTCAAACGGAAGGTTTGGGAAAGTAAAGAGGGTTCCGTCTGCGGTGAAGGGGCGCAGGGCGCACCCGCCGCACGTGGAGAAAAGACTGGTCGAATTCATGAACAAGAAAGAGTATGCCAAGGCGCTGCGCTCTGCAATTGCGGCAACGGCGGACGTGAAAAGCGTGCAGGCAAGGGGGCACAAAATAAGCGACGCGATGAAGCTGCCGATTGTGCTTGATGATAGCGTGGAAAAAATTGCGAAGACGAAACAAATGGTAGTTGCGCTTAATGCCATGGGAATAGGGAATGACATAGGGAGGGCGCAGTCGGTTCACAGGAGGACCGGTGTCGGCTCGCGCAAGGGCGGCGGCAAGAGGGCAAGGAGCATTCTTGTTGTCGTTGGCGAAAAATGCCCGATGGCAAAAGCCGCGCGAAACATTGCAGGAGTTGACGTTATCGAGGCAAAGAAGCTGCGTGTTATCGACCTTGCGCCGGGCGCAAAGGGCGGAAGGCTTGCGGCATTCACAAAAAGCGCCCTTGAGGCGATAGGGGCGAGGAAAGACTAGGGGCGCATGGAAGGAAAATGGAAAGTTGGATGCAAAAGAAGCTGATATTCATGGATTCGAAAATATTCAGGAAAAACGCCAAGGCGCCAAACTTCGAGGGGCAGGTGCTGCTCTACCCCATCAGCACGGAAAAGGCAATCGGAATGATTGAGCTGCAGAACAAGCTGGTGTTCGTGGTGCGCAAGGATGCCACGAAGGCGATGATACGCAAGGAGATGGAAACGCTCTTTGGAGTGAAAGTGGCATCAGTGAATACGAAAATAACCCCGCAGGGGGAAAAGCACGCATATATCAAGCTCAAGACAGGAAAGGCGGATGAGATTGCGACGAAACTGAAAATTGTGTAAGTGGTATTTATGACGGCAAAGATGCAAGCGAACGGTTCGGGGCGCCTCCAGGCGCCTTGCGCATGTAAGTGATATTTATGGGCAAATTACTCAAGATGCAACGAAGAGGAAAGGGGCACGGGGCATACCGCGCGCCCAGCCACAGGTACAAGGCTAGGATTAACTTCAGGAATTACGATACAATAGAGAGGGAAGGCGTTATTCGGGGGCAGGTCAGCTCGTTTGTTGACAACCCCGCGCACCACACCCCGCTCATGCAAATCTCATTCACTAACGGGGACGTCACATGGGTGCCTGCTGCTGAAGGCATAGCCATCGGAGATGAAATATACTCCGGAAGCAGGGCTCCGCTTCGCCGCGGAGGCGTTGTTCCGCTCAATAGGATACCGGACGGCTCGTTCGTGTTCAATGTTGAAATGAATCCCGGGGACGGCGGAAAGCTTGCAAGGGCGCCGGGAAACTACGCGGTTGTTTCCGGCAAGGAAAAGAACATGGTATTTGTGAAGATGCCATCGAAGCAGACATTGCCGTTGCAGGGAATTTGCAGGGCGCAAATCGGGATTGCATGCGGAGGCGGGCGGCTGGAAAAGCCGCTCATGAAGGCGGGCAACAACCACTACAAGAAACACGCGCAGAACCGCAAGTGGCCCGTCAACAGGGGCGTGCACATGTGCGCATACACCCATCCGTACGGCGGGAAGCAGCACCACAAGGGAAGGAGCTCCGCGACAAGCAGGGGCGCTCCGCCGGGAAGAAAGGTCGGCAACATAGCCGCCCGCTCCATGGGAAGGAAGAAAGTGAAAATCGGGGAATCCTGAAGCTAGGATGATAACATGGTAAAAATCGAAAAATACCGCGGGATGACGCGCAAAGAGGTCGAGGAGCTGTCAAACGACGACGCCATCGCAATGCTCACATCGAGGGCAAGGCGCGCGGTTAAAAGGGCGCAGAACAAGAATTACAAGTACAAGGCGCTTGTGAAAAAAGTCGCGAAAATAAAGGCGAAAAACCCGTCGAAAGTGATAAAGACGCAGGTGCGCGACGCCGTGATAATGCCGGCGTGGCTTGGCCTCACGTTCGGAATTCACGACGGAAAAACATACAAGAACATCCTGATAACGCTCGACAAGCTCGGATACAGGCTCGGCGACTTTGCGCACTCCACAGGAAGGGTGCTGCACTCCGGGCCGGGCGTCGGGGCAACAAGAGGGTCGAAATTCATTCCGCTCAAGTAAGATGATAATATGGGATACGCATACAAACCCGCAAAAGTTGAGGAGCCAAAGACGGCTTGCGCCAGGGTGGACAATGTCAATGTGTCATGGAAGGACGTTGCCAATGTCTGCGCGAATGTGAGGGGAAGGCGCGCGGATGCGGCGCTTGAATTTTTGAGCGAGGCTGCGGATGGCGAGAGGCCGGTGCGGTATTTCAATTACAACAAAAGGCGCGGGCACGTCGGAAGGCTTGGCGGGAAGAAAGGCGGATGGCCGGTGAAGTCGGCAAGAATAGTGCGCGATGTGCTTGCGAATGCGATTGCAAATGCGGACAGCAGGGGATTGGGCGCGTGCAAGATAGTGCACATACAGGCGAACAAGCAGCTTGTGTACAACAGGATGTCGCCCAAAGGACGGAGAATTCGGCAGGACCTAGAAACTGCGTTTGTGGAGATTGTGCTTCGCGAGATAGCTGGACGGGAAAAAGCAAAGGCAACAACAGCCCAGACGGCGAAAAAAGCGGATGGGAAAAAGGAAGCGAAGGTTGAGGAAGCAAAGAAGGGCGGCGTTGCAAAGAAAGCCGAGGCAAAGGTTGCGGATGAGAAGAAAGATGTGAAGGTTGACGAGGCGAAGAAAGCTGAAGTGAAGAGGGAAGTCAAGGCAGAAGAGAAAGTTGAGGAAGCTAAGAAAGCGGAAGCGAAAAGCGAAGAGAAGGAAATTGATGCTGCGGCAAATGAAAAGAAGGAAGAGGCAAAGAAAGTTGAAACTCCAAAAATTGAGCAGAAGGTGTGATGGTGGGAATTGAGAAAAAATTCATCGAAGAGGCCGTTACGCGCTACCAGGTAAGCAAATTCCTGGAAACCGAGCTTGACAGGGCCGGATTTACAGGGGTGGACATACAGCGCACGCCCATGGTTACAAGGATTGCGGTTGAAGTCACGAATCCCGGAAGGGTGATTGGGAAGAAAGGCAAATCGATTAGGGATTTGACAGATGCCATTTCATCCGAATTCCACATGGAAAACCCCCAAATTTCGGTGGTGCAGTCCAACAACCCCGAGCTTGAGCCGAGGCTTGTGGCAAAGAAGGTGTGCAGGCTCATTGAGATGGGCAAGAAAGTGAGGGCGATTCTGCACTCCGCGCTGCGCGACATCATGGCGCAAGGTGCGCTGGGCGCGGAAATTGTCGCCGCGGGGAAAATTGCGGCAAAGGGAGGCAGGAGCAAGGTGCTCCGGGTATTCGCAGGCTATATTCCAAAAGCGGGCGAGCCGGCAAGGCTTGTTGCGCGCGACCATGTCACGGCCTACCCCAAATCGGGGGCAATCGGAGTGCTTGTGCGCATCGTGCTTCCGGGCACGCAGTTCCCGGACAAGAAAGCTGGGAAGAAGGTTGAAATCCCAAACATCATTGCGCAGGCGCAGGATGTCATGGATACGCCGAACCGGGGAAGCGAGGATGAGGAGAAGGACAAGCTCAAGGGGGCGACAGCGCCGCCGAAAAGGAGGCCGCAGAGAAGGTAAATGCGATGATGAAACTCATGGCAAAGGACGCGGGGCGCCCCCGAGGGCGCGCTGTTCCTGGCGGATAAGATTGGGATATTTATGGCAGTCATCAGGAAAAAAGAACTTGCGGCAATGGCGCCTATCCAGGTAGTTGCAAAACTGTCCGAAGTGCGCACCGAGCTTTACCGCGAGCTTGGCCTTGTGAAGTCTGGCGGAAGGGCGCAGAATCCCGGAAGGATTGGCGAACTAAAGCGCACGATTGCAAGGCTGTGCACACTGATAGCGAAAAATTCCAATGTCAAAAATATCACGCTTGCGGCCAAAAAAGCCGAAGAAACGAAATCCGGGCCAGCAAAAGTTGGTGCGGTAGAGGTGAAAAAGAGTGCGTGACATCTGCCCAAAATGCGGCCTCCTGAAGGAGATCTGCGCCTGCGACGTTCTTGAAAAGGAGGACGTGCAGAAAATCAAGGTATATGCAACCAAGAACAAGTTTCGGAAACTTGTTACCATTGTCGAGGGCCTGGAAGGGGAAAAGCTTGAGGAATGCGCAAGCGAACTCAAGCGCAAACTCGCCTGCGGCGGGACGGCCAAGGAAGGGCTCGTCGTGCTGCAGGGGGACCATACGAAGAAGGCAAGAGGCCTTCTTGTGGCGATGGGATACCCGCAGGAAAGCATCACCGTGGTGATGGGCGTGAAAAGATGATTGGCGCCCTGGTCGGCAGGAAAATCAGGGTGCTGTCCGCTCCAAACCCGCTGCATGCGGGGATATGGGGCGAAGTGGAGGATGAAACGCAAAAAATGCTGGTGATTCGGTCTGATGGGAAGGCGCGCATGGTGCCAAAAATCGGCGCCGTGTTCCTTGTTGAGGAAAACAAGGCATGGAAAAAAGTGGATGGCGCGAAAATAATCGGAAAATTGGAGGACCGGTCGAAAAAATGAATGAAGAGGGAAGAAAAAGCGATGGATGGAAAAAGATGCGATGGTAAAAACATGGCGGAATGCGAAGGAAAAAGATGCGATGAAAAAATTATGGTGGAATGCACACGAACGGGCGCCTCCAGGCGCACGGGCGGATGCTAGCATGGATAGTTGATTGTTATGGTGGAATGCAACGACGAAAAATGCCCGGTGCACGGGTCAATCTCAACTCGCGGTTTCCGCATTGTGGGCAATGTGGTTTCCGCCCGCGGCAAGCGCACGGCCATCATTGAGCGCGAAGCCATGAGGCACATCAGGAAATACGCAAGGTATGCCCGCGGAAAATCCAGGATTGCGGCGCACAACCCCGACTGCATGGGCGCGCAAATCGGCGACGCCGTGCAGGTCGAGGAATGCCGCAAGATTTCGAAAACCAAGGCGTGGGTTGTCACCAAGATAGTGGAGAAGGGCCATGGATATTTGGAAGAGGGGCAGGCAAAGGCGCGCGATGCCAAGCAGGTGCACCGCAAAGAAGAGCTTGCGGCAAAGGATGAAACAAAGGCGGATGCAGCCAAGGGAGTGGGAGCATGAAAGGTCTTGGATCAAGAATAACAAAAGGCCTGCAGACCGGCTCCCTAGTGGTATGCTCGGACAACTCAGGCGCCAAGATGGTGCAGATTATCGGCGTGAAGGGCGCAAAGAGCAAGCACGCCATGTACCCCAAAATCGGGATTTCGGACATAGTCACTGTCGCGGTGAAGAAAGGGACCGCGGCCATGAAGAAGAAAGTGCTGAAGGCGGCGGTGGTGCGCCAGAGGCAGTCTTTCCGCAGGCCCAATGGCATGAGGATTTGCTTCGAGGACAACGCGGTTGTGATAATCGACGACGCCGGATTGCCGGTCGGCACTGAAATCAAGGGAGTGGTGGCGCGCGAAGTCGCGGACAGGTTCCCGAAAGTGGCGGCAATCGCAGTGGCGGTAGTGTAAGAGGTTGATATGATAGCGAACGTGCAGCAAAAATCCGGGCGCCTCCAGGCGCACGCGGTTATGCAGCAGTGTAATGTGATGTTTATGATTTCGTCAATACAGCCAAGGAAGCAGCGGAAATTCCGCGCGCAGGCGCCCCTGCACTCGCGCAGGAAATTCATGCACGTGCACGTTTCCAAGGAATTGAGGAAAAAACTGGGGATAAAGAGGCGCGCGGTTCTGCTGCACAAGGGCGACAAGGTGCGCCTGCGAAAAGGCGACCATTCCGGCAAGAGCGGCAATGTCATGGAAGTGGATTACGTTAATCTGAAGGTGTATGTGGAGGGGATTTCCACAAAGAAGGCGAGGGGCACGGAAAAGCTTCTGGCGCTCCAGCCTGCCAACCTCGAAATCATCGAGGGGGATTTTGCCCTAAAAGACAGGGCAAAGGCGCTTTCGCGCACTGTAAAAATGAGTTGATGTTATGGCTAAACGAGGAGGCTCCAACCATTATGTAAGGCTGCGCTTGCCGCGCAACCTTCCGCTGTCCGACCGCAAGGGAGGGAGCAAATGGCTGCTTGCCCCAAGCCCCGGCAGGCACAAGAAAGAGCAGTCGGTATCAGTCGGGGTGCTATTGCGCGACGTGCTCGGATTCGCATCCGACCTCAAGGAGGCAAAAAGGGTGCTGAACGAGGGCTCGGTGCTGCTGGATGGCAAACCCGCCAAAGACGTGCGCGCATCGGTTGGCATGATGGACATAATTTCAATTCCAAAGAAAGGGAAGGCATACAGGATGCAGATTGTGAACGGCAGGATTGCGCCAAAGGAAATCAGCGCAGGCGCGGCCAAGCTGAAATTGTGCAAGGTGGTGGGCAAGCAGTCCGTGAAGGGCGGCAAGACCACGGTTTCCATGCACGATGGCAGGACAATGGCCGCTGACAACAACGTGAAGGTGGGCGCAACGCTTCGGATGGAGCTCCCGCAATTCAAGCTCAAGGACATGCTTCCGCTTGCCCCGGGAGGGAAATGCCTGGTGATGCGGGGAAAGCACGCGGGAGAAATCGCGGTGCTTGAGAAAATCATAGAAAGGACAGGCTCGCTGGGCTCGGAGGCGCAGCTGCGCTCCGGCAAGGAGCCTTTCATCACGGTCACGAAGTATTTGTTTGTAGTTGACAATGAATTCGAATGAAAAATGACGAAATGAATATGCTTGAAATGGTGTTTATGGAATTGAAGCGAACGGGCGGGCGCGAAAGCGGACTGCGCGTTCGGATAAAATGGTGTTTATGGAATTGAAGCGAACGGGCGGGCGCGAAAGCGGGCTGCGTGTTTGAATAAAATGGTGTTTATGATGGCAGAAAATCCGATGAGGGCAGTGGTCGTGGACAAGGTCACGCTCAACATCGGGGTTGGGCAAGCCGGCGAAGAGCTGGAGAATGCCAAGACGCTACTCTCAAGGCTGAGCGGAAAGAAGGCGGTGCAGACGCTGGCAAGGGTGCGCAACCCGGTTTTCAAGATAAAGAAGGGCGACCCCATTGGCGCGAAAGTGACGCTTCGGGGCAAGGACGCAATCGCATTCCTCAAGAGGGCGCTGCACGTGAAGGATAACAAATTGTCATCGCGCAGTTTCGACCGCGAGGGCAATTTCTCCTTCGGCGTGCCGGAGTATATCGAGCTTCCTGACGCAAAGTACGACCCGAAAATCGGAATCATCGGGTTTGACGTGTGCGTGACATTGAGGCGCAAAGGAGGATGGAGGAACCAAAGGAGGCGCAGGGCCGCCTCGCAGATTTCCCCCAAGCACAGGGTAGGCAAGGATGATGGAGTGGCTTTCGCGCAGGAACACCTGGGCGTGAGCGTGTCGTAAAATTAAGGTGATATGTTGGCAGTGAAGAAAAAAGGGGGCGTTCCGCAGGAGTACCGATTCAAGGGAAAGGGCAAGCGCAAGTGCCGATTCTGCGGCAACGCGCGCGGCATGATCCGCTCGTTCGGGCTCACGACATGCAGGCGCTGCTTCCGCGAAGTCGGGGAGCGCATCGGTTTTCGGAAATATTGAGATGGTTTGATGGCAACTAAAGACACACTCGCAGACGCTCTTAACACGATTAAGACGCACGAAGTAACCGGCAAGACGGAATGCGACGTCCGCCCCTCCAAAATCGTGAGGGAGACGCTCAAAATCCTGCAGGCCAAGGGTTTCATCGGCGACTTCGAATACGTGGACGAGGGCAACACCGGGCACTTCAAGATAAAGCTGCTTGGAAAGGTGAACCGCTGCGGGGCGATAAAGCCCCGCTTTGCCGTGAAGAAGGACCAGTGGTCGGACTGGGAGCAAAGGTACATCCCCGGAGTGGGATTCGGCCTGCTCGTGGTGTCAACTCCGCAGGGGCTGATGACGAATGAAGAGGCGAAGATGAGGAACCTGGGCGGAAGGCTCATTGCGTTCGTATACTAATGTGGTTGAAATGGCAACAATTCCGGATGGAGTGGACGTAAAACTGACGGGAAGCACCCTCGAGGCCAGCGGGCCAAAGGGCAAGGGCAGCCGCACTTTCAGCATGAGGGGCGTGAAAATCTCGATGGACGGCAAGGAAATCAAGGTGGAAGGCCCGATGATGATGGCAAACACCGTCGAAGCCCATATCCGGAACATTTTGAAAGGGTGCAAGGAAGGGTACAGCCGCAAGCTGAAAATAATTTACGCCCATTTCCCGATTGCAATCGAAATCAAGGGAAGGGAAATGATGATAAAGAACTTTATCGGCGAGAAGCAGCCGCGCAGGGCGAAAATCTGCGGGGACGTGAAAGTTGAATCCAAGGGCACGGAAATGACGGTAACCGGCGCGTCAATCGAGGATGTCGGGCAGACGATTGCCAACATCCGCACAGCGACGAAAATCAAGAAAAGGGACAGCAGGATATTCCAGGACGGGATTTACCCGGTTGAGGGCTGAAATATGAGTGCGAGCGAACGATTGGCACCCGAAATCCAAAAATCGGAGGGGAGCATCGATTCGGTTGAGAGTTGAAGTTTATGGTAACAAAACGCGAAGCGAATAAAAAACACCCCCAGTTCCTAAGGCCAAATTACGGGAGGAAAAGCAGGGAGCGCATCGGCCTTGCATGGAGGCGCCCCCGCGGCATTGACAACAAGAAGAGGACGAAAATCGCGTACATGGGCGCAAGCCCCAACATTGGCTACGGCACGCCGGCATCGGTGCGCCACCTGCACCCCACGGGAAGGAAAGAGGTGCTCGTGCACAACATGGAACAGATGAAGACGGCGATAGCTGCAGATGTGACTGGCGCGAAATATGCAATTAGGATTTCAGCCGGAGTGGGGAAGAGGAAGAAAACGGAATTGATGGCAGTGGCAATAAATGCAAAAGCCTTTGTGCTCAATCCGAAAATTTGAATTGCAAAGCGGTATGGAAATTTGAATGAAACGTGATAATTATGTCGAATACAATACGAAGAATCGCATCATCCCTGCTCAAGGCCGGGGAATCCAGGATTTGGATTGACCCCGAAAGCGCGCAGAGGGTGAAGGATGCGCTTACCCGCGATGACGTGCGCAAGCTTATAGCCGACGGGATTGTCAGGGCAAAGCCCACCATGGGGACAAGCCGCCTGCGAGGAAGGGAGAAGCAGGAGGGCAAACGGAAGGGAAGGCACCGCGGGATGGGAAGCCGCAAAGGCACTGCAAAAGCCAGGATGCCCCAAAAGAAGCAGTGGATGGCGCGCGTGAGGCTGCAAAGGAAAATATTGGCGGCGCTGCGGGATGGCAAAAAGATAGAGACGGGCGCGTCGCGCAAGGTGTACAGCATGATAAAGGGCGGGGCTTTCAAGGGGAAGGCGACGCTGCTTGCATACCTTAAGGAAAACAAGCTTATCAAGGGTTGAACAAGATGGCAAAAGCAACAGGTGCAACATACAAGGTGGCATACAGGCGCAGGCGCGCTAACCTCACCAATTACCTGAAGAGGCTTGGGATGATAAGGGGGGAGACGCCAAGGCTCGTGGTGCGAAAAAGCGGAAGGCACATCCTTGTGCAGGTAATCAAGTTCTCGCCCGAGGGGGACAAGGTGGTTGCGCTTGCGCACTCATCCGAATTAACGCAGCACGGCTGGATGCCCCAGAGCAACGCGCCCACGGCATACCTTGTTGGCATGCTTGCCGGCGAGAAGGCAAAGAAAGCCGGCGAGAAGGGCGTGCACCTTGACATCGGGATGAGCACCCCGACATCGGGCAACATCGGATTTGCAGCCGCACTTGGGGCAAAAGACGCAGGGTTGGAATGCCCGCTCGATATGAAAATTGACATGGGCAGGGTGTCGGGCAAGCACATCGCGGATTACGCTGCCAAGCTTAAGGGAGAGGATGCGGGCAAATTCGCAAGGCAGTTCTCCAAATACATGAAGGCCAGCATAGACGTTACGCAGCTTCCGAAGCTGTTCGAGGGCGTGAAGGCGAAAATCAAATAGGTGAATATGGATTGTACGTGAAAGCGAAGCTGGGGCGAACGGCGCGAGCCGATGTTCCGGTGCGATGTTTTTGCGGTTGATTAGGTGATTATGGATTGTGCGTGAAAGCGAAGCTGGGGCGAACGGCGCGAGCCGATGTTCCGGTGCGATGTTTTTGCGGTTGATTAGGTGATTGGTCATGCGTGATAGAAACAGGAACAGCAGGAGGCGCGACGAGCCGCAGCCCGAATGGATACCCAAAACAGACATAGGGCGAAAGGTGAAGAACAAGGAAATCCTGAGCATTGAGGAGATTTTCGCGCGGGGCAAGGGAGTGCTGGAGGCGCAGATGGTGGACTTCCTGCTCCCCAGCCTGTCCGAGGAAACGCTTGAGATTATGAACACGCAAAGGATGACGGACTGCGGCAGGAAGGCCCAGTTCCGCGCCATTGTGCTTGTGGGCGACAAGCAGGGGCACGTGGGCGTGGGCAGCGGAAAATCCGAAGAGGTGCAGCCGGCCATACGGGCGGCCGCCAAGGACGCGCGCCGGAACATCGTGTGCATCCCGATAGGGTGCGGCTCGTGGGAGTGCGGCTGCAAGACAAGGCATTCCATCCCGATTGAAGTGGTGGGCAAGAACGGCTCGGTGGAAGTGAGGCTCAAGCCCGCGCCCCGTGGCCTTGGCATCGCCGCAAATGCGGTGGTGAGGAAAGTGCTTGCCGCGGCTGGCGTGAAGGATGCCTGGTCGTTCTCGCGCGGGCGGACAAGGAACGTTTACAACATGGCATGCGCCTCGATTAAGGCGCTCGACTCCCTCAACAGCATGAGGTATGTTGGAGACTGGAAGGAAAGGGCGTCCGCAAGCGTGGAGAAAGAGGCGGAAAAAGCAGTGGAAAAGGAGGATGCTGCGGCAGCTTGAACGGCAGGGTGTTGAGATTATGGATAATTTAATAGCAATCGTCCGCGTGCGCGGCTGGTTCGGAATGAACCCAAGGAGGAGGGACACCCTTGAAATGCTCAACATCCCCAGGTCGAACAATTGCACGCTGGTGCATTTGAACGAATCCTACAAGGGCATGCTCCATGATGTCAAGGACTACGCCACATGGGGGCCGGTGGGCGAGAAATTCGTAGAGAAGCTGCTAATGAAGCGGGGCAGCGTGAACGGCAAGAGGCTCACGCTAACAAAAAGTGCGGAAGAGATAAAGAAAATAGCCAAGGAAATAGTGGGCGGAAAGACGCCCAAGGAATGCGGAGTGGACCGCACGTTCAGGCTTACCCCGCCATCGGGCGGATGGAAGGACAAGAAGCAGACAAAGCCGAAGGGCGACCTTGGGTCAAGGGAGTCGATGGACGTGCTGCTTGCGACAATGATATGAAAAAGATTGACGGCAGGGACCGGGCTCGGTTGCTGCTGATTGGAATTATGGCAAGAAAAACCGGGCAAGGGCGGGCGCGATGAGTGCGCCTGCATGCTTCGGATGGTTTGAGTTGATATTATGGCAAGAGAAGGCAAGAGAAACCGGAAATTCCTCGGCACCCGCAACCACGGCAAGGGCAATGCCAAGAACCGCAGGGGGAAAGGCGGCAAGGGAGGCTGGGGAAGGTCGGGCACGGGAAAGCACCGCTGGACTTACATCACGGCATACGAGCCGGAATTCGCCCGGCACGGGGGGCACTTCGGATTTTCAAACCCGAACGCGCACAAGGTGAAATCCATCAACCTTTTTGAAATCCAGAACATGGCAAACGCGGGCAAGCTCCCGTCCAAGGAGGGGAAGCTCACGCTGGAGTTTGACGGCAAAATCCTCGGCAGCGGCTCGCTCGCATCTGCTGTGGCCGTGAGGGCGAAAGCCGCATCCGAAAAGGCCGTGGAAAGGATAAAATCCGCCGGCGGAAGCTTCGAGCAGATCGGGCAGTAGGAAAGTGATGAAGCGCAGGAAGGCAGAACTGGCAGTAAAAGCAAGCCGGATGGGGCGGGCAGATAATTTTGGCAGGATGGGCTTGTTTTTTAAGCATGCCCATCGATTTATTCCAATCAATGTCTAGAGGGGGAGATGGATGGGCACATTGGATTTCATGAAGCCGGTTTTGCATTTGCTGCCCGAGGTCCGCTCGCCCGACAGGCCGACCTCCTTTGGCGAGAAAGTGATGTGGACCACGGTTGCGCTGCTTCTTTTCTTTGTGATGTATAACGTGATTGCGGTGGGTGTTGACCCGCGCCTTGCGGCACAGTCGGACTTTTTGCAGGTGGTGACGGCATCGCGCCTGGGCTCGCTCATCTCATCTGGAATCGGGCCCATTGTGCTTGCCTCGATTTTCCTCCAGCTTTTCGCGGGCGCCAAGATAATTCAGGTGGACATGCAAAACCCGGATGAAAAGGCGACATTCCAGGGCACGCAAAAGCTGCTGGCAGTCATATTGTGCTTCCTTGAGGCGGGCATGCTGGTTTACATCGGGCATTTGTCGGTCATCCCGCTCTTCCCCGGGGAGAACATCACCGCAGATGCCACCGGAAGGGGGCAGCTTGTGAATGCCCCAATCACCCAATTTTTAGTATTGTTCCAAATCGCATTTGGCTCCATGATTCTGCTTTACCTTGACGAAGTTGTTTCAAAGCACGGCATAGGAAGCGGGATTTCGCTCTTTATCGCGGCCGGCGTATCCATGGCCATTGTCGGGGGCACAATAAGCCTGTTTGTCGGGGACAGCGGCGTGATGCACGCCCTGTCGTCCGGAGGGGCGGAAGTGATTTCCAAGGCATTGCTTGCGCTCTTGCCGCTTGTTTTCACTGTATTGGTTTTCCTTGTGATAGTTTACATGGAAGGGATGAAGGTGGAAATCCCCCTTGCCTTCGAGCGGGCGCGCGGGGTTGGCACCGGCTTCCCGATTAAGCTCATGTATGTGAGCAACATACCCGTAATTCTTGCTTCGGCGCTCATGCTCAACATGACCCTGGTTGGAGGCATGCTTGTTGACCAGCATTGGTGCGTGGGCGGGAATTACAATGCCGCATCTGTGCTTTTGAACAAGTGCGAAGGAGGGGCGAATGTCGCGCAAATGATCGGGTTTGCGACATCGGACAGGAGGCTTGCGGACGGCGCGCTCTATTTTGTCTCGCCCATATTCCGCCCACCCGGGGATTACGGCTCGTATTTCAACATACTGCTCAACTCCACCACCCCGATTTTCGGCATACCCGAATGGGTGCATGTCATCACATACATCATTTTCATAATGGTGATTTGCGTGATTTTCGGGCACTTCTGGGTGGAGACAACCGGCATGGACGCGGCATCGGTGGCAAAGCAGCTTGACAGCGCCGGATTGCAAATACCCGGCTACAGGCGCGACCCGCGGGTTGTGCAGGCCATGCTTGAGAAATACATTCCGCCCATCGTATTGATAGGCTCGGCGTTCGTTGGGTTGCTTGCGGCGCTTGCGGACTTGACGGGGGCGCTTGGCACAGGCACGGGCATTTTGCTTACAGTCGGCATTTTGTACAGGCTTTACCAGGACATCGAGAGGCAGAACGTGTTTGAAATAAGCTCGCTGGCATCATCCCTTATCGGGAAAAGGTGAATGGGAGATTGGAAGCCGGAAAGCAAATTGGTTGATGGTATGATTATTGTGATGGGTTTGCCGGGCGCGGGGAAGAGCACCGTGCTTGCCGCGGCAAATGGGAGCGGATATGAAATGCTCAATTGGGGCACTGAAATGTTTGAAATTGCCAAAGTGAAATTCGGCATATCGGACCGCGACATGCTTCGAAAGCTTTCCCCGGAACAGCAGAAAGAGGTGCAGGCGCTTGTTGGCAAGAAGCTGTCCCACGAGCACGGGCGGGTGATTCTTGACACGCACTGCTCCATCAACACGCCCAAGGGGTATTTGCCCGGGCTTCCGTACGAATTGCTTCGGAATCTGAAAGTGGACAGGCTGGTGCTGGTCAGTGCCCCGATTGGAGACATAATGGCAAGGCGCGGGCGGGATGCGACACGCCTCCGCGATGCGCAAACGCCCCAATCATTGCAGGAGCACGACGATATGAACAAGGCATTCCTTGCCGCATATTCCGTTCTCACTGGCGCGCCGGCGACAATCATCCTCAACACTGACGGGGGGCTTGAGGAAGCTAAAATGAAATTCCGCTCGCTGCTTGAATGAAGATTGTGGAAAAAATGGACAGGCCGGCTGCAGGGGCGGCGCTTGAATGAATTTTGGAGAAATGGACGGCGCAGCCGACGCTTGAACAGGGGTTTTTGAAAAATGGACAGCACTTTGGCAACAGTGGCAATTGCAGCCATAGCCTGCTTCTATGTTGGGGCTTACCAGTTCCTTACCGACAGGGTCGGGAACCCCAAAAGGGTGAAGGAAATAAACGCGAATTTCAAGCAGATACAGCTTGATTTGAACAAGGCGATGAAGGAGAAGAATGATGCGGAAATCCAAAAAGTTGTGAAGAGGCAGGAAGCGGCCATGCCGACAATGCTTGAAATGATGTTCCTTATGTACAAGCCGCTGATTGCCGTGATACCGCTGCTTGTGCTGCTTTCAAATCCCCAGATCAATTATAACGAAATCGGGATAATGGCATGGCCAGCCGGAATGGCCGACGCTGCAAAAATTGACACGCAGCTGCTAAGCAATGGAATGGGCTTGATGCCCGCCGGCGCGTCTGTTTCATTTGCAAATGGCAGCCTTGTTGAAATATCGTCGGGTGGAAAGCTTGTTGCGAAATTCGAGAGGGCGGCCGCCGAATTGGCGCACTATACCGACCTGTCGGACGGGCATGGATTTTATGTGCCAATCAAAAACGAAAGCGGAAAGGAAGTGCTCTATTTCCCGCAATTACGGGTGAGGAACACTGTTGCGGTGCAAAACATGTTTTCCGGCTTTGTGATAAAGCTGCCCATTTCGCTCCCGATTGTCATACAGAATTTTGAGAAATTCCCCAACTGGCGCGACACGTTCGGCCCTAACGGCTGGTTCTGGCTGTGCGTGGTGTTTGCAGGCCTTGGCGCATCAATTATAAAGTCTATTAACGAGAAAAAAGACGGGGCAAAGAAGGAAGGCGCTGCGGCGCCCGCAATTGCCAATTCAACTTGAGGTGTTATTATGCCGATGCCTAGGAACAGGTCAAATTCCGTGCGGAAAATAAAGCACAGGCTGCCAAGCGGAAAGACAGCCATACGCTACCGCAGGCGCGAAAAGGGGGGGAAGCATTCCTGCGCAACTTGCGGGGGGAGGATGCAGGGCACGCACTCCATGAGCTACCTTAAGCCTTCGCTTCGCTCGCCAAACCGCAAATTCGGCGGCATGCTCTGCCCGTCGTGCGCAAAGCGCGTCATCATACTGCAAAGCAGGCTGGACGGGGGCGCCTTGTCAATCGATGAGGTGGAAGTGAAATTACTCCCATACATGAAGAAAAAATAATCAGGATTGGAAAGGCTGAAAAAGGCGGATAATGTGGGGAAAAACAATTCCATCATCGCCGTTTGCGGCTTCGCAGGCTCGGGCAAAAATACCGTTGGGGAAAAAGTGGCAGATGCGCTTGGCTGGAAGGTTGTTGCCCCGACTTTCAAGGATTTGGCTGCCGAAGAGGGGATTCCGCTTATGGAATTCCAGAGGAAAGCAGCCGATGACCTGTCGATTGACTACAAATTCGATGCGGCGCTTGCAAGGCAAATAGGAAACACCAATTGCGTTGTAGTGACGTGGATAGGCCCGTGGATTGGGAAAATATCCGGGAAAAAATATTCCGGGATTGAAATTCCCGCAATAAAATCAGGCGTGTTCAAGGTTTGGCTTGATGTAACGCCTGAAATCCGGGCAAAACGGCTTGCAAATAGGGATGGGATGACGGCCGAACAGGCTTTGGCCCATATAAAAAAGCGGGATATGGACAACATAAACCGTTATAAAAAAGCTTATGGCATAAACATATCAGACCATTCGGATTTTGATTTGGTGCTAGAAGTATCAGATGAAAAGCCGGACGAGATTGCAGGGAAAATAATGGCAGAAGTGAAAAAGAAGGGAATGCTGCAATGACGCTACAAAAGAGGTTGTTACTATGAGCGCCACAAACCGCGGGAGGGGAGCGCCCCTCCCTCAGTTCCTGTGTTCCTCCTGATCCCTCCCCCATAAATGACGATAAAAATGGTGATGTTATGAGTGCGATAAAAATTGGAAGAGTTTGCATAAAGACGCGCGGGCGGGATGCCGGCGAAAAATGCGTGGTCACGAAAGTGATAGACGAGAATTTCGTTCAGGTGAAAAGCGAGGGGCGCAAAGGCAAGGAAAGGCGCTGCGCAATTAGGCACCTTGAGCCCACGGAAGTGTCGGTAAGCTAAGTTGTTATTGGGTGTTGCCCATCCTCCCCCAAATCCCCCCTGTTTTTTACCCCATTGCAGGAGCATTTGCCCTTGCAGCCTCAAGCATTGCGATGCGCACCATGATGCGAAATGAGCGCAACACCTGGGCTGCCACTGCCATCAATGAAATATTCGGAATTGCGCTCATACTTGCCGCCATTGCATTTTTAGGAGTAGGCTTCTTGGCGCCTGTTGATTTCAGCCTGGAAAATATTCCCACTGCGGCATGGCTTGCAATGGCCTTTTCCGCCATATCCTGGGGCTGGACAACATATATTACGTATGAGATTTACCGCCACCTTGAGGCGGGGGAAGTGAAGCTTTTCACGCAAGCATACTATCCTTTCGTGATTGTGTTTGGGGTGGCGCTGTTTGGGGACAAGATTGGCTTGTGGCAGTTTGCAGGCATGCTGCTTATTTTCGCAGGCATGGCAGTTTCAACGTTTAGGGGGAATTTGCCGCACATAAGCAAAAAATTGTGGCTTCTCATTGCGCTCAACCTGTCATTTACCTTCCTTACAATAAGCGACAAATTCGCCATCGCATACTTTCCGCCGCTTCTTTATTCGCTCCCGATGTTTTTTGTGCCCATGGCGCTTGCAGTTTTTGCGACACTGCGGGAAAAGCCATCCGAATTAGTTAGAGTGGCAAAACAGCACTGGCTTTCGTCATTGGCAATTGCCGCCACGAACATTTGCGCATTTGTCGGGGTGCTCATGGGCTTCCGTCTTATGCCGGTGTCGATTTCCTCAACCATTGTAGGAACGCAGACAGTGCTTGCCGTGCTTTTGGGGGCAATGCTTTTGGGGGAGAGGGATAGGATTTGGTGGAAAATAGCCGGGGCGCTGCTTGCATTTGCGGGAGTGGCGATGATTTCCGGCTGATAAGGTCAATTCCCGAGTTTATAGCTGAAACTGAATCCGAGACCGACATCTTTTCCAGCTTGGAACTTTTCCATAGGAAAGGTCAAGCCAACTTTTACCTTGTTAGATGGCTCCAATTCCGCGTAGCCCCGTATCCCAGAATTGTCAACATACGCCCCGCCGCCCATATCGCCATGCTTGACTCCGACAGATGCCCAGCCATGTTCGTCCCCGATTGATTGGGTGGCACTCCGGCTCAATGATGCGCGGGCGCCTCCTTCTCCCAGAATCTCAGTTGAAAACAATGGAATCAAAAGGCAGGAGCCGAAATAAATGAACCCTGATTTTTCCTTCATCTTCCTCGACAAGCCCCGCGGGCCTTCCACGCACGAGGTTACATCTTACGTTTTGAAGCAAGTAAAATGCATTTTGATTAAATCAAGTTTAACTAAGCTTGACTTTAGTTAAATCAAGTTTAATTAAACTATACTTTAATTATTTAAACTTTCCCATGCATATAGTACCATGCCGGAATTGACCATAGGGGAAATAAACGACAGCAGCCCCCTGAACACCGGAGGAAGGGAGGATGTGCAGAAGTTCGAGCGCAAGCTCCTGAAAGAAATCCTTTCTTTCGCATCGAAAAAAAGGTTCATATATGCGGTTGACGGGCTGCGCAGGGTGGGAAAAACCGTGCTGCTAAAGCAGATTGGGAACAGAATGCAGGCGGCCGGAAAAAGCGTGTTTTATTTCTCGTTCGACAGCAAGGCGCACCAGAATCCGATGGCCCTTGAGCAGATACTCAAGCACTTCCTAGGCAAGGATCGGGCAGGGACAATAATCCTGGATGAAATTGGGAAAATAGACGACTGGGGAGGCATCCTGAAAAAATACTACGATAGGACGGATGCGTCGTTTTTCATAAGCAGTTCCGCAGCACTCCACATAAGCAAGGGGAAGGAGAGCCTTGCCGGCAGGATGCTGAATTACACGCTGCCCCCGATGGGATTTGACGAGCATTTGGCAATGTGCGGATGGGCGGAAAAGCCCGGAATATTTGAATTTTCGCGCCCTGAAATCACAACCGGGAATTTGGCGCACCTGGAGGGTTTCCTCTCAAAAGGCTCATACCCGGAGCTTGCGGCAGTGGATGACGCGGCAGCGATAAAAAAATATGTCCGGAATTCAACAGTGGAAAAGATGATATTCGAGGATATCGCTTCTATATTCCCTGTCGCCCATCCGTCCAAGCTGCTGGAAATATTTGACTATTTGGCAAATTATTCCGGGGATTTCATCCACGAAAATACGATTTCTTCCGCAATAGGGATGAGCGCCCCGACGGTGGGGGACTATATCACATACATAGAGCAAAGCCACCTTGCCCGAAGGGTATACACTGATGCGAATTATGCGATAATGATTAGGAAGATGAAAAAGGCATATGTGGCATCGGCGTCGATTTACTCCAACTGCACTTCGCAGTTTTCCCGTGGGAAGCTGGTTGAAACAGCCGTGTTTGAAAAACTGGCTCCATTCTCCCCGCGCGTGTATTTTGACGCGCAGAAAAGGGAGGTGGACTTCATAGTTGGGGGGAAAGCTGGCGGGATTGCGGTCGAGGTGAAATCCGGGGAGAATGTTTCAGCATCGGACGTGCCGGGGCTTATTTATTACATGAGGAAAAACAATTTGAAGGACGGCTTTGTTGTGTATAACGGGCCTTACGACATAATTGAGAAGGATGGCAGGACGGTGCATTTGCTGCCGCTTTCCACTTTTTTGGCTGCGGATGAAATTATATTGGGAAATGAGGGGAATTGACATGCAAGCGTTTGTTCCACGGAAAGAAGAAGAGAGGCATGCGCTTCCGGTCATTGAGATTACTTTTGCCGAGGTAAGGAAATTAGTGGACAAGAGGATTCCGGATAATGTTTGCAGGGAGATTGTCAAGAGTGAGAAGCCGCTGGAGAAGATAAAGGAAGTGAATGAGGCTGCGGAAAAAATTGCCAAGGCTGTTGGAGGAGGGGCTGGCTGGGCGTTTTATGCGCTTGGAAATCCTGATGTTGGGAGGAGGTTTGCGGAGAATCCCAAGGAAGTGATAGATGCGTTTGGGCAGATTGCCAAGGCTGCGGGGGAAGGGGCTGGCTGGGCGTTTAAGGCGCTTTCAAATCCTGATGTTGGGAGGAGGTTTGCGGATTATTGCAATGGGAAAATATCGTTTGAGAGGTTCTTTGTCGCATTGTTTTTGGACGATGAAATGGCGATTGAAATCGGCAGGCCGCTTGATGAATTGCATGACAGGGATGCGGAAAGGCTGGAATTCCTTTCAAAACTTCCCCAAGCAACCGTGGTGGGGCTGCTATGCTCAAATCCAGAATTATTCTACACATCATCAAACCATCTTCTCTTTGACAGGCTTGTGAATGCAATGAACTGGGGGGGCTTGGGCGGATTGGTTGAAAAATACGCATTGGATGAAAAACAGCTCCAGAATCTGTTTTTCAGGGCGATAAACTTTGACAGGCTGTATGGGAGTGGCAATTCGATAGCCAATAAAGATGAGCTTGGACTTGCGTTCAGGACAATTTCCTCCGGGCTGCATGCGAAAAAATATAGCCCGCAGTATTTCTACCTTTTTGCAAATGCGCTTGAGAATATAGGCAGGGTGCTTCCGGGAATCAGGGAGGAGCTTAGGGCGACGGAAATGGAGGCGCAGGATGCGAGGCAGAGGCTTGCAATTAAGTTTTTGATGGAAAACCGGGAAGCCCCGACCGAAGTGAAATTTGACAGGAAAGACTATTCGGTTGGCGGCAAAGTGCAGGTGCTTCAGGTATTTGACAGGGAAGACACGCAGAACGACCATTGGATTTACACCCAGAACTGGTTTGAGGCGCAGATGGGGAAGCCAAAAATAGGGGAGAACGGGGAACTGATTTATGAAAATAGCAAATCGAGGGTTGCAATATTCATGGGTGAAAATGAAGAAGCAAATCGGGAATTCGCCAAGGAATGGATGAGGAAGAATGGCAGGGGCATAATCACTTTCAGGGGGCACTCATTCAGCCTTAAGAAGAATTTACCTTATGACGTATTTGGGGACATGGATGGGAAATTCCTCTTTATCCCCGGCAGCTGCGGAAGCGCTGGAAGCATTCCAGCTTACATGGAGGCAAATCCAAAAACTGATATAACATTTTTCAGCAACACATCTACAGGAAGGGGGCAGGTGACGAATGCGATAATTGACCTGCTGCTGGCGCAGCAGACGCCTGCCGCTTATGATGCAATTCTGAAGAAAGGGGCGAACGCGATTGAGCAGAATGGCGGGAATATTACCTCAATTAAAACAATCACGCTCGGATATTTGCTGATAAAATACGTGCAGGAAAATAGCCAAGCAGAATAGGCGAATTAAATGAACCCTGACTTCTCCTTCATCTTCCTTGACAAGCCCCGAGGGCCTTCCACGCACGAGGTTACGGCTTAAGTGGTGTTCATTGCCAATGAACAATAGTGTTCATTACTAATGAGAACCTTTATATACTTCAAAAACATCAAAACTGCATGCTTGGAAAGGAACTCCTTGGGGAGATAGTCAAAAGCCAGCGTGACGAGCTTGCGCGCCACGACGCGGGGTTTAAAAGGGAAGCCCTTGGCGGCGCGGCATTCACGCCGGAATTCGCAACCGTAATAACAGGCATAAGGAGGTGTGGCAAAAGCACCCTTTTGCTGCAGATGATGAAAAAGGCAAAAAATTCCTGCTACTTCAGCTTTGAAGACCCGCGCCTGGCAGGATTTGAAATTGCCGATTTTGGGAGGCTTGAGCAGGCGCTATTAGATGTTTACGAGGAGCCTGGTAGCTACTTCTTTGACGAGATACAGAATATTACCGGATGGGAGCGCCATGTGCGCTCTTTGCTTGACAGGAAAAAAGAAGTGGTTGTAACCGGCTCAAATGCCTCGTTGCTGAGCCGGGAGCTTGGGACAAGGCTGACTGGCAGGCATTTGGACATTGAGCTGTTCCCTTTCTCATATTCTGAATATCTTGGGCACTTGGGGATGGCGGCGGGGCGGGAGTCTTTGGAGAATTATTTGAAGCAGGGGGGATTTCCGGAATACCTGAAGGAGGGCAGGAAGGACATATTGCAGAACCTGCTCTCCGACGTGCTTGCAAGGGACATTGCGGTAAGGCACGGCATACGCAGCTTAAAATCGCTGAAAGAAATGGCCCTTTTCCTCCTTTCAAATGCCGGCAAGGAATTCACCTACAATTCGCTTGGCAAAAGCTTCGGGCTTGGCTCGATAAACAGCGCCATTGCCTTCGTGTCCTATTTTGAGGACAGCTACCTCATGTTCACGCTGCCTCGGTTTGATTATTCCCTGAAAAAGCAGCTTGTCAACCCAAAAAAGTCGTATGCCATAGATACCGGCTTTTCAAGCGCCAATACGCTTTCCTTTTCAAAAGACAGCGGCAGGATGCTTGAAAATGCCATATTTTTGCACTTGAGGAGAAAGCATAAGGAAATTTTCTATTTCCATGAAATGGGTGAATGCGACTTTTTAGTCAAAGAGAGGGGGAAAATAGTATTGGCGCTGCAGGCATGCCATGAGCTTACGGAGGAAAACAAGGAAAGGGAAATAAACGGCCTTGTAGAGGCTTTGAAAATGGTAAAGCTAGAGGAAGGGGCAATAATTACCATGGGGCAGGAGGATGAGTTCTCGGTGGAAGGGAAGAGGATAAAAGTAGTGGCTGCCTGGAAATGGATGACTGGGAAATAGTTGGTTGTATGCAGGCGTTTATTCGGAAGAAAGAAGAGGAGAAGCATGCGCTTCCGGTCATTGAGATTACTTTTGAGCAAGTGAGGAAACAGGTTGACAAAAGAATACCGGACAACGTTTGCAGGGAGATTGTGAAAAGCGAGAAGCCTTTGCAGAAAATAAAGGAAGTGAATGAGGCGGCTGAGGCTATTGCCAAGGCTGCCGGGAAAGAGGCTGGCTGGGCGTTTAAGGCGCTTTCAAATCCTGATGTTGGGAGGAGGTTTGCGGAGAATCCGCAGGCGTTTGTGGAGATTGCCGAGGCTGCCGGGGGATGGGCTGGAGGGGCGTTTGATGCG
>ORJL010182158.1_pt1 | contig 32787 bp, 29 predicted proteins | sample 1779941 | NCBI WGS metagenome assembly ORJL01 (sample SAMEA104232317, study PRJEB22302) | groundwater metagenome | biome: forest; feature: aquifer; material: groundwater | place: USA | collected 2011-08-07 | depth 5.8 m | reverse complement strand
ACTTATCGCGGAAAAAAATATTTCCCGCGAAATATTTTATAGACAAATCAGCGCGACTGGTGTTTATGGTGGGCCACTGGCTTGCGACTGAAACCAGGTTCGAACTTTGTCATATACGGAGCACAAAACAAAAATGCCCCGTCAGCGATATGCCGACGGGGCATTTTTTTACCGATCGAAGCTTAGTTTGACGGCGGTGCTGGCGGTGGTGGCGGCGGAGGTGGTGGTACTACCGGAGCCGTCGGTGCCGGAGGCGGTGTCGGTGCCGCTTTTCCCGGTGTCGCTGCTGGCTTGCATGCGATAAAGCCCAGCGCGAACGCTACTACGACTAACAGTGCTAGCTTTTTCATTTTTCTCCTCCTTTAAGTGTTCCAATGTTCCAATGTTCCAATGTTCCAATGTTCCAATGTTCCAAGTGGGCGATTAGATATTCTAATATTTTTTAAAAATCAAGTAGAATTTTTTTTAAAAGTTGGTATCCTCTCCCGCCATGTTGCAAAAGATATATAAAACTCATTCGGTCATCGGGATGGTGCTGCGTATAATACAATACGTGATCACATTTATAATCGTTACTTCTATCATTACAATAGGCAGCATCACTGTGCTATATTTTTACTATGCCTATGATCTGCCAACCATCCAGACGCTGAGAGATTATAAACCACCTGTTGTAAGTGAGGTATTCTCTGAAGACGGGACAAAGATTGGTGAGTTCTGGATTGAGTGCCGGCTGTGGCTCCCGATCGAGGCCATTCCAAAACAGGTGATCAACGCCTTCATTGCCGCAGAGGACGCCCGCTTCTTTGAACACAGGGGCGTCGATATGTTAGGCATCGGCCGTGCCATGATAGAGAACATCAAGGCGGGCCATGTCGTCCAGGGCGGCTCGACCATCACACAGCAGATCACGCGCTCCATTCTGCTCTCAAGCGAACGCAAGGTCGCGCGCAAGATCCGCGAGGCCATTCTTGCGACGCGCATCGAACGCAATCTTAATAAGGAACAGATACTGGAACTATATTTGAACCAGATATATCTTGGCAATCGCGCCTACGGCATCAAGGCGGCGGCACGAAATTATTTCAACAAGGCCGTGAACGAACTGACCCTTGCCGAGGTCGCCATGATAGCCGGCATGCCGACCGCCCCTTCGACCGATTCGCCCGTCCACAGCATCGACAACGCAAAAGAGCGCCAGACGCACGTCCTCACAAAGATGTATGAGTACGGATTCATCTCAAAGGCCGAAAAGAACAAGCTTCTGGCAGAACCCTTGACAATCAGCGTGGCCGGCATAGACAAAGATTTTAATTATAAATACACGCCATATTTTACGGAACATGTTCGCAGGATGATCTACGACAAATACGGGCCCGAGGTCCTCTATAAAGGCGGGCTGAAGATATACACAACGGCCAATGCCGCTTATGGTCAGGCCGCCCAGGCAGCACTACGCCATGGCCTTGAGGCATTGGACAAGCGTCAGGGATACCGCGGCGTTCTGGGGCATAGCGATGACCCTCAAACCTTCGCGAACCTGGTGGAACAGCAGATGATCGAGGAAGCCGATAAGGACACTATTCATATCCCGCCGAAAAAAGAGAAGGAGCCCCCTCTCCTGGTCCCCGAAAAATTATATCGGGCGGTCATTACCGGATTTGAAGGCGGCAACATTAAAATTCTCGTCGGCCACAGAGAAGGCAGGATCACACACAAAGGTTATCAATGGGCGCGAACGTTCAATACAGAGAGCGCCGCCTACGACAACGCGAGTTACTTGAACGACCCCAAGTCAAAATTCAAGGTCGGCAACGTAATAAATGTCCGGCTTGCGGACAAAGATGGCGAATTCCTCCTCGCGCAGAAGCCGCTTGTTCAGGGCGCCCTTTTCTCGATCGATCCGCACACGGGAGAGGTAAAGGCAATGATCGGCGGCTACGACTTCGCCGACAGCGAGTTCAACCGCGCGACCCAGTCGGCAAGGCAGCCCGGTTCTTCGTTCAAGCCGTTCATATATTCGGCTGCGCTTGACAAGGGTTATAAATACACCACCCCCGTAATGGATTCCCCCGTTGTATATCAGGTCGGCGTTGGCCAGCCTGCATGGGCGCCAAAGAACTATGGCAACAAATTCTCCGGCCTAACGACATTTGAAAGCGATCTCATTCATTCGCGCAACGTCCCGACCGTCAAGATCGCGCACGACATTGGCCTTCACTATCTGACCGCCTATGTCCGTAAGATGGGGCTCACCACGACCATCTGGAAATATCTTTCAATGGCCCTTGGCGCGAACGGTGTCCAGCTGTCAGAGATGGTGTCGGCATATTCGACGTTCGCCAGCGGCGGCATCCACCCGACCCCTGTATACATAAAAAAGATAACGAACGGTGACGGCGAAATTCTAGAAGAATATATTCCCCATCCACCCTCTGAACCGATAGAAACGCCTGAGGTTTCTGAAGACGACGCGAAGAAGATGGACGACCTGAACACAATACTCTTTGATCAGGCGCAAAAATATATCGAGAGCGACCACCTTGTCCTGAGGAAGGAAGAGCTCAAGATCCTCTATGGCGATGTCATCCCGGATGGCTACACGATCACGCCGCAGACGGCGTATCTAATGACCCGGTTGCTGCAAGAGGTCGTCAACCGGGGAACCGCAACGCGCGTCAAGGCGCTTGGCAAACCGGTGGCAGGAAAGACCGGCACAACCAACGACGAGACCGATTGCTGGTTCATCGGCTTCGTCCCCGACCTGGCGGCCGGCGTCTGGGTCGGATTTGACGATATCGCCAAGATCGGCGGCAGAGAGACCGGCGGCAAAACGGCCGCGCCCATCTTTCTGGAATATATGAAGGAGGCTACGAAGGACTTTGAACCCAAGGATTTCGCGCCGCCTGAAGGATTGAACCCGGCAAGGGTCGCGCAGATGACCGGCGGCTCGGCCGTCTATTTCAGGGGCTACAGCTTCCTGCGCGATGGGACCGGTGGGACTCAACGAATGGGCGACCGGGCGATAAACTTTTTTGAAGAGGACCTGGCCGGGGGCGGCTCCAGCGCTGTGCGTCCGGCACTGATCAGCCCGCTGCGGGAACCTTCCTCAGTTGATGATGGCGAGTTTTAATGGAGCCCCCGCTCCTCCTGCAGAAATGGGCGCCGGTTTTTCAGCGGAATTCAAGGTGGAGGTGAAAAAATACAAAGAGGGGCTTGAGGCGATCAAGAAGATCACCTCAGCGGGAATCCCATGAACATAGCGCATATCCCCCTGACTATAAGCGATATCTGACCGCAAAAGAGAGAAGGTCGATAATGGACCGAAACACCGTCCTGAACCTTGCCCCCTTTTCTTTTCCGGTGGTGCGGGCCGCATGGGGGGCGTCGAACTGGGTTATCCTTGCCCCGGCCTTTTTGGCCAGCACAAGTCTTTCGGATTCCACGAACGGGGAAGTGCTTCTAACCCTTATATCGTGGACGGTCCAGGCGCGGTATAGCTTGACCCAGTTTATGTCCCGAACGTCCAAGCCAAATAGAATGCGGTTCAGCCAGCGGTTGGCGCCGGAGATGAACCGCCGATAGAAGGTCACGTCCCCCCTACCCTTGCGGCAGACGCAGATGATGTCCGCCTCTTCGGTCAGCCCGGCGCACGGCAGAAGGTCCATCGGGTCGAACTGGCCGTCGGCCGGGACGATAGATATCCACTCGCCGGTGGCATTTGCATAGCCGGTCTTGAGCGACTCCCCTATCCCCTTGTTCACCTCATGGCGGACCAGTTTGATCTCTGGGAACTCTTGCCCAAGCCTCTGCGCAATAGCAGGCGATGCGTCCGTGCTGTGGTCATCGACCAGCACGAGTTCCACCTCCTCTGCCAGCTGTAGGGGAGGGGCTCCGTCCCCTCCCTTTAGCGGCCCTTTTAAGAGAAGGCACGAACGCACCACGCCCTCAAGCGACGCCTCTTCGTTATAGAACGGTATCACGATGCTAAGTTTATGGATGGGACGCATTAAAATCCACCTTCTTGCCGTTCTCTTTAAGGGATATCTGAATGGCCTCGATCAACTGAACGACCTTGGCCCCCTCCAACCCTGTGGACGGGAATGGCGTTCCACTCAAGATGGCGTCCACAAAGCTATTGCAGGCCACCCACAGCGGCTCCTTGAAATCGATATATGGCGCCGTCATATCGCCCATGCGGTAGTTGACCAGGATAGTATTTCGCCCCTTTTCGCTCGCCTGCTCGTTCACATAGACGCCCTTGTCGTAGATCTTTATCTTCTCATCCGTCTCGCCGTCGTCATAGACCAGCAGCCTTTGTGAACCGCCAATGACCATCCTGCGCTCCTTGACGGGAGAGAGCCAGTTGAAATTGAAGTGGGCTATCATGCCGTCGTCATAGGTCAGGTTGACATATGCCATCTCTTCGCGCCCAGGGTGGACGTGCGCCGCGCCGGTGGCAGTGACGCTTATCGGGTCCTTCTCCACAAGGTAATTAAGGATGGCGATATCGTGCGGGGCCAGGTCCCAGACGACGTTCACGTCGCGCTGGAAGAGCCCCAGGTTCACACGCGTCGATTCGATGTAATATATCTGCCCCAAGATGCCGCGCTTGATGAGCTCCTTCATCTTCACGATGGCGGTGTTATATAAGAAGACATGGTCAACGAAGAGGGTCAGCCCCTTCTCTTTGGCCAGCAGATGAAGTTCCATGGCGGTCTTGGCGGAATCGGTCATCGGCTTTTCCACCCAGACGTGCTTGCCCGCCTCCAGCGCCTTTTTGGCGAACGAATAGTGCATGTCCGTGGGCACGCAGAGGACAACGGCGTCAACGTTCGGGGCGGCAAGGAGCTCATCGTAACTGGTTGTCTTGAGCGCCCCCGGGTGATGGACGGCGTCAAGCCTTTGCTTATTCGCATCGCAAAAGGCGACCACCTCCGCGCGCGGGGCTACCATGAAGTTCCGCATGACCTTCGGCCCCCAATATCCCAGGCCCACCATCCCAACCCCTACATTTTTGTTTGTGTGTGTCATAGTGGCGCCGATATTACAATGACCGGCAAAATAGTCAAGAAAATGTCCGCTTTTATTGTTCGAGCAAGGCCGCCGCCTTACCGTTCGAGCGAGCTTTGCTAAGTCGAGAACTGATGAGCCCCTAAGATAATTCCGCACATAGAACCCCAAAATTGTATGTGCGGGATCGTTAAATTGACTTGACAAATCCCGCACACAGAGTTTATAAACTCTATATGCGGAATTTTATAGGCAGGAAAGATTATCTGGCAAGGCTGAAAGGCCTTTGGTCCCGGCAGGGAGCAAAGCTCATTGCCATTTACGGGAGGCGCCGCGTCGGCAAAACCACCATGGTCCAGCATTTTGCCGACGGCCAAAAAGCATTTTTATTCGAGGCGCTCGAAGACGGGGACACTCCAGACCAGATAAGGCATTTTTTGGAGCAATTGAGCCATTTTACATCCAAACCCCATATCAAAGACCTGGTTTATAAAGACTGGCCGCCCGTCTTTGACCTGCTCACCGAGACCATTTCTCAAGAAAGGTCCATCATCGTCTGTTTCGACGAACTTTCGTGGATGGCCGCCGGGCGTTCCAAACTCATCAGCTATATAAAATTTTATTGGGACAAACACTGGAAGCAACACAGGCACCTGCTCTTTATCCTATGCGGTTCGGTGGCCTCATGGATGACAAAGAACGTTGTCAGGGCGTCGGCCCTTTATGGGAGGATAAGCGAGAATATATTGGTCGAGCCATTGAAACCGCATGAGGTCCGCGAATTCATTGGCGGGAAAAGGGGTAAAAGGGAGGTCCTGGAGTATTACCTGTGTTTTGGCGGCATCCCGCGATATCTTGAAGAATTTGATTTTAACAGGTCGATACAGCTTAATATAGAGAACACTTGTTTTCATCCCTCGGGTTTTTTCACGGACGAGGCAGACAAGATATTTTACAACCAATTCAAAGAGACCGGCGTTTATAAAAAGATCGTCACGCGCCTTTTTGAAGGGCCTCTCCCCCTGCAAGAGATATCCAAGAGAGTGCGGATACCAAGCGGCGGCGGGTTAAAAACCTACATTGACAATCTGATATCCGCCGGCATTGTGGGAAAGAGGACGGAAATAAAGGACTTTAAGCTTGTCAAGGCATCGTCCTATTTCATGGCAGACGAGTTCCTTCATTTCCATCATAATTTCATCCGGCCGAATCTCGAGGAGATCCGTTCTTCCGGCCAGCCTGACAAATTCGCGAAATTGACCTTTAATAAATGGGACGTTTTCTTGGGGTTCGCATTTGAGAGATTTTGTTTGAAACAGCGCTATGCTATCGCTCAACTGCTCGGTTTTGGCAATAAGGTCGTCGGATGCGGAACGGCCGTCGACAGGCGTGCCGGAGGGTATCAGTTCGATCTGGTATTTTTGAGGCGGGACCATGTCATTACGTTGTGCGAGGTCAAGTATCTTGCCGCGGCGCCTTCCACAAAGCTAATCAAAGAGTTCGGAGATAAGATATCAAGGGCCAAATTCCCAAGGGGCGTAACGTTGGAAAGAGTCCTCATCTGCAACATTCCGCCGTCGCCTTCTTTGATCGAAAGCAACTATTTCTGCCGCATCTTGACGGCCGATGAGTTCGTCCATTTTCACTGAGTTTATTTTTACAGCTCCCTGACACATCCGGCGGGATTCCCGACCCAAACCTGCCGCGGAGGAACGGACTTTGTCACCACACTTCCGGCACCGATCATGGCCCCATCGCCTATTGTGATCCCTCCCAAAATGGTGGCATTCGAGCCTATTGAAACGTTGTTCCCTAGCTGGGTCTTTGCAAATCTAGAGGCCCAGTCGGCCTCCGATTCGGGTTGGCCATTGTCGCTGACCGCCTTTGGATGATTGTCATTTATGAACATAACGCCATGTCCTACGAAGCAGCCGTCGCCAATGCTTACCCCCTCGCAAATGAAAGTATGGGAGGATATCTTGCAGTTCTTTCCGATAACGACCCCCTTCTGCACCTCAACAAAGGCGCCTATCCTTGAATTATCGCCTATCGTGCAACCATACAGGTTGATGAATTTTGACAACTTTACATTTTGGCCGAACTTCACCGAATCATCTATACAGTTATAATCTTCCATATATTATGCCCTCTTCAGTCTGCATATGCACTTGACGTGACTTCAAAGTTTTTGGAGTAGCATCATGCCAGAGGCAGACCAGCCTCAGGCTGGGGCTTTAGCCTGCGCCAGTTTAACGCACTTTGGCGCACCCTAAAGGGTGCTACTCCACATTGGTCACGTCAAGTGCATATGCAGGCCTTTTCAGAGCCTCCACTACCTGATCAACGCCCTCCATGGACAGTTCCGCATACATTGGCAGGGAGATTATTGTGCTGCATAGTTTTTCGGCGACAGGATATGACGCCTCTTTTGGATAAAGTCCCTGCTTAGATAATACTTTATGCAACGGCTCCGGATAGTGAATTCCCGTTTGGACGCCCGCCTTTGAGAGTGCTTCCATTAGCCGCGCCCTTGTCCCCTCCGGCGTCCTCACCACAAAGAGGTGATGGTTGGAATATCTCCCCTCACAGATACTAAATGGCTTTATCCTGTCCATTTCGGAAAGCCGTTCACGATAGCGTTCGGCAACCCTGTTGCGCGCCGCGTTCCACTTGTCCAAATGGCCAAGTTTTATTGTAAGCGCCACAGCCTGCAGGGCATCGAGCCTTGAGTTATAGCCGACCATCTCGTGCTGATATTTCGCGATCCCGCCATGATTGCCCAGCATTCGCACTTTTTTCTCGAGCTCCGGATTATTTGTTGCTATGGCGCCACCGTCACCCAAAGCTCCAAGGTTCTTGCATGGATAAAAACTAAAACATCCGATATCCCCCATCGTCCCCGCCTTTTTGCCCTGGTAGTTCGAACCTGCCGCCTGGCAGGCATCTTCCACCACATACAGCTTATGTTTCCGCGCTATTTCCAAAATAGTGTCCATATCAGCGGGTTGGCCATAAAGATGGACAGGTATTATCGCCTTGGTCTTCTTTGTAATGGCCCGTTCGAGCTTTGGCACATCTATCAGCGCGGTCTCCTCTTCCGCATCCACAAAGACGGGCATTGCGCCGGTATGGATTATCCCCTCTGCGGTGGCGTAAAAAGTATTGGCGGCCGTAATGACCTCATCACCGTGCCCGATCCCAAGCGCCTTTAAGGCCAAGATAATCGCATCTGTCCCCGAATTGAGGCCAACGACGTGCGGCACGCCAAGATAAGCGGCAAAGGCCCCTTCGAATTTCTTCACATAGTCGCTCAAGACAAAGGCGCACGACCTTGTCACCTCCAAAAACGCCTGCTGGATTTCGTCCATTATCTGCGCGTGCTGGGCCTTTAGGTCTAAGAATGGTATGGTCATAAATCACTCCTTGGTTAACGGACGGGCTTTTGTATATTCATAACACCGCATGATTTTGAGGAATTTTAACACTGTTCTCTAAATAATTGCAACCAATTTTAATCAACTATCTTGTAATTAGCGACCCGTTTTAGTAGTTCTTGCCGGATCTGTTGGATGTCTTTATTCATTGCCAATCCCTCAGCGATAAATTTTCCCATATCGAAGCAGTGGTCCGTATTATTATAATTATACATACCGAGCCGGCCGGTTAAGAATAAATTACTAAATTGTTGGAGAGGTTGGCAAACTCTATCTATTTTTTCTTTATATTCCAGGTCGTACCGCGGGTAAAAATCACGGAAGCGACCCACACGATGGTCAATGATGTTTTCGCTCTGGACAAGGCCGGCCCTAATCAGTCCTTCTACGCATTTTTCAATTAGGACCGTATCGTTTGCCTGCCACTGCCAACTATCTTCGGCACAGGTAAAATCGGCACAGATAGCTGTCTTATCAGGCGGACCCAAATCAAAATTCATCTGTTTTTGTTCGGAAATACGGCTGAATATAAACTCTTTCTCAGGAAAGAATATCCACTGCTCACTTAATATAAGAGGTTTATTAATGAACAGATAAACTAAAATGAGATGTCTGAACTGCAGATTTTTTACAGCCCTGTTAAACTCTTCATTTGAGTTAGAAAATATTAGGTGACCCAGAGCAGAAAGGGGGATTGAAGAGATCAGATAATCACACGGGAAACAATGGGGCCTGCCATTGACGGCAGCCAATACGGCATTTATTTTATTACCCGCACTTTCTACGCCGGTCAGATCAACATTAACAACAACGCGGCCTTCTTTTTCCTCTATTTTCTCTTTTAATGTTTCCGGGAAATCCTGAAATCCTTTTCTGGGGTAATAAAAAAATGGCGCGCTCGTTTCGGCAGATTCCTTTTTAAATCCGAGCAACTTCAAAATAACATCTAACCCGCTTGATGCCGGTATCCTGCAACTTGCCATATCAGGATGCAAAGTGACGGGCTCACCCCAGACTTTGTCTGCCAGTGGTTCAAAGACTAACTTATAAGTAGCAGAGCCGAACTTTTTAATAATGTATTCCTCATAGGAAAAAGCAGGCGTTCTGGCAAAAAAGCCCCTTAGAAATGTTAAGGCATATCCGATACCCAATTCCAGAAATGTTTTGATCCCTAAAGCCTTGGCTAAATTGCCGATTCGCAAGGGATAGTCTAATAAATGACCACGAAGAAAGATCCGGTTCTTTTTGGGGATTTTCAGTAACTGGCCTCCCATCAGAGCTGCTATTTCTTCCATTATACCGGGGATAATAGAATAAATTTTATGGGGGCCATAATCTAAAACAAACCCGGCATGATTGAAACTACCCGACATTCCACCGACGGTCTGAGCCTTCTCAAGCACGACAACTTCATACTTCCCGGTATTTGCAAGAAAATAGCCCGCGGATAAGCCCCCAACACCTGCGCCAAGAATAACGATTTTTTCCTTTTTGTTCAAATAAGCCTCACTTTGCTATGTTATGTTTTTAGATTGCTTGGCAATTATCAGGCTTTGACCCATCCAGTATGGGACAAGAACTTTATTTATTTTAAGAATACTTGTTACCTTGCCGGCCAGATTAGCCAGGAGAGGCATATATGCCTTCATTCTGAACAGGATATAACCAAGTTCAAGTGTCTGCCAGAGTTTCTTTTTCTTAACAACTTCAAAACCTGTTAATTTTAGCATTTCTTTCATTGTCTTAAATGTAAAATAGTAAAGATGGACGGAAAGTAGAAATACCCATTTACGCCCCATTATCCTGGCTATTAATGACCCCATATCCGGATAACTGACTATAAGCAATCCATCCGGTTTTAGTATGCGACGACACTCATTTAGGACCTCTTTAGAATTAGGCACATGTTCTATCACATCCCATAAGGTCACGACATCAATGGAGCTGTTTTCAATATTCATATCAAAGAGCGTGCATGGATAAATGTTAATGTTATAGTGATGACTTCCCCATTCAGCCAGCCATCTGTTGGGTTCACATCCCGTTACATTCCATCCTCTCTTTTTGGCCACCCCTAAGAAGGACCCGGCGGCTGTTCCAATATCAAGTATCTTCCCTTTGCGTAGGGCAAAATGTTCTATTAAGTTAAGGTGCCTTGCAAAGGTCCGTTCTCTTCCGGCCACTTGCGAAACGAAGTTTTTGTCTGTACCACGGCTGTAGCTTTCCATGATAATGTTCTGACGCAAACGGGGGTTAAGGTATTGAAAACCGCATTTTTTGCAACGGACGAGTTGGTCTATAAGGATTTGGTCTCCGGAAGCCCTGAATACTTCGATAATATCGGCAGAACTTGCCTTTTCATAATGGGGAGGATAAACTACGTCATAATCCTCGGCGCCGCAGAGATTACAACCAACTTCCTCCAGCATTTTTTCATAATCGGATAAATGGTTAGCCATTAGATTTGCTCCTTCTGCTCATGATCTGGCTTAGCTCTTTAAATCTCGCATCAATGGCGCTTAAGATCAAGCCGATCGCCAGCGAGACAATTGCCAGAGGGATCACGATTATAATCGTCCCTGTTAATATGTGATTAGGTAAAGAGGTGATCGCGAGATAATTCAAAAGCCTTAACACACCAGCCGCACCGGCAATTAAAAAACAGAATAGACTAATGACACCAAAGAAGACTATCGGGCGATGGTCCCTCAAGATAATGAGCGCGGTTAACATAATTCTATAACCATCATGGAAGGCTCTTATCTTGGATTGGCTTCCTTCGGGCCTTGCACGGTATGAAATCGGCAACTCGATTATCTCCATCCTTTGCTCTAAAGCCTGTAAAACCAGCTCCGTTTCTGTCTCAAAACCAGTGGTTAAAAGCGGCACTGTCTCTATAAAATGACGGCTGAATACACGGTAACCTGAAAGGATATCTTTGTAGTTTGTTCTAAATATACGATTGATCATCCAGACTATAAGGCGATTACCGATCTGATGCAGGCGATACATCGATCTAGTTGTAACAGTGTGGAGTCTGTTACCTACAACCATGTTTGCTTCTCCGTTTAACACCGGCGTCAGAAGTTTAGGTGCATCTTCGGCATAATAGGTATCATCGCCATCTACTACAATTAGCGCATCGGCTCTAATAGTGTCAAAAATAGTCCGCATAACATTTCCCTTGCCGCGTTTTTTAACATGATGGACAATGGCACCGGCTGATCTTGCTATCTCAGCGCTCCGGTCAGTTGAATTATTGTCAAAAACATGAATTGGGACATAGGGCAATATCCCCTGAAAATCTTTTATCACCTTTGCAATGGTCACCGCCTCATTATAACATGGTATCGTTACAACGATATTTTTGGTTTCTTGGATCATATTTTGCTCCTTATCTCCCACCATTTGAAGATGGCTGCGCGATATGGAGCCATTTCCATTTTTGTTTCAAACCGCCGTCGCAGGAAGTTTAACGGCTGCTTAAGGAAGCTCAGAGGATGATAGAGTAGCTTCCAGAGTAAAAAGTGCGCATATAAGTTTAATCTGAAACGACTTAATCGTCTGTAATCCGCACGCCAGACAGGCGAAAAATTAAGTTCAGATAACGCTTTATAGCCATAGAAATTTTTATATATAGCAGAGCCTGGCACAGGAGTTATAATAAAAAGGGCAATTTCATCAACTCCCTTACGGGTTAGCCGGCGAACCATATCCCGAGTCATTTTTAAGTCCATTTCCGTTTCACCGGGAAATCCGAGCACAAAACAGGCCTGTAGTTTTATACCGACTTGGCTTATGCGGCTGGCGATCCGCTCAGCATGCATAAGATCAAATGGTTTATCCATTAATTCAAGAACGTTGGCAGAACCTGACTCCGGAGATATAGATATATAATTACAGCCGGCCTTTGCCATCAGGTCAATGGTTTCTTCGTCCCGAATGGTCTCTACCTTTGTCCCCGAGACAAGCTTCCATTTAATGTTCAATCTGCGGTTGATGATTTCATAACATATTTCTCTAATGCGTTTATCTGATATCGTAGGGTTTACATCTTCTATGTGAAATTCTTGGACATTATAAGTGCGTCCAAAATATTCTATCTCATCTACGACATTCTTTGCAGAGCGCATCCGCCATTTACTTTGATTGGTCTTTGGGATTACACAAAATTTACAATTATAGGGGCATCCACGGGAAGTAAGAAGAGGCAAATACCGCTCTGAACTAAAGGGACCATGTGCAAGGCGGATCTTCCAGTAATTTTCTAAGGGGAACAGATCCCAAGCGGGGAAAGGCAATTCGTCAAGGTTAGCAATATATTCAGGTGATCCAAACCCATCGATCATGGTTAATTCGTTACGGGATGCGTTAAGCAGGATTTTTATTACATCTATCGCTTTTTCCTCACTGTCTCCTGTAAGGATATAATCGGCACCTGCTTGGTAGAATTCACCGGCGACATCTGCCAGGGCATAAGCGGTTACCGCCTGTGTATTTTCAAGAACAATGAGCGGTATTCCTTTAAACTTTTGTTTTAGGGACCTGACGATTCCTATGGTTGAAATATGATTGGTGAGGTTGATCGCATAAACAAATATAGCCCTGCAATCGGAGGGCACCCTTTGTATCACTTCATTAAATGTCAGCCCAAGGACTAGAAACTTTCCGAGTCGTTTTGTCTGACAGGGTTTTTCACCGAAGGCATCAATTACCCTCACAGGGAATCCTGCCTTTTGTAAAGAAGCCGCTATGGATGCCAAACCTATAGGCATATATACGATCCCTGTTGTAAAAGGGTCGCTCCGTTGAACAACCAGATTGGGATTAATCAAAACGATCATAATATATTGAACTTAAATCTTCCTGAAAACGAGTATCGCATCCTGCCCGTCTGAAGATTTGAAATTCGCAACTAATTTATATTTAGCATACAAAACATCTAATAGCGGTTTGGGGTCGCAAAAGTATGGAAATGGTATTTCGTATGGATATAAATTTGGGGAGACTATATAAAATGTTGGTCCGTTCTCACTAACATTCCTGATCAATTCGTAAAAATCATTTTTATCGCCTATAAAATTAGGGAAGCGGTCAAAAGAGAGCTTGCCGGCCAATGCCATAGTTAGGGCAAAATTCGGATACCCACCTAGAGAGTCATTCGGCTGGAGATTATTTTTTATCCATGACGCGGCTTCTATAAATGGTATTTGCCCTTTTCTAACCCTCAATTTTGAGTTATTAAGATTGCTATAAGTATAACAAGGGATATTGTTTTGACTATATGTAAAGAAGAGTATCGAAAAAATAGAAGCAATAATAGAGAATGTCAAGATTAAAGAAAACTTTCTTTTAATAAGGAGCAGATCATATTGTTTTCTTAGGTATATGATAAAAACAAGATAACATGAAACCAGTCCCAAAGTCGCAAAAATAGCATTTCGTGGATAGGGATAGCCTGAAGCAAAGAATGTATAACCAATGAGCACAAACATTATTTCGTTTAACTTCAAGAAGTTGATCGGCTTGCCTAAAATTAATATTGAACTAATAGCGCCGATCGTGGCTGGCAGTAAATAGGTATTCCAGTGCAAGGGTGCTATTGCATTAATTAGCAATTCTGCGGAATTTTTGTAACCGATTATCGAGGCTAATATAAAAAGTAATAGAAATATAAAATATATGTAATAATTCTGAGCTTCTTTATTCTTATTTAACTTGCGGTAAAGTATGGGAAAAACCAGATAACAAAATACAAATGTAAACCATATAAATGCACGCGAAAATGACATAGCAACAATGTCTCTGTCAATAAGTTTTGGTATCCTTATAAAAATTTCAACCAGAAGAAACCTTATATTCTCCAATGAGAAAGGATAAAGTATTAACCAGAAGAATGCCCCTAACAAAATAATTAGCAAGGCGATCAGTACATTAGCATACTTAAGCCTAATAGGAATATTATTTATTGGGCTTATTAACAATCTAAAATTTATTACGATCGCCAGAAACCATGGCAAGATCACGATCGCATTCTGAGGGACCATAGTTATTGTATCCTTTAATCTAATAACAAGAAAAGCAATGAACGGCAACAATACAAAAATGGCAAAAAAGAGCCATTTTATATAGTTCCTCTTTTGACCTCGTGGCAGGAGAATTAAAATTAGTTGTAATAACCCTAAAACGCCGAATAAGCCTGCCTGTTTAAAACTCATTGATAAGCTGATAAAAAATGTTCCCAGATAAAATAGATGGATTTTAGCAGAAGGTCGGTCAGGATCGCCGGTGTTTTTTGTGACAAACAAATAAATTAACAATACGCCCAACGATATACAGGCGCTCATTCCCAAACCGGAATTGAGCATTGACCCAGGGCTATAGCTTAGACAAAAAGTATTGAGATAAACAATAACCGCCGCGGTAATATTTAGCAAATGATAGGTAATTAAAAACAAGCAGGTGCATATAATAACGGTAAAAAATAAACCGAGTAAATGTGCCCATTGTAATTGATTGCCATTAAACACTTCAAAAAGCGTTTTTAATAGCCAGGTCATTAAACCCGGGTAACCGTTGACAAAGTCCAAATTAGGTATTTTTCCGTGGGCCCATGCAAAAGCCGGATATATACAGGTGCCATCGTCCCAAGCCCATTGAACTAAATTTAAAGTATATCGCTGTGTAAAACCAGAAAAAATATTGAGGATAATTAAGACGAGGACTGCGATCTTATTATTTTTGCTATTTGACACCGTAGTTTTACCTTTCTTGCGTTCTAGCCAATTCGCACACGTGTTGCATTCCCAGAGAGGTTGTGCGTTGACTTAAAAGTTCAAGACCTGATATGCGGGCCAGGGTTCTAATGCCATTGTCCGTCAGATAGATCTTGTGATCGCATATTGCTTCTCTGTCAAAAACGTGAGTCGCCGCAAGTAGCCGCAAAACCATGTCTGCCGCAGGTGTTGGCGTAGTCATAACGGCAATGCCTTTTTCCGAGAGACAGGATGAAATTAGATGAAAATGCCGAAGTGGATCGACCAGGTGTTCAACGACCGCCAACGACAGAACGCAATCAAAGGTGCGCGAAGGCCGCCATAGCGTGAGCTCCGCCCTGTGTAAAGAAACATTATTAACAGCCTGTTCATCTACATCCACATCAACGCCCACGAAACTGACGGTCGGGAAGCGGGTTGCCAAATACCGAAGATTTGCCGCATAATATCCGCAGCCCAGTTCAATAACAGACACGCTATTATTTGCCGAGATTACTCTATGCAGTAAGTTCTCGGCTATTTTCAGCCTCGCACGTATCGCGAAGGCTTCAAGACCTCCAAAACGACGATTCTTTCCATAAGCGTTCATTATCTTCTAACTCCATAATTCATAAATATTTTGTAGGTATCAATTTTGAAAGCCTTACATCTTTCCCCAGCGACACAGAATCAACTGATACTACATTGGTCAACAAAATTTGCAAGTTGTGATTGAGCATGGTCTTGTTTTTTATTTTTCTGGCTTGTTATTCTCTAATAGCCTCGTTACTTTTTCAAGGTGGTTTTGTGCCTTTTTGTAGCTTGGCGAGAGTCTAATACTTTCCTTTAAGAAGTTGACCGACTTTTTCAACATTTCTTCTCTCTTCTCTTTTGGATCATCGGCCCTCTTGGAATAGAGCAGGCCCAGATTATAGTAGGTAATGGGAAGATCCTTATTTTCCTGAAGTGCCTTTCTGAAAAGATCCTCCGCTATTTCATATTGTTTAAAGCTGAGATAGATACCCCCAATATTGTTGAACGTCACCGCCTTACTCCCCCGGTCAAGTTGATGTAAAACGGCTTTGCTGTAAAATTCCACTGCTTGTTCATACTTGCCCTCTTGTTGATAAATGGCGCCGATATGTTGATAAGGTAATCCTTGATCAGGGTTTAGTTTGGACGCTGTTTGCCAAAATATCAGGTCGTTTTGCCAAGGCAACATCTGTTTCGTGGTCATGTACCCAAGAAAAAACAATGCCGTAAAAAGAACGATCCATTTTACGACATTGATATATCTACCGGATGGGACTGTAATAACCCCAAGGCCGATCAAAAAACTTACGGCGTATAGGGGCAAATATAAATACCGCTTCGCCACCGACACAGTCGAAACAGAAGTTACCGCCACCAATATAGACGGAAATAATGTTATCAGAAAAAAACAGATGAAATACAGCGGAAGACGTTCACCCCTCTTCAAGGCCAAAACCCCTATGTAAAAAGCGCAAGCAATAATTATGGCCCCTCCGAGGATAAATGACAGGTCTTGAGGAAGTCCAAACACAAGTGCCTTTTGCGACACCGGCAAAATAACTTGTTGAATATAGAAACTATACGCAGAGAGCGTCCGCTTCAACAATTCTCCGGCACCAGCCCCTTCTACCAGCGCAATATGACCGTTTTGCAAGTACCGTTCCCTTAGGATAAAATAGATCAAAAAAACAATCATGTACCAAATATACGGCAACAATTTCTTTGCCGCCCCTGCGGGTTTTTCGGTGATAAAAAGAATATCATAAAACATCAGGCATGGAACCATGGCCACTGCCGTTTCTTTGGAAAGCATGGCAAGAAACCATAATAAAAGCGACAAGGCAACCCACCGTTCTTTCTGTGTATCTCGAAAACGCGTAAAGGCAAAAAAACTTCCCAATGTGAACATCGTGAACAAAAGCTCCGGCCGGGCGGCTATCCAGCAGACGGCCTCCGTCTGAACAGGGTGAACAGCAAAAATAACCGCTGTTACTGCCGCACCCATCCAAGCCGAATCATGCTTTGACAAGAGTTTCTTCGATAGAAAAAAAACAAGCACAACATTCACCGCATGAAGACCGATCTCTGCAAGATGATAACCTAAAGGCTCCTCCCCCCAGATCAAACGGTCCACCATCCATGAGATCAATGCCAACGGACGATAATAGTTAGCGGGCAGATCATAAACTTGCAGATTTTTAAACGTGTCAATGATATTATTATAATTTGGATCGAATCTAAGTATGTTATCAAAATCATCCCACACAAATCCAAAATACAATGTTTTCCAATACAGCGTCATTACAATAGCGGCGGGTAATATCCATAAATATTTTTTGAGGTCATTCATTTTCCTTCCAATAATCCTTCCGCATTATAAAGCTGGTCCTGCGTCTTCTTCACATAGTCGCTCAAGACGAAGGCGCACGACCTTGTCACCTCTTCGTTTTAATTTAGCACGCGCACTCGGACAATTGCAACCAGTTTTTCGGAAGTGTCGCTAAAATTTCTTTTTATCAAATCTTGTCTTGAGCCAAAAGGACAAAATAGAGAACCGGTCCCTGAACGGCGGGATATTACCGTGTTTCCTCCCCTTTTTGGGACAGCACATCGTCCGCTTTAAGCAATTCTTCCAGGCCCTTTAAAAAACGTTCGGCCTCTCTATAATCAGGTGAACGCTTAAGACATTCTTCTAAAAAACCCTTTGATTTTGCCAAAAACTCATTTTTTTTATCCCGCTGTTTTTCCTCCATTGCTTTCATGTAATATAGCCGCCCCATGTGATAATAAACATAGCCCTCTTTTTTTATATTAAGAGAATCCTGCAGGTATTTTTCTGCCGCATCATATTTTTTTAGATCAATATATATAACCCCCAGATTGAGATATACTTTCGACCTGCCGTCTTCACTATACTGGACCGAAAGGGCTTTATTGTAATTTTCAATCGCATGCAGATAATCTCCGGAGATTTGATAGGCTGCCCCAAGGGCCTGATAAGGAAGTCCTGTATCAGGTTGCTGCACGGTCAGCATTTTAAAAAAAGTAAAACTATTTTCCCACACAGGGATGCGCAGAATTGTTTTGTAGCCAAAGAATAAAAGAACTGTGAGGCAAATACACACCTTCGGTATAATAATATATTTTTTTTCTGCAGGGCCGGCAACAACTGCAATGCCTGCTATTATAAAGCTCGCGGCGAACAGGGGAAGATATAAATAACGCTCTGCAACTGGGGCATCCGACACGTTTGTTAAAGCCACAAGGATAGCCGGAACTAACGTTACATAAAAGAAGCAAGCAAGGTATAAAGGGAGCTTCTTGCCCTTTCTAAACATCAAAACGCTTATTGCAAAAACGCTTGCTGTAATTGCAAGGCTTGCGAAAATAACGGCCGGTGTTTGAGGATAATCCGGTATAAAAGCACAAAGAGAAACGGGGAAGATCACGCGCTGTATATAAAATCCATAGGCCGACACCACCCGCTCAAATAACGTAGTAATGTCCAATCCGCTGATAAAGCCAACCTCCTCGTTGATCAAGTAGCGTTGCCTCAAGAAAAGAAAGACTAGAAACACCACTATATACCAATAATATGATTTAATAATGTCCGATCTTTTCTCGTTTTCCACAAAGAGCATATCGTAAAAAAACAGGCATGGAAGCAACGATACCGCGGTTTCCTTGGAAAGAAGGGCCAAAAACCAACTCGACACCGCCAAGATAAGCCATTTTTTTTGGTGGGAACTGCGAAATTGGATGAACAGGATAAAACTTAAAAGTGAAAATGCCGTAAATAACAATTCCGGCCTTCCAGCTATCCAGCAAACCACCTCTGTTTGGACCGGATGGACTGCAAACATCAATGCTGCTGCAACTGCACCCCATGCCGCCAGTCCAGATTTAGTCAAAAGCCTCTTTGCCAGAAAATATACCAAAATCACATTGGCCGCATGAAGCAGGACGTTTGTCGCATGATATCCCATGGGGTTCATTCCCCAAAGAGTTTGATCTATCATCCATGAGAAAAGGCTAAGCGGCCTGAAATAGTTAACCGGCAATGTAAACATCCTCAACGGCTTAAATACATCTAATAAGTACTGAAAATTAGGAAGGATCCTGATTATGGTTATTTGATCATCCCAGACGAACCCGAAGTGGAATGTCTTAAGATACAACGCAATTGCAACAGCCGCAAGCGGAACCCAAACATACTTTTTTAAATGAAAATTCACAAAACCTTTATACCAAATCTTGCCTTGATCCAAAAGGATAAAATAGAAACCCTTTTATTTTATCTTGGCTTTTCAACCCTTATCGTTTATGATCACTTCGCATTGGACAATAAAAAACTGGGTATAGTTTTAATTTAATAACATGTCACCTAATCTTAAAAAATATTTATGGATACCGGTTGTGGGTATAGTCGCCGCGCTCTATTGGCGAACCTTGTATTTTGGATTTGTGTGGGATGATCCGACTCTTACGCTCAAAATTCTCCCCAATTATCAACATTTAATAGATGTATTCATGCCTTTGAGAATGTCAGATATGCCGCTCAATTATTATCGCCCATTAGCCTTTTTTTCATGGATGATAGACCGGACATTTTGGGGGACAAACCCATTTGGATACCATGCCACAGAGATAATGTTGCATGCAGTGAATGTTGTATTGGTCTATTTTTTGACGAAGCGGCTGTTGGCAAGATATGAATCGGCTCATTGGGGGGCGTTGGCCGCGGCGTTGATATTTGCTGTTCATCCTGTCCAGACAGAGGCGGTTTGCTGGATATCATGTCGGCCGGAGATATTGTTCACTGCATTTGTATTTGGAAGTTTTCTCTCTTTCATACATTTTCGTGATACGCAGGAACACAAATGGCTTATTTTATCTCTTGTGTGCTGGTTTTTGGGCCTTTTGACAAAAGAAACTGCAGTGGCATTGTTGCCATGTTTGATCGTCTACGACATATTCTTTACAGCAGAGAAAAGAAAAGCCTTAAGGTGTTATGCCTGGCATCCGGTGGTATTTTTAGTTTATTTGTTATTAAGACAGCAATATTTATATTCATCCGGGGGCCATTTTGAATTCGGTGGAGTGTTTGGAATTTTACCGCAATTGCTAAAAAGATTGCTTTCAGCATATGATTTTTATGTCCAGCGCGCCCTTTTTCCATATTCACTAAGCGGATTTGTGCCGGAGCTTGCGCAGTCAAAGGCCTTTATCTTTGGGGTTTTAATAATTGGCATCTGGGCATATTGGAAGAAAAACCGCCTTCTTTTATATTTTATATTGTTTTTTTTAATAACGCTATTGCCTTCGAGCCTCATAGCAATAACCAACGTATCACAGACGCCGGTTGCGGAGCGTTATCTCTATCTTCCAATGTATGCTGTAAGCTTTCTAGCCGGCCTGGCAGTTGCCGCCATCCCAGGCGGCAGATATATAAAGCTTTTAAAATACGCGCTTCTCTTGGCCGTATTGATCCTGCTTGGATATAAGACAGTGCTTCGCATTCCTGTATGGCAAAACGATCTCACCTTTTTTCAAACTGCATCAATGCAGAACCCGAACCATGGCATACCATATCAACTGCTTGGAAATGCCTACCATGAAATTAATGACTATCCACATGCGATCGAATACTATCACAAGGCCATTTCAGCGCCGTTATTTAATAAAGTCGGAATTATCTCGACATATAACAACCTCGGTAAAATATATACTATACTAAAAAGATACGATAAGGCGGAGGAATACTTTCAAAAAGCGTTAAAGAAGAAAGATGCTTCTGATATTTATTATTATCTTGGCTATCTTTATTTGGAAATGGCCGAGAATTCGAAGAAGGGAAGAAAGGAGTTGTTAAAAAAGGCAATCAGTTCTTTAGAAGAATGCCTTAAAAGGTCACCTGACGATAAAGACGGCCAGGTCCTTTTGACGAAGGCAAGGAGTTTACTAAGATAAACAGGTCAACAATGCCAGCTTACAATGAAGAGCATGTCACCCGCTGACCTGGTCTATTATGTGGATAATCCCTTTTTTTATCGCGGCTGTGCTATTTTTCCGTGTTCTAGGATATGGCATGGTCTTTGATGACTTTCAGCTAGTGGAGGGCGTCGCTCCAAACCTTACTACCCTTGCGGAGACGTTGAAAAATCTACACGGTTTTGGAGGGGTAGCCCCCACCGAGTACTTCAGGCCATTGTTTCTAACGTGGATTTGGTTTAATAAGACATTTTTCGACAATAGTTTGGTCGTCCTTCATGCAGGCGTCTATTTGGCATATTTGGCAACCGTTGTTGCTGTTTATCTGCTTGGCTTGGAGCTTTTCAACGGTGAGAAAAAGAGGACCGGTGCGGCCTTGATCGCCTCTTTGATATTTGCTGTCTATCCGCTTCATGTTGAGGTTGTCGCATGGATCTCGGCGGTACCTGACGCGGCAATGACCCTCTTTTTTTTGGTCTCCCTTATAAGTTACATTAGATTCAGGCGAACCGGGCGCATTTATTGGCTGGCCACGACCACGGTTTTATACCTTGTGGCCATTTTGTTCAAAGAGACCGCCGCGGTATTGATCGTTATATACCCATTGTATGACCTGATATTTAAAGATAGGCCGTGGCGGCTGCGAAATTACATATTTTATCTCATCCTGATCATGGAATGGCTCGTTTGGTTCTTTTTAAGGCTTGCGGTTGTCAGTTCAAATTTCGGCATTATCGGCATTAAAGGGGCGGGTTTGTGGGGCTCCTTCGTCCAGATCGTGAATATTCTAGGGTTTTATTTCTTCAAGTCAATAAACCCCTATCCTTTGTTCCCATCTTACATAACCATGCCAAACCCTTCGCTTTTTATGGCGGCCTTGACCCTTGTAATGGTTGTGGCGGCATGGGGGATACATTTTTGGAAGAGGAAGAAAAAAGATCTATTGTTCTTATTGATCTATCTGTTGCCATTGATCCCCCCTGTTTTGCTCACGTTCACAGGGACAAGCAGGATCGTTCTGGCAGAGAGGTACCTCTATCTCCCTTCGGTCGGCCTTTCCCTTTTGTTGGGGTCTGTTTATATCTCTGCTTCGGCTGGAGGGCATGGAACGCGCAAAGTCATATGCTACTGTGCCTTTTTGGCCCTTTTGATCTTTTATGGCGTCGGGGCAAACAGGTATATCCCCGTATGGAAAAATGAGATGTCCTTTTGGAACTATGTTCAAAATATCCATCCAGAAAGCCCGACGCCATATACAAAAATTGGACAGGCCTATCTGAAGATGGGCGATCTGGACAAGGCGATTCAGTCACTTGAAGGGGCGCATATAAGGCAAGACGATGAGTTCGGGTTTCAGATATGCTATAACAACCTTTTGATAGCCTACACGAACAAGGGCGATTATAAGACCACGGAGATGGTGATAGAACGGTTAAAAAGGGAATATCCGGCTTTTATTCCTTATTATGGTATTGGTTTTTTAAATTACTGGAGGGGAAGAGAGACGAATGAACGGAGGTATTTTATAACGGCAAGGGATAATTTTGAATCTTCGATCAAAAAATTCCCTGCGGATGCCTCTACTTATTACTACTTAAGCGAGATATATCGTGACCTTCCTGCAGTAGCGGCGTTTTATTCAGACAAGGCAGAACAACTGGACCGGCTTGGGTCATTCAAAGATAAAAACTCCCCATTTCGTGGATATACCATCTTCCACAAGGGTAAATAGCTGCCAAATTTTCGGCATAAAATTTAAGTATCCTGCCATATTTTCGGCACAACCTAAACCATCGAATACCTGATTCCTTCGTTATTTCCAATAGTTAAAATAGCGTCCTAACAACAAGATTCTTGGCATATGAATTGCATAGGCTTGTGCTGGTATTGCTTAGGTAGCCAAGTTGAGGACGTTCTTTCATGGAAGAGAAGGGAGGTAATAATTGGAATTTTTGCATGAGGGATGTCAGCAACTGGCAAACAAAAATAAAAAACAAAGGAGGATAGAAGTATGAGAAAGATAATATTAATGTTGGCGATAACATGTCTCGCCACGGGCGCATACATGCTCTCGCGGAATTTAGACATGACACATGACGCCGTTGCGGCCACGTCAGGCAGTACAGTATATTCCGTTAGCTGCAACGCAGTCACCCAGGTGGCCTACGTGCCGAGCACTATATCGGCAGCCATTGGATGGACAGCTAATATCACTACCCTGCCTGTCTGTGCCGCGACCGCCGCTGTCGGCGGTGACGTAGCCAATGACACTGCTGACCCCACAGCATCTTGTAACCTCTATGCCGGCGGCAACCATATCAATGTTGCTTTCATAAGTCCGGCAATGAAGGTGGGCGGCCTGCAATGCCAGACAGCGGTCGCTGGCGTAGGGATAGCGGCCAATGCTACAGCCGATGCTGGTGCAAATTTGGAAATATACATTGATGACTCTGCCGCCGTACAAGGTGTTCCTGATACCACTGATGTGGATAAAACGGCTCCCAAGGTATTATTTGGTAGCGGTGGGGTGGTTAAAGGCACAGACCTTGCCGATGGAAGTGATTTTGATGCCCTTATAAACGGCGAGGTTCAATTTGGCAAGACAACGGGGACAGCTGCATCTGGCGCAGACGGCACTTCAAAAACGTTCATGAGAATTGACCACACAAACAACACAACGACTCCTTCTGAAACTATTGTATTTACATTCACGGCCGCAGGCGCCTAAACGCAACTTAGGGGGGGGATTTCCCCCCCCCTTAATAGACGTTGTTGTGAAATTGGGGTTAGCCCGACTTCCGAAATTGGGTTGTGATTTTTTCAATTTAGGGCACCTCTAAAAACCTCCTCGCAAGGACACATCAATGAGTTTTTAGAGGTGCCGGGTTAGGGATATTATGAGAGAAATAATATTAATGCTAGCGATAACATGTTTCGCCACGGGCGCATACATGCTCTCGCGGAATTTAGACATGACACATGACGCCGTTGCGGCGACATCAGGCAGTACAGTTTACTCCGTTACCTGCAACGCAGTCACCCAGCAGGCCTGGGTGCCGAGCGCTATAGCGGCAACCGTTGAATGGACCACCACTATCGGCGCCTTGCCTACCTGTGCTGTGAGCGCTGTGGTCACCGGTAGCGTAGCCAATGACGTTGACCCCACAAATCTAGGGTGTCTGCTATATGCGACATCCGGCAACTTTATCGAAGTCCGTTTCATCAGCCCAGCGATGAAGATGACCGGCCTGCAATGCCAAACAGCGGTCGCCGGCGTACAATTGGCGGCCAATGCTGTAGCCGATGCTGGCCCAAATTTGGAAATATATTTTGATGCCTATGAGTCCACAACAGTAGGCGATTCTGGCACCAATAAGGTGGATCAAACGGCGTCCAGGATGTTATTTGGCGCCGATGGAACAATTAAAGGGTCAGACCTTCTCGATGGAAGCGATTTTGACACCCTTATAAACGGCGAGGTTCAATTTGGCAAGACAACGGGAACAGCTCATGGTGGCGCAGACGGCACTTCAAAAACGAAAATGGGAATTGACCAGACAAACAACACATCGATTCCTGCTGAAACTGTTACATTCACATTCACAGCCGGAGGTGCCTAAACACAGCTTAAGGGAGGGACAACCCCCCCATTTTTTCATCAGCGTGCACTATGAAAAAAGTAATATTAATGCTAGCGATAACATGTTTCGCCACGGGCGCATATATGCTCTCGCGGAATTTAGGCGTGACACATGACGCCGTTGCGGCGACAGGTGGTACGACGTTCGGCGCTACCTGCAATACAGTCAGCGAGGTAGCGTATGTGCCGGACACTATAGCGGCAACCATTGGATGGACCACCACTATCGGCGCCTTGCCTACCTGTGCCTCAAGTATCGTTGTTGGCGTTGACGTAGCCAATGACACTGACCCAACAGCGACATGCGGGCTTGGCCCTCCCCCCGGCAACTTTATCGGTGTTTCTTTCACAAGCCCGGCAATGAAGGTGGGCGGCCTGCAATGCACCAATACCGCCACCGTAAGCCTGGCAGCCAATACTACAGCCGATGCCGGTTCAAATTTGGAAATATATATTGATGACGTTAACGCCCCCGAAGGCAATGGAAGCAATAAAGTAGATCAACTGGCGTCCAGGATGTTATTTGGTGACGGTGGAGCAGTTAAGGTCGGAAACGTTGTCGATGGAGAAGATTTTGATCTCCTTATAAACGGCGAGGTTCAATTTGGCAAGACAACGGGGACAGATGCTACTGGCGCAAACGGCACTTCAAAAACGTTTATGAGAATTGACCACACAAACAACACGACGACTCCTTCTGAAACTATTGTGTTCACATTCACATCTGCAAGCTCATAAACAACACAACTTAAGATGGGGGACCACCCCCCTTTTTTTTATCAATTTTTTGGTATTTTTTTGTTTACTGTACAGCGATTTCCTATTAGCATAGAATATAAATGTGGCGGAAATTATTAAGCTGTTGTTGTTTGGGCTGTCTTGGCGTTTCTTTATTCCTTCATGAAGCCGTAGGAACGCCGGTAGCAGGCACTGCGGCAGTAAGCGGCAGTTGCGACGATACGCCCGTAACCGCGTTTGTTCCAAACGTCACGTACACTATCGGCTTCCCATCTCCGGACCGGATATCGCCTGTTTCAAGCTGTTCCGCCTCCGCCGCCCTTTCAGGTGATATTGTAAATGGCGACACTGCGCCAACTGTCGGTTGTAGCCTTACAGATGCAACAGGAGGGTATGCAATTTTGAACAATATCATGCCAAGGATGAAAATAGGGGGACTGCAGTGCGTGGTCGAAGATCGCTCCTCTCTTGAAGTAAATGGAGACGGCAGTGACAATATAAAGTTTGATATAGCCATTGATTCTCTCACAGCGACCTCATGGGATCCTTCGAAAAAGGTGGATGCATCCACTTCTTCCAGCAAGATAATGCTGTTTGGAACGGGGGGACAGATCAGTTCTCAAAAAGTCATTGACGGCTCGGATAATGACGGGTTGACGAACGGAGAGGTCACTTTTGGCGGCAGTCTTGAATCGACAGGCGGCAGTCGGACATTTTTAAAGGTTGACTACACGAATTACCGTATAGACTCATCGGTGGACAGGGAAACCCTGACCTTTACTTTTACACCATCAAATTAAGATGAAGTTGATCATTAATATTACCTGTCTTTTTTTTCTTACATGCGCTGTCATATTTATGGCCGGCGCCGTAGATGGCGTTCCAACTGTTGAATTTGAGGTTGGGGCGCAATGTTCGCCGCACTCAAGGATCTCCGGCCCAACACGCTTTATGGTCAAGTTCGCCTATCTGTCCAAGGCAGAAGGGGTTAATGTGACGTCGTTCATAACAACAGAGCTCGGCGGTGGACCTGAAAATATAGATGTTTTATGGACAGGCTTCGATATTCCCTCCAAAGGATATGTCTCCAGTATCTTTCCAGGCGCCGATGTAAAGGGCGAGTTTTTCTGTCAGCAAAAGGAGGCCGTAAAAAGACTGCAATTTAGTTATTATCCGTCTGCAAATCTAAAGATCGGACTTAGCCGAAACGGTTCCCCAACTACCGAAGAGATCGATATGATCGACTCGCCCAAACACAGATCTGTTCTGGATATATACCCCGCTTCTTCGGAAACACCGACATATGAGGTAGGAAGAGGCACAAACTCGCCTTACTGGATCCAGATCTCCCTGCCAATCCATGCCCCCCCGTCACTTGAAACTACCATTCAATACGGCTTTTTGCAGTGAGGTCAAAAGCTGTTTGGCACTGCCGTTTTCCAGTATGAAAACTATGAACCTTCCGTTGAAGGGATACGAAAAATAATATTTGCCGCTAAAAAACGTCAATTCATATTCCTTAAGGCCGCCCTGTTCGGATCTAATTATAAACTTTGCATCAGCATCAAAAAAACCATATCCTTGAAGTCCGTCGTAATTAAGCGGACCAATATAATTAGTATAGGCCAGCTTTTTCATGACCTCCAATAGCGGACCGTCTGTCCCTATGTCCAGGTTAAATCCGCTCATTTTAACCGATATCTGTTCATGCCCTGTAAAGTTGAATACCTGCCGGCTCCTTAGATCAAAAAACGACGGAAATAATAATTTACGATAAGCGTTAGCAATAGAATATACATAGTCGGGCGTGCGCGACGATCTCATATAGAAAGCAGCGCCGTCCGGGGTTTCATTGCCCATAGTCAGGATATCCGTCCCTTTTCCGGTCATTATGACTATGTTTGAAGCATTGTCTTGATCAATGCCGGTTTCAGATAATTCGACGTCCGAAACGGGGAACTTTTCCACATACGGAATATTACAATATAGGCCTTTAAGAGCCTCCAGCGTCTTTGTAACAGCCGGTTCTCTCGCTCCGTCGCTCTCTATGACCCAGTTTGCGATCGAATCGACCATCTCTCTTTTAACAACGATCTTATCACCGTCGCTCTTAATATGCATTGCTATTATATCTTTTGTTTCACATGGATAAACGCTCTTCGTTTTCCCCTTAAAATCAACGTTCAAGATCAGCATGAACACACCAAATAGAATGAGAAAGAAAAATATGTAGTTGATCACAGATTTCATGACTTTCTATGGACCCCCAAGATTATTAACGTCGTTAAAAACATAGCGCCGGGGAAAAAATAGAATGAAAATCTCTTGGCCCATTCAAGACCTCTCTCTGTAATGGAAATGCTTGTTTCAGCCTGCTGGCGTCCTTTGACAAGCTCTATGTTTTCTTCGTTCAACAGCCATCTGACAGAATTCAGGAATATCTGCTTGTTACCCCCGAAGGATATGTTTTCATTTAGAAAGGGCTTTCCGCTCCCAAAAAGAACGAATTTGCGGGACCCTCCTTTTTCTCCAACAACTGCAAGGACTAAACGCTCTTTCCCTGTATCTTCACCCATGTAATGGATCGCTTTGTCCAGCGGGGTTTCAATTAACACGTTCCAAGCTACGTCATGATCATTTACTGCGCTTATTGACTGTGTTTCGGGCATATAAATATACTCACCAATATCCTCATTAATAGGATGGCCGGCCAGTTGAGTCATGATCAGATCGGTTAAGGGTTGTTTCCTGCCTAAGTTGTTTTCATCCACTATAATTTTATCTAAAAAGGAAACGCCGCTTTTTTCCAGCACCAGTTCAAGTTCCGCCGGTGTTGGCGGATTTACCGCAATAAAGAGAGGGATGTCAGAATCTGCAAGTTCGCCGAACAAGCGTTCCTCTGCAGGAATGAAGCGCCCTTTGGGACAAATATCAACGACCGCCCCGCATTTTTCGTGTATGGTCCGGGCATTATCACCCAAAAAAGATACAAAGCCTGTTTTATAGCCTAGTGAGTCTAATAGTTCCTTTAGTGAGCTTATGCCGTCGTCGGACTCGTCAACCACTTGAGGTTCCCCATGTCCGGTCATAAAACAAATTGCGGCATCTTGCCGGTACAAGACCCGCATCAGTCCGTACAAGATCAACTCTTCTCTAAAACCGGCGACTTTCACCCAATTAGATCCTGTCACAAGCACGGTTTCGCCGGATTTTTTCACATCGTAATTGCGCGTCAGCAGGATCTCTTTATTTATGTTTTTTATTTCAATTACAATATTCGGAGTGTATTTTGACAGTTGATCCTTAAGCCATTGCGCGTAAGGCACGGTCTTGTCGTCACTGCGTAAAAAAATAATTATTCTGACCGGATCATTTATCTTTTTAACAAACTCGATCGTTTCAGAACGCAAAGCGAACAGCTTCAATTCAGAAACGTCCCATACGTGCTCATATTTTTTGCTAACGATATTTAAAACGAGCAAAAAGGGGATCAAAATAAATATTGCATGTTTCTTTGCGATCCATGTATAAATCTTGTCCGGCTTCGGAAATTCCCGCATAAGGACAATGACAAAGAGAGATGCCCCCGCTACAAACGATAAGATCTGAACAGCGGGCGGCTGAGCATCTAATAAAATCAACACAAGCGAAGCGGCAGACAATAACGTCGCGATGATTAGGATCATATTTATACGAAACTTATGCTGCGGCATAGTGTTTTTTAAGCTTATGCGTTGCTATAGCAAGTATTATCACCGTCGTGCACAAATAAGTGAATATATCTCCGGAAAAGATCATTCCGTTCGTGAAGCTTTCAAGATGAGAGATTATCAAATAATTTGCGAAAAATTTGTCGAACGGGGCCGCCAAAGAATACGCCAGCCAGCTAAATAAATATGTCGAAAAGTAGAGCGAATATGTCCCTATCGCCGCGATGATCTGGTTCTCCGTCATAAGCGATATAAGCAATCCGAAAGCGTTGTAAAGGACGATAAAAAGAAAATAGCCAAGATAGGTTGAAAATATCTGCGGCGTATATGGCTCCCCTTTCCACATGATAATGGATGAAAAGACAAAACTTAACGCTAAAAGAATGATCGAAATGGTCAATATCCCCAGATACTTCCCCATGATGATCTGAAAAGGCCTTACCGGATAACTTACCAATATCTCATATGTCCCGCTCTTTCGCTCTTCGGAAAACACCCTCATAGTGATAAGCGGAACAACGAAAATTATCACATTCAGAACATTTTTGAAAAAAGGGATAAGCAAGTGGGCCGTGACATTCAATCCTTGGGCTTTGGAAATGAGTTCACCCGGTTGGGAAAGCTTATAAAAGCTCTGAAGGCTTCCATAAAAGAAAATGCCGCACAAGACAAGATAAAGGGGAAGGATCACCACCGCCGATGGCGTATGGAAAAAAAACTTCACTTCCCTCGCCCATAAAACGAAGATCTTTCTCATATTACGGCCTCTGATCTATGACCTCTTGAACAGCGATTCAAGAGAACTCTCATCGCGCCTGATCTCTCTTAACGGTATCTTCTGCTCTGCAACATGATTGAACAAAGACTGAAAAAAAACATCCTCATTGCTGACTTCAGTAACGATCGTGTTGTCCACATGTTGGTAAGAAGAGACTATGGCGCCCGGGATCATCCCCATCAAGGTAATGATATTATCGCTTAGCTCTGCGAAGAAAAAACGATATTTTTTTGCAACGCCGTGTGTTTGCTCCGGCAGTGTCGCGATTGGGCCATTGAATTCCACTTCGCCCTTTCGTATAAGGATTAGATAATTACACGTCTGCGATACCTCGGACAGGATATGAGAAGACAGTATTACTGTAACCCTGCCCGCAACGCCGCGGACAAAGTTTCTGATCTCGATTATCTGCGCGGGATCAAGCGCGGAAGTCGGTTCATCTAAGAGCATGACCGACGGATTTCCGATCAATGCCTGCGCAAGTGCGACACGTTGACGATTTCCCTTTGACAGATTGCCAATTATCATTTTGCACAGATGTGAAAGACCCGTTTTTTCAAGTATGATATCGAGCTCCGACCGAACCACGCTCCGCCCTTCCTTCAACGCCCAGACAAATTTCAAATACTCTAGAACCCTCATTTCGCGGTAGAGAAGCGGGGTTTCTTGAACATAGGAAAGCCTTCTTCTTGCTTCGATCGGATCTCTGAACAACGATAGACCGTCGATATAAACTTCGCCTTCTTGAGGAGTTAAATATCCGGAAAGTATCTTAAGAAGGGTTGATTTCCCCGCACCATTAGGTCCGATCAGCCCGGCCACATGACCGGATGGAACCGTAAAACCGACGTTTCTTAGCGCATGAACCTTGCCATATGAGTAGCTGATATTTTCAATTGCGATCATAAATGGTTAATAAAAAATAGCTTGATAATTTACGATTGGCATTGTATAACATCACCCAATATGAGTTGTCTAGTTGTTTTTAGAAAGTTAATTGTAAAAGTTACAGCGCTCCTGCTTGTAATGTCGGCGGTGCTTTTGTTGATCGCCCCTTCGATGTCCAATTCCGACGATAGTTCAACTGTAGCCGCAGGAACTCAAATTATTCCATCTCTCTCTATTAGCGTTACAGGGGGAACGAACCAATACGGAAAAAAGACGCTCTTTGACGGAACCAGCATTAACTTCGGAGGCGTTTCATTCATCCATCCTGAACTGATCATAAACGGCGATGCCTACCTGCAGGGTGGAGATCTTATGCTGGAAGCGGTCATTGGTACCGATATAACTTTCAATGGCACTAATATGATCGGCCTTAGTTTAACCAGATTAATTGCTTCGGCAAATCCATTTTCAGAAACTTACTATTCATTATCACTTAGCCGGTCAGACAATCCGACAATAATATTGCAAGATCCCCAGTCTAACCGGATCTGTGAATTAATGACTTCCGGTACAGTTACTATAAAAATGTTATTTCGGATAAAAGCACAACAAACCGGCAGTTTAACCGACCGGTTCAGACTTACAGCTACCGGGTTATAAAGGGCGTTTAAATATGAAAAAACTATTTCTAATGTTGATCATGTTGTCTGTTTCTCTCGGGACTTTGCCGGCAGGGGCAGAAAAGAAGATTGGTGTCGATGTTAAGGACGCTCCGGGGGGGAGTACTACGTTCGGGACATATCCTCCGGTATTGCAAATTGATGGCGAGGCAGGACAGCAACTTACGACATCCATTAAAATAGACAACTCTTCAAAGGTGTCTTCTACTTTCAAACTTTCTATTGTGGGGGTGCTCGTTCAAAAGGATGGTTTGATCAGTAAGGCTGTGTCTCAAACGCCCCCGGAAAATCTGGCAAGATATATAAAATTGGAATCTGACATCGTAATCGTCCCCCCAAAAAGCGCTAAATCCGTTGGAATTACAATTGATGTCCCCGCGTCTGCGGCCGGAACACAATATGCCACTATCGTTGTTTCCCATGCAACTGACGATGATTTAGAATTGGAAAAATACGACAGGCAAGGGGAATTTGAAAAGATCGTTATGCTTGGTATGAGGCCTGCCCTTGCTACTACTATAAAACTAAATATCTTAGGAAAGATCAGCTACTCATATGAGATCGACCAGCTAAATATTACTGCCGCAAAGGCAAATCAACCAATGGGAGCAACTGCAAGGGTTAAAAATACCGGCAACGGGGAAATAGCGATGTCTCCCGCCTTAATTATCATCGACCCCTCTACTAATAAACTGGTGACAAGGCTTAAGTCTTCACACAGATATTCGGTCTATCCGGGAACGACAAAAAACATAGAATTTGAACCGCCTTTCATAACAGTTGCGCCGGGCAAATACAAGGCGATATTTATGCTGTTTGATTCCAAATATAAACTGGCGCCGATTGAAAAAGAAATAATTATTAGATAATTATTAAGTGTGGAAAAGAATATTTATCATATTCATTGTTTTGCTGTTCTCGCAGATCATTTATGCCGAAGATGATGTCGATGCCGAAGGTACTATCGTCTTAACTCTTGGCCAGGAAAAAACAATAGAGATAGAGGGTGTTGCTCCATTCAGCGCCGATGACAATATCGCAACATTAGAATTTATCGGCAACAATCTTTATAAAATCACAGGGTTCAGGGGAGGGAGCACACAGATTTTATACTGGCTGGATGGCGT
>ORJL011048360.1_pt1 | contig 32800 bp, 33 predicted proteins | sample 1779941 | NCBI WGS metagenome assembly ORJL01 (sample SAMEA104232317, study PRJEB22302) | groundwater metagenome | biome: forest; feature: aquifer; material: groundwater | place: USA | collected 2011-08-07 | depth 5.8 m | reverse complement strand
GTTGGAGGGCTTGACTCAGAGCTTTATAGATCGGAAAGGCCTAGAAATTGAACCTATTATAGTAGAAGGAGGACCGGTCAAAGAAGTCATTATAAAGGATGGAATAGATCTGCCCTCCCTACTTCCGGCCTTAACCTACCATAAGAAAGATGCCGGGCCTTATATGACGGCTGCAATCACGATGGCAAGGAACCCAGAAACGGGGATGCAAAACATGGGGCTTCACCGAATCCAACTTAAAGGCGGTAATAGGTTAGGAATTTTTCTGGCTAATCCTCCTCTGGCGACATTTTGGCAGATGGCAGACCACAGAGGAGTGGGGTTAGAGGTGGCTATAGCCATCGGTGTTGACCCAGCAATTCTCCTAGGAGCTATTAATAAGGCCACGGCGGAAGGGCCGGATAAGTTTGCCTTAGCGGGGGGACTAAAGGGCCAGGCCTTTGAGCTTACTAAGGCTGAGAGTGTTGATTTACTTGTACCTGCAAGGGCTGAAATCGTGCTTGAGGGACGGATTATACCTAACTATAAGGAGTATGAGGGTCCCTTTGGGGAGAGTACCGGACACTATTTTGACGGTCAAGCTCCGGTGATCGAGATTCACACTGTCACGTATCGTCGGGATTTTATTTTTCAGGCTGTCCAGGTTTGGGGTGCGGAAACTGATGTACTCCTTGCTTTGGGTGGAAGCTCCGAAAACATCCGTATTCTAAAGCAAATGGTTCCAGCCTTGCTTGATATTAATTTTGCCCCTGGTACCTGCAGTTTCCATGCTGTGGCTTCTGTCCAAGGGACAACTCCGGCGGAAGTTCGTCGTTTAATGGCCCTGATACTCAACATGGATCCTCGTATAAAACAGATCGTGGTTGTGGACGATGACGTTGACATCTATGATATGCGTGAGGTTCAGTGGGCCTTGTCAACTCGGTTCCAGGCTGATCGGGATCTGCTTTTACTTACTGGTATAAAAGGGTATGTTATTGACCCTTCTGTGGGTTCCGACGGCATTACTGCCAAATTGGGCATGGATGCGACTAAAAAAGGTGAGGATTTGGACAGGTTTGAGAAAATTGCAATTCCCACTGAAAGCATAGTTAGGGCAGCCGAGGCCTTGAGAGCGTCGGGTCGTTAATGAAGCAGTGGTGGTCATAGTGCTATTTATTTTATTTGGCCAAATTGTATAAATATATGAACTAATTTTTCAACCATTATAGGGATTGTAAGTTTCTTAATTTATGATAAAGTTTAAATAGTTCTAAATATTCAGAAAATCAAATTTATCAATGTAGTCGCCCTATTCCAGTAAGGGACTAAGGTGATCAAGACCAAGTAAGAATTATTTTAAAGCTCATTGGAAAAGTAGAGTATCAACTTAAAGACTTTGTGCGGAGGTGATAGAGGAATGATTCGCTCTTTTCGAGACTGTTGTAAAAATGACGTACTTCTCGTAGGTGGTAAATGCGCTAGTCTTGGCGAGATGATTGGTGCTGGTAAAAACGTTCCCCCAGGATTTGCTGTAACAGTTAACGCTTATAAGCATTTTGTGAAGGAAACGGGTATTGATAAAAAGATTCGTCAGGCTATGAATGAGATTGGACTGGATAAGAATGGGGACATATCCTTTCATGAGGCAACAAAAATCATTGGTCCCATTGTTCAGTCCACGCCAATGCCTCAAGATCTAGTAGCTTGTATACGGTTAGCCTATGAAGACCTGTCCTCACAGTGTGGCAAGGGGGACGTGTTAGTTGCAGTCAGGTCAAGTGCCACAATGGAGGATGCCGCTGATGCCAGCTATGCTGGACAACATGAGACCTATCTTAATATTTCTGGAATTGAAGAGGTTCTGGAAAGGATCAAAGAATGTTGGGCTAGCCTATTTTCAGCTCCCGCTTTACATTATCGTAGTTCAAAAGACGTTGATCATGATGATGCTTTAATGGCGGTAGGGGTCCAAAAGATGGTAAATGCCCGTTCAGCTGGAGTAGCCTTCACTGTGGACCCAGTAACGGGTGATCGCTCTAAAATTGTTATTGAGGGTGCCTGGGGTTTGGGCGAAGGGGTCGTTAGTGGTTATGTAACCCCAGATCATTTTGCCGTAAAAAGAGATAGTTTTGAGATTATTGAAAATTGGATTTCCCCTAAAACTATTGAGTATGTACGAGACTCTATCACAGGGAGTACTATAACCCGTGATGTTGAGGAATATCGGCGGAATCTTCCCTCCCTAAGTAGGGAAGAACTCATCCAATTGGCGAAAATGGCCATATCTATTGAACAACATTATGGACGACCCCAGGATATTGAGTGGGCGGTGGACGCCGACCTAGCTATGTCGGATGGTTTACTCATTCTGCAAAGTAGACCTGTGACCATCTGGGGAGGGATAAAAGCTGTAACTACATAGGTCTTTGGGAAATATAGAAATAGTGGCGCCAGTAAGTATTAAGGACATGCTAATTATTGCGGATGGAGATATTGTAACGTAACATTTAAGAAATAGGAAGTGGAGGGATAAGGAATGAAGTTGGTTGTGGGCATATCTGGCGCCACCGGCGCTATCTACGGTATCCGAACGCTGCAAACCCTAAAGGCTTGCCAAATAGAATCGCATCTTGTGTTGACTGATAGTGCAAAAAGGACGATTGAGATGGAAACCACATTTAGTGTGAAGGAAGTGGAGAACTTAGCAGATTATGTCCACGATAACAGGGACATTGGAGCTTCCATCTCAAGTGGCTCGTTTAAAACCGACGGTATGCTCATAGCCCCTTGTGCCATTAAGAGTCTTTCAGCTTTGGCCAATTCTTATAACGAATCACTATTGGTTCGAGCGGCAGATGTCATGCTGAAGGAAAGAAGGAAACTTGTGATTATCCCCCGCGAGACCCCTCTTCATATTGGACATCTTAAGCTACTCATGTCTGTGGCGGAAATGGGTGCAGTTATTCTCCCACCCATGCCAGCGTACTATCATATGCCCAAGACAATCGATGATATCATCAATCAGACTGTAGGCAAGGCTTTAGATCAATTCAACGTCGATCACCAGCTGTTTAAACGTTGGGAGGGTGGAGAAGCTCGGCAAAAATTACGCACGGTATCGATGAACAATTCTTAATTCAATAGACGTTAAGGGAATAAGAACGGACGTTTTCCTTCGAAATGAATAAAACGACCATAAATATATCTGAAGAAGGAGGTAAATAGAATGGATATGCGCGACTTTATAAGGCTTTGTGAAGAACAAGGCGAACTCAAACGTATTACAGCAGAGGTGGACTGGGATCTGGAAATTTCCCATATTTCCAAGGTGAATGAAGAGAAGGGTGGACCGGCTTTGCTCTTCGAGAATGTAAAAGGGTATACTTCTCCGGTGCTTACCGGAGCATTTGGTACAGCTAAACGGTTGGCCATCTCCCTAGGCATGCCGACCAACTACTCTATGTGTGATCTGGCTCAACGCTGGATGAAAACAACCTTGGAAAAGGTGATCGAGCCGGAAGAAGTTACAACTGGTACTGTGCTGGAAAATATTGATGAGGGTGATGCTGTTAACTTAGAGAAATTTCCAGTGCCTCGTTTTTACCCACTAGATGGGGGTCGTTATATTGGCACTGCAACCTTCCTCATCGTTCGTGACCCCGAAACTGGTGAGATCAACCTAGGCACTTATCGGATGCAGATGTTGGACGGAAAGCGCTGTGGGGTACAGATCCTGCCAGGCAAGCGCGGTGAGCGGATTATGAATAAATATAAAAAACTAGGCCAAAAGATGCCAGCCCTTGCGGTCATCGGGTGTGATCCCCTCTTGATGCTGGCCGGTACCCTAATGACGGCAAAAGCAAGTGAAATGGAAATTGCCGGTTCGATCCGAGGAGAGGCTGTACGATATATCACCAGCCCAACAGGCTTGCCCATCCCGTATGACGCCGAAATCGTGCTCGAAGGGGAGATTGACCCCAATAACTTTCAACCCGAAGGTCCCTTCGGTGAGTACACTGGTTACTATTCCGATGAATTAGGCAAGGTGATCAAGAAGCCTTGTTTAGAAGTTAATAGGGTAATGCATCGTAATAATCCAGTACTCTGGGCTACCTCGGTAGGCCGTCCGGTGACTGACATGCATATGCTGCTGGCTTTTGGTCGAACCGCCACGTTATGGACTGATTTGGAAAACATGCACATCCCCGGTATCAAGTCAGTGTATGTACCGCCAGAAGCGGCCGGGCGTTTCTGGGCTATTGTTTCGGTCAAGCAAAGTTATCCGGGTCATTCCTCCCATGTAGGGAATGCGGTGATTTCTACGTCCACAGGCAGCTATGGTACTAAAGGAGTCATCGTGGTTGACGACGATATCAAAGCTGATGACATCGGACGAGTGCTTTGGGCTCTTGGCACCCGCTACAATCCCCTACGAGGAACGGAGATTATCAAACGTGGCCGTTCCACTGTGCTTGACCCATCCCTTGACCTTGATTCCGATAAGAAGATCACGTCTAGAATCATCATGGACGCTACTCTTCCTTATGAATGGGGCGACAAGAAGCCGACCGAAATTAAGTTGGATGAAGCAACTGCCGAAAAGGTAAAGTCTCGCTGGAAAGAATACGGGTTTGAAGATTAGGAAGGGGATAGAATAAATGAATTTAGCTTTGGCAGCAGAAAGAGCAAAAAAGATTAAGTTGATTATCTTTGATGTTCACGGTGTGTTAACGACGAATGAAGTTATTTATGACAGTGAGGGTAAGCGCTATCGAGCGTTTAATCATGAAGACGGTTTTGGCTCAAATGCCTTATTGGCTTGCGGGATTGAGTTAGCAGTCATAACCCGTAAGTCCAAAGCGACAGAAGCAAGGATGAACGATATTGGCATAAAGCGGTTTTACCAGACTAAGGAAAAGGTTGCCAAATACCAAGAACTTCTCGCAGAGTTAAATATTACCGATGAAGAAGTATGCTATGTTGGCGACGAGATTATTGATATGGGAGTTATGAAACAAGTGGGTTTTGCGGTCGCTCCCTCTGACGCAAAACCGGATGTCTTAAAGATAGCCCATCTCATCACTCAAAAGGCTGGCGGTAAGGGTGTCGTAAGAGAACTGGCAGAGTTTGTTCTTCAGGCTCAGGGAAAGTGGGAGAACTTCTGCGACTTGATTATGAATAAAGGCTGGTAAGAAAAGGAGGTGTCACAGTTTGAAATATTATAAAGACAATAGAGACTATATTGCCGCACTGGAACAAAACAATGACATAGTAAGGATTAAAGATGAAATTGACTGGGATATGGAAGCAGGGGCCATTGTACGTAAGGTATGTGAAGAAGGTGCACCGGCCCCTGTGATTGAGAACATCAAAGATTACCCTGGTCACCGCTATTTTGGCGCCCCAATGTCTACTTATCCTAGACTGGCCACTGTGCTGGGTCTAGAACCCAGTTCGTCTATTCCGGAGATTGCTACTGAATACCTGAAGCGAACAACTGGCAAACCTATCGGACCCAAGCTTATTTCCAAGTCAGAGGCGCCTTGTAAACAGAATATTCTCATGGGAGACGACGCGGACCTGTGTAAGTTGCCTGCCCCCATGGTCTATGAAGGGGATGGCGGTCGATATCTTGGTACTTGGCACTTTATTGTGGCTAAAGACCCTGAAAACGGCGATATAAACTGGGGAATGTACCGTGTCATGGTTTATGATTCCAAGACCATGGTTGGACCAGTGTTACCCTTCTCTGATATGGGGAAAATGTTATACGGAAAATGTGTCCCAAAGGGTAAGACATTGCCCTTCGCCATGGTTATCGGCCCAGACCCAATATCGGCGATCGCCTCTTGCGCTCCTTCCTCTATACCTGAGCCAGATTTGGCTGGCATGATGATGGGAGAACCAGTGGAACTTGTCAAATGTGAAACCTGCGACTTAGAAGTTCCGGCACATGCAGAGATCATCATTGAGGGTGAAATCCTTCCGGATTTTCAATTGGATGAAGCGCCTTTCGGCGAATATACTGGCTATCGTACGTCCCCTCGGGAGCCCCGGACGGTTTATCGGATCAAATGTATTACCTATAGGAATGACCCTATTACTACGATTTCTAATATGGGCGTACCTACGGATGAAGGACAATTACTACGTTCCTTCTCACTAGGACTGGAGTTGGAGAAATTATTGCGCAGTCAAGGAATTCCCATCACTGGCGTGTACATGCTGCCACAGTCGACCCATCATGTGATGGTAGTAGGCGTAAAAACAATCTACTCCAACATTGCCGCCCAAATTGGTCAATTGGCTTTTGGCAGTAAATTGGGGCCTTGGTTCCATATGGTAGTGGTAGTGGATGACAGTATTGATATCTACAATTTTAGAGAGGTCTTCCATGCGTTTACCACCCGTTGTCATCCGAAGACAGGAATTCACGTGTGGGATGGCGTGGGCACTCCCCTCAATCCCTATGCGAGCAAGTTTGAACGTACTTGGTCCAAGGGTAGCAAGGTTCTTTTCGACTGCACGTTTCCTCTAGATTGGGATAAGAATGAGAAACCAAGTTTAGTGTCCTTTAAGACTGTCTATCCAAAGGAGATTCAGGACAAGGTATTGGCTCGCTGGGCGGATTGGGGATTTAATCGTTAAGGAGGGGATAAGATTTGTTTAAATATGATATCTTTGTAAACAGCCTAGATGAATTACCGGAGGGCAAAGAACTGGAGCTTCAAGTTAGGGATCTTTCCCCTGGTATTCATAAATACTGTTATAAATGGGTGAATGCCTGTGTGTCTCCAAGTGCTGATACCTATTCTGAAAAACTGTTAATTAGGTTTGGGCGGGGGCAAGCGTATGACAAACCTTATTCTATTAAGGTATCTGGGGAAATAAATAAGATTCCCCAAAAGTACCGATAAAATCGGAAGTCGGAAGTCGGAGGTCCGAAGTCAGAAGATAGATCAAGGTTAGAGGTCTGTCATCGGATATCGGTCATCGGACATCGGAACTGGGTTCGGATTGAATCACTGCCCAAACTGGTATGGATGACATAAAAAAGGGTAAGGATTTGGACGGGTTTAAAAAGATCCATACTTTTAGAGAGCATGGTCCGAACTACGGAGACTTTGGGAACTACTGATAGCAAATGAGGCATACAAACACTATTTTGCGAATAGAAGAGCCACCCCGCGCAGAAGACGTAAGGGTGGCTTTTGTGCTCAGTTAAGGCTTGGCACAAACAAAGTTTTCTTCAGCATATCAGAAAGTATAATTTGTGGGTGCATCAGTGCAACTAAGGCTTACGCAGGCCATGGATGGCCCAGTGTCGCTGAAACCATGGCTAAAACATGGATGTTTTGATTAGTCACCGCCATGGATGGCGATAGTGACGTGATGGCAAATGAAGCGACCGCCAAAGGCTTGGCACAAGCCAAGTTTTCTTTATAATTCTTATGCTGTATAATTGTTATTAATTCATAGGCAATTCGTTGTTAATAGTTTTATACATAATCTGATGGTATAAAGAATTTAATGGATAATGACAATAATAGTATCACTACAGCGTGACAGAGCTGAAATATGATTTTTTTCATTGACAAATAATCTTCAATATTATATCAATTCAAAGTGTTTCATACGCTACTATACCCCGCTAATCAGAGTTTGCACCTTATACTCTCACTACTTTATGACTCAGCTCTTTATGGAACTAAACCATCCCACGACCAATAAACCCTAAAAGGGTTATGCCATTTTTTTGAACTTGCAAACCATCGTTTTGAGGATGCTAACTCACTAATCTCCATTGGTATCTATCATCGCCGACGATGGACGTCATTCGGTTTAAATCTAGAACACCCGCGGTGCGGCTTTGAAAATAAACGTTATCAAGCCATTGATCCCTAAAACTGTAACTTTTGCTGCTGTGACTAAAATTTTAAGTTTTGAAAACCGTTGTTTGATTCTTTGAGCAAAACGGTAAAACGCTTTACGCTCACAGTCTTGTTTCTGGGAACTAACCTCTCTATAGCTTTCGTTGCTTAAAAATTCACTCATTAAGGGCAAGGTTATCCCTTGATCCAGGACGACAACCGCCTCTAGCACATAAATTACATAATTACTAGAACAATTAAATCGTTTTACCGAGACTTTCGCTGAAAAGCTTGTTTTTTCTTTATTCTTTTTGAGGATAATTACATAGTATTGTCCTTGTTTGTCTTTACCAACGTGCCTTTCCAAACATTCCTCGGACCATTTTTCTGTCCTCATGAATTTCTGAGTACCATTGATGGCTATGACATATCTCTTATGGATCAGATAATTTCTGAATTTCTTCGTTTTAACCAGCTGTTCAAAAAGCTCCAGCATACTTTCTTCGATTTCTTCCACCTGAATTTTTTCCAAAAGTCTGCTTAAGGTATCGGCATGTGGCATCGTTTCAAAGTCTGGAAACATCGCTCTCATATTCTCAAAAAATATGGCTGTGCTCATTTCTTTATTTGCATTCCTTAAGGAAGACCTTTGGTAGACAAACATAAGGATTCCATAGATCATGAGGACGATTAAACTGTGTTTTACCTTCTTAGGCTGTCTTGGATCCTTGATTTTGTTTAATCGTTTAAGGAGTATGGGCAGCATTCTTCTGTAAACCTTTAACGCTGCTTCGGCACTAACCTGCCGGTCTAATTTTTCGTCTTCCGGTGTATTGTAGCCACACTTTCTATTAGCAAGGTTTCTTTTCTCTCGATACACCTGTGTTGAAACCGTAAATCCTTGGGCTTCTAACGCTTTCCGTTTGAGTTCTTGTTCTTGTGCTCGTTTTTCTTGTCGTTTTTCTGTTCTAGTCAAAGGGATTCACCACCTTGCAGGGCTTAATCCCTTTGAGACAATCCTTAAAGTCGTTTTGTAGGGGATACATGTAGATAGCCTTACGAGATAGGCCATATTCTTTTTTCCGATCCATTCTGCCCCGACCTTGAGTTTCACCAAGATAGATCCAGTTCGAGGCTTTATAGCATGTGCCCGCAAAGTGAGACGTATCAACGAACGTTTCTAAAAGAACGGGTGCATAACAATAGTCGCGCAGCCAGTCTTCTTGAAGTTGTTTGATCGCTAATGATAATACTTTGCTGGCTAGGTTTTTAACATTAACCCATGGAAGTATGAGAAATCTGCATTTATTCACGATAAGATGGAGTCGTTGTTTTCTATCCTGAACATTCCATCCTATCCACTCATCCCGAGCGCTCAAGGCCCATGAGGATGCCGAAAACTGAAGACAGCCAAGGATCGTCTCTCTTGATTTAATAAAGTAGGCTAAGCGAGAACCAAAGACTTGTTTGTCGCCGAGCATGTTCGTCTTGTCCATGGGAGCCCCACCTACCTATTCAAGACTATCATAGCAGGTTTGTTTTTGGCAGTCCAATCATGGTTTGAGAAAAAGTTCTTTTTAAATAACGTTACACCCCTTACTATAGGCGGGGTGTAACGTTTTGCTTCAGCTCTGAAGTCACGCTGTAGTGTTAGATACAATAAAGCTAAAACAGATCGACCGGAACAACGACCTCGTTCCTGCGGTATTATTCCGTTTAGGCTGAAAACAATACCGGAAAAGGTGCAAAATAAACCTTTAAGGGTAAATTTATTGACAGAAAGTTAGGAGTCCAATATACTTTGGTTAAATAATATTCGTATCCAAAATTATTTTTTCGTTTGGAAAGGAGCTAAACCGGGTCACATCAGCCGTTGTTACGGTTGACCGGGAATAAAATGGCCAGATTAAAAAAAACAACCAGAACTGTAAAAACGATTGTTGAATTCAATGCCAATCTTTCATGCTATCCGAAACTGAGCACCGGGGACAGGGGTTGCCGCAATTGTGAAAAATTTTTATTTTGTCGGCGGCAGGAAAAATGGGAGGATTTTGAATTTCCCCGAATGGATTTGATAAGAAAGAACTTGAAACAATTCCGCTATAAGATTGCGGTCATGGCCGGCAAGGGTGGGGTGGGGAAATCGACTTTAACCGCCAGCATTGCCCAGTCTCTGGCGATTAACGGCTACCGGGTTACGATTATCGATCAGGATTTTGACGGGCCCAGCATTCCAATGATGCTGGGTGTTCAAGGGGGGCTACTCTACAATACAAGCCACGGAATTCAACCGGTGGTGAATGAACAGGGAATTCAGGTGCTTTCAACGGCATTTTTTCAGGAAGTGCCTGTCTTTACTCGTTATCATCAGGGCCGGCAGGAACTGCTTGAGGAATTCCTAGCCCATACCGACTTTGGGCAGCGGGACTTTCTCCTAGTTGACCTGCCCGCTGGAACCAGCTCCGACGCGGTTAACATTCTGGAATATATTCGCGATCTGGACGGGGTAATTATTGTTACCATGCCGTCGGAGGTTTCAGTAGGGGTCGCCTGTCGGGCGGGCAACCTTTGCCGGAAAGTGGGATGCCGCATCTTGGGCGTTGTGGAAAACATGAGCGGCTATATTTGCCAACATTGCGGAGGCCAAAACCAAATTATTGGTAAGGGAGGAGGAGAATTTTTGGCCGGATATCTGGAAGTTCCTTTATTGGGTCGGGTGCCGCTCGACGGCAGGTTGGCAAAGTGTAGCGATGAGGGGAAAGCCTTTGGTCAGGTCTTTCAGGAAAGCGGGACAGCTTTGGTTCTCGACGGGATCGTGGAAAAACTCAAATCCATTTTGTTGGTTGGAGATGCATCCCATGAATAAACCTAAGGAGGGCGATCAAATCGGCGGGGAAAAAGTAGTCGGGGAACCGGCGCAGGCCTGCCAGGAAATTAAGGGAACAATCGGGAACGATCCCGAAAGGGCGAACTCCGTCTATGCCTTGGCTGGAGAGGTGGTTCAGGAATTTCAGGTTATTTTCCGGATACTGTATAGTTCTTACCAATTTTTTGCTTCCCAGTGGCACATATCAGGTTCGCAGTTGGCGGCCATAGAAAAATTATATTGCCAAGACGGTCTCACTCTCGGCGAATTGAGCGAAAAAATGGGTTTGAGCGCGAGCACGATCACCGGGTTAGTGGACAGATTGGAACGGGATAATTATGTCCGCCGCATACGTGACTGTGCTGACCGACGGGTGGTGAGGATCTTTTTTACTTCCGAGGGTAAGCAAATTCTGGAGAATAAGCTGAACAGCGGGAAATCTTTCGTTGAGGAGATTGCCGCTAAATTAGCTGCAAAAATGCAGCACGAAGATATCGTCCAGCTGGATAATTTGCTGAAACAGTTCAGAATTTCGCTGACTGAATCTGATTAAGAGTTGGGGGGATTGCCATGCCAGATCTAAGAAGTTATCTTGACCTATTGGAGGAGAAGGGGGAAGTTCTTCATATTAAGGAAGAAGTTGATCCCCGTTTTGAAGTGGCGGCGGTTACGCGGCTGGTTGCGGGTCAGCAGGGGTCGGCTTTGCTTTTTGAAAACATTAAAGGCTATTCCACACCGGTTTTAACCAACCTTTTAGGAACTAGGCAAAGAATAGCCATGGCTGCCGGAGATGCCGACATTGGCCTAGGAGGCCGCCAACCGGTGGAACCGGTTGTTGTGGAAATAGGTCCGGTTCAGGAAAAGGTCCTGACCGGGGCTATAGACCTTTTGCAGGAGTTGCCTGTCCTTACATTTCACGAAAGGGATGTGTCGCCTTACCTTACCCAGGGAATTGTTTTTATGAAAGACCCGGACACCGGGCGGCAGACGATGGGCATCCACCGGATTCAGGTGCGCGGGCCAAAGCGTCTGGGGCTGTATCTGGCCAGCCGAACCTCTACTGAATTTTACCGCCAGGCTGAAAAGAAGAATAAACCGTTGCCCGTAGCTATTGTAATTGGTGTCCACCCGGCAATTTTGCTGGCCTCCGTGGCTTGGTACCCCTTTGGGGACAAATTGTCCCTAGCCGGAGCCTACCTACAGGAGCCCGTTCGACTGGTGAAAAGTATCAGCGGCCAACTGGAAATACCAGCTGAAGCCATGTTTGTTATTGAGGGTGAAGTATTGCCGGGGGTGATGGAAGAGGATGGGCCTTTCGGCGAAAGTACGGGCGTTTATGTTCCGGATGTGACCAATACCGTTGAGGTGACAGCCGTCACCAGACGGCGGGAAGCGGTCTTTCCCGCTTTTGTACCCTGGACAGCCGAAGACGGGCTGGTTCTGTCGCTTGCTTACGGTTCTTTTATTGAACAAGAATTGAGGCGTTCTTTTCCGGCGGTCACTGCCCACTACTTTGATTTCCGTTCCGGGGGATTGCTGACAGTCCGGATGGAAAGCATGCCTAGGCCCGAGGTGCGACGCCTCCTTTACCATGTGCTGGTTAATAATCCCTATGTCAAACAGGTTATTGTTGTAAATGAAGATATCAACATCTATGATTCGCAGGAAGTGAACTGGGCGGTCCTGACCCGTAGTCAGCCGGATAATGACTGGCTGATTCTGCCGGACGTTCCAGGCTCGCCGATCGATCCTTCCACCAGAAAAGGGATCGGGGCAAAAGTAGGAATTGATGCCACTTACCCCCTAGAACAAAAGGAACGTTTTGCCAAAGTTGGGTCGCCTGATCCAGCCCGGGCTAGGGCGAGGGAAATCCTGAGCAAGGTCGGTTTTCCCACAAAATAAATTTTTTTGTAATATACTTTGTATACAAAAAGAATGCCTACGAAATATTTCCTTACGGTTGACGAAAATGCCGTTGAGAGTCCGGAAGGAAACAAGATAAGCGCAGGGGGGGTTCAGGGACGGGAGTGCTTTGGGGGATATACTTCGCATCCAAAAATTCAGTAGGCGATAATTGAGGTGAGGAGGTGAAACAAGACAGTACGGTTGGAGGAGATGAAGGCGCGAATAGCGTAGCTGTGAAGAAAGAGGCGGCTGTGTCCCGGTTACGCGAAAAAAAGGGGGGATGCCCGAAACTTTCTGATGGGATGAGATCTTTGCTCTGGATGGGGGAGCCGGTAGAAACGGTGATGGTGAAGGACGGTCCCGTGCAGGAAGTGGTAATCGAAGACAATATTGACATTAGGGGTTATTTCTTGTTCTGACCAGAAAAACCAGAGAGGGAAGGTGCATGATGTGAACTTTAGGCAATTTCTAGATGTTTTGAGCCGGCAGGGGGAACTAAAAGAGGTAGACCAGGAAGTAGATTGGAACCTGGAGGCGTCGGCGATCCTAGCAATGATTTATCGGATGGAAGGGCCGGCAGTACTGTTTAATAAGATCAAGGACTATCCGCAGGGATATCGGATGGCAGGGGCTCTGTACTCCGGGCCGCGCCGCCAGCCATGGCGGAAAATGGCCATGGGGCTGGGCATCGATCCCGACGAAGGTTACAAGAAATGGCAGCAAGAGTTTAATCGTCGCCTGGATCATCCTATTAAACCGGTAATTGTTCAGGATGGATTCTGCAAGGAAGTAATTCTTATCGGCGAGGAGGCGGATATCTTCAAACTGCCTATTCCGTACGTGCATTTAGGCGACGGGGGTCGTTACGGCGGCACACTGCCGGTAACAGTCACCCGCCACCCCGTCCGGGACTGGGTTAACGCCGGCAATTACCGCTGGATGGCTCACGACAAACAGCGGTTGGGCGGAGACTTTCAGCCGGGACAGCACATGGCGGATATGTATTATGTTTACGAAAAAAAGGGTGAAAGCATGCCGTTCTGCATGGCCATGGGTGTCAACCCGGCCCTGGATATTGCGGCCGGTGTCTCGTTACCCGTGGGTGCTAATGAGTATGACGTGGCGGGGGGGCTGCAGGAGGAGCCTCTCCAGCTGGTGAAAGCCGAGACCAACGACCTGCTGGTCCCGGCCGATGCCGAGATCATTATCGAAGGCGAGGTGCTGCCGCATGAAAGGCTCGAAGAGGGTCCCTTTGGTGAGTATGACGGTTTTATGACCACGCGGCTTCCACAGCCGGTCTACCGCATTAAAGCGATAACCCACCGCCGGAACCCAATTTTGCCCGTAGCTCCGGAAGGGTATCGTTTCAATGATACAGGTGCCATGTCGTGCGGCATTCTCTCGCCGGTCCTGCAGTGGCGGCTGGAAAAAGAGGGCTTTAAAGATGTATTGTTTTACAATATCCCGGAGGCTTCCTGGGCATGGCCGGTAGTGGCCACCAAACCTATTTCCGATACCGATCTGGGGAAATTAATTTCTGCCGTTTGGTCCGTACCGACCATGGGGTGGCTGGATAAACTCTTGCTGGTTGATGACGATGTGGATATTACCAGTACCGAGGAACTTCTGGAGATTCTGGGCACCCGCCTGCGTGCGGAACGGGTATATGAGAGCAAACCCAACAAACCCATCTCGTTTATTGCCGCCTGGGCTTCAGAAGAAGAGCTGCGGCGGGGTCTGGCCGGCGCTTTGACGTATGATTGCGTTACGCGGCCGGAGGAGGAGAAACCGGAGAAAATAACCATTGAAACTCTGTTTAAGCCGGAAACGCAGAAATGGCTGGACAATTTTTGGCTCCGGGCAGTTTCCCGGTAAACGATGTGAAAAGCCGCAAGATTAATAAGTTTTGTGTGATGTAAAGGAGGAAAAATATGCTATACCGGGATTTTCTCGACGAACTAAAAAGTTGCGGTGAATTAATCGAAATAGCGGAAGAGATACATTGGGACCAGGAAGCGGCTGCGGCTGCTGCCATGTCCCAGCGGGAGGGTGGGCCGGCACTCCATTTTACGCAAGTGCAGGACGGAAACGGCTCGTCTTTGGTTGGTGCACTGTTTTCCGGACCGGGTACTTTGTACCCCAATTCCAGCGGCAGGACCCCCTGGACGAGGCTGGCTATCGCGCTCGGTTTTAACCGCGATATTTCCTACGAGGAATTATGCGAGGAGCTGCTAAAACGTCGGGAGCGACTGGTGCGTCCTACTCTGGTTACTTCAGGACCGTGTCAAGAGGTAATAAAAATTGACGATGAGGTGAGTCTTACAGATTTCCCCTTTCCCAGGCACTACGACAGGGATGGTGGTCGCTACCTGACGGCAGGCGTTCTTGCAGTAAAGGATTATTACGGACGCTGGGCAAACTGGGGAGTGTGCCGGGCCATGGTGCTCTCGAAAAACGAACTGGTTGTCAATATCAGACCGGAATCCCAGGCCGGGCGGCTATTCGCGGAATACGAACAGCACGGTAAACCGATGCCCTGCTGCTTCTTCTTAGGAGGTAATCCTGCGGCTTTTGTCGCTGCAGCGGCGCCAGTTCCTGAAGGCGTCTGGGAGGCGGAAATGGCGGGCGCTTACATTCAGAGTCCGCTGGAACTCGCCAGTGCGGTAACCAACGACCTAATGATCCCGGCAGATGCCGAAATGGTAATTGAAGGAATGATTATGCCGGGCGAGCGTCAAGCCGAGGGTCCGTTCCCGGAATATGTCAGGTATGCTCCAGCTCGGCCCCGGCCAGTGATGCGGGTAAACGCAATTACTCACCGCAAAAGTCCGGTGCTTCCATTCGTAGCCGAAGGTTGCAAAGTAAGTGATTCCATGGCGCTGCGCTCAGTGCTGGCCTCCGTTGAACTGCTGTATAAAGTGCGTACGCAGACCCAGCTTCGGGTCAGGTGGATCTACTTGCCGGTGGAGAGCAGGCTTTCAATTTGCGTGGCCGGGTGTGATCCTTTCTATCCTGGGCACAACTTCTGGGTATCTAATTTCCTTAGCCAGCTTAAGGAGATGGCCTGGTTTGACAAACTGCTGCTGGTGGACAGCGACATTAATCCGGCAGACATGACGGAAGTAGTGAACGATTGGGCGCAGAAAACCAGGCCCCAAAAAGGTTATGGTTTCTGGGCGGAAGAATATCCCCACGTCGCCGGGCGCACCACTGCTTATGCCGAGGAAGGGGAACCGGTGCGAACGGTTGTCTGGGACTGCTGCTGGAACGATACCTGGAAAGATGAAAAACATTTTAGGGCCAGAGTCAGTTTTGAAAGCTCCTTCCCGGAAGATCTCCAGGAGCAGGTGATCAGTCGCTGGACAGAGTACGGGCTGCCCGGTAAACCGGTTAAAAAACTAGTAGATCCATCCTGGACCCGCGGGCCGCTGCACCCGCCTCAACTTACAAAAATACCTGGAATAGGAGGCGAAGACCAGTGAGCGAAAAGCATGCTGCCGGACTACGGGAATTGCAGGCGGTAAATGTCAGCATGAGCTGCGATCTTGCTTGCGAGCACTGCGAACGGTTTTTTGACTGCGAAGCTCCCCAGAAGCACGATATATACAAGAGGGGGAGGATGGAAAAAGCCCGCCGGAATATGGAACGGGTGCGCTTCAAAGTAGCCGTTGTAGGGGGAAAGGGTGGGGTTGGCAAATCGACTCTGACTGCCAACTTGGCCTGTGCTCTTGCCCGGGACGGATGCCGGGTCAGCATTCTAGACCAGGATTTCGACGGACCGACCATCCCACGCATGCTGGGGGTAGCTGACAAAAAAATGCTGGTTTCCGAAAGGGGTATTCAGCCCGTGGAAGGAATCTTGGGGATTCAGGTGGTTTCTACCGGTTGCGTTGTCGGCGGTGATGAGGTACTGACCTGGTTTCACGACATGCGGCGCGGTGCCACCGAGGAATTCCTAGCCCACGTGGAATACGGGGAACGGGATTATCTGCTGATCGACCTGCCTCCGGGGACCAGCTCTGATTCGGTAAACCTCATGCAGTTTATTCCCGAACTGGCTGGGGCGATTATTATTACCGTTCCCTCCGATGTTTCCCAGGTGGTGGCCCGCAAGGCGGCCATCCTATGCAAGAAAGCGGGAGTACCGATCCTGGGAGTGGTTGAAAACATGAGCGGGTTTGTTTGTCCAGACTGCGGGCGCGTTGTCGATATTTTCCGCAGTGGGGGAGGGGAAAAACTCGCCAAATCCCTGGATGTTCCTTTCCTAGGGAATATCCCCCTTGATGCCAATCTCAGCAATGCGGCGGACAATGGCCGGCCTTATGTTGTTGATTATCCGGAAAGCCCTGCGTCCCAAGCTCTGCAGCGGGTTGCTGCGTATTTGCAGAAGATATTGTAGAAGAAACATTAAATCTTCCTAAGGCCGGTCTGATTTGGACCGGCCTTATGTTGTTCATTATCTGGAAATCGCCTGCTAAATAAAGCACCCCAAAAACATTTCCCCGAGTTTTAACTGTTCGATGCCAGATTAAGGCTGTTGGGCTATGTATTTTTACTGTTAGCTTAAAAGCCTTGTAATCATAAAAATTTTAGATATAATAGAGTTATTCAATTAAGAATAAAGAATATTCAACAATTTCAGAATTATCAGAAAAAGTTCGCATGTGAACAAAATATAAATATAAGGAGGCTTTCCTATGATGACCGAAAATCAAAAATCGGAAATGCTCAAGAAAGAAGAAAAATTGGCGCGGATTACCAAAGCAATTGATGAAAAAGAGAATTCAAAAACCAAAGAAAAGATTTTTAAGAGAAACTGTTATGAGGTGTTTCCGTTTCAGACCGGGACCTGTTGCGGCGGGGGAGGGGATGGATTTGGAGGGTTGATTGACGGTATTTCATGTGATAGTAATTCTTGTTCGTATACGAACAAGAATAAATGACTCAAGCTTGTTCTTGGGGTAAAAAAAAAATCGTCCGAAGCCCGGACGGCGGAATCAGAGCAGAAGACCTCATCTTAGCTAACAATAAAATTTTCCTACAAATTTCCTACAAATTAGAAAAGGGGGTGAGCTTCAAATGTTGTGAAATTAGGAAGGGGGGTGAGCTTCAAATGTAGTGAGAATCTGGAAATAACCCTGTCTCAAACTATAATAAATGGGAGGTGCTCAAACTAAAATGGCTGTAAAAAGAATTGACGACATCAGGGACTATCTGGATGTTCTGGATGAAATGGGTGAATTATGCCATGTCACGGATGAGGTTGACTGGAAACTGGAAATGTCGGGTATTGGAGCTATGTCCAACCGTATCGACGACAAAATCCCACTCTTTGAAAATATTAAAGGCTACCCCAAAGGTGTGAGGGCGACAACCGACCTCTACCGTGGCAGCCACGGAGCCTTGTGGCGGCGGATGGCCTTGTCCATCGGCTTATCCCCGAACATTTCCTATGCAGATTACATTGATGAATACATTAACCGTTTCAATCACCCGATCCGCCCCATTGCCGTGGATAAAGGTTCATGCCAGGACGTGGTACTGACCGGGAAAGATGTCGATGTTTTAAAAACACTTCCGGTTCCGTACATCCACGACGGTGACGGCGGTCGTTACCTGACCATGCACGCGATGATTGTCAAGGATCCCGATTCGGAATGGGTCAACTGGGCCAATTACCGTGCCCTAGTTCATACCAAGAATAAGATCAGCTTTCTCTTCTGCCCTGGCCAGCAAAACCCCAACCTTTACTATTATAAGTATGAAGCTAGGAACCAGCCCATGCCAGTTTCCATTGCCATTGGCGGGCACCCTGCGGTTTGGTATATGGCCACATCTCCGTTGCCAGCGGGGGTCAGTGAGGTTGATTATATCGGCGGCATGACCCAAAGACCGGTTGAGTTGGTCAAGTGCGTGACGAATGATCTCTATGTGCCAGCCAATTCGGAGTATGTGATTGAGGGCGTCATGATGCCCCACGAACGCATTGACGAAGGTCCGTTCGGTGAGTATCTCGGTTACATGCACGGCCCGCGCCGCCCGATGCCTTTTGTGCGGGTTACGGCTATTACCCACCGGAAAAACCCGATCCTGCCGATCTGCGTTGAGGGAACCGGGGTAGGGGAGTCGAACAACGTCTGCAATACCAGTTTCAACGCTCTGTTAACCCCAGCGCTGATGGTTTTCCTACGGCAGCTGGGTTATCCGGTCAAGTTTGTAACTGGTCCCGAACTTAACGCGTGGTCATCCCTGATTGCGGCTACCAAAATTCCTTATCCCGGCTATGCCAAAGAATTAGGCGAACTGCTGCTGACCTGTCCCGGACCTTCCATGTACTATGACCTTACTTTCCTAGTGGATGAAGATGTTGACATTACCGATATGGAAAAAGTTTGGGAAGAAATTGTTTTAAAAAGCCATCCGACCAAGGATTGGAATAACTTCGGCGACGCGGATGCGCCAAGGTCGTCGCTGAATATCTACCAGACTGCCGAAGAAAAAGGAGCCCTATCTCAGGCGGCCTCCAAGGGAAAAACGTCAAAATGCTGGATTGACGCCACAACCAAGGACTGGGACGAAACTACGGACGGACCGAGACGCATGGAGTTCGATTTATTATATCCGTCCACTAAGGAGTGGGTGGTCGGGAACAAAGAAAAATTCGGTATGCCAAAATATCAGGATTTCCGTCAGGAAGGTTTGCGCTGGGTTGAACACAAATATTAATAAGATCGGGTAAAGTTTGTTTATTCATCTAGACCTTCAGACCTTCAGACCTTTAAACATCAAAATTTAGGAGGTGCATATTAGGTATGGCCAAGTATGAGATGTGGGTTAAAGAGCTAAAAAGATACAGGAATGAAATTGCTAATGGGACGCCGGTAAAAGTGGATATTCGAGACGAGAGTCTGAATTGGCATGCAGTGATGGCCCTTATTTCGGAAACCCCGATCAAGGGTGGAGTAGAAACAGTGATATTGGGGGAAGGTGGAACGGCTAACTATAGCAACATCGATAAGCCGGTATACCTTAAAATTGTCGAGGAACTGAACGAAGACGAATATGTTATCAAAGATATGGACAGATACAACAAAAGACTGGGTGATGTTTAATAATATAAGCAGGGGGTGTAGTCAATGAAGTTTAGAAGCTTCCTTGAAGTCTTAAATGAGGAAAATGAGGTAAACGAGGTCAGTGAAAAAGTCAACCCGTTCTTACAGGCGGGGGCGTTGGGGGCAAAAAATATCGAACTGGATGGTCCGGCGATGCATTTTAAGAACCTAGAAGGTTATCCCAACGCGTCGCTGGTCACTGGGCTTTACGCTTCGCCCAGCGATTTGTATCCCAAGCGGCGTAAGGCGTGGGTCAGAACGAATGTTGCTCTGGAGCGTGACTTGGAGGGGACCTATGAAGATCTGCAGGAACATATTTTTGACGCTCTGGAACAGGGCGGACTCAAACCCCTTGAAGTAAGCTCCGGACCCTGTAAGGATAATGTCATACTGGGTGATCAGGTGAACCTGAATGATTTTCCCTTTCCGCTAATCCATGAACAGGACGGAGGTAAGTATAGCAGCCAGCATGTAATTATCGTAGAGGATCCGGAAAACGGGGTGATTTCTTGGAGCGACGACAGGCTTATGATCAAGGAGCGCAACCTACTCGTCGTTAACCTCGATCCGGAAGGAAGACTTTATGAAATTTATCAAAAGTACGTTAAACTCAACAAGCCGATGCCCTTTGCCGTGGCCATCGGTGTAGACTCCAGCATCCCTTTGGCGACAGCCGTGTTCATGGAAAAAGTGGGGTTGGGCGGATTGAAACGTGAAGTTCCTGCCGCGGACCTTGCCGGATATTTGGGTGGCGAACCAATTGAAATGGTAAAAACCAAAACCAATGGTCTGCTTGTTCCGTCCAACAGCGAAATGATCCTAGAGGGTGTTGCAGTACCGGGGGAAAATGCCTTAGAAGGACCATATCCGAATTTTTACCGCGTCGAGAAGGCAACCTGGCAACCGATATTCACCGTCAAGGCAATTACCCACCGCAACGATCCCATTATACCATTTGACGTTTCCGGAATTAAAGGCAGTGATACTATGACTCTCCGTTCTTATGCCCACTCGTTTAAAATCTATCGGATTCTGAACGGCTGGTGGTGGGGGACCAAAATTGCCCGCTGGGTCTATTGCCCGGTTTCTATGCGGCTGGGGATGGGTATAATCGCTGTGAACGCCCTCTACCCGGGGTTTGAGTTCCACTTCTCCCGCATTGTTTTCGCTTACAGCCACTGGTTTGACAAACTGCTGCTGGTCGACGCCGCCCTCGGTGCCGAGGAGTTGGCCAGGGTCATGCAGGACTTTATCCAAAAGGCTTCGCCAGTGCATGCCTTCCACTTCTCTAAGGACGATGTGGCGGCAATTACGCGTTCTGCTAAATACCCGACCGATGGTCAGCGAACAGGGCGCATGTATGTCAATGCCTGTCTTGATCCCACTTGGCCCAAGGAGATGATCCCAACCCGGGTCAGCTTTGAGACGACGTGGCCTAAGGATATGCAGCAAAAAATAATGACCAATTGGAGCAAGATGGGGTTTGTTAATAAACCGCAAAAACGTTTGATTGACGCATAGTTTGCTTATCCAGGGATTCGGCGGAGAGAGGGACATGCCTCCCCCTCTCCGCCACACATCAAAATAATTTAAGTCGGTAATGGAAGGGGCGGGAATATGAGCGAGGAGAGAACAGTCCTCAAGATCAATGTGGATTTGAACTGCGATCACAAGTGTGAACGGTGCGAAAAGTTTTTTGAATGTGATGACGATATTAAATGGAAGATTTATGGTCGACGCAGAATGGCTCGAGCAGCCCGGACTATGAAGAAAATCAAGTATAAGGTCGCCGTCGGGGGGGGGAAAGGCGGAGTCGGCAAATCAACCACAACGGCTAACTTGGCTGTGGCTCTGGCACAATTGGGTTACAAAGTCAGCGTATTGGATCAGGATTTTGACGGTTCAACGATTCCCAAGTTATTTGGGGTGATGGATAAAAGGATGAAACTGGGAGAAAAGGGCCTGAAACCAGTGGAGGGGTTGCTGGGTATTCAGATGGTTTCTCTGGGCTTAATCCAAAAAGAATCTGAAGTAGTAACGATGTTTCATGATATGCGGAGGGGAACTACCGAAGAGTTTTTAGCCCATGTGGATTATGGCGAAAGGGATTTTTTACTGGTTGATCTGCCCCCGGGTACCAGCTCGGACGCGGTAAACCTAATGCAGTATATACCTGATTTAAACGGTCTGGTTGTCGTTACTATTCCGCCGTATGTGTCCCAACTGGCGGCGAAAAAAGCGGCACAGATTGCTATGAAGGCGGAAACTCCTGTTCTTGGAATAATTGAAAATATGAGCGGGTATGTCTGCCATAAATGCGGGAGCGAATTTGACGTGTTGCAGCGCGGCGGTGGTGAAAAGCTGGCGGAGGAGCTTGGGGTGAATTTCCTTGGAAGAATACCCCTAAATAAGCAGTTAAGCGAGGCCTCCGATGCTGGGGAACCATTTGTTTACAAATATCCAGATAACCCTGGCACAAAGGGAATGATGGATATAGCTACGCGTTTAGTTAAAGTGCTTGAAGAAGGTGTCTGAAATAAAACAGGTGGGTGAAATTTAATCTGAAAGGGGAACCGTTATGAGCGATTCAAACGTAAAAACTGAAATTGATCTGATTGGGATTAATGTTGATACCTCATGTTCTTACGACTGTGCTAACTGTGAGAGGTATTTTGAATGTCAGTGGCCGCAGAAGGAAGATTTTCTGAAACATGGTTTCTATCCCTTGGCCAAGGAAAACCTGAAAAATGTCAAAAGGAAAATTTTGGTTTTAGGTGGTAAAGGGGGAGTCGGCAAGTCCATGCTGGCAACCAACTTGGCGGCTGCTCTGGCTAAACTCGGCAAAAAAGTGTGTGTTCTGGACCAAAATTACGACTGTCCCGCTGTACCGATTATGCTTGGAATAGAGGGCAAAAAGCTGCTGACTGGGAAAAACGGTTTTATCCCGGCTGAAGGAGCAGGCGGGGTCAAGGTGGTTTCGATGGGTCTGATTTTGTCTCCGGATGAAGTCATTATCTGGTTCCATGATTCGAAAAGGGCAGCAACGGAGGAGTTCCTTACCAATGTGGATTTTGGCGAGTTGGATTATCTTATTTTTGATATTCCAGCGGGTACCAGCAGCGAAACTGTCAATGTCATGAAGTTAATACCGGACATGGACGGCAGTATTGTGATCACGGTTCCCAGTGAGGTATCCCAAAACGTGGCAAAAAGAGCCATATTAGTCAGCGAGCGGGCCCATGTACCTGTCTTGGGGGTCATTGAAAATATGGGTCCATTTACCTGTCCAGACTGCGGAGAGGTCGTAGGGATCCTGCAAAGTGGCGGGGGGGAAAGGCTGGCGCGCGAAATGGGTGCGGAGTATTGGGGCTCAATTCCGATGGATCTGGAAGTAAGCAGTTCGCTTGATCATGGCAACCCCTTCGTCTTGCAAGATGAAGATTTTGTGGGAACGCGAGTGATCATGACCGCGGCACAAAAGTTGATTAAAAAATATGAGTAATAATGATGCCCAAATGATTGACATGCGAATCTAATCCTTACTATACGTAATGATTGCAGAGGAGGTAAAAGTGCATGGCTAAGGTTTATCAAACAATAATATCCTTGGAAAAGGATCTCAAGCCGTGGTGGAAAAAAGATTCCGGCTTGGAAAAGCTGACCGATGGGGAACTCACTGAACCGAAACAGCTAAATCTGCAACTAACTGATGAAGAAACGATGGAAACTTTCGATGCTGTTGCGTTAGTATGTACTAATCAGGCGAACCTCCCTGATAGCGATGAATTGAAGGTTATGGATTTCAAATGTTCAAAATCTTGTAGAGAACTGTTTATCAAAATCATTGAAAGAATAGAAGAGCCCGTAGTAGAAGTTAATTTTAATACTAAAAAACAGCGTCTCAGTCAAAAAGGAGATATTCTCAAGTCACTTCTCAAATGAAGGGTCGGTCAAAAAATCAGGATCTTGTGAGGAGGGGAATTATGCCAATTTATGAGTACCGATGCGCCAACGATCATGTTTTTGAAGAATTGCAGAAGATCAACGACAAACCGTTGGAAAAATGTCGGATTTGTGGTGCCAGTACGAAAAAATTGATTTCTCGGTTCAAAACGCAGCGCTTATGGAACGGTTCGGGCATCTATGTTTTTGATCGGGCCGGTAAGAGTCCGGACTGGTCTCGGTAACCAAGTTGATGCTTATAGGGGGCGAGTGGTATGGGAATAAAAAGTGTTGTACTTGCAGGACGCGTAGTTTCAGGTTTGGGTGAGGGGACTTATATGACCCAACTGACGTGGGTAAAACTGCAATGCCTTGATAAATTTGGTTTTTTACCCCACCCCGGAACTTTTAATATTCAGATCGACGAGGAAGAGTACGAACGCTATTCGGTTGTAAAAAAACACCGGGGGATAAAAATCCTCCCACCCTCCAGTAGTTTTGTCGCGGCAAAGTGTTTTCCTGTCCAAGTCGGGGTGGTTAAAGGAATTGTAGCTATTCCCATGCTGGATGATTACCCCCCAAACATCTTGGAAATCATGGCGCCAGTCCGGGTAAGGGATGTGCTGGGCGTACAGGAAGGGGATTTGGTTCAAGTAACGATTGACCTTGAGGTTAAGATTCTGGGGTGATGGATAATTGGATAAAACCGGCATTAAAACAGTGATCTTCGATGTTCATGGCACTTTAATCGATAAAGGCGGCGAAGCAGCTCTCCAGGCAGCGGTCAAATCAGCGGTAACGTTCCTGAATTGCAAGGGGGTCCGGGTGGGTGAGGAAAGCTATTTCACTATCTGGAAAGACAATTTGAAAAGTTGGTCGTTGCATTTGCAGGAAAACAAAGAAGTTGATTTTTACCAGTGGTATAAGGGCATCTTGGACCGGGTCGGAATAGCATCCGACCAAAATATGATTAAAGAGCTCAACAATTTCTGGATGAAAGGTTTTAAAAACTTTACGAGGCCAATGGCTGGGGCCGAAAAATTGCTTGCCGCGTTACGGCGTAAGGGGTATCGATTAGGAGTTGTTTCCAATGGCTTTGCTTGTAATAACGTTTTGGATTTGAAGAGGACCAGGCTATACGGTTATTTCAGTTCTATCGTCATCTCCTCGGATATGGGTTACAGAAAACCGGAGTCAGCGCCTTTTCTAAAAGCACTGACTGAATTGGAAACAAACCCGCCGAACGCGGTTATGGTCGGCGACAGTATGAAGGAAGATATTTGTGGCGCTAAAAAAGTTGGCATGAGAACAGTCTGGGTACGAGGGAGCGATGGGTTGAGAGCCGTTACCGATAAGGTATTGGATTCGGATGCAGCCGTGCAGTCTGACGAGACTGATGAGACTGATGAGACTGATGTGGCTGATGTGGCCGTAGATCAGCTGGAGGAATTGTATTTGCTTCTTTCAGCCGGGCGCTGGCCGGGCTAAGATTGCTCAAAAACATGGCTGGGTAGCTAGGGTTTGTAAAATGGTTATGGAATAAAAAAAAGGAGGGTTTAATAATGGAAAATTTCGTTGCTGATAAGTTAAGGGAAGGGTTAGAAGTATTTCACAGCTTTCTTGACGCCAACCAGGATAAGATTGAAAAAGGGGAGCCTTTTATGATGCTTGTCCTAGATATGGAGAACATTTGCAACAAAGTAGTGAAAGGAATTGTGGCCCAGAATAGCGAGGAAGAGGGCTGGATTGACCTATGGATTAAGGATCAAACTGATAAAATCAGGCATGATGTCTGGAAAATCAAGGTCCTTGAAGAATATGACGAGGATGAGGTTGATATCAAGAGACCAGATGCGGATGCGACAATCGTGGCCGGGATGTTCGGGAGCAGTATGACTACGGAGCACATGGAGCAAGATGCGCTTAAATATAAAAAAGAGTTTGGGCGCAAGAAGTTAACGGATAAACGCATTCAATAAAGGAGGTACTTGCAATGGCCATCACTAGAAAAAAGAAAAGTGATAACGCCCAGAGCGATAACGCCCAGAGCGATAACACCCAGGAAATGAGGGAAATCAAAAGCATAGTTTCGCAGGACATGAAATGCGATTTAATCTGTGAGTACTGTGAACGTTTCTTCGACTGTGAACGACCGGAAAAGGCAAGGATTTACGAACGGAGGAGGATGCTGAGCGCGCGGAAAGCCCTGAGCAATATTAAATATAAGATCCTAGTGGCTGGGGGTAAGGGTGGCGTTGGCAAATCCACCTGTTCGGCCAATTTGGCTGCGGGGATGACCATGATGGGGTTCTTGACGACTGTGCTTGACCAAGACCTGGACGGTTCGTCCATTCCCAAAATGCTCGGCGTGATGGATAAACGGATGCAGATTGGCGAAAACGGCTTGATTCCTGTAGAAGGACCGTTCGGGATCCAAGTAGTGGCAATGGCCAATCTTAAAGAAGCGGGGGACGCGGTGGTTTGGTTCCACGAAATGCGGCGTAATGCCAGTGAGGAGTTTATCTGTCATACCGACTACGGCTCCCGGGATATGTTGGTTGTCGATTTGCCGCCGGGGACCAGCTCAGACAATGTTTCGGTGGTCCAGCTTATTTCGGATGCCGACGGTTATGTTGTGGTGACGGCTGCCAGCAAAGTTTCCCAGGCAACGGCGCGCAAGGCAGTCCTTTTCGGTAAAAAGGCCGGGATAAGGATCTTGGGCGTGATTGAAAATATGAGCGGTTATATCTGCGAGCACTGCGGGGTGGAGGATGATTTGATGCCACTGGGGGGGGGGGATTGTTTGGTGCCCAGGGGGGGGGGGTATAACCTAGCCAAGGAGGAGGATGTGCCTTTCTTGGGGAAAATTCCGTTGGACCCGAACCTTGCTCGCTCATGCGATGAAGGCCGCCCGCTGGTGGAGGCCTTACAGGACAGTGCACTGGCCAGAATTATCCAGGACATCTTACTGAAAATATTGGTTCAGCTTGGCAGCAAACAGCAATACGGTTTTGCCGATATTGAAAAGCTAAAGGATCTGGGAGCAGACAGCGCTCAGGTCATTGCAAAGTTAAAAGGAAAGGAGGGAATAAACTGATGGCGATTGTGAGAAAGGAAACTAAAAGCATAAAGCAGATCACTTCATTTAATGTCAATCTGTCGTGTGTTATTGATGAAGGAAGTAACCGTATCGCCTGCGAAAAGTGTGAGAAGTTTTTTGATTGCAAGGAAGAAAGCAAGTGGGAAATTTATAAACACGGGCGGATGGCAGTGGCTAAGCAGAAAATGGCGTCAATTAAATATAAAATTGCCATTGTCGGCGGCAAGGGCGGCGTGGGTAAGACAATGCTGGCGGTAAACATTGCCGCGGGGCTGGCCAAACGCGGTAAAAAGGTGGCGATCCTTGATTCCGATTATGACGGTTCCAGCGTCCCGCGGATGCTGGGTGTGGATGATGAAAAGCTTTATATGGGCAACTTGGGCATTGAACCGGTGGAAGCCTTGTTGGGAATCAAGGTGGTTTCGATGGGTAACATGAAGAATGACAACGGTCTTGTGACATTGTATACCGACAGCCGACGGGGGGCCACGGAAGAGTTCATCACTCATGTCAACTATGGCGATCTTGACTACTTGATTGTTGATCTACCGCCGGGCACCAGCGCTGACACCGTGAACAGCATGATGTTTATTCCTGATATGACAGGCATTGTGTTTATCACTGTTCCTTCCGAGGTTTCTCAGGGTGTGGCGTTGCGGGCCGCTACCATATGCGGCAAAGGCGACGTCAAAGGAATCGGAATTGTTGAAAATATGAGCGGCCATGTCTGCCGGTTCTGCGATCATCGTTCCGAGATCTATTCCACAGGAGGCGGAGAAAAACTCGCCGAAGCTACGGGAATACCTCTGATCGGTAAGTTACCGCTTGAAGGTTATGTCGGCAAGGCGTGTGACGAGGGGATACCGTTTGTGGTGGCCTACCCGGAAAGCGCATCTGCTCAAATTATGGAAAATATCATTGACCAAATTGAAAAGGAAGTTCTCAGTAGCCGACGCGATTTAAGTCACCTTAACAAGAGTTACGGAAATCGCTCGTGGTGGTAAAAGATTGCCCAAAAGGTTCGCATAAGAACAAAACGGTAGCTGACCCCTCATTTAAGTTAATTAACTGATAAAGGGGGTGATTTTGAAATAATTTACGAGTAACGGGCGGCAGAGGAGGTGGTTAATAAAATAACTCAGGTTCTATTTCGCGGCTCAGGTAAGAATTGGATCTCATTAACTTTCAAAAGCAAAGGAGGATTAGATTTTAATGTACGAAAAACCAGCGAACCGTTTGGAAACGCATAAAAAATTCACTTTTGGACCTGACACTTACGAGCTGAAAAAGCAGGAAGGCCGGGATGTTTACGACGTGATCATCCTGTCCGACACCATTGATGAGCTTGTCGTAAAGCAGGAACAGGAAATTACCTTGGCGGTCAGGTTGCTGACTCCGGAAAACAGGAGGCTGAAATACTGCACTAGGGTGGTGAGAGCGCGGATCAGCAGTGATCCGGTCAAATACAGTAACCGCCTGCATGTTTTGTTCCAACGGGGCTTGTTGCACCCAAAACCTTGGAGTATTGACATCATTAAGGAAATCCCGGGCCTGTTGACCATGGAAGCCGATTCCACCATGGCCCGTACTTAAGGTTATTGATAGAAAGGTAAGGTGACTTCCAATATGTATCGTGATCTCAGAGGTTATATCGAGGCGCTGGAAAAACACGGCGAGCTTGTCAGAACTAATAAAGAAGTGGACTGGGATCTTGAAGCCGGAGCCATAACCCGGCTGGGTTACCAGTTGAACGCGAAAGCAGTGCTGATGGAAAATATCAAGGATTATCCCGGGTTCCGATATCTGGGCGGTGTCTTTAGCAACTGGCGGCGGGCGGCAATTGCCATCGGGCTCAATCCTGACGCCTCCCGGAACGAAATTCAGGAAACCTACCGCGAAAGACTGGATCACCCGATTAAACCGATTATTATTGATGACGCCCCCTGCCAGGAAAATATCATTACCGATGAAGATGTCAACCTGTTTGACCTACCGGCCCCCATGGTCCATGACGGCGATGGCGGCAGATATCCGACAACTTGGGCTTTCGTGGCAACTCCTTCTTACAACACGGACTGGATCAATTGGGGTATGTACCGCCAGATGATTCATAACGAAAGGACCTTGGGCGGCTTGGTATTGCCTTCCCAGGATATCGGCATCCAGTACTACGGCGGCTGGGAGCCCGCCGGAGAACGGATGCCCTTTGCCGCGGTGATTGGCGGGGAGGTTTTGACCACCGCCGTCGCAGCCGTCCCTTACGGGATTGGGCGGAGCGAGGTCGAATTCGCCGGCGGTCTGCTCTTGGAGCCGGTGGAGCTGGTCAAGTGTGTGTCGGTTGACCTTCTGGTACCGGCCAATGCCGAAATCATCATCGAGGGATATGTCAGCCCGAATGAACGTTGCTATGAAGGGCCTTTCGGAGAGTATACCGGTTACCGGACTTCGCCGCGGATGCCGCGGGTGGCCTACCACGTGACCGCAATTACTTATCGGGACAATGCTATCATGCCTATTGCCAATATGGGCGTGCCGACGGATGAATGCGATATGGTCGCCAACACGCTCTGGCGGGCCGACCTCGTCCGGGTTCTGAAGGATAACGGCGTGCCGGTGATTGACGTATCAATGCCGACGGAAATGGTTATGCATACGGCATTCATTTCCATTAAGAAACCATACAGCAGTATCCCCAATAAGATAGCTAAGTTAATCTTCGGCGAAAAGAATACCGGCCTTTTCCTGCACCAGATTTTTATTTGTGATGAGGATGTCGATGTCCAGGATCTTTCCCAAGTTATGCATGTTTTTGCCACTAAATGGCACCCGAAACGCGGAACGCATTTCTTTGACAAGACGGTTGGCGTGCCGCTGCACCCGTTCCTTGACCTTCAAGAGAGAACTTGGAGCAAAGCGTCCAAGGTTTGCTTTGACTGCACTTGGCCCAGCGAATGGTCACCTAGGGCGGAAATCCCGGTTCGCTCCAGCTTCTGGGATATTTACCCTGAACGGGTTGTGGAAAAGGTCTGCCGCGATTGGCAAGAGTTTGGCCAAGCCGAGAATATGCTGTCGGCACTGGAGGAATACAACCGGATCGGTCGCTGGGCCGGCAGTGAGACTTTCAACAAACCAGTGGTGACCAAGAAAAAGTAAACCAAAGATAAATAAAAGTATTCCGGGGTTCTGATTGCCAAATATGGGCAGGTACGGAAGATGGCGGATCTGCCTAGAAGGGCTAACATGCCTTGCTTTTGTGCCTGCTCAAATTTTTTTAAGAAGGTGGTGCATGAACAATGTCCGAAAATAACCTTGTAATTCCTGAACGTTATAATGCTGCTTCATATTTCGTCGATCGTCATCTAGCTGAAGGGCGGGGCGATAAGATAGCGATTCATTACTTGGATCAAAAGATTTCCTACCGGGAAGTAGCGGAGGATACCAACAGGACAGGGAACGCTTTTTTAAACCTCGGCATAGAAATGGAGGACAGGATTCTTCTTTTGCTCTTGGATTGCCCGGAATTTGTTTACAGCTTTTTTGGTGCCATTAAAATCGGAGCCGTTCCCATTCCCACCAATACGATGCTCAAGCCTGCCGATTATGAATACCTGTTAAACGACAGCCGGGCCAAGGTGGTTGTTGTCAGTGAAGAACTGATTGAAAATATTAATGCAATTTCCGGCAGCCTGCCTTTTATTAAGCACATTATCGTTGTCGGTGGGCCAGGACCGGGGCAACTAAGTTTTAACGGTCTTCTGCAGGATTCTTCGCCGGTCTTGAGCGTCGCTCCGACCGGCAAGGATGATCCCTGTTTCTGGCTTTACAGTTCCGGCACCACCGGTTTTCCTAAGGGAGCCGTTCATTTGCAGCATGATATGGTTTACTGCGCTATTAACTATGCTCAAAACATCCTTAATATCAACGAACATGATCTGACATTTTCCGTAGCCAAGCTGTTTTTTGCCTACGGGCTTGGAAACGGGCTTTACTTTGCGTTCGCTGTTGGGGCGGCTACGGTTTTATCGCCGCATCGCCCGTTGCCCGAACATGTTTTTGGAGTTATTGAACACTACCGACCAACGCTTTTCTTCGGGGTTCCGACCTCATATAACGCTCTCCTGCAGTTATCCGAGAAAGAAAAAAAATATGACTTGAGTTCCATCAGGCTGTGTGTTTCGGCGGGCGAGGCGCTGCCGGAAGTAAGTTATCGGCGCTGGATGGAGAAATATGGTTTGGAGATTTTAGATGGGATAGGATCCACCGAAATTTTGCATATCTTTATTTCCAACCGACCCAAGGAGGTTAGGCCAGGCAGCACCGGTTGCCTAGTCCCTGGCTATAAAGCAAAAATCCTTGACGAGGACGGATGCGAAGTACCTCGGGGAGAACAGGGAACCCTTTATATTAAAGGAGACAGTGTTGCCGCTTATTACTGGAACAAGCACGAAAAAAGCAAGCATACTTTTATGGGCGAGTGGATCAATACCGGCGACAGGTACTATCAAGATCAGGACGGATACTTCTGGTATATGGGGCGCGGCGACGATATGATTAAAAGCGGTGGTATCTGGGTATCCCCGGTCGAAGTGGAAAGCACCCTGATGCAGCACCAGGCCGTTTTGGAATGCGCCGTGACCGGGTGGGCCGACAGTGATGGGCTGATCAAACCCAAAGCCTTTGTGGTATTGAAGCCAAACTATAAGGAAACACAGGCCTTAGTTGAGGAATTACAGCAATTTGTTAAAAAACAGATCGCCCCGTACAAGTACCCGCGATGGATCGATTTTATCAGTGAACTTCCGAAAACCGCTACCGGAAAGATCCAGAGATATAAGCTCCGGCAAGGAGAATGGAGGAGTGAAGCATGAAGAAGCTTGTTGTGGGCATATCCGGCGCAACGGGTAGTATTTATGGGATCAGGCTTTTGGAAGTATTGCGTGAATTGGGAGTAGAGACGCATCTGGTTGTGACTGAAGGGGCGGCGCGGACGATCCGGATGGAAACGCGGTATGACGTTGATGAAGTGACTAGGTTGGCCACCCATGTGTATGACATTAATAATGTTGGAGCTTCCATTGCGAGCGGGTCTTTTCCAATTGACGGCATGGCCATCGTCCCCTGTTCGATAAAAAGTCTTTCGGCGCTGGCCAACTCTTATAACGATAATTTGTTAATCAGGGCTGCCGATGTTAACTTTAAAGAAAAAAGGAAAGTAGTGGTTATGGTTCGGGAAACTCCGCTGCATATTGGCCACCTGCGCCTAATGATGCAGGTGGCCGAAGTCGGCGGAGTTATTCTTCCCCCGATGCCTGCTTTTTATCACCAGCCGCAAAGCGTTCAAGAAATTATTGATCAAACGATTGGAAAGATTTTGGATCAGTTCGGGATTGATGGAAAACTCTTCTGCAGATGGGAGGGCAGATAAATATTTTTATTTTCTGATTTTCCAGCTGCATGACTAGGATGATAAGTCTGGAGCATGCTCAAAAAGCATATCGTTTCAGGCGTGGTAAGGCGAGGTGAAACTTGAATGGTCCATCAGAAAAAAAGCCTGCGGGCCGTTATTTTTAACTCCGAGGGTACTCTGTTTTCTGCTTCAGGAAATATGCGGCCACTGTCGTTGGTAGAAGGAGAAAGAGAAAAGGATCAAGGCAGGACAGGTACTCCTGAGATGTATTTCATGCCGGGTGCTATAGAAATTTTGTCATTGCTCCATCGCTTGGGATTCAAATTAGGCCTATTGTCCTTATATCCTCAGGAATGTAAACTGGCTTTAAAACGGGCAGGACTTCCAGCCGACAATTTTGTTCTGGTTTCCGGTAGTAAATATGAAGACTACTATCAAGAGAGCCATAAAATCGTTTTTTTGATTAAAGAATGCCTACAAAAGATGATGGTAGACATTGATGAGTCCATTTACGTAGGGAGCACGCCCGACGACTATTGGGCGGGGGAAATGGTCGAAATTGATGCGTTAGTTATCAGCCCTAGCTTAAATAATCTAGGATTGCCTCACTCGGCG